>Ga0308166_1004293_pt1 | contig 11489 bp, 10 predicted proteins | sample PhyCR2_2_FD_202137 | JGI IMG/M metagenome (GOLD analysis project Ga0308166, IMG submission 202137) | Phyllosphere microbial communities from UC Gill Tract Community Farm, Albany, California, United States - DLSLCC.R2 | ecosystem: Host-associated > Plants > Phyllosphere > Unclassified | place... | reverse complement strand
TCGGGTTCGCGATGCTGGCGCAGGCGCTGGACGACGCGGCGGCGCGCCACGCGCACGACCCCGGGCGCCAGATCGTGGCCGCCTGCGTCTGCTATTACCGGTTCGCCGTCGACAATCCGGCGTACGCACAAGTGATGTTCGGCACCGACCGCGAGCTGTGGGACAAGGCCGAGCCGCTGCCGGCGCTGGACCGCACGCGCGCGATCCTGCAGCGCATCATCTACCACTGCCAGCTGGCGGGCGTGCTGCGGGAGGATCTCGACGAAAAGAAGGTCCTGGGCCTGCTCTGGGCCCACGTTCACGGTTTCACCCTGCTGGCCGCGAACCGCGTGCTGACGGACCTGGAAACCGGCCCGCCGGAAGCTTTCCTGGAAGACGGCGTGCGCACCATCCTGGCGGGCCTGGCCGGCACGGCTCGCTGAGCCGCGCCGGGCTGCCGCCGCAATCAGTGTCCGAGCCGGAAGGCGTAGCGGTCTTCGATGACGGTCACGGGGCCGACCGGGAGCTTGGCCGGCTTGTCGTCCGGCAGCTTTTCGAAGGCGACGCCGGCCGCATGCACTTTTTTCAGGAAATCGCGCACGAAGCCGATCGTGAACAGCTCGCCCGCGCAGCGGCGGTAACCGAAGCCGAACGGCGCGTAGCCGGCGGTGTCCGGCACGGGGTACGTAGTGCCGTCGACGGTCGCGTACACGGCGCCGTAAGCGCTGTTTTCCACTTGGCCGCTGCGGCCGTCCCGCAGCGGGCGCGCCGTTTTATGGAACGGGCAGCGCTGCAGGCCGGCCTGGCGCACGGCAGCTTCGTCGTGGTCGGTCGTCAGCGGTGCCGCCAGGTAGCGGTCTGGATTGAACGCCGTCGGGTCGTCCCAGTGCAGCGGGTTGTCGCTCGATGGCAGGTGCAGGGTCAACAGGCCGTTGTAGCCCTGGCCCTGGAAGCTCTGGCGCGCGTTCGACAGCGAATAGCTGCCGCCGTTCGGGGAAATCGTGCGGAATAATTCCATGGTGAAGCGGTCCAGCGGGGTGAACGGCGAGGTGCCGCCGTCGCGCCGGTCGGGGTCGAGCATCGTGCGCGCGAACCAGTCCTTGACGGCCGCGTCGCCGCTGCCGCGGTCGAGGCGCGCGACGATGTTGTACAGCGTGTTGCCCCACTGGCTGAACGCGAGGAAGTTGTGGAAGCATTCGAACACGATGTCCTTGCGGCGGAAGTTCTCCTTGAACTCGCCGTTCTTGATCCAGAAGTGGACGATCGTCTTGTCGTAGCCGGGCGTGCGGCCCTGCCGGATGTCTTCCACGCGCGCGTCGACCCAGTCGCGCAGGGTCTGGCGCAGCGCGCGCACCTTCATGTAGCTCTGGTAGACGATGTCCATCGTCGGGAACCAGAAGCCGATGACGGTGTTGAACGCCTTGCCGATCTCGCGGATCTCGTCCGGGATGTCGGCGCCGGATACGCCCAGGTGCAGGTCCCAGTACAGGTCGAAATAGCTGCCGTAGTACGTCTGCATCAACGGCTTGCCGGCGTTCTCCGCGACGAACAGGCGGTCGAGGAAGGCATTCACCTTCGGCTGGTAACAGCCGGCATACAGGTCGGCGGTGAAGGCGGAGTAATAGATACGCTTGCGTTCGTTGTCCGGGCCGCGGTTCTCGTAGCCCTGCAGGAAGACGGACAGGCCTTCCTCTTCCATGTTCGGGGTCCAGTTTTCATACAGCATCCCGAAGATGTGCTGGGGGATCGCTTTTTCCTTCGTCAGCGCCAGCTCGATCATGGGCAGCAGCGGACGCTCGCCCGTGACGATCGAGCTCGCCATGAACGGTTTCACGGCGTGCTCGACATAATCCGGATCGAAATAGGGCGGCAAGAAATTGATGGCATGCTCGTCGGTGCGCGGTACAAACATTCACAGCTCCTTCGTGGGGTTCGATGTTACAAGCGTAACAGCCACCGTTACACTAGTAAATTGACCGAAGGTATCGTGCGCAGCGCTGCGGCATCGGGCGATGCCGCGTGACAAATCGCGCATTTTTCGCCGGGATAATTTGTTAAGCTGCCGAACCAATTATCCGACCCTTGCCATGCAGCCGAGCATCCCACGTCTTGTCGCAGCCGCCGCCGTTCTGGCGCCGGCCGCCGCGTCCGCGCAGTCCGCCGTCCAGCCTCCCGTACCGTCCGATCCTTCCGCCGCGGCACCGGTCACGCGCGACCAGGCGCCCGAGAAGCCGCCGGCCAGGAACATCCAGCAGGTGCAGGTGAAGGGCACGGCGGCCAGCTACGACCCGCGCCGCGACGACACGGCCGCCAAGATCGTGCTGAACGCGGACGAGATCCGCAAGTATGGCGACGACAATATCTACGACGTGCTGAAGCGCGCGCCCGGCGTTACGGTGACGGACCGGACGATCCGCATGCGCGGCCTGGGAGCGGGCTACACGCAGATCCTCGTGAACGGCGACCGCCCGCCGCCCGGGTTCTCGCTCGACGCGCTGACGCCGGACCAGATCGAGCGTATCGAGGTGATCCGGGCGGCCAGCGCGGAATACTCGATGCAGGCCATCGCCGGCACGATCAACATCGTGTTGCGCAGGGTGGTGACGAAGCCGCAGCGAGACATGCGCCTGAACGCGACCCGCTCGCCCCTGCAGCGCAACGGCTCGGTGGGCGGCACGTGGGGCGCGCAGGTCGGGGCGCTGTCGTACGTCGTGAACGGCACGCTGTTCGCCGGCCACAACGACTTCGAATCGCGCGGCACCGACGTGTTCACGGCGCCGGACGGCGGCGTGACCCAGTCCCGTCTGACGGGTTACCGGGGCGGCGGGGCATACCGCGGCGTCAACCTGCTGCCGCGCCTGACGTGGAAGATCGACGACGACAACGCGCTGAACCTGTCGGCGGGCCTGCAGTCCAGCCATCACGCGTGGTCGGGCGCGTCGCGCAACGACGACCTGGCCGGCACGTTCGGCGACCCGGACTGGATCGACATGCCGGGCACGTCGTCCGGCGACCAGTGGTCGCTGCGCGGGGAGGCCGGCTGGACGGCGAAGGTGGGCGGCGGCAAGCTCGAACTGACCCTGGCCGCGGAGCGCAGCCGCGACGACAACGACAACGTCACGGACTACTATTCGGCCGGCCGGCTGCACCATCTGCGGCGCGACTGGGACACGGTCACGCGGCCCCGCCGCAGCTCCTTGCGCGGCAAGTTTGCGCGCGCGCTGGAGGGCGGTCACACGCTGGTCACCGGCTTCGACACGAGCCGCCAGCGCAACGACGATACCCGCATCCGCTTCGACCAGCAGGACGCGGCGACGGCTACGCGCATCGTCGAGGGCTTCGAGCCGGAGGTCACCCGGCTGGCGGCCTTCGTGCAGGACGAATGGAGCATCGGCAAGCAGCTGTCCGTGTACCTGGGCGGACGCTGGGAGGGTGTGCGCACCGAAAGCGCGGCGACGGACGTGGCGCCGACGGCGTCGCGCAGCCATGTGCTGAGCCCCGTTGCCCAGGCGCTGTACAAGTTCCCGCACGCCCCCGGACTGCAGGCGCGGCTCGCGTTCACGCGCACGTACAAGGCGCCCACCGTCGACCAGCTGACGGCGCGGCGCTACTACGCGGCGCTGAACACGCGCTTCGCGCCCGATGCGAGCGGCAATCCCGACCTGCAGCCGGAACTCGCGAACGGCATCGACGCGGCGCTGGAGCGCTTTTGGCCGGACGGCACGATGGTGTCCGTGAGCGGCTCGCAGCGCCTGATCGGCGACTATATCCGCACGCGCCTCGACTTCGACCCCGACGGGCGCTGGGTCTACCGTCCGCTGAACGACGGCGCCGCGCGCGTGCGCTCGCTGGAAGCCGAAGTGAAGCTGCCGCTGAAGCGCTTCGGTCCCGCGCTGGAAGGCATCGACGTGCGCGCGAGCGCGACGCGCAACTGGTCGCAGGTCTCGACCGTCCCCGGGCCGGACAACCGGCTCGACGGCCAGACGCCGCTGTCGGCCACGGCCGGCGCCGACTACCGCCGCGACAAACTGAGCGTCGGTGCCAGCGTCGCCTACCAGCGCGGCGGCTGGGTGCGCATCTCGGACGCGCAGAGCCGGCTCGCGCAGACGCGGCGCGACGTGGACGTGTACGCCGCCTGGAAGCTCGACGCGCACCTGCAGCTGCGCTTCACGCTGAACAACCTGCTGGGCATCGATGGCACGTCGGAAAGCCTCTACCGCGATGCGAACGGGGTGTCGCGCCAGACCAACCGGCAGCGCGGCGCGACGCGCGCCGGCGTCAACCTCGAGTGGAAGATGTGACGTCGTCCACGGCGCAGCGCCGTCAAGCCGCCGTCAATCCGCCGGCTGTGCACCGAAGCCGACGGCGATGCGGTTCCACGTGTTGATCGCGCCGATCGCCAGCGTCAGGTCGACCCGTTCCTTCTCGTCGAAATGCTGGGCCAGCGCGGCGTACGGCGGATCGAGATCCGGATGCTGCGCGACCAGCGTCAGCGCTTCGGTCCAGGCGAGCGCTGCCCGTTCGCGCGCGGTGAAGAACGGCGCCTCGCGCCAGACGGGCAGGGCGTACAGCCGGCGTTCCGCTTCGCCGCCGGCGCGGGCGTCGCGCGCATGCATGTCGACGCAGAAGGCGCAGCCGTTCAGTTGCGAGGAGCGCAGCCTGACGAGTTCGAGCAGGCTGTGTTCGAGGCCGCAGGCGCGCACATAGCGTTCGAGGCCGAGCATGGCCTGGTAGGCGGCGGGGGAGGCATTGGCGTAGTCGAGGCGTTGCATGTCGAGGTCCTTTCAGGGTGGAGTTGTGGTCTACAATCCTTAGACGTTCCACCCCGGCGCGTTGTGACAGCCCGGGGGGTGTCACAAACCGCTGCCCCGGTCCGTCTAATAGCCATGGAAACCCTGACCGCTACCCCGCTCGACACCTTCGTCCGCCTCCGTCCCCGCCTGTTCGGGATCGCCTACCGCATGCTCGGCATCCGCGCCGACGCCGAGGACATCGTCCAGGAAGCCTGGCTGCGCTGGCAGAACGGCGGCAGCGCCGATGCGCATGTGCCGGACGCATGGCTCGTCACCGTCGTCACCCGCCTGTCGATCGACCGCCTGCGCGGCGCGCAGGCGGAGCGCGAACGCTACGTCGGCCCGTGGTTGCCGGAACCGCTGCTGGAAGACGCGGTCGACTCGCCGGAAAGCGCGCTGGAGTCCGCCGGCGACATCTCGACGGCGTTCCTGCTGATGCTGGAACGGCTGGCGCCCGAGGAGCGCGCGGTATTCCTGCTGCACCAGGTGTTCGACTTCGATTACGGCGAGGTGGCGGCGATGGTCGGCAAGACGGAAGCCGCGTGCCGCAAGGTGCTGCAGCGCGCGCGCGAACGCGTGCGCGCCGAGCGGGCCCGCTTCGCGGTCGACCGCACGCTGCACCTGGAGCTGCTGGGCCGCTTCGTGCAGGCGGCGCGCTCGGCCGATCCGGCGCAGGTGCAGGCGCTGCTGGCGGCCGACGTGGTGTACGCGGGCGACGGCGGCGGCAAGGCGAAGACGACCGTCCGGCAGGTATGCGGCGCCGACCGCGTGGGCCGCCTGGTCGCCGGCATCGAGCGCAAGTGGCTGGGCGCCGCGTCGCGCCACGACGTCGTGAGCGTGAACGGCGCGCCGGGCCTCCTGACGTGGCGCGACGGCCTGCCGCATTCGGTGACGTCGATCCACGTCGAGGACGGCCGCATCGCCGCGATCTACGTCGTGCGGAACCCGGACAAGTTGGGCGGCGTGGCCGGCCTGGTGGCGCGCGCGCATCATTGACGCCCGGTTTTCTTTGCTGATTGATAACATCATTTCTTGTTAACGCACCGGCGAGTGCGATCCGGTCAAAAAATTCGCATGTTCGTGCTTATGCACCGCGGAAACGACGGTATGCTTGCGGCTGGCGTCATGCCGCCCGGTCAACCATTCGAAAGCGCGTTCCACATGGCAGGTGATCTCACGTTGTACAAGAACCACGTCTTGTTCTTGTCTCACAGCTTCTACATCAAGGACCACCAGGCCGAGCTGCTGCTGCACGCGCACAAATACGATTTCGACATCCATTTCTATTTCGAGGTCAGCGAATTCGTCGCCGCCATCGAACGCGCCGGCAGCGACAGCCTGTTCGTGATCGATCTCGATGCCCTCCACAACATGCAGTCCGACATGCGCGACGGCCGCAAGACGCTGATGCTGGGCGAGCTGCTGCAGCGCCTGCCGGCCGGCCACCGCTACGTCTACCTGCAGAGCGAGCGCCAGGGCAGTCGTTTCCTGCTGCAGCAGCGCCTCGTCGACAGCCACTGCCTGGCATACGCGGAAAAGCCGATCGCCAACGACGTGCTCGTGGACAAACTGTTCAACCTGTTCGTGCAGCAGAAGCGCGGCGACCTCGTGCGCGTGGCCGTGCTGGGCGCCTCGCCCGGCTGGGACGAGGCGGCGCTGCTGGCGCGCCGCGTGGAAATCGTCCACCACGCCGATCCGCAAACGCTGCACCTGCGCGTGAAGGAATTGCAGCCGGACCTCGTCCTGATCACGGACGCGGAATACGAACGGACGGAAGCCGTCGTGCGCGTCCTCAAGCGCAACATCGAGGCCGATCCGGTGCGCGAGATCACGCTGCTGCAGCGCCGCGCCGACCCGGCCCAGGCACGCCGCGCGCTGGACAGCGGGTTCGACGCGCTGCTGGCGATGGACGATCCGGATTTGCTGGCGTGCCAGCTGATCAACCGCGTCGACAAGATCCGCATCAACCGCGACCTGATCGGCAAGGACCGCGCGACCGGCCTGCTGAACAAGATCGGCCTGCAGAAAAAGGCGCAGGCGCTGATCCGCCGCGCCGCGCAGGAAGACAAGCCGCTGTGTTTCGGCGTGATCGACATCGACAAGTTCAAGACCATCAACGATACCTGGGGCCATTACTTCGGCGACATCGTCATCAAGCGCCTGTCGCTCACGCTGGCGCCGCGGATGGACGAGCATGACTTGCTGAGCCGCTTCGGCGGCGAGGAATTCGTGATGGTGTTCTGGGACTGCACGCTCGAGCAGGGCTGGCGCCGGCTGGACGCGATGCGCCAGGCGTTCGGCGCGGTGGCGTTCGAGGTCAAGCCGGGCGACCTGCGCCATTTCTCGTTCAGCGGCGGCCTGGCCGCATACCCGGCGCAGCGCAGCGAGAACGAACTGTTCCTGCGCGCCGACGCCATGCTCTACGAGGCCAAGCAGGGCGGCCGCAACCAGATCCGGCCGGCGCCGGCGGCCGGCACGGCGTGACCGCTGCCACATCGGCAACGTCCTGCCGCCGCTGTGGTCGATTGTGAAATTTATCGTTTGACTACGCGTCTGGCGCGCAACACTTTTGCGCGTCCGGCTGCTGGATTTCCCCATGGGAATGATGCCGTGACGTATCATAACGATTCCCGAAATCCACAATCGAAGCAGGAGTCCAGACGATATGGCAGGTCAAGAAGTCACTTTCGACGATGTCGCGCGCGCAGCCGCCGGTTTGCAGGAGGATGGCGAAGCGGTCACCATCGAAGCGGTGCAGGACTTCCTCGGCGAAGGGTCGCCGAACGCCATCTTCAAGCATCTGGCCGCGTGGCGCGCCGAGAATGCGAAGCCCCCGGCGCCTCCGAAGGCGGAACTGCCGCCGGAGCTGCTGTCCGGATTGGCGGACTGGGCGCTGAAATTCGCCGAAGAGTCCGGTGCTGGCGACCGCGAGGCGCTGGCCCGCAACGAAGCCGACATCGAGGCGCTGCGCGCCTCCGGCGAAAAACTCGAAGGGCAGCGCGACGCGCTGCGCGCCGAGGTGGCGAGCGTCACCGCGGCGTCGGAAGAAGCCATCGCCGAGCGCGACGAGACCATCGAGCGCCTGAGCGCGGAACTGAAGAATGCGCGCCAGGTGGCCATGGATGCGCTGGTCAGCAAGGCCAAGGACCAGCTGGCGATCGACGGCAAGGAACAGCAGCTGACGCAGCTGCGCCAGGAACTGGAACGCAAGGTCACCGACATGGCCGGCGAGTCGGACGCGCGCCTGCGCGCCGAGATGGAACTGGTCGGCGCGACGACCGCGCGCGACAGCCTGGCGGCCGAGCTGGACGAGCTGCGCGCCAAGCTGGAGAAATCCACGGCCGAGCGCAGCAAGCTGCGCGCCGAGCTCACCGAGCTGAAAGCGAAGATGTAACCCCGCGGCGCCTGCGGTAGACGCCTACGGCGTGACCGACGGCGCCCGCTTCAGGCAGCGCAAGGTGAACGTGGAGCGGGTATGGCGCACGCCCGGCAGCTTGTACAGCTTCTGGCGCAGGAACCGTTCGTACCCCTCCGTTCCCGATACGGCCACCTTGATCAGGTAGTCGTATTCCCCCGACAGCAGATACGCCTCCATCACTTCCGGCAGCTCGGCCAGCGCGTCCGAGAACGCCTTGAAGATCTCGTCGTCGTGGCGATCGACCGTCACCTCGATGATCACGGTGTCCGGCATGCCCAGCGCGCGCTGGTCCAGCATCGCGATATAGCCGGTGATGAAGCCGGCGTCCTCCAGCGCCTTGACGCGGTGCCAGCATGGCGTCGGCGACAGGTGCACCGTTTCCGCGAGTTTCTGGTTGCTGATCCGCCCGTCGCGGCTGAGCGTACGCAGGATCTGGCGGTCGGTCTCGTCCAGCTGGCCGTCTTTCATTGCAGTGCTTCCTTCATGGTTTACCTTGAGCGGCAGAGATTTTATCTGCAAATCGGCTCATGCGTAGACGGTTCTTTCGAAAACAGCCGTGTTATCGCTACCGAAGAGAAGCACATTCTGCGCGTGCTCCCTTACCATTCTGGCTCGCTTACCCGCTTTTTTGCGGCGCAGCATGTCCCTATCCGGGCGTGCCCGCGTCCGCCGTTTTTCGAACCAGGAGTCCTCGTGTCCGAAGCATTCACACGGGCTGGCGCCGGCTACCGAAGCGATCCCTTCGCCGCCGAACTGCCGCTCATGCTGATCACCCCCGCGCTGTTCGCGGCCAATCTCGTCGTCGCCCGCTGGGCGCAGGGCGCCGGCATTCCGCCCGTGTTCCTCGCGTTCGGGCGCTGGACCCTGGCCTTCATGATCCTGATGCCGTCGTGCGGCCCGCGCCTGTGGGCGCTGCGCCATACGCTCCTGGCCAGCTGGACGCGCATCCTGCTGCTGGCGGGCCTGGGCATGGGCATGGCCGTCGCGCCGCAGTACATCGGCGCGCGCCATACGAGCGCCGCCAACGTCGGCATCATCTTCGCCGCCTGCCCGGCGCTCGTTTCGCTGATCGAGACGCTGGTATGGAAGGCGCCGCTGTCGCGCCGCCAGGCCGGCGGCATGTTCCTGGCAATCCTGGGGGTGCTGGTGGTGCTGTCGAAAGGCGACGTGACCGCGCTCGGCCAGCTGGAATTCGGCCGCGGCGATTTGTGGGTCGTGCTGGCGGCGTGCGGCTGGTCGCTGTACACGGTCTTCAACAAGCGGGTGCCGCTGCCGCCGCTGCCCAGCACCGTCAAGCTGGCCGCGCTGATCGGCGGCGGCGCGCTCGTGCTGGCGCCGTTCGCCGCGCTCGAAGCCGCGACGGGCACCGTGGCCGACTTCGCCGACGGCCGCCTGTACGTGGCGCTGGCGTTCCTCGCCGTCGTGCCGAGCCTGGGCGCGTACTTCTTCTTCGACCGCCTGGTCGCGGCGGCCGGTCCGGCGCGCGCGAGCCTGACCGTGTACCTGATCCCGCTGTTCGCCACGCTGGCCGCGTGGCCGCTGCTGAAGGAACCGCCGCACCTGTACCACGCGGCCGGTTTCGCGGTCATCCTGGCCGGCGTCGCCGTCGCCACCATGCGCCGCCGCCGCGCCTGACCCGCTACCCGGTCCGGCCGGCGGGACGAAAGGCCGGCACGGCGTGACCGGCCGGTCTCGGCAACCCGAACCGGGCCCGGCATAATGGCGGCCTTGTCTATCTCGAGGAGCCCGCATGACCGCCGTCACCCGCCGCACCATCCTGCGCGCCGTCCTGGCGCTGCCCGCCGCCGGCCTGGCGCGCGCCGGCGCTCCCGCCGATCTGCAACATGAACTGGCCGCGCTCGAAAGGCGCGCCGGCGGACGTCTCGGCGTCGCCGCCTGGCGCCGAGGTGGCGTCGGCGCCATCGCCTGGCGCGGCGACGAGCGCTTCCCGTTCTGCAGCACCGCGAAGGTGATGGTCGCCGCGGCCGTGCTCGCGCGCGCGGCGCACGCGCCGGACCTGCTGGCCACGCGCGTGCGTTACGCCAGGGCCGATCTCGTGCCATGGTCGCCCGTGACCGAGCAACATGTCGACACCGGGATGACCGTGGCCGAGCTGTGCGCGGCCGCGCTGCAGGTCAGCGACAACAGCGCCTGCAACCTCCTGCTGGACCGGGTCGGCGGGCCGGCCGCCGTCACCGCGTTCGCGCGCCGCATTGGCGACACGGCGTTCCGCCTGGACCGCCGCGAGACGGAACTGAACAGTGCAGTCCCCGGCGACCCGCGCGATACGACCACGCCGCACGCGATGGCCGCGAGCCTGGAAGCGCTGCTGCTGGACGCGGCGCTGGCGCCGGACGCGCGCCGCCACCTGCTCGACTGGATGCTCGCGACGAAGACCGGCGCGGACCGCATCCGCGCCGGGTTTCCGGCCGCCTGGCGCGTGGCCGACAAGACGGGCACCGGCAGCTACGGGACCACCAACGACGTCGGGGTCGTGCTGCCGCCGCAGGGCGAGCCCGCGATCGTCGCGATCTACTACACCCGCCCGACGCCGCAGGCCGACGCCGACAGCAAGGTGGTCGCACAGGCCGCCGCGATCGTCGCGCGCGCGCTGGGCGCCGCGTGATGCGCGTGGCACCGATGAGGGCGAACGACTTGGACGCCGTGCTCGCGGTGCAGGCCGCGTGCTATCCGCCGGCGATGCAGGAAGCGGCGGACGTCGTGCTGGCGCGGCTGGCGGCGAGTCCGGACACGGTCCTGGTCGCGCGCGACGGCGGCGGCGTGTGCGCCTACCTGTTCGCCTACCCGTCGCGCCTGGGCAAGGTGACGCCGCTCGGCGGCGCCTTCGTCGTGCCGGCGGACGCGGACACGCTGTACCTGCACGACCTTGCCGTGGCACCGCGCGCGGCCGGGCAGGGCGTTGCGCGCCGCCTCGCCGGCGCGCTGCTTGCGGCGGGCGCCGCGCGCGGGTTTGCGCAGTCGGCGCTCGTCTCGGTGCAGGACTCGCGCCGCTTCTGGGAAAGCCTGGGCTATGCCTGCGCCGCCGGCGACGCGGCGGGCCTGGCCACGTATCCGGACGGCGCGCTGTACATGGCGCGGGCGCTGTAACCGCTTGTCCATCTGACAAAGCCCGGTAAAACATTGGCAATTTTCTGCCGTTTTGCGCCGACAGCCTGTGCCGTCCGCGTTCCAAAAACGGGGATCCGTCAATTTTTGTGACCACAAATCGCCCGGTTGCGCTAATATTGACAGGTGGCAACTCTCGGCTTTTTCGAAATGAACTTCCGCTTCCTGTCAGT
>Ga0308166_1004292_pt1 | contig 11494 bp, 8 predicted proteins | sample PhyCR2_2_FD_202137 | JGI IMG/M metagenome (GOLD analysis project Ga0308166, IMG submission 202137) | Phyllosphere microbial communities from UC Gill Tract Community Farm, Albany, California, United States - DLSLCC.R2 | ecosystem: Host-associated > Plants > Phyllosphere > Unclassified | place... | reverse complement strand
TAGGGGTTCACATGGTACGGCCCGTACTGAACCCGGGTAGGCTGCTTGAGCCAGTGAGCGATTGCTGGCCTAGATGAATGACTGTCCACGACAGAACCCGGCTTATCGGTCAGCTTCAACTTCTTAGAAAACCCCGCTTCGGCGGGGTTTTTGCTTAATGGGGTATGTACGCAGGGTAAGCGCAGCGCCACCCGGCAACCCCCAAACGACACCAATTCTCATATTTGCGACATTAAGCACATTTCACTGTTTTCTCCATTCATTTTCGCTCTGCTGTCTAATCCCGATCGTTATCACAAAATTTACCGCTAAAAAATCCTGAATTCTGAGTATGATTAATTTGTTATGAATGTTAACTGGATGATCCCGAATGTTTTCTTATTTGATATGTATATTTTGAAATTAAAAACATTCACCCTAAGAATGTGTGACGTATTCCACTCTTTCCCGAACCTCTGTCAAATTACGCCCGTAAATTTCAAAAAACTGAAAGAATGTTTCACATGAATAATGGCTATTTATTGTTCTTTAATTGCCTGAAAGATAGTCTTTATTGATTTTTTAAACGCAGCAAAATTTATCCGGGTTATCGCCATAAAATAAATTTATTACCGCCATTTTTGTTGATCAATATCAGCGTAATAGCGTATTTGGTTGGTTTTATTTTATTGATTTAAAAGGATTTTAATGGGGGGTGGTAGTTCCTGATAAGGGTGCGAAAAGGCAAATTGTGAGTAACAGCACATACCCTCTGAAACAATATTGAGTAGAATCCACCCCGTCATAGGGAAATAAGCGCAGAATATTATGAACACTATTATTCTACCGAAAACACAGCACCTCGTGGTATTTCAGGAAGTCATTAAAAGTGGCTCCATAGGTTCTGCAGCAAGACAACTGGGTCTGACGCAACCCGCCGTCAGCAAAATTATCAGTGACATCGAATCTTACTTCGGTGTGGAAGTGATGGTACGTAAAAACACGGGTGTAAAACTGACGGCGGCGGGCCAGGTTCTGCTCTCGTACTCAGAGTCGATCACCCGTGAGATGAAAAACATGGTGAGCGAGATTAACAGCCTCAGTTTCAGCACCGTCATGGACGTCTCGTTTGGTTATCCCTCGCTGATTGGCTTCACGTTCCTCTCTGAAATGATCAAAAAATTCAAGGAAGTATTCCCGAAAGCGCGGGTCTCCATGTATGAAGCACAGCTCTCTTCTTTCCTTCCGGCCATTCGTGACGGGCGGCTGGACTTTGCCATCGGCACGCTGAGTGATGAAATGCTGCTGCAGGATCTGCATGTCGAGCCGCTGTTCGAGTCTGAATTTGTGCTGGTGGCCAGCAAATCACGAACGTGCACCGCCCCGACGACACTGGCATCGCTCACCTATGAACAGTGGGTGATGCCGCAAACCGACATGGGCTACTACAAAGAACTTCTGACCACCCTGCAAGACAACCACATCAGTATTGAAAACATCGTCCAGACCGATTCCGTCGTCACCATTTATAACCTTGTCCTCAATGCCGACTACCTGACGGTGATCCCCCGCGACATGATTGCGCCGTTCGGTTCAGACCAGTTTATTGTGCTGCCAGTGGAAGATGAATTACCGGTAGCACGCTATGCCGCCGTGTGGTCAAAAAATTACAGAATTAAAAAATCAGCGTCAGTGTTAGTTGAGCTGGCGAAACAATATGCGTCACTGACCAGTGAACGACGACGATGAATAATTAATTTCCAAATAAGTAATTCCTGTTTTTGAAAAACACCCCAGAGCTTATTTTAGCTGTGCTCTGATACCCTGACTTTGCCCGAAAAGAATGAATTATTATAACGAGGATATTATGCATATTACCTACGATCTCCCGGTAACAATTGAAGATATTCAGGACGCCAGAAAACGACTGGCAGGAAAGATATATAAAACCGGCATGCCGCGCTCGAATTATCTCAGCGAACGCTGTAAGGGTGAAATCTTTCTGAAGTTTGAAAATATGCAGCGTACCGGCTCCTTCAAAATTCGCGGCGCGTTCAATAAATTAAGCTCGCTGACCGATGCTGAAAGACGTAAAGGGGTTGTGGCCTGCTCTGCGGGAAACCATGCGCAGGGCGTCTCCCTTTCCTGTGCCATGCTCGGCATCGACGGCAAAGTGGTGATGCCGATGGGCGCGCCAAAATCCAAAGTTGCCGCCACGCGTGACTACTCGGCGGAAGTGGTGCTGCACGGCGAGAACTTCAACGACACGATCGCCAAAGTGAGCGAAATCGTCGAGATGGAAGGGCGTATTTTTATCCCGCCTTACGATGACCCGAAAGTGATCGCCGGCCAGGGCACGATCGGCCTCGAAATTCTCGAAGATTTATACGATGTGGATAACGTCATTGTGCCGATCGGTGGTGGCGGGTTAATTGCTGGCATCGCAACGGCAATAAAATCGATTAACCCGACCATTAATATTATCGGCGTACAGTCTGAAAACGTTCACGGCATGGCGGCGTCGTATCAGGCAGGTGAAATTATTAACCATCGGGTTACCGGCACATTAGCAGACGGCTGCGACGTTTCTCGTCCGGGTAAATTAACCTTCGAAATTGTTCGTGAATTAGTCGACGACATTGTGCTGGTCAGCGAAGACGATATTCGTAACAGCATGATTGCGTTAATTCAGCGAAACAAAGTGGTGACCGAAGGGGCGGGGGCGCTGGCCTGCGCGGCGTTATTGAGCGGCAAGCTCGACCATTATATTCAGGGACGCAAAACCGTCTGCATTATTTCCGGCGGCAATATCGATCTCTCTCGTGTTTCCCAAATTACCGGCTTCGTTGACGCATAAGGATGACCTATGAGCAACACTGAAAGCATTATCGTTGGCCAGACAAAAACGTCCTCCTGGCGTAAGTCAGACACCACCTGGACGCTGGGATTGTTTGGTACCGCCATTGGCGCAGGCGTGCTGTTCTTCCCTATTCGTGCAGGTTTCGGCGGCTTGATCCCTATCCTGCTGATGCTGCTTCTCGCGTTCCCGATTGCGTTCTACTGCCACCGCGCGCTGGCGCGTCTGTGCCTGTCCGGTAGCAACGTTTCCGGCAATATCACCGAAACGGTGGAGGAGCATTTTGGTAAAACAGGCGGAGTGGTCATCACGTTCCTCTACTTCTTCGCCATTTGCCCGCTGCTGTGGATTTACGGCGTCACTATTACCAACACCTTTATGACCTTCTGGGAAAACCAGCTCCAGATGCCGGCGCTAAACCGCGGCGTAGTGGCGCTGTTCCTGCTGCTGCTGATGGCCTTTGTGATCTGGTTCGGTAAAGACCTGATGGTGAAGGTCATGAGTTATCTGGTGTTCCCGTTTATCGCCAGTCTGGTGCTGATTTCCCTGTCGCTGATCCCTTACTGGAACTCGGCAGTGATCGACCAGGTCAACCTGAGCGATATCGCCTTCACCGGCCATGACGGCATACTGGTGACGGTGTGGCTGGGGATCTCCATCATGGTCTTCTCCTTTAACTTCTCGCCGATTGTCTCCTCGTTTGTGGTCTCCAAGCGCGAAGAGTACGAACCGGAATTCGGTAAAGACTTCACCGAGCAGAAATGTTCCAGAATCATCGGCCGCGCCAGCCTGCTAATGGTCGCCGTGGTGATGTTCTTCGCCTTTAGCTGCCTGTTTACGCTCTCTCCGCAGAACATGGCTGATGCCAAAGCGCAGAACATTCCGGTGCTCTCTTATCTGGCGAACCATTTTGCGTCGATGTCAGGCACCAAATCGACGTTTGCGACGGTGCTGGAATACGGCGCCTCTATCATCGCGCTGGTCGCAATCTTCAAATCTTTCTTCGGCCACTATCTGGGCACGCTGGAAGGGCTGAACGGCCTGATCCTGAAGTTCGGGTATAAGGGCGATAAGAAGAAGGTCTCGGTGGGCAAACTGAACACCATCAGCATGGTCTTCATCATGGGCTCCACCTGGGTTGTCGCGTATGCCAACCCGAACATTCTGGACCTTATTGAGGCCATGGGAGCACCCATCATCGCTTCTCTGCTGTGCCTGCTGCCGATGTATGCCATCCGCAAAGCCCCGGCAATGGCGAAGTATAAGGGCAGACCCGAGAACATCTTCGTCACCGTTGTCGGCCTGCTGACCATTCTGAACATCGTTTACAAACTGTTCTAAATCAATGCTCAGGAAGAGCGGAGTCACACCATGATTGAGTTTCCGGTTGTACTGGTTATTAACTGCGGTTCGTCCTCTGTTAAGTTTTCAGTGCTCGATGCCAGCAGCTGCGATGCCCTGATGACGGGCATTGCCGACGGTATCAACACTGAAAAAGCCTTTATTTCCGTGAACGGGGGTGAGCCAGCCACACTGGCTCACCATGACTACGAAGGGGCGCTGGCTGCCATCGCCCTGGAGCTGGAGAAGCGTGACCTGATGAGCAGCGTGGCCTTAATTGGCCACCGCATTGCCCACGGCGGTGAACGCTTCAGCGAGTCTACCCTTATCACGGAGCAGGTTATCAATGAGATCCGCCAGGTTTCTTCTCTGGCACCACTGCACAACTACGCCAACTTAAGCGGTGTGGAAGCGGCGGAACGCTTGTTCCCTAACGTTCAGCAGGTGGCGGTGTTTGACACCAGTTTCCATCAGACGCTGCCGCCGCAGGCGTATCTGTATGGGTTGCCGTACCGCTATTTTGAGGAGCTGGGCGTGAGGCGCTACGGTTTTCACGGTACTTCCCACCGCTACGTTGCCGGGCAGGCGCATGCGCTTCTCGGACTTTCACCGGACGACAGCGGGTTAGTGATTGCCCACCTGGGTAATGGCGCGTCGATTTGCGCGGTTCGTAATGGCAAAAGCGTCGATACCTCGATGGGGATGACGCCGCTGGAAGGGCTGATGATGGGCACGCGCTGTGGCGACGTGGATTTTGGCGCGATGGCGTGGATTGCCCAGCAAACCGGCCAGTCGTTCGAGGATCTGGAGCGTGTGGTTAACAAAGAATCTGGCTTGCTGGGGGTCTCCGGGATTTCCGCCGATCTCAGGACGCTGGAAAAAGCCTGGCGCGAGGGAAATCCGCGGGCGCAGCTGGCGATAAACACCTTTGTGCACCGCATTGCACGGCATATCGCTGGCCACGCGGCGTCGTTGCATCGCCTGGACGGGGTGGTGTTTACCGGAGGGATTGGCGAGAACTCTACGCTCATCCGCAGGCTGGTAGCAGAACATCTCAAGGTCTTTGGCATCATCCTCGACGAGACCCGCAACGCCCTGCCTGGCAGCGCGGGTGAACGCATCATCAGCGCCGATACGTCCCGCGTGGCGTGTGCGGTGATCCCTACCAATGAAGAAAAAATGATCGCGCTGGACGCCCTCCGTCTTGGGAAGGTTACCCCGGCTGCGGCTTACGCCTGACAGAGCGAGAATCTCATGAAAGTAACGATTGATACGCGCGTTGCGCCCTACAGCGACGCATGGGCCGGGTTTCGCGGTGAAGAATGGAAAGACGCCGTTAACGTGCGCGATTTTATTCAGCATAACTACACCCCTTATGAAGGCGACGAAACTTTCCTCGCGCAGGCGACGCCAGCAACGACGGCGCTGTGGCAAAAGGTGATGGTGGGGATTCGCCAGGAAAATGCCACCCACGCCCCGGTGGATTTCGATACCAACATCGCCACCAACATTACCGCTCACGGACCGGGCTATATCGACCGGGAGCTGGAGACCATCGTCGGCCTGCAAACCGATAAGCCGCTCAAGCGTGCCCTGCATCCGTATGGTGGGATCAACATGATCCGCAGCTCGTTCGAAGCCTACGGCCGCGAGATGGATCCGCAATTCGAATACCTGTTTACCGACCTGCGTAAAACCCATAACCAGGGCGTGTTTGACGTCTACTCGCCGGAGATGATGCGTTGCCGTAAATCGGGCGTACTGACCGGGCTGCCGGACGGCTACGGACGCGGGCGCATCATCGGCGACTACCGCCGCGTGGCGCTGTACGGCATCAGCTATCTGGTGCGTGAGCGTGAACTGCAGTTCGCGGATCTGCAGCCGAGACTGGAACGCGGCGAGGATCTGGAGGCGACGATCCGCCTGCGCGAAGAGCTGGCGGAGCATAAGCGCGCGCTGCTGCAGATCCAGCAGATGGCGGCGAACTACGGCTTTGATATCTCGCGTCCGGCGATGAACGCGCAGGAAGCGGTGCAGTGGCTGTACTTTGCCTACCTGGCCGCGGTGAAATCCCAGAACGGTGGGGCGATGTCGCTAGGGCGTACCGCGTCATTCCTCGATATCTACATTGAGCGCGATATGCAGGCCGGACGCCTTAGCGAGGTACAGGCCCAGGAGCTTATCGACCACTTCATCATGAAGATCCGCATGGTGCGTTTCCTGCGTACGCCGGAGTTCGACACGCTCTTCTCTGGCGATCCGATCTGGGCGACGGAGGTGATTGGCGGGATGGGGCTGGACGGCCGCACGCTGGTGACCAAAAACAGCTTTCGCTACCTGCACACGCTGCACACCATGGGGCCTGCGCCAGAGCCAAACCTGACGATCCTGTGGTCTGAACAACTGCCGATCGCGTTCAAGAAATACGCCGCGCAGGTCTCGATTGTCACCTCGTCGCTGCAGTATGAGAACGACGATCTGATGCGTGCCGACTTCAACAGCGACGACTACGCCATTGCCTGCTGCGTCAGCCCGATGGTGATCGGCAAGCAGATGCAGTTCTTTGGTGCCCGCGCCAACCTCGCCAAAACGCTGCTGTATGCGATCAACGGCGGGGTGGATGAGAAGCTGAAGATCCAGGTCGGGCCGAAAACCGCGCCGCTGCTGGACGAGGTGCTGGACTACGACACCGTGATGGCGAGCCTGGATCACTTTATGGACTGGCTGGCGGTACAGTACATCAGCGCGCTGAATCTCATTCACTACATGCATGATAAGTACAGCTACGAAGCCTCGCTGATGGCGCTGCACGATCGGGACGTCTACCGCACCATGGCCTGCGGTATCGCCGGACTGTCGGTGGCCGCCGATTCCCTGTCGGCCATTAAATATGCGACGGTGAAACCGGTGCGCGACCATACCGGTCTGGCGGTCGATTTTGTCATTGAAGGGGATTATCCGCAGTACGGTAACAACGACGATCGCGTGGACAGCATCGCCTGTGACCTGGTGGAGCGCTTTATGAAGAAAATTCAGGCGTTACCAACCTATCGTAACGCGGTGCCGACCCAGTCGATCCTGACCATCACCTCGAACGTGGTGTACGGCCAGAAGACCGGCAACACGCCAGACGGACGCCGGGGCGGCACGCCGTTTGCGCCGGGTGCCAACCCAATGCACGGACGTGACAGAAAAGGGGCAGTGGCATCGTTAACCTCGGTTGCCAAGCTGCCGTTCACCTACGCCAAGGACGGGATCTCTTACACCTTCTCTATCGTGCCGCAGGCGCTGGGCAAGGACGAGCTGGTGCGCAAAACCAACCTTGTGGGGCTGCTGGACGGGTACTTCCACCACGAAACAGCCATCGAGGGCGGGCAGCATCTGAACGTCAACGTCATGAACCGGGAAATGCTGCTGGACGCCATTGAGCACCCGGAAAATTACCCGAACCTGACGATCCGCGTTTCGGGGTATGCGGTGCGGTTTAATGCCCTGACCCGCGAGCAGCAGCAGGATGTGATTTCAAGGACGTTTACGCAGGTGATGTAATCCAGGCTAAGGCGGGCCTCCCCTTTGGGGAGGCTTTTAATTTCGTGAATGCCATCACGTTTAGAAAATATCCACCTTATTGAGTATTTCAAAAGCAAATCTTCCTCCAGCATTAGAAAAGCCCTATTTATTTTGTGACTTTTTTCTCCCTCTCTCCGGCTATGATTTTCTCACACTAACAACAAGCACCTGCACTCTCTGACTCGCCATCGCTGGCGAACGGAAACCTATAAAAATTAATCAGTTACCCTACAAAAAGCGAGTGCCTTATGGATACGGCTACAAACAGCAGTGTGATTGTGAATGATTCCCCCGCGGCAAGGCGGGCGAGAATGCGTGAGAGCGAATGGCGCGAGGCGATCAAGTTCGACAGTACCGATACGGGCTGGGTCATCATGAGTATCGGGATGGCCATCGGCGCGGGGATTGTTTTTCTCCCGGTGCAGGTCGGATTAATGGGGCTGTGGGTCTTTTTGCTCTCGTCCGTGATTGGATATCCGGCGATGTATTTATTCCAGCGCCTGTTTATTAATACGCTGGCGGAATCACCGGAATGCAAAGATTATCCGAGCGTCATTAGCGGATATCTCGGGAAAAACTGGGGCATCTTATTAGGCGCACTCTATTTTGTGATGCTGGTCATCTGGATGTTTGTCTATTCCACCGCCATTACCAACGACAGCGCCTCTTATTTGCAGACCTTTGGCGTTACCGACGGGCTACTCTCAGAAAACCCGTTCTACGGGTTAGTGCTGATCTGTATTCTGGTGGCCATCTCTTCCCGCGGTGAAAAGCTGCTGTTTAAAGTCTCCAGCCTGATGGTGTTGACCAAGCTATTTGTGGTTGCCGCGCTGGGCTTGTCGATGATTGGCCTCTGGCATTTAGCCAACGTAGGCATGCTGCCGCCGATGGGGCTGCTGATTAAAAATGCCATCATTACGCTTCCCTTTACCTTAACCTCAATTCTGTTTATTCAGACCTTAAGCCCGATGGTGATCTCCTACCGTTCACGGGAAAAGTCCGTTGAGGTGGCGCGTCATAAAGCGCTGCGGGCCATGAATATCGCCTTTGGCGTGCTGTTTGTGACGGTATTCTTCTACGCCGTCTCCTTCACACTGGCGATGGGGCACGATGAAGCGGTAAAAGCCTATGAGCAGAACATCTCTGCCCTGGCGATTGCGGCGCAGTTTATCAGCGGAGAGGGTGCGGGCTGGGTCAAAATCGTCAGCGTGATCCTCAATATCTTTGCTGTTATGACGGCCTTCTTCGGCGTCTATCTTGGCTTTCGCGAGGCCACGCAGGGCATCGTGATGAACATTCTGCGTCGCAAAATGCCGGCAGAGAAAATCAATGAAAACACCGTCCAGCGTGGGATTATGCTGTTCGCCATCCTGCTGGCCTGGAGCGCGATTGTGTTAAACGCGCCGGTGCTGAGCTTCACGTCTATTTGCAGCCCCATCTTCGGCATGGTGGGCTGTCTGATCCCTGCATGGCTGGTCTACAAGGTACCCGCCCTGCATAAATATAAAGGCGTATCACTGGTGATTATCATCATTACCGGGCTGCTGCTTTGTGTTTCTCCTTTCCTCGCATTCTCCTGAGGAGCAATTAAGGTCGTAACGATGTCTGAGCAAACTAACCCTTTATGGAATCATTTTATTCGCGCGGTGCAAGAAGAGGTTAAACCTGCCTTGGGGTGCACTGAACCCATCTCTCTGGCGCTGGCCTGTGCGATAGCCGCTGAGCACCTGCCCGGTGAGGTAACGCGCATTGAAGCATGGGTATCGCCCAATCTGATGAAAAACGGGCTTGGCGTAACGGTACCCGGCACCGGCATGGTCGGGCTACCCATTGCGGCGGCGTTGGGAGCGACGGGCGGGAATGCCCGCGCCGGGCTGGAGGTGCTAAAAGGGGCGTCAGCCGATGCGCTGGAACGTGCCAAAGCCCTGCTCAATGCGGGTCAGGTCCTGGTGAAACTGCAGGTGCCGTGCGAGGAAATCCTCTATTCGCGCGCCTGTGTTTATGCCGGAGAGGCCTCGGCCATGGTGACCATCGCAGGCGGGCATACTCGCGTGGTGGAGGTGGTCTGTGAGGGCGAAACACGCTTCACCCGTGATGAACAGCCGGGAGAGGCGGGTGACGATCCGCTGGAGGTGTTCTCTCACACCACGCTGTCGGCGATCCTCACGTTCGTGGAGCAGGTTCCGTGTGAGGCGATCCGCTTTATTCTGCAGGCGGGGCAGCTTAACGATGCCCTTTCTCGTGAAGGGCTGAGCGGAAAATGGGGGCTGCATATTGGCGCGACGCTGAATAAGCAGCGTATGCGCGGATGGATGGCGAAGGATGTTGGCTCGGACATTGTTATCCGCACCAGCGCGGCTTCTGACGCCCGAATGGGCGGTGCTACGCTTCCGGCAATGAGCAATTCAGGGTCCGGCAATCAGGGGATCACCGCCACCATGCCGGTAGTGGTTGTGGCGGAGCACGTTCAGGCTGATGAGGAGCGGCTGGCCAGAGCGCTGATGCTGTCCCATCTTTCGGCGATCTATATCCACGCCCAGCTTCCCCGCCTGTCGGCGCTGTGCGCTGCGACAACCGCAGCGATGGGGGCGGCAGCCGGCATGGCCTGGCTGATGGGGGGAAACTATCAAACGATCGCGATGGCCATCAGCAGCATGATCGGTGACGTCAGTGGGATGATTTGCGACGGCGCGTCAAACAGTTGTGCGATGAAAGTCTCAACCAGCGTCAGCAGTGCCTGGAAAGCGGTGATGATGGCGCTGGATGAGTCTGCCGTGACGGGCAATGAAGGGATTGTGGCGCACGATGTGGAGCAGTCTATCTCTAATCTGTGCGCGTTAGCGTGCCGCTCAATGCAGGCAACGGACCGGCAGATTATTGAGATTATGGCGAGTAAGGTGTAGCGAGTTCAGGGGCTCGATCGGTTCCCTCTCCCACCGGGAGAGGGTTAGGGTGAGGGCATTCTCTACACCGGCAAATCAATCAGCAGCGCACGCAGCGGCGTATCGGCCACCAGCGTAATATTCGCTTCATCACGAATAAATGCCCCGTCGCCGCAGGTGAGCGCCTCTTTCTCTTCCGTGTGCGTTACCGCATGCACCGTACCGTGAATCGATTGCAGGTAGGCGCGCGGGCCATGAAGCTGAAAGCTCGCCTGTTCACCTTTCTTCAGTTCGATATGGTGCAACCACACTTGCTGACGCAGTTGCAGGCTGCCTTTGCTCCCGTCCGGAGAAGCGATCAGCTGTTGCTTTTCGCTCTGCAGATCGATTTTTTGCACCAACGGATTTTCCCGCTCAGGGCAGGCATCCAGCCACAGCTGCATGCGGGTCAGCGTTTTGTCTTTGCTGAGATTATGCTCGCTATAGCTAATGCCCGGCTGCGTGGAAATTAACAGCGCTTCGCCAGCCTTTGCCTGGACATGATTGCCCTCGCTATCGCGGTATTCTGCCTCGCCTTCCAGGATCAGGTTCAGGATATCGACTTTCGGATACGTACGCGGCTGGAAGGAGGCGCCCGGGGCGAGTACTTCCTGATTTAACACACGCAGTGAAGCGTAACCGAGGAGTTTAGGGTCAAAGTAGTGTCCAAAGGAAAAGGTGTAGCGGGCCTGCAGCCAACCGAAATCGGCTTGTCCGCACTGTTTAGCTGTTCTTGTCGTAATCATAAACTTGACCTCTCTTTACACTAAAACAATGGTAAAGGTATGGACGCTGCATTGTTAGCCAGATATTCTGCCCGGTATGT
>Ga0308166_1004291_pt1 | contig 11494 bp, 8 predicted proteins | sample PhyCR2_2_FD_202137 | JGI IMG/M metagenome (GOLD analysis project Ga0308166, IMG submission 202137) | Phyllosphere microbial communities from UC Gill Tract Community Farm, Albany, California, United States - DLSLCC.R2 | ecosystem: Host-associated > Plants > Phyllosphere > Unclassified | place... | reverse complement strand
GAGCAAGCCCGCTCCCACAAGGATTCGCGTTCGGATGATGATGGGTGGCTGGACGCTCCCACAGGGGATTTGTGGACGGCTTGAGATCGCTTGCCGAAGGTGGCTTAAAGCCCACCGCAGAGCCTTGTAGGACGATCGAACTAGCGTTTCATCGGCTTGATGGCAATTTGGTTACTTTGTCAGTGCGTTCTTCCGCGCAATCAGTACAATCGCCGCATTTGCCCGACCGAGAATGGAAGCAGTACGGTTTCGGCTTGTCACGAGAACCTCCATGCTCATCGGCAGCTACTCCTTCACCCTGGTTTTCATATCGTTGTGCGTGGCGATTCTCGCTTCCTACACGGCGCTCGACCTGACCGGGCGCATCGCCACGGCGAAAGGCCGGGCCGTGCATTTCTGGACGGCGGGCGGGGCGTTTGCGATGGGCGTTGGCGTCTGGTCAATGCACTTCATCGGCATGCTCGCCTTCAAATTGCCGATCGACCTGGGCTACGACTTCGCCCTGACCGCGTTGTCGCTTTTGATCGCGGTGCTGTCCTGCGGCTTTGCTTTATGGCTGGTCAGCCAGCCGAAATTGCCCCTGGCGCAACTGGCCTTCGGTGCACTGATCATGGGGTCAGGCATCAGCGCCATGCATTACACCGGCATGGCCGCGCTGCGCATGACTCCCGGCATCGATTACGACCCTACGCTGTTCAGCGCCTCCCTGCTGATCGCAGTCGGAGCTTCGGCAGCGGCGTTGTGGATTGCCTTTCGCCTGCGCCAGCAATCGCCCTATGTGCGGCTGATTCGCGCTGGCGCGGCGGTGATCATGGGCATGGCGATTGTCGGCATGCACTACACCGGCATGGCCGCTGCGCAGTTTCCTGACGGCAGTTTCTGCGGCGCGACGCTCAATGGCTTGAAGGGCAACGGCCTCGATAGTCTGGTAGTAGTGACCACGCTGGCGGTGCTGTCGATCGCCTTGTTGACCTCGATTCTCGACGCTCGCCTCGAAGCGCGCACCGCCGATCTGGCGCACTCGTTGACCGTGGCCAATCGCGAACTCACCCAACTGGCCTTGCACGATCCGCTGACCAGTCTGCCCAACCGCATGTTGCTCGACGACCGTATCAATCAGGCGATCAAAAAGGTTGAGGAGCAGGGCGGCTGCTTCGCCTTGATGTTCATCGACCTCGACGGCTTCAAACCGGTCAACGATGCGTTCGGCCATCACATGGGCGACCAATTGCTGCGCGAGGTCGGTATTCGTCTGCGTGAAGACTTGCGCAGCCAGGACACACTCGCACGAATCGGCGGCGATGAATTCGTTCTGCTGGTGCGTTTGAGCGAGCCCAATGACGCCTTGAGCCTGGCCGCGCGTCAGGTTGGTCTGATCGGCCGCACCTTCCGCGTCGCCGAACATGACCTGCAGATTTCCGCCAGCGTCGGCATCGCGCTGTATCCGGGCAACGGCGACAACGCTCAAGAGCTGCTGATGAACGCCGACGCCGCGATGTACCACGCCAAGGGCGGCGGCAAGAACGGCTACAGCTTCTTCGATGCGTCGATGAACACCAACGCGCGCAAACAACTGCAACTGTTGCAGGACCTGCGCGCGGCCATCGAGCACAATCAGTTCTGCCTGCATTACCAGCCCAAATTCGACGCCGCCAATGGCCGTCCGGTCGGTGCCGAAGCACTGTTGCGCTGGAAGCATCCGCTGCACGGCATGTTGATGCCGGACAAGTTCATTGATCTGGCGGAGAAAACCGGGCTGATCATTCCGATGGGCGAATGGGTGCTCAACGAAGCCTGCCGGCAGATGCGCGAATGGTACGTGCTCGGTTACACCGACTGGCGCATCGCCGTGAACCTCTCGGCCTTGCAGTTCTGCCATGCCGGGCTGGTGCAAAGCGTGGCCAAGGCCTTGGCGACTCATCATCTGCCGGCCAACAGCCTGACGCTCGAAATCACCGAAACCACGGCGATGAGCGACGCCGATGCCAGCATGACCGTGCTGCAAGAGCTGTCGGACATGGGCGTCGACCTGTCGATCGACGACTTCGGCACCGGTTATTCCAGCCTGATGTACCTCAAGCGCTTGCCGGCCAATGAGCTGAAGATCGATCGCGGTTTCGTCCGTGATCTGGAGCACGACAGCGATGATGCGGCGATCGTCTCGGCGATTGTCGCGCTGGGGCAGGCCCTGGACTTGCGGATTGTCGCCGAGGGTGTCGAGACCGGCGCGCAACAGGATTTCCTGACCAAACTGGGCTGTGATTCGCTGCAGGGCTATCTGCTTGGCCACCCGATGCCGGCGGAGCGCTTCATGCAGGACATCGTGCGCGGGCAACGGCTGGCGGTGGTCTGAGAGACCCTGTGGGAGCGAGCTTGCTCGCAAAGGCGCCCGGATAGGCGCCACATGCAAAACCCGCCAATCGCAGTTATTCTTCCCCCGACTGTTACGTGTGCACGTGGGGGAAGGCCAGCATGGATAAAGTCATTGTCATCACCGGTGGCGGGCGCGGAATCGGCGCGGCTACGGCATTGCTGGCAGCCGAACAGAGCTACCGGATCTGCATCAACTACCAGTCGGATGAGCAAGCCGCACACAGCGTGCTCGAGCAGGTTCGCGCCTTGGGCGCCCAGGCCATCGCGGTTCGCGCCGATGTCAGTATCGAAGACGAAGTGATCGCGATGTTTCAGCGCGTCGACAATGAACTGGGCCGGGTTACCGCGCTGGTCAACAATGCCGGCACCGTCGGGCAGAAGTCGCGGGTCGATGAAATGTCCGAGTTCCGCATCCTCAAAATCATGAAAACCAACGTGCTGGCGCCGATCCTCTGTGCCAAGCACGCGATTCTGCGCATGTCGCCCAAACACGGCGGGCAGGGCGGCAGCATCGTCAACGTCTCCTCGGTCGCGGCACGCCTCGGTTCGCCGAACGAATACGTTGATTACGCCGCGTCCAAAGGGGCGCTCGATACCTTCACTATCGGTTTGTCGAAAGAAGTCGCGGGCGAGGGCATTCGCGTGAATGCCGTGCGTCCGGGCTACATCTATACCGACTTCCATGCCCTGAGCGGCGACCCGGATCGGGTCAGCAAGCTCGAATCGGCGATACCCATGGCCCGCGGCGGGCGGCCGGATGAAGTAGCGGAGGCGATTGTCTGGTTGCTGTCGGACAAGGCTTCGTATGCGACCGGGACGTTTGTGGATTTGGGGGGCGGGCGTTAAACCGGTGAATTTGCAGTGTTAAAGCCGGCCTCTTCGCGAGCAGGCTCGCTCCCACAGTGGATTTGTGAATACAGAACCAATGTGGGAGCGAGCCTGCTCGCGAAGGCGCCAGCCCAGACAACGTCGATCCATCAGAACGACCGCACAATCCGCCCCAACGTCTCCATGGCCTTCTCCGATTCCTCGGTCCACGGGCTACCGTAATTCAAGCGAATGCAATTTCTGAAACGCTGGGTCGGCGAGAAGATCGGCCCCGGCGCGATGCTGATGCCTTGTGCCAATGCCATTTGAAACAATTTCAGCGAGTCCATCTGCTCCGGCAATTCCAGCCATAGAAAATAGCCGCCCGCCGGCTGGCTGACGCGGGTCTGCGCCGGGAAGTAACGGGCAATCGCCGCGAGCATCGCGCTTTGCTGTTCTTCCAGGGCATAACGCAGTTTGCGCAGGTGCCGGTCGTAGCCGCCGTGTTGCAGGTAATCGGCAATGGCCGCTTGCGCCGGCATCGAAGCGCACAGCGAGGTCATCAGCTTGAGCCGTTCGATTTTCCGCGCGAAACGCCCGGCTGCCACCCAGCCGATGCGATAGCCGGGCGCGAGGCTTTTGGCGAACGAGCCGCAATGCATGACCAGGCCTTCGGTGTCGAAGGCCTTGGCCGGTTTGGGCGCCTGCTGGCCGTAATAGAGTTCGGCGTAGACGTCGTCCTCGATCAACGGCACCTGATGCTGACGCAGCAGTTCGACCAGTTCCCGTTTCTTCGCCTCGGGCACGGTCGCGCCCATCGGGTTGTGGAAACTGGTCATGCACCAGCAGGCCTTGATCGGATGACGTTCCAGAGTTTGCGCGAGCACGCCGAGGTCGATGCCGTCACGCGGATGCACGGGGATTTCCACGGCTTTGAGCTTCAGCCGCTCGAGCACTTGCAGGCAGGCATAAAACGCCGGAGCCTCGATGGCCACCAGATCACCGGGCTCGGTCACCGCTTGAAGGCACAGGTTGAGCGCTTCGAGGGCACCGTTGGTGATCAGTAGCTCTTCCATCGGCAGCATCAGCCCGCCGACCATGTAGCGCAGGGCAATCTGCCGACGCAGTTGGGGGTTGCCCGGCGACATGTCGGTGACGACCATGCGCGGATCCATCTCCCGCGCGGCGCTGGCCAAGGAACGCGATAGACGTTGCAGGGGGAACAGCGTCGGGCTGGGGAAGGCCGAGCCGAAGGGTACGGTGTTGGGGTCTTTGATCGAATCGAGGACCGAGAACACCAGTTCGCTGACGTCAACCTCGGTGGATTCGTTGACCTGGCTGCTGATCACCGGCTCGGAGAAGGCGCTCGGCGTGTGGGCGTTGACGAAGTAACCGGAACGCGGCCGGGCGCGGATCAGACCGCGACGTTCGAGCAGGTAATAGGCCTGGAATACTGTCGACGGACTGACCCCGTAAGTCTGGCTGGCATAGCGCACCGACGGCACCCGCTGGCCGGGGCCGAGAACGCCGGAGCGGATCAGTTCAGCGATGTCGTCGGCGAATTTTTCGTAGCGTTTCATGGTGGATCCGAATGGGGTCTATAAGGAATCGCGTCGCCTCCATTCGCGAGCAGGCTCGCTCCCACAACGACCGCGATTTCCTGTGGGAGCGAGCCTGCTCGCGAATGAAAGCACCGCAGTTTAAGGGCAATCAGCGATTCATCGGCGCCACAAACCGGCTCTTCGCCACGCTGTATACCTGCGGCTCGTCACTGTCTTCAACCCTGAAACTCAACGTCTGCGAACTGCTCGTAGGGCGCTCGGTGGTCATCGCCACCGACACCGGCACATCGACAATCTCCCCGGGCGCCAGGCTCAGTGCCGTTTTGCCCTGCAATTCAAACCCGTCGCCATCCACCAGACTCAACCGGTATTCCTGCCGTTGCTGTGTCTTGTTGATCACTTTCAGCGAGTAGATATTCTCGATCTGCCCCTGCGCATTCTCGCGAAACAAGCCGCGATCCTTGGTCACATCCAGCGACACCATCGGCCGCTCGATCAATGCCAACGCCAACGCGCCGATCATCACCAGCAGCACCGCCGTGTAGCCAATCAGACGCGGGCGCAGCAGATGCGTTTTGCCACCCTGTAATTCGCGCTCGGAACTGTAGCGGATCAGGCCGCGCGGGTAATGCATTTTGTCCATGATCGAATCACAAGCATCGATGCAAGCTGCGCAGCCGATGCATTCCATTTGCAAGCCATCGCGGATATCGATGCCAGTCGGGCAGACCTGCACGCACAATTGGCAGTCGATGCAATCGCCCAGGCCGGCTTCGACCGGGCGCACGTCACGCTTGCGCGGACCTCGGTTTTCGCCCCGGGCGGCATCATACGCAATGGTCAGCGTGTCCTTGTCGAACATCACACTCTGGAACCGCGCATACGGGCACATGTGCATGCACACGGCCTCACGCAGCCAACCGGCGTTGATGTAGGTGGCGGCGGCGAAAAACAGCACCCAGAACAAACTGATGCCACCGATCTGCAGGGTCAGCAGTTCTTCGGCCAGCGGCCGGATCGGGGTGAAGTAGCCGACGAAGGTCAGGCCGGTCATCACGCTGATTGCCAGCCACAAGGTGTGCTTGGCGGCGCGGCGTGCCAGTTTGTTCAGGCTCCAGGGGGCGGCTTGCAGTTTGATGCGCTGGTTGCGCTCGCCTTCGGTGATTTTTTCGCACCACATGAAGATCCACGTCCACGAACTCTGCGGACAGGTGTAACCGCACCAGACGCGACCGGCAAACACGGTGATGGCGAAGAGTCCGAACGCAGCAATGATCAATAGCGCCGAAAGCAGAATGAAATCCTGCGGCCAGAACGTCGCACCGAAGATATGGAATTTGCTTTCCGCCAGATCCCACAGTACCGCCTGCCGACCGCCCCAGTTAAGCCACACGGTGCCGAAGAACAGCACGAACAGAACGCCGGTGCCGCTCATGCGCAAGTTGCGGAACAGGCCGGTAAAGCTGCGGGTGTGAATCTGCTTGTCAGTGGATCCGCTGGTCGCTTTCAGTGGGCGCGCGGGTACGCTTTTTATCGTTGGCGATGCTTCTACGGTTCGGACGGGGATTTGCTCGCTCATGGTCGTTCGCTCATCAGCCTCCATCAGGCCGATGCACTATGAGCGCCCATCTGTTTGCAGAACAGACTCAGGTTTGGCAATAAAAAGCGGATCAGATGAGGTTTGGCGAAATGCCTGCGACAACTTGAAGCAACCTGCCAGGCAAGGCGCAGACGCCTATTGCAGGCGTCTGCGTCGGGTGTTGATCGAGATCAATCAAACCACCGAATCACTGTCATCGGCCTTCAGATGTTTGCGCCCGTCCTTGGCCCCGGCCACGGTCAAGGCATCCGCTTCTGCTTCGGTGATGTAGGTGCGTTTGCCTTCGATGTCCACGTACGACATGGCTTTTTCGCTATCGGTCATGACTTCCAGGGTGTCGCAGATGCGGATTTCCTCGCCATGTTCGACGGTGAAAAAACACACCTTCTGCTCGGGGTTGGATTCATCGATTCGAACGGGCATGGCGGCAGTCCTTGTTCCAGTGAGGTCTGCACATTAGGAAGCGCAGCGCGCCGATCGTTCTGCGCAACCGATTAATGGTCGCTGTTGTCCATCGCTTATCAAGCCAATAACAAGGGAGGCACGATGGAAGACTGGTGGGATGAAGTGTGGGCCACGATGCAAGCCGAATTTGCCGACATCGGCGACGCTTCGCAAATGACCCGGATCACCGTACGTCTGGTGATGGCGGCGATTCTCGGTGGGATTCTTGGTTTCGAGCGCGAACATAAAGGCAAGGCAGCGGGCGTGCGCACGCACATGCTGGTGGCGCTGGGCGCGGCGTTGTTTGTATTGGTGCCACAAACCTCGGGGGCGGAATCCGATGCGATGAGTCGCGTGCTGCAGGGTGTGATTGCCGGGATCGGCTTTCTTGGCGCCGGGACCATTCTGAAAAATCAGCAGGGCGACGAAGCTCATGTCAAAGGCCTGACCACGGCGGCAGGGCTATGGATGACGGCGGCGATCGGCGTGGCAGCGGGGCTGGGCAAGGAAGCGACGGCGTTGCTCAGTACCATTCTGGCGTTGGCGATTTTCAGTGTGATGCCGTACGTGGTGAGAGTGTTCGAAAAGGACGTCGACAAGAACGACCACCTCTGACTCAGCGCCAACTGATGATAGTTCCCACGCTCCGCGTGGGAATGCCTCAACGGACGCTCCGCGTTCGGCTCTGGATGGGACGCAGAGCGTCCCGGGCTGCATTCCCACGCGGAGCATGGGAACGATCAGGGCTCAGACGATGACCGGCGGCATCGTGCTCGGTGGCTCTTCTTTCGGTGGTGGCGTGGTGCCTGGCGGCTCTTGCTCGGGCACCGGTGGCGGCTCGGTCTCCGGCAGGGTGGGTTTGTCGATGTTCGGATCGGGCGTTTCCGCCGGGATCGGGATGCTCATCAGGTGACCTCCGTATGGCACATGGCGTGGGACGTGCTTAAGTGAGTTGACCCGGCGACGACAAATTCGATCCGCAGGTTTGTCTTGTTAATTTCATCTGAACTTTTCCCCGCGCCGGTTGCTCGGAACCTAGGTGAGTTCATGACAGGGCCGGCGCTTTGTCGCGAATACTGTTCTGGCACAAGAGCGTCCTTGGGGCGTTAAGGAGAGATGCTCAATGACTGCTGAAAGACCTTCAGAGCTGAGTTACAACCCGCACATGCCGCTGTCGCAAGCATTGCTGCTGCCACGTATCGTCATCGAAAACACCATGCCGACCCTGGATGGCGGCCAGTTTGCCGTCAAATCGATTGCCGGGCGCGAGGTGGTAGTGACCAGCAAAGTCTTTGCCGACGGCCATGACAAGCTCGCCGTGCGCATTCGCTGGCGCGAGGAAGGCCAGGAAACCTGGCAGACCGAAGTCATGTCCGATCAGGGCAACAACACCTGGCAAGGCCGGTTCCGTCCAGAAGAGCAGGGCCGCTACCTGTATTGCATCGAAGCGTGGATTGATCATTTCGCCAGCTTCCAGTACGAACTGGAAAAGAAGCACAGCGCGGCGGTGCCGGTTTCTCTGGAGCTGCAGGAAGGCCGGACGATGGTGCAACAGGCCGCCGAACGCAGCGAAGGCCAGCTCAGCGAGCAGCTCGCCGCGCTGCACCACGAATTGTCCGGCCTGCTAGAAACCGAGCAGGTCGCGCTGTTTCTGCACTCGCGCAGTGCCGAGCTGATGGCCCAGGCCGATCATCGCGCCTACCTCAGCATCAGCGCCGAATTCCCCATGGACGTCGAGCGCGAACTCGCCGAGTTCGCCAGTTGGTATGAGCTGTTTCCGCGCTCGATCACCGACGATCCCCAGCGTCACGGCACCTTTAACGACGTGCACTCGCGTCTGCCGATGATTCAGGACATGGGTTTCGACGTGTTGTATTTCACGCCGATTCACCCGATCGGCCGCGCGCACCGCAAGGGCCGCAACAATTCCCTGACGGCCGGCCCGGACGATCCCGGCAGTCCGTACGCGATCGGCAGCGAGGAGGGTGGCCACGAAGCGATTCACTCGCAACTCGGCACCCGTGAAGATTTCCGCCGTCTGGTGGCTGCGGCAGCCGATCATGGCCTGGAAATCGCTCTCGATTTCGCCATTCAGTGCTCCCAGGACCATCCGTGGCTCAAAGAGCATCCGGGCTGGTTCAACTGGCGCCCGGACGGCACGATCAAATACGCCGAGAACCCGCCGAAGAAATACCAGGACATCGTCAATGTCGACTTTTACGCGCCGGATGCGATTCCGAGCCTGTGGGTCGAGTTGCGTGACATCGTCGTCGGCTGGGTCAAGGAAGGCGTGAAAATCTTCCGCGTCGATAATCCGCACACCAAGCCGCTGCCGTTCTGGCAATGGCTGATCGCCGACGTGCGCACCCTGTATCCGGAAGTGATCTTCCTCGCCGAGGCTTTCACCACGCCGGCGATGATGGCGCGTCTGGGCAAGGTCGGGTATTCGCAGAGCTACACCTATTTCACCTGGCGCAACACCAAGGCCGAACTGGCGGAATATTTCACCGAACTCAATCAGTCGCCGTGGCGCGAATGCTACCGGCCAAACTTCTTCGTCAATACCCCGGACATCAACCCGGCGTTTTTGCATGAGTCGGGGCGTCCCGGTTTCCTCATCCGTGCTGCATTGGCAACGATGGGCTCGGGTCTGTGGGGCATGTATTCCGGCTTCGAGTTGTGCGAATCGGCGCCAGTACCCGGCAAAGAGGAATATCTGGACTCGGAGAAGTACGAAATCCGCGTCCGCGATTTCACCGCGCCCGGCAACATCATCGCCGAAATCGCTCAGCTCAACCGCATCCGTCGGCAGAACCCGGCACTGCACACGCATCTGGGCCTGAAAATCTACAACGCCTGGAACGACAACATTTTGTACTTCGGCAAGCGCAGCGCCGATGGCAGCAATTTCATTCTGGTCGCGGTCAGCCTCGATCCGCATAACGTGCAGGAAGCGAATTTCGAACTGCCGCTGTGGGAAATGGGCCTGCCGGACGACGCGACCACCCATGGCGAAGATTTGATGAACGGCCACCGCTGGGACTGGCACGGCAAATATCAGTTCATGCGCATCGACCCGGCGTATCAGCCGTTCGGGATTTGGCGGATCAGCGCCACGTACTGATCGTTCCCACGCTCTGCGTGGGAATGCATCCCGGGACGCTCCGCGTCCCAAAGCGGACGCAGAGCGTCCATGGCGGCATTCCCACGCACAGCGTGGGAACGATCGTCGTGGGATGCCCATAAAGTATTCAACAGGAGTTCCACATGGCGAAGAAACCCAAGGCAGCCGCCTTCATCAAAGACCCGCTCTGGTACAAGGACGCGGTGATCTATCAGGTTCACGTCAAATCGTTTTTCGACTCCAACAATGACGGGATCGGCGACTTTCCCGGGCTTATCGCCAAACTCGATTACATTGCCGACCTCGGCGTCAATACCATCTGGCTGCTGCCTTTCTATCCCTCGCCACGTCGCGACGACGGCTACGACATCGCCGAATACCGTGGCGTGCACAGCGACTACGGAACCATGGCCGACGCCAAGCGCTTCATTGCCGAGGCGCACAAGCGCGGGCTGCGGGTGATCACCGAGCTGGTCATCAACCACACGTCTGACCAGCACCCATGGTTCCAGCGTGCGCGCAAGGCCAAGCCGGGTTCGGCGGCGCGGGATTTTTACGTCTGGTCCGATGACGACCAGAAATACGACGGCACGCGGATCATCTTCCTCGACACCGAAAAATCCAACTGGACTTGGGACCCGGTCGCTGGCCAGTACTTCTGGCACCGTTTCTACTCGCACCAGCCGGATCTGAACTTTGACAACCCGCAAGTGATGAAAGCCGTGTTGTCGGTGATGCGTTACTGGCTGGACATGGGCATCGACGGCCTGCGCCTCGACGCGATTCCGTACCTGATCGAGCGCGACGGCACCAACAACGAAAACCTGCCGGAGACTCACGACGTCCTCAAGCAGATCCGTGCCGAGATCGACGCCAACTATCCCGACCGGATGCTGCTGGCCGAGGCCAATCAGTGGCCGGAAGACACCCAGCTGTACTTCGGCGACACCGATGCTGCCGGGGTGAATGGCGACGAATGCCACATGGCGTTCCACTTCCCGCTGATGCCGCGCATGTACATGGCGTTGGCTCAGGAAGATCGCTTCCCGATCACCGACATTCTCCGTCAGACCCCGGAAATCCCAGCGAACTGCCAATGGGCGATTTTTCTGCGTAATCACGATGAGCTGACCCTGGAAATGGTCACCGATCGTGAACGCGATTACCTCTGGAACTACTACGCCGCTGACCGTCGCGCACGGATCAACCTCGGCATTCGCCGCCGTCTCGCACCGCTGATGGAGCGCGACCGCCGCCGTATCGAATTGCTCAACAGCCTGCTGCTGTCGATGCCTGGCACGCCGACCCTGTATTACGGCGACGAAATCGGTATGGGCGACAACATCTACCTCGGCGACCGTGATGGCGTGCGTACGCCGATGCAGTGGTCGATCGACCGCAACGGCGGTTTCTCCCGCGCCGATCCGGCCAGTCTGGTACTGCCGCCGATCATGGACCCGCAGTATGGCTATCAGTCGGTCAACGTCGAAACCCAGTCCGGCGATCCGCATTCGCTGTTGAACTGGACGCGGCGCCTGCTGGCCGTGCGCAAGCAATCGAAAGCGTTCGGCCGTGGCACGTTGA
>Ga0308166_1004290_pt1 | contig 11495 bp, 10 predicted proteins | sample PhyCR2_2_FD_202137 | JGI IMG/M metagenome (GOLD analysis project Ga0308166, IMG submission 202137) | Phyllosphere microbial communities from UC Gill Tract Community Farm, Albany, California, United States - DLSLCC.R2 | ecosystem: Host-associated > Plants > Phyllosphere > Unclassified | place... | reverse complement strand
CGGCAAACACGCCGGCCGGATTGTCCAGCGCCGGCACGGCGATCATGCAGGCCGTGTAGCCGGCCAGGACGAAGCTGTAGGACTGCTGGTTGCGGTGCATCGCGGCGCCGGCGGTACACAGGCCGACCCAGACGGCCAGGCACACCAGCAGCACGGGCGCCTGCTGCGGGAAGAGGGCGATCAGGACCAGGGCGGCGCTGCAGCCGACGACGGTGCCGAGCAGGCGGTAGAACGCCTTTTCCAGCACCATGCCGGACGAGGGCAGGGCCAGGATGAACGTCGTCGTCATTGCCGTGCCGGGGGAATCGAGGCCCAGGCGGAACGCGATCCACAGCGCCAGGAAGGCGGCAAACGCGCTGCGCGCAACGAAGATCAGCCGTTCGCCGTCGCTGGCGGCCCAGCCGCGCAACTGGGCGCCAAGCCAGGCAACTGGAGAGGATGGTGTGACAGTGGGCGGGGCCATGTTCTTTTCTCGCGGCCCCTGCGGGGCCTTATATATTGTCCAGATTTTCCAGCTGACGCCGGAACAGCTGCTCCTGCTGGCGGATATCTTCCGCGCCGAAGCCGTCATACGCGCGCGTGGTGCGCTCCCACACTTCCGGCATCACCTGCTCGATCAGCTGGCGTCCCGCATCCGTCAGCGAGATCATCACGCAGCGGCGATCGCCCGGGCGGTTGCCGCGCGTGACGAGGCCCTGCGATTCCAGGTCGTTGCAGACCCGCGTCAGGTTGGCCGGCTTCTCCATGCAGGCCTCGCCCAGGGTGGATGCGGTGGAGGTCTCGCTTTCCGAGCCATACAGCACCGCCAGCACCATGTAGCTGGCATCCACCAGGTCGTATTTGCGCAGCACGGCGTTCGACAGGTCCTTCATCCGCTTCTGCACGTGGTACGTCATGCGCATCAGGCGCATCAGGTCTTCCGGAAACGCCGGGATGCGGGAACGGATGTTTTTAAGGCGCTTGTTGGTGGCGTCAAAACTGCTCATCTACGCACTCCTGTGCAGGGCTGGTCGAAAACCCTGATTGTACAAGGGGGTTGCACTAGGGGAAATGAATTTCCATTCCTCCTCCCAGTGCCGTCATCAGGCTGGCATAGTTGTCGAGCCGTTCGCTGGCCACCCGCAACAGTTGGTCCTGTTCTGCCAGCAACGTCAATTTCGCCTGCAATACCCCGAGATAGTCGGTAACGCCCGCTTTATAGGCCTGTTCGGCAAGCCCTTCGGCCCGTCTCGCGGTCGCCAAAGCGCGCTCGGCAAGCGCTTCCTGTTGTTGCGCAGACTGTATCTTTGCTACCACATTGGCAACATCGGTCAGCGCCGCAATCACGGTTGCGTTGTACTGTTCGACGGCCGCATCGTAGGCCGCCGTGCGCGCGCCCAACTGGCCGCGCAGCCTGCCGCCTTCAAAAATTGGTAGCGTTACCGCCGGCGTTACGCCCATCGTCCGGGCCGACGCCTCGAACAGCCGCGAGAAGCCGAAGGACTGCAGGCCGGCAAACGCGACGAGGTTGATGTTCGGATAGAACGCGGCCTTGGCGGCATCGATGTCGCTGCCGGCCGCTTCCACGCGCCAGCGCTGCGCCGCGATGTCCGGGCGGCGGCCCACCAGTTCGGCGGGCAGCGCGCTGGGCAGGCCGACCCGTTTATCGGCCTGCGATAAGGCCGGCGCTGGCCGGGCGATCGCATCGCCGTCGCCCGGTCCCTTGCCGATCAGTGCCGCCAGCTGGTTGCGCAGCAGGGCGATCGATTCACCGATCTGCTCGTGCTCGCGCCGGCCAGCCGGCAGTGTCGTTTCGATGGCGGCCACGTCCAGCTCGCCCGTCAGTCCCGCCTGGCGCCGCTTGCGGGCGATCTCCAGGATGCGCTGGCGCTGCGCCAGGTTTTCCGCCACGCTGTCCTGCAAGGCATAGCGGTACCACAGCTGCACGTAGTTGCGCACGATCGCTGTCTGCAGGGCCAGGCGCGCCATTTGCTCCTCGGCGGCGGCCACATGCGTTTCGTCGACGGCGGCGGCCAGCAGGTCGTGCTGGCGGCCCCAGATGTCGAGGTCGTAGGAGCCCGTCATCGTGGCCGAGTTGTACCACTGCCAGTTGCCCGCCAGCGGTGCCGGCGCGGAACCGTGCGTGGGGAACAGCTCGCGGGTGCTCGAGACGCTGGCGTCCACTTTGGGCAATGTGCCGGCGCGGGCCACGCCGGCCAGCGCTTCGGCTTGCCGTACGCGGGCCTGCGCCACCTTCAGCGTGGGGTTGTCGGCCAGCGCGGCCGCCATCAGGCGATCGAGCTGCGCATCGCCGAACGCCTGCCACCAGGCTTCACGCGGCCACTGCGCAGCCGGACTGGCGGATGCCTTGATCGCGGCGCCCGCGGCCAGGTCGGCCGGACGCATCGCGTGTGACTGTGGTGCGATGTGGCCCATGTCGGCACACCCGGCCAGGATGGACGCGGCGGCAAGGAGGGCCAGCGGGGCGCGCAGGCGTGGCAAAGCGCGCATGGATTACTGAGCGATGTGCTTGCGGGTTTGCGCGACGTCCATGTCGGCTTCCGTTTCGATCAGCGTGCCGTTGCGGCGCGCTTCGATCGCCTGGGCACGCACTTCGGCGCGGGTCAGCGGGTGGGCAACCGGCGTCACCTTGACGCTGGCGACGGCGGCAGCGACCGGTGCGGCGGCGGCAGCGGCGTGCTCGGTGCCGTTCGCTTCGGCGCCGATGGCGGCACCGGCGGTGGCGAGGGTCAGGGCGGCGATAACGAAGTATGCGGTTTTCATGATGGGGCTCCCTAAGGATGGATGGTATAGCACGTACTATATCCCTGAATAGTACATTTGTGAAATAGGAAGTTTAAATAGGTGCCATACAGAAATCCTATAAGCTGTCACGGGTGCGACGCCGAACGGGCGGTTTTGTTAGAGTAATTGCAATGCCGCGACCGCGGCAACGCAACGAAGCAATAAGGAGCCCATCATGAGCGGTACCAGCACACTAGATCCAGACAACTTCCCCCAGGCGCCTGACCGCGTTCTCGGCCGCGGCCATGGCACCGGCGCACTGGGCCCCAGCGACACGTCCGACTCCGGCAGCGACGTGCAGGGCGGCTCCGGCCTGGCCCAGCAGATCGAGGAAACCAACCTGGACGGCGGCACCAACGAGGATGTCGACCAGGGCACGGCAGGCGGCACGGCCGGCCCGGACGTCGGCGATGCCGACCTGGACAGCGACTCCGACGCGGGCGGCACGGGCGAACGCGCCACCGTCGGCCGCGATACCACGTCGCCGGATGGCGCCGACATCAACGTCGATCACATCGAGACCATTCCGTTTACCGGCGAGAACGGTCTGGATGACGAGGACGACGTGGAGCGGGGCACCTGAATCCATCGACGTGATTCTGCGGACCTGATTCTGCCGACGTAAAAAAAGCGCGACCGAAGTCGCGCTTTTTTTCGGCCGCCGCGGTATCAGGCCGCCTTGGCGTCGGCCTTGATGACGGGCCGCGCAAACTCGAAGCGCCGGATCTCGCCCACCAGGAACAGATAGCACAGCACGGTGGCCAGCGCATTGGCACCGACGAAGACCAGTGCGCCGTAGAACGAGCCCGTGGCCGACAGGATGTAGCCGATGACGATCGGCGTCGTGATGCCGGCAACATTGCCGAAGGTATTGAACAGCGCGCCGCTCATGCCGCCGGCCTGGCTGGGCGACGTGTCGCCGACCACTGCCCAGCCCAGCGCGCCGATGCCCTTGCCGAAGAACGCCAGCGCCATTACGGCCACGACGACGGCGTCGCTCTCAACGAAATTACACAGGATCATCGTGGTAGCCAGCAGCATGCCACCGATGATCGGCGTCTTGCGCGCCGTGGACGTGCTGTAGCCGGCCTTGATCATGCGGTCCGAGATGACGCCGCCCAGCACGCCGCCGAGGAAGCCGGCAATGGCGGGCAGTGCCGCGATGAAGCCGGCCTTCAGGATCGTCATATGGCGTTCCTTGACCAGGTAGACAGGGAACCACGTCAGGAAGAAGTACGTCAGCGTGTTGATGCAGTACTGGCCGATATAAATCCCCAGCAGCATGCGACTCGACAGCAACTGGCGGATGCACGACCACGTGTCGATCGCCTGCTTCTTTGTCGCGCTCGATTCCAGGTCGATCAGCGCGCCGCCCTGTTCGATCTGCTGCAGCTCGGCCGCATTGACGCGCGGATGGCTGCGCGGACCGTGGATGACCTTCAGCCAGACCATCGCCATGACGATGCCCAGCCCACCCATGACGAAGAACACGCTCTGCCAGCCGAAGCTGTGCACCAGCCAGCCCATCAGCGGCGCGAACAGTACGGTGGCGAAGTATTGCGCCGAATTGAAGATGGCGGCGGCCGTGCCGCGCTCGGCGGTCGGGAACCACGACGTCGTCAGCCGGCTGTTGCCGGGGAACGAAGGCGCCTCGGCCGCGCCCACCAGCAGACGCAGGCCGAACAGCACGGCTACCGCCGTGGCACCGCTGAAGAAGCCGACCCAGCCCTGGAACAAGGTGAAGACGGACCACAGGAAGATGCTGAAGAAATAGGTGATGCGCGTGCCGAAACGGTCCAGCAGCCAGCCGCCGGGCAGCTGCGCCAGCACATACGACCAGGCAAACGCGGAAAACACAAAGCCCATCTGGACAGGGGAAAGGTCGAGGACCTTGCTCAGTTCCGGGCCGGCAATCGAGATGGTGGCGCGGTCGGCGTAGTTGACCGTGGTGACGAGGAAAAGCATCGCCAGGATGGACCAGCGCACGCGCGTGGGCCGGTTGAGAAACTGTGCTGCCATGGTGCCTCCGATAAGCGGCGTCTACGTGCCGTTAAGTTGTCAGATGTCGTACAACTTAGTATAAGCAGTCGGACTCCAAGCGGTTTACAAGCGAAACTTTCAAAGGTGAAGGGAGTAGGGAGGCGAAGCCAGTTTGCGGCTGAGCTGCTGACTGGCGCCGATCTACGGGCGAACGCCCGACGATCGGTGCCGGCCCCCCATGTTTCCGTCGAGCATCGGCCTGTCGACCCGCTGACTTGGGTGACGTGCACGTCGGGGACAGGCACCTTTCACGGGGCCGGGAGGCCCCGCGAAACGTGCCAGTCCCCAGCGGCGCATACGGCCGCGGCTGAGTTGCCCTAGCGTCGCTGCGATTTCGGCGATGAGCTGCCGGGAATCGCTACGATTGCAGGACGAAGCGCTGCTGGGGACTGGCTCCGATCTGCGGGCGAACGCCCGACGATCGGTGCCTGTCCCCGACGTTTTCGCAGAGCCGCGCTTCGCAGCGAGCAACAGTGCACTGCGGGAACGGGCGACGAGAAACCCGTCAGTCCCAGCTGCCCGCTCCTCAGCAGCAGAGCATCAGCCCAGCGGCCCCACCCCTTCATTCGTGACGGTCGTGGTACCGGGTCGCGACAGCATCCATGCCGCCACCAGCGCACCACCGCCCAGCAGTGCCAGCTTCAGCGGCTTGTAGCGCAGGGTGGCCTGCGTGTAAGGCGACGTTTCGGATACGCTGCCCATGCCTTCGCGCTGGCGCAGCTCTTTCGAGCTGTCCGGCGAATGCAGCGAATCCTTGCGGCCCCAGCGCGACGGCTTGTCGCTGCGCTGCTGGTTCCACATCGTCGTTTCGCCCATCTTGTCGAACAGGCGCGGCAGGTGGAAGCCGCCGACGGAATTCAGCTTCGACGCGCCGCCCACGTGCACGTCGCGCTTCGGATACTGTGCCGCGTGCAGGATGGCCTCGGCAACGATTTCCGGCGCGTAGATCGGCGGCGGCAGCTTCGGTTCCACGTCCATGTAGTTCTTGGCGTGCACGGCAAACATCGTGTCGATGGCCGCGGGCTTGATCAGCGTGACGGCAATCGGCGCGCCTTCCTTTTCCAGCTCCATGCGCAGGCTGTCCGTGAATCCCTTGACGGCATGTTTCGATGCGGCATACATGCCCTGCAGCGGCACCGACACGTCGGACAGCTCACTGCCCAGGTTGATCAGCGCGCCGCCGCTTTTCTTCATGTGCCTGACCGCTTCCAGCGAGCCGTTGACGACGCCCCAGAAGTTGGTCTGGAACAGGCGGTGGCTGTCCTCCTCCGACACTTCTTCCAGCCGCCCGAAGATCGAGATGCCGGCGTTGTTCACCCACGTGTCGATGCGGCCAAAGCGCGCCACGGCCGCTTTCGCCAGCGCCGCCACTTCTTCCTTGCTGCCGACGTCCGTGGGGACGACCAGCGCCTCGGTGCCGAACGTCTGCAGCTCGCTTTCCAGGCGCTGCAACGCATCCTCGGCGCGCGCGGCCAGCACGAGCTTCGCGCCCTGCGCCGCGGCCATCCGCGCTGTCGTCAGGCCGATGCCGCTGGTTGCACCCGTAATCACGATGACCTGGTCCGATAGTTTTTTCAAACGCATGCTGGACTCCTTCTGTATTCATGGTTAGCCAATTGGTGCGGTTCATGGTACAGACAGCGCCGGTTGGGCGGCGTACGGTTCTTTCCGTTAACAGATCGCTGGCGTCACCGCGTGCGCCGTCGCCATCACCTCCGCCAGCCAGTCGGCAAACACCCGCACCCGCGGCGACAGCTGGCGCTGGTGCGGGGTCAGCACCGTGACAGGCAGCGATGGCGGCGGGAACTGCGGCAGCACTTCGCACAGCCGGCCCGACTGCAGCAGCGCCTCCACCCGGTAGCGGGGCAGTTGCGCCAGCCCCAGGTCGCCGACGCAGCAGGCCGCATAGGCTTCGCCCTCGCTGACGCTGACCTTGCCCGGCAGCGACAGCGTGCGCAACGTGCCGTCCACCAGGAATTCGAACGGCAGCATGCGCGCGCTGGCGGACGAGTACCAGTTGATGGCCTCGTGGCCGCGCAGCTCGTCCAGCGAGGCCGGCGTACCGTGCCGGGCCAGGTACGCGGCGCTGGCGCACGTGACCTGGGGCAGCGTGGCGACGCGCCGGCCCACCATGCTCGAGTCGCGCAGTTCTCCCACCCGCAGAACGCAGTCGATGCCTTCGGCCACCAGGTCGACGTGGCGGTCGCCCAGTCCGATCTCCAGCTCGATGTCCGGATAGCGGGCGAAGAACTCGTGCAGCCGGGGCAGCACGAATACGCGGCCGAGCGTCGGCATGTCGATACGCAGCTTGCCCTTCGGCGCGACGCCGCTGTGGCCGAAGCCGGCCTCCGTCTCCTCCACGTCCGCCAGGATGCGCAGACAGCGGCCGTAGTAGGCCTGGCCGTCCGACGTGGGCGTCACCTTGCGCGTGGTCCGGTGCAGCAGCCGCACGCCCAGCCGCCCCTCCAGCTGGCGGATGGCGTGGGTGGCCGTGGCGGCGGGCATTTTCAGGTCGTCGGCCGCCTTGCTGAAATTGCCCAGCTCGACGATCCGGGTAAACAGGCGCATCGCATCGAAACGGTCCATGGCGGTCTGATTATTGGTGGAAATTGCATAGTGTAGCCAACCGTACCGTATTTATTCAATCGATTGGCGGGGCCATACTGGACCCATCCACTACTCAATCAAGGGAGCCAGCAATGAACACCCATCAACCTGTTGCCATCGTCACCGGTGCCTCGCGCGGCATCGGCGCTGCTATCGCCCGCCGCCTGGCCGACGACGGCTATGCCATCGTCGTGAATTACGCCGGCCGGGCCGCCGATGCGGAAGAGGTCGTGTCGGCGATCGCCGCCGCAGGCGGCAGTGCCATCGCCGTGCAGGCGGACGTGGCCGACAGCGCCGCCGTCACGCGCCTGTTCGACGCGGCCATCGAGCGCTTCGGCCGGATCGACGTGCTGGTCAACAATGCCGGCGTCATGCCGGCGGCGCTGCCGCATCTTGCCGACACGGACGATGCCGCGTTCGACCGGATGATCGGCGTTAATCTGAAGGGCACGTTCAACACGCTGCGCGCCGCGGCAAGCCGGATGGCGCAGGGCGGCCGCATCGTCAACCTGTCCACCAGCCTCGTCGGGCTGGCCATGCCGGGCTATGCCGTCTACGCCGCCACCAAGGCGGGCGTGGAGATGATGACGAACATCCTGGCAAAAGAGTTGCGCGGCAAGGAAATCCGCGTCAACGCCGTCGCGCCGGGACCGACGGCCACGGAGCTGTTCCTGGACGGGAAAAGCGACGAACAGGTGCAGCGCCTGGCGAAAATGCCACCGCTGGAACGGCTGGGCCAGCCCGACGACATCGCGGCCGTTGTGGCGTTCCTGGCGCAGCCCGGTGGCTGGGTCAATGGGCAGACGTTGCGGGCGAATGGGGGGATTGTCTGAGCGTTCAGGCCGCGCTGCCCGACGACCCCGCCCACAGGTTGATATGCCCCTCCTGGGCCTGCGCGTCGATGGCGCGCAGTTCCTCGTCCGTGAACGCCAGGTTGTTCAGCGCTGCGATGTTCTCGCGGATCTGCGCGCTGCTGGACGCCCCGATCAGCGTGGACGTGATGCGCGGATCGCGCAGCACCCAGGCCAGTGCCATCTGGGCCAGTGACTGGCCGCGTGCCTGGGCGATGTCGTTCAGTGCCCGCACGCGCGCCAGGTTTTCCGGCGACAGGTGCGACTGCTGCAGCGAGCTGCCGCCGGGGCGGTTGATGCGCGCGTCCTGCGGGATGCCGTTCAGGTATTTGTCCGTCAGGATGCCCTGCGCCAGCGCCGTGAAGGTGATGCAGCCGATGCCTTGCTGGCCCAGCGTGTCCAGCAGGCCTTCCGTCTCGATCCAGCGGTTCAGCATGTTGTACGACGGCTGGTGGATCAGGCACGGCACCTTCCAGTCGGCCAGCAGGCGCTGCGCCTCGACCGTTTTTTCCGCCGAATACGACGAGATGCCCACGTACAGCGCCTTGCCTTGGTGGACGGCATGGGCGAGGGCGCCCATGGTTTCCTCCAGCGGCGTTTCCGGGTCGAAGCGGTGCGAATAGAAGATGTCGACGTATTCCAGCCCCATGCGTTTCAGGCTCTGGTCCAGGCTGGCCAGCACGTACTTGCGCGAGCCGCCGCCCTGGCCGTACGGGCCGGGCCACATGTCCCAGCCGGCCTTCGTCGAAATGATCAGCTCATCGCGGTAGGGGCGGAAGTCGTCGCGGAACAGGCGGCCAAAGTTGGTCTCGGCGCTGCCGTACGGCGGCCCGTAGTTGTTGGCCAGGTCGAAGTGCGTGATGCCGTGGTCGAACGCGGTGCGCAGCATGTCGCGCTGGGTGGCCAGCGACGTCGTGTCGCCGAAGTTGTGCCACAGGCCCAGCGACATCAGGGGCAGCTTCAGGCCGCTGTTGCCGCAGGCGCGGTAGGGCATGTTTTCGTAGCGGTGGCGGGATGCGGTGTAGGTCATGGCGTCTCCATCGATGTCGGACTGCCATTATCGGCCAAACGAAAAAAGCTCGCCGCGGCGAGCTTTTTCAATGGGACGGCGTAAAAAAACCGGTGTCTGTCACCGGTTTTTCTGTCCTCAGGCGAACTGCTTGTTGACGAATTCCCAGTTGACCAGGTTCCAGAACGTCTCGACGTATTTCGGACGGGCGTTGCGGTAGTCGACGTAGTAGGCGTGTTCCCAGACGTCGCAGGTCAGCAGTGGCTTGTCGGCGGTGGTCAGCGGCGTTTGCGCGTTCGACGTGTTGACGATGTCGACGGTGCCGTCGGCCTTTTTCACCAGCCAGGTCCAGCCGGAACCGAAGTTGCCGACGCAGGACTTGCTGAACTCTTCCTTGAACTTGTCGAACGAACCCCACTTGGCGTTGATCGCGTCGGCCACGGCGCCGGTGGCTGCGCCGCCCGCGTTCGGTGCCATGCAGTTCCAGTAGAACGTGTGGTTCCACACCTGCGCGGAGTTGTTGAAGACGCCGCCGGACGATTTCTGGATGATCTCTTCCAGGGACATGTTCTCGAACTCGGTGCCCTTGATCAGGTTGTTCAGGTTCGTGACGTAGGCCTGGTGGTGCTTACCGTAGTGGTATTCCAGCGTTTCCTTGGAAATGTGCGGCTGCAGGGCATCCATCGCGTACGGCAGGGGCGGCAGGGTATGTTCCATATTTCTTCCTTTTTGGTTGAGACACAAGTGTGTTTGCCAGATCGACCACTATTGTAATGCGTAGTCCGGACAGGTGTTGAAATCCCCTTTAAAACGTGCGGACAAGCCTACTCCAGATCCACCTGCACGGCGCCAACCTCCACCTGGGCAGTCCCCTCGGCCAGCCGCAGCGTCAACGCGCTGCGCGGCTGGATCTCCCGCGGCGAGCGCAGGATCGCTCCCTTGACATCGGTGACGATGGCATACCCCCGCTCCAGCGTGCGCTGCGGATTGAGCAGTTCCAGCTGCGCCGCCAGCGCGTTCAGCGCCTCGCGCTTGTGCGCCAGCTGCGTATCGATATTGATGGCGCAGCGGTGCTGCAGCGCGGCCAGCCGGGCACGCACGGGCCGCGTGTCGGGACGGCGCGCGGCCAGGCGTCCCGCCACCTTGTCGAGGGCATGGCGCGATGCGCTCAAAGGCGCACGCGTCGCATGCATCATCGCCGTGGACAGCGCCAGCAGTTGCAGCCGCTGCTGGCGGATGCGCGCCGTGGGGCTGAGGAGGCGGCGGGCCTGGTGGTCGAGCGTCTGCTGCGCGTCGTCCAGCGTGCGGCGCATGGCGCGGCGCAGGTCCGTGGCATCGGCGCGCAGCGATGCGAGCCAGTCGCCGCGTGGCGTCGCGGCCAGTTCCGCGGCGGCCGTGGGCGTGGCCGCGCGCAGGTCGGCGGCGAAATCGGCGATGGTGAAATCGGTCTCGTGGCCAACGCCGGAAATGACGGGCATGCGGCAGTTGGCGATCGCGTAGGCCACCGCTTCCTCATTGAAGCACCACAGGTCCTCAATGCTGCCGCCGCCGCGGCAGACGATCAGCACGTCGCACTCGGCGCGCATCGACGCCGTGTCGATGGCGTCGGCGATCTGCGCCGCGGCCAGCTGGCCTTGCACCAGCGTCGGATACAGCACGACGCGCACATGCGGCGCGCGCCGGCGCAGCGCCGTCAGCACGTCGCGCAGGGCGGCGGCCTGCGGACTGGTGACGATGCCGACGGTGCGCGGGAACAGCGGCAGTGGCCGCTTGCGCGCTTCGTCGAACAGGCCCGCCTGGGTCAGCTTTTCCTTCAGCCGCATGAACGCCTCGAACAGCGCGCCCACGCCGGCGCGGCGGATCGCCTCCACGTTGATCTGGTAGTCGCCGCGCGGGCCGTACAGCGTGACGAGCGCGCGCACCTCCACCTTGTCGCCTTCGCGGGGCACAAAGCCCGCATACTGGGCGCGGCCACGGAACATCACGGCGCGTACCTGGGCGCCGTCGTCCTTCAACGTGAAATACCAGTGGCCGGAACTGGCACGCGTGAAGTTGGAGATCTCGCCGGCGATCCACGTCAGCGGAAACGAACGCTCCAGCAGGCGGCCGACTGCCTGGTTCAGTGCACTCACGGTGATGACGGCGGGTTGTTCGAAGGCGGGATCGGGCGGTGTCATGGGCAGTCGTATCGGGATGGTTGATTC
>Ga0308166_1004280_pt1 | contig 11513 bp, 14 predicted proteins | sample PhyCR2_2_FD_202137 | JGI IMG/M metagenome (GOLD analysis project Ga0308166, IMG submission 202137) | Phyllosphere microbial communities from UC Gill Tract Community Farm, Albany, California, United States - DLSLCC.R2 | ecosystem: Host-associated > Plants > Phyllosphere > Unclassified | place... | reverse complement strand
CAGAGGATAACCTGGCCAGTCGGGGCGTGGCTGAGAAGTGCGGTGGTCAGTTCATTGGCTGTCGCTATGGCCTGATTGTATTAGAGGAAGGGCCGGTTAATACCGCGATTTATCATTTTCAGCGGCCAGACGACGGTTAACTGTAGGCAGCAAGGTTGGCAGTGACATAAAAAAGGGGCTGGCAGATGCCAACCCCTTGTTTGCTATTAACTTTTAGATGTCGCGTTAGCGATACCTTAGTTAAGACGCTTTTTCAAGACACCATTGATACATAAGCTTTTTATTTATTAAACAGTAAGTTAAGCCTATATCTGGTGCAACCAAAGGCAAGCACGTACATGCTGAGTAGTCATTCTGTAGACATCAAAATGGCAAGAGGATTAAGGGCAGCGGCTTCCTCTAAATGGTCAGGGGCAAAGTGGGCATACTTCATGGTTTCACGTATGTTCGCATGACCGAGGATTCTTTGTAGTACCAGAATATTTCCCCCATTCATCATAAAGTGGCTGGCAAACGTGTGACGCAATACGTGGGTTTTCTGGCCCTCTATTAGCTGAATTGTGGTGGTAGCCAGCATCTTTTTGAAGTCCTGATAGCATGGTTTAAACATCCTGCCCTGCCGTTCCTTTAGTTCATCATATAGCCATTGCGGGATCGGAACAGTTCGGTTTTTCCCACCTTTAGTTTTAAAGAACGACAGCTTATTAGGTGACAGCTGCGAACGGGTCAATGTTTCTGCCTCAGTCCAGCGCGCACCAGTAGCTAGGCAAACTTTGCATATCATCTTTAGGTCTGGCTTTCCGTAAAGCTCGCAACCATTAAGAAGTTCAGTGATCTGCTTTAAGGTAAGCCAGGACATTTCTTTTTCATCTTCCCGGAACGTCCTGACGCCTTCCAGTGGGTTAGGCAGTGACCATTCCCCTAACCGCTTCAGTTCATTGAACACAGCGGCAAGATAGTTTTGTTCTCTATTAACCGTTATAGGCTTTACTTTCCACTTTGATTGGTCGTCGTGATAGCCGTTAGAAATCTCGCCCTTAAGCCGACGATCACGATAATGCGCCCAGTCTTTTGCCGTCAGTTGAGAAGCTATCGGGTCTCCTAATCCGGCACACACAATATCTAACTTTGCCTTCCGAGATTTGACGGCCTTGAGTGACTGCCCATGTAGAGAATCCCAGAGTTTAATTAACTCACTAAGCTTGCGGCGATCTTCCTTCTCTTTTATCCACGGTTTGTTTTCGGCCTCAGCGCGCGTGTAATCTTCAAAAGCTACCGCTTCACCTTTTGTTGCAAAGCTTTTCCTGATGCGTCGACTGCCGCGACCATCTAAATAAAAATCAGCAAGCCATTCGCCAGACGACAGTTTTTTGATGGACATGTTATCTAACCAAAGATCTTTTAAAATTAGATATATTATTGATTAGGATGACAATACATACAGCCGCTATTGAATATGAAACCCACATAGGAGCTAAGAAACTAAAAAGCATTATTGTGCCCAGCACTGCCCCACCAAAGCATAGGCTCATAAAAGCTTTAATACCTCTGATGCTTTTTGCTTTACAATTAATATGAGCTGAAACAATACCGCTCACTGTCGCAATTATTAATAAAATAAACTCGGCCATAATTTCCCTATAAATTTTTTGATATTGTCAGAATTACGAGGCCAATAGGGTTTACATCACTTTCTGAACATTCAAATGAAGATGTATTGTTAGTAACTTTGATCCTATTACCCGGAAGGCGTGACACGGTATAAATATCTTTATTTCCATCAATATCTAATAGCCAATCACCATTGCCAATGGTCTGAGCGCCCCCTTCTACGATCCATGACATCGAGGCGCGTTGAATATATAGGGGATTACTTAAATCAAGACCAAAAAGAGAAAGATTAAAACTCACATCAGGCTGATTCTCTAATGTGCCTCCGGAGAGTTTTCGCGCGGGTATGGATGGTATCAGCTGATCCGCTAAATCTCTATTAGGTAGTGCCTCATCCTCATGGCCAGTAGCTAACCAAGAAAGAGAAACCCCCGTATCAAGTGCGCATGTAATGACAACATCACCTGGAAAATAATCTCTGCGAACCCATGCGCTCATCGTCGCTGAAGGAATATCAAGCAAGTCACCAAGCTGCTTCTGCATAGTAAAGCCATATGCGTGCATTATGCGATCCAACACTGCCCGCCCGCCATTAGCCAGCATAGTGTCGTGAAGTTTCTTCCCTTTAAGAGAGGGATGCTTCACTCCATCTGAACTTACATTTGCAAGTTCACCATTAACCAGCCATCTAAGGCTTACTCCCGTATCCAATGCGCATTGAACGATGTAATCGCCGGGTAAACTGTGGCGAGCTACCCAATTTTGGATAGTAGGTAACGGAATTTTCAGAAGTTCCGCTAGCGCTGGGCGTGAGCTAACCCCATAAGATTTAAGGATCCTCTCCAGTATGGCCTTAACATCGCTGTTGTAATCGGTCATATACCCTTCAAATAATCCAATATGATCTGTTTACACAAACCCATTTGGAATATATCATCCACTTCGTTAGTGAAAATGCACGCCAATGCACCGTAAATACTGCCAACTGGAGATAATCCCCGATGACCAATCAAATTACAATACCTAGCGGCCCCGATCTGATGACTTATGAACAGTTCGCACAGGCTTATGGTTACAGCCTTCGCACTGTGAAGCAGATGGTTGAAGACGGTGATCTGCTTGTTATGCCACGTAAAAAAATTGGCGGTGCTGCACGCATCAACATGGTTGCCTTCCGCGCGCGTTTGCTCGCTCAAGGTGTCAACTGCCGCTACGTCGCTGCGTAACAACTTAATTATTTAAGTTGAGCAAAGGAATGACCATGTTTGATTTCAAGACTTCCACCCATAACCACTACGAAGACGCCTGCCGCAAGTTTGCGCTGTCTCACAACATGCGGGAGCTGGCCCAGCAAGCAGGCATGAAAGTGCAGACGCTTCGCAACAAGCTGAATCCTGATCAGGTGCATCAGCTGACCGTTCCAGAAGTGCTGCTGCTTACTGATCTGACTGAGGACGCGACTCTGATGGATGGGATGCTGGCTCAGCTGCACTGCCTGCCATGTGTTCCTGTCAATGAACATGCCGCTGAAAAATTTCCGGCTTACGTGCTCAATGCCTCCGCTCAGGTGGGAACGCTTGCTGCCAGTGCTGCTAATCACGCCAGCATTACCACCTCATGCCGTCGCGGGATTGTTGAAGCTGCTAATACCGGCATTCGCTGCATGATGCTGGCGGCCCTCGCTGTCCAGACTCGCGTCCACTCTAACCCTGCGTTGTCGGGTACTGCTGATGTGTTAAGTGGTATCGGTGCATCTATCGGGATGGTGTGAAATATGGCTTTTTCAGTAGCTCCGCTTCTGAAGCGGCAAAGCCCGTCCCACGCATACGGCCACGGCTGGATTGCGGCAGATAAGGGCAGACGCTGGCATCCGGCAATTTCACAGGCCGAACTGCTGGCAGGATTAACCGGTAAGAGGAAAGAATCATGGGTTACAAAGCTGAGAGTATCACTGTTCAGATGAACGTGGGGCAGCGTGCAAGTGCGCTTAATCATATCTCCGTACTTCGCACGATGATGTATGGCGATTGCAGCCACGAACTCAAACGCTTTATCGCAGACATGCGCAACAAGCGTGATGTACAGGCTGAACAGAATGGCCGCGCACTGAGCGCAATTTTCTTCCTGGCAAATATCAGTAAAGAACGTCACAGCGTTGATTACAGTGAACTGACGAGTGACGAAATTACAGCGCTGATTAGTGCAATGAATCACTTAAAAGCAGTCGTGAGTTTATTTCCAAAGAATTTGACGTTACCTAATTAATTAACCCAACGAAATTAAATGGCGTAAACCCGCCGGGCATTTTTTTGCCCGAATTCAGGAGAAAGAGAAATGCGAAATATCCAGACCCGTAATTTTAAAACTGACGACGACGCGCTTAGCGCTCTGCTGAGCAAAGCCAAAACTGAGCAGCGTTCTGATGATGCGCTGTCCGTTTCAATCCGTCTGGCCGCACTGGCAATTCATGCACGCAAACAGGAAATGTCAGCGGCGGAAATCATCGAGCTTCTGGACAAGGAAGCAGAACGCTTTGAGAACCAGGCGCAGGAGCTGCACTGATGGCTGATTCAATGGACATGGTACAGCAGCGCGTGCAGGAAGAGCTGGCGCGCAATCTGACTAACGCTACTCACCGCCCGACAGGGGCGGGTGAGTTTTTCTGCCTGTCGTGCAGTGAAGAAATACCGGAGAAGCGCCGCCGCGCACTGCCGGGCGTTTCCCTCTGCATGACCTGCAAAGGAATCAGTGAGCTGAAAAGCGTACATTACAAAGGGGCGGCATTATGAAAACCATCCTGAAATGGGCTGGCAGCAAGTCCGGCCTGATGCCTGAACTGATTAAGCACCTGCCCGCCGGTAATCGCCTAGTTGAGCCGTTTGCCGGTTCCTGTGCCGTCATGATGAATACGGATTATCCGGCCTATCTAGTGGCGGATGTTAATCCCGATCTGATTAACCTCTATCGTCAGGTTAAAGAGCATACGCGCCCATTTATTGTTGTGGCGGCCTCGCTCTTCAATCAGAACAAAACTGAAGAGAGTTATTATAAGGTTCGTAATGACTTCAATTTCACCGCGTCGCTGCCACTGATGGAGCGCGCTGCACAATTCCTCTATCTCAATCGCCACGGCTACCGTGGCCTTTGCCGCTATAACAAGCGCGGCGAATTCAATAATCCTTACGGCAATTATAAAGAGCCATATTTCCCGCTGGCCGAAATCGAAGCGTTTGCCCTGAAGGCTCAGCGCGCGACGTTTGAATGCCAAGGTTACAGCGAAACCCTGAGCATGGTTCTTGCCGATGATGTCGTGTACTGCGATCCGCCGTATTACGGCACGTTCACCGCTTATCACACCGATGGGTTCAGCGACGATGATCAGTACTCGCTGGCCTGCATCCTGCTGGGTATCTCTGATCGTAACCCGGTCATCGTTTCAAACAGCGATAACCTGTTTACCCGCAGTATATTCCGCGAATTTGAACTGACGAAAATCATGGCTTCCCGGTCTGTTGGCGTGGCTGCCGGTGAAGGTAAGCGCGCATCCGAAATCATTGCAGTCCGTCACATGAGTCTGGCGGTGTAATGACTCAGGTCTACGCATATCCCTGGAATGCCCCAAAAAAGGCAATCAATCCACAGATGGACCCGGCGGAAGTTGCGCCGGTGTCCGCGCTTTCAAACCTGATCAGTCTTTATGCTGCAGATAACGAGCAGGAGCAGCTGCGCCGTGAGGCAATGAGTGATGAGGTTTGGGACCGCTATTTTTTCAACGAGTCCCGCGATCCTGTCCAGCGCGAAATTGTGCAGGACAGAATCATCAGCCGGGCAAAAATGGCCCACGAACAGCAGCAACACAATCCCGATCAGGTTATCGTTGCCGATGTCAGCGCGCAGCCTTCGCACATCAGTAAGCCCCTCATGGAGCGCGTTAAGTTTTTCCACAATCTCGGCAGGCCGCAGGCTTATTCCCGTTACCTACGAGAAACCATCCGTCCCTGCCTTGAGAGGCTGGCCCGCGTGCGCGAAAGCCAGATTTCAGCCTCATTCCGTTTTATGGCCGGTCACGACGGGCTGGACGGCCTGCTGGCGTTGCCTGAAATGAACCAGAATCAGGTCAAGCGTTTATCTACGCTGGTCGCTGCGCACATGAGCATGTGTCTGGATAAAGCCAGCGGCCATCTGTTCGTCAGTGACGACGTGACGCCGGAGCAGGTCCGCCAGGCGTGGGAACTTGTTGCAGCGGAAGCGATGCGCCTGGACGTAATACCCCCGGCCTTTGAGCACCTGCGCCGCAAAAAGCGCCGTCGCAAGCCCGTGCCCTATGATCTGATCCCGCCCTCGCTGGCCCGTATGCTCTGCGCGGACTGGTGGTATCGCAAGCTGTGGCAGCTGCGCTGTGAATGGCGTGAAGAGCAGCTGCGTGCCGTCTGCCTGGTCAACAAAAAAGCCTCCCCCTACGTCAGCTTTGAAGCGGTGATCCATAAGCGAGAGCAGCGCCGGAAGTCTCTGGAGTTCTTCCGTTCACATGAGCTGGTCAGCGATGAAGGCGATACGCTGGATATGGAAGACGTGGTGAATGCCAGCAATAGCAATCCGGCTCACCGCCGAAATGAAATGATGGCATGCGTTAAGGGGCTGGAGCTTATCGCGGAAATGCGCGGCGACTGCGCCGTGTTTTACACCATTACCTGCCCGTCACGTTTTCACGCAACGCTTAACAACGGCAGACCGAATCCGAAGTGGACCACGGCCACCGTTCGCCAGAGCAGTGATTATCTGGTTGATACGTTTGCCGCCTTCCGCAAGGCCATGCATAAAGCCGGGATGCGCTGGTATGGCGTGCGGGTTGCTGAGCCACATCATGACGGCACCGTACACTGGCACCTGCTTTGCTTCATGCGCAAAAAGGAGCGCCGTTCAGTCACCGCGCTGCTGCGGAAATTCGCCATCCGTGAAGACCGTGAAGAGCTTGGCAGCAATACCGGTCCGCGCTTTAAAGCTGAACTAATCAACCCGCGCAAAGGTTCACCGACAAGTTATATCGCTAAATACGTCAGTAAAAATATTGATGGCCGTGGCCTATCTGATGAAATCAGTGCAGAAACAGGTAAATCACTGCGTGACAGCGCAGAGAACGTCGGGGCGTGGGCGTCACTTCATCGCGTTCAGCAGTTCCGTTTCTTTGGCATTCCGGGCCGCCAGGCTTATCGGGAATTACGCCTGCTTGCCGGTCAGGCGATGAGAAATCAGAGCGATAAAAAAGCCGGTGCGCCAGTGCTTGAAAACGCGCAGCTGGACGCTGTGCTGGCCGCTGCAGATGTGGGCTGCTTTGCCACCTACATCATGAAACAGGGCGGCGTACTGGTTCCGCGCAAACACCACATCGTCAGAACTGCTTACGAACTTAACGACGAGCCAACCCCTTACGGCGATCACGGCACCCGCATTTATGGCATCTGGTCCCCGTTAGTGGCTGGCCGCATCTGCACGCACGCAACGAAGTGGAAAATGGTTCGTAAGGCCGTTGACGTTCAGGAGGCGACAGCCGACCAGGGCGCTCGCGCCCCTTGGACTCGTGGCAATAACTGTCCCCCTGTAGAAAAAATGAACATTTCAGGGGGCAATCCGGTATCTGTTGAACCTATAGAACCATGTGAAATGCCTCTGTATGGCCCGGCAGACTTCAACAATATGACCAGAAAACAGCGCCGGGATCTGCTGGCGCGTCTTCGGGTGGTAAAGCCGCGCCAGAAGCAGAGTTATAAGCAGGTAATTGACGATGTTCAGCGGGCTGATCTTGTTGCAGAGCTGAAAACGAGAGGCTTTACCGGTGAAGAAACTGAAACGAATCTGCTTCTGTGCGGTGGCAGTCTCAATTCAGGCGCGGGGATGCGCATTTTCTATAAGAACGGGCGGCTGCAGGAAGATGATAAATGGAGTCAATGGATCTGAACTAAGAAAGCTGCCATAAGCGAAGCTGTTAGTCAGGAGAAAGCAAGCCTTTATCTAATAAAAATAACAGGTTGGCACCACTAAAAACCTTACGTTTCGTTTTCAGATTAGGTCCGATTGAATGAAAAAACATTTCACATTTCGTAACGCATCTACTACTGTATGGTTATACAGTCTTTAGAGTAAAGGGAGGGTTAGATGGACACTCAAGATTTGGCACCGATAAACCGTAAGATGGCTTGCGTTCAGTTCATTGCTGAGGTGTCACTTATAGCGAATTGCAAGCCATCTGACATGAAATTGGCGATGAGTATCATCGCTGAGTTAGCGCATTCGAGCTGTGAAAAAGTCCCTGACGATGAGATTTTTTACGCTGCGGAATAGCATGAGTCCACAGCCAGGCATATTGATAACGTTCCTGGCGACAAAATTTATTTTTGGCGCTGGCAAGGTTGAACAACGAGTACCGCGAGGCGTTAGGCTATGGCCGGAAGCGATTCGAATTACCAGGTAGTTTACCGGGGCGAAAGCCTGACTGATTATGCGCCTGGCGGATTAGTTTTCTTTCAGCGGCCTAAAGAGAACGGCGGCGGCTTCTGGTTAGGCCGGACTTATGATGGTGTCTTCTGGCTTGAGATTTCTGCCCCTGTCTCTCTTTCGCAGGGTCTGCTTTATCTGCAGGCGCTACAAAATTCTGTCACGGCCGATACAAAAATCACTGAGCCAGATAACAACCTGCCCCTGTTCTGACTCTTTGCAGGTGAGTGCATGTCTATGCTGCATGAATCCGCATGATCCCAAAAGGATCGTTTACCCTTTGGCCCGCCAGAACTGGCGGGCTTTTGTTTATGTCATGCAGGTGCATGAAAACTACTGCATAAAGCGGGCAGGCGTGGCGGGGCTACGAGCGCGCGCTAGTATGATTGGTGACATCTTCTTAAGATTCTTTTATGATTTTATCAAACAAATATTTAAGGATGTGAAATGGTCACCGTTATTGATGTAATCAAACAAAAAAATGCCTACGTTGACAGGACAATAAAAACCTTTGGAAAAAACCTTATTATTGTTGGTGATAATGGTGCAGGAAAAACACGGTTCCTGAACGAATTAAAAAATGTTTTAGAAAAAGTCGTTCGTGACCAAAAGTATGACAGCGTCAAATTATTAAAAAGACAATTAAAAGATCAAAAAGATGCGTTATTAAGACATGAGAAAGACTCTGATAATTATAATAATTACGTGCAGTCTGTTTCTATACTTGAAAGTTGGATAGAAGAAAAAAAACCATTTGAGTTGGAGTTTAACTCAACGAGTGACCTTTTATCTGCCTTAAGAAGTAATCAATTTATTTTTAGGTTTTTTCCTGCAGATCGGTATTATAAGCATAGTTCGAGAACACTGCTTACCAGTGTCGAAAGCTTATTCGATGAGTATAATAACGCCTCTAAAGCCAGAGTTATCGCAAGTGATTTGTTTGAATCCTATTTGGTTTCAATGTCAAATTATGCTTTATTAGAAAAAGGTGCAGGGGAAATAGCTGAATATGATAAAGTTACATCAGTAATTCAATCAATTGAAAAAGATCTCAAAGAGCTTTATGAAGATGAAAGTCTAGAGGTTTTGTTTAACAGAAAACGCCTTCGCATGGAAATAAGGCAAAAAAATAAAGAACCATTTGACTTTGAGAAGTTATCTTCTGGATATTCTTCGATATTGTCAATTTACTCAGAGCTAATCATGCTTTCGGAGCTTAGTAAAACAAATAAGGCTGAGATGCGTGGCATTATAGTAATTGATGAAATTGATGCTCATCTACATGTAACATTACAAAAGAAAGTTTTTGATTTTTTTTCTAACAGCTTCCCAAACATACAATTCATAATATCGACACATTCGCCTTTCGTAATCCAGTCAGTTTCAAATGCTATAATATATAATCTAACCCAAAACGAGCAAATGGAAGACTTATCGATTTACTCTTATACATCTATAATAAAAGGTTTGCTTGGGGAAAGCAGCAATTCCGATGATCTTGAGGGTTTGTTAAAAGAATTAACTAAGCTAACAGCTGAGAAAAAATTCGGTGCCAGATTTGATGAAATAGTATTATTACTCGATGAAAAAAAACAACATCTTGACGCTAAAGCTAAGGCGATTCTTCTAAACTCAAAATCAAAATTAATTGACTGGGAGGAGGATGAGGGAAATGTTTAATATCTTTCGCCCAGCTGTGGGGCCTGCAAGTCTCTCACGAAGAAATAATTACAAAAGCCATGATGTAATTCAAGCTTTACAGGCAATGTTTAATGGCAAATGTTACCTATGCGAACAGTCACCTTTATCAGACCCTGAAGTTGAGCACTTCGTACCCCATGGGGATGATCCAGCATTGATGTATGGCTGGAGTAATCTTTACTATGCTTGCAGGCGCTGCAATGGAATAAAAAGTAACAAGCATACAAATTTATTAGACTGTACAGATCCAAATATAGATGTTTTTAGTGAGGTCATTCATTATGCAGGGAATGCTGCTGTTGGAGAAGTAGAAATAAGGGCTAGCTCAAGTAATCCTTCAGTTCAAACTGTTAATACAGTCAACCTTCTTAAGAAATGCTTTAATGAGGAAAGTACAGGATTAAAAGCTGTGTCCAAAGAAAGTCTGCTTGAAAGATTGTTAGAGGATTATAATGAATTCATGGTCCATAGAAATATTTTGGTAAATAAAAGAAGCACACTTAATGACATTCAGAATGCAAAAGAAAACCTTAAGGTTATGTGCACTATCGAGTATCCATTTTCTGTTTTTTGGAAATGGCATATTTTAAAAGACCCAACTATTTTAAGAAAGCACCCGCAAATAAGAACGGAATTGCAATTCTAATAAGATGGGGCATGTTCATGCCCCATTTAAATATGTTAGAAACTGTAATCTGAAAAACTTATCAATTCATCGCCAACCCAATTATTGAGTTCTTCAAATTTTTTCTGTAGCGGGATGAGTTCATTACGTACAAACACTTTGCTGGCCTTTTCAATATCACCAAATCCACCGGTGTTGTTTGGAATAATCCCCATCAACTGCGGTGGAACACGATGCACGGCCAGCATGTCGTCACGGCTCACGTTCTTGATATTAAGAAACTCATCCTTTGCCGCTACCTCTGATAGCGGGATGATCTGAATGCCATCCTTCTTCCCGTTCGGGCTGTACATAAACAGGTTGCGGAAGTTGCCCGGCCCTTTGGCGCTCTTCATAGCACCGCGGATATTATCCACGTCCTGCTGGCTCTGTGCCGGATCGGTCATGTACATGATAAAACCCGCATGGCTGCCGTTGAGGTAATATTTGCGGCGGAACAGCGTAGCCGACTCGTTCAGCAGCACCGACGGGATAGCCGACAGGTAGCCCGGCAGGCCGTAAATCTCCTGATTGATATCCGGCTCCATCAGGTGGAAGACACTGCCCTTCTCAAACTCATACGGTTCCGTATTAATGCCGTAGTGCGCATACCAGTAGGTATCGAGGTCCAGGCCGCGCCGGGTGAACTTCGCCAGCGACGGCTCCAGCTTCAGCACGTTACCGAGACGACTTGTCCGCTTCTCCAGATAGGCATTGCCGAAAATCAGATAATCCAGCGCAAAGCGGGTGAACGCCTGCTGACTCAGCAGCGGGTGCGGGATAAAGGTACTCGCCAGGATATTGCACTTCACGCTGATGGGTGAGCTGTGATGCACGGCGGCGCGGAACGTGCGTGCCAGCCCGTCAACACTCACGGGTGGTTCATACCAGCGATCATTGATGACGCACTCCACGTAATCCAGCAGTTCGCGGCGGTCCAGCACCGGGATCGGGTCGCCAAAGGTAAACGCCTCCGACGCTGCCCCGCTGGTCATGTTATCCGGCTGCGGCACGGGCTGCGTGCGGGTGCGGTTCCTGCGTTTGC
>Ga0308166_1004279_pt1 | contig 11516 bp, 11 predicted proteins | sample PhyCR2_2_FD_202137 | JGI IMG/M metagenome (GOLD analysis project Ga0308166, IMG submission 202137) | Phyllosphere microbial communities from UC Gill Tract Community Farm, Albany, California, United States - DLSLCC.R2 | ecosystem: Host-associated > Plants > Phyllosphere > Unclassified | place... | reverse complement strand
ACCGAAGAGCTTGATAGCTACATATCAAGAGCAACGAGTCGCCCCGCTTTCTTAAAGGCTCAGGAAATAAATAATCGCTAATCAGGTTTTGTCATCTCTTAAGGATGCATTGATGTCCGCTTCTGGCTGTGAGTTCAACTGATGGACGCAACACACTTATTGAACCGTTCTGCGGGTGATTCATAGTCTAGCGTTTTTCTCGGTCTTTCGTTGAGCTGTCTGGCAACGCTGTTTAGTCTCTGCTGACTGTGAACCGATAAGTCAGTTCCCTTTGGAAAATATTGTCTTAGCAACCTGTTCGTATTTTCATTTGAGCCACGTTGCCAGGGAGATTGAGGATCACAGAAGTAAATCTGGATGTCTGTTGCTACAGTAAACCGGGTGTGGCTGGTCATTTCAGCTCCCCGATCCCAGGTTAATGTTTTATATAGCTCAACAGGTAATTCCCGGGCTTGTCTGATGAGTGCAGATATAACCGTTATGGTCTTGTTGTCCCTGATTTTGGCTAACATAACAAAGCGGGAATGGCGTTCTACGAGGGTGATAATATAGGAGTTTTTCGAGCCCTGGATCAGATCACCTTCCCAGTGACCAGGGATGGCTCTGTCTGAGGCTTCCGGTGGCCTTTCGCTGATAGGTATCGCATTCGGGATTTTCCCTAACCCTTTCCCTTTAAGTGATGACGTTCGGGATCTACGAACCGCTCTTCCGCTTCTGAGGCATTGCTGCAGCTCTTTTTTTAATGCCCCCCGGGTTTGTATAAAAAGCGTTTTATAAATCGTTTCGTGTGACACATGCATTTCCTGATTATCCGGATAACAGCGTTTCAGCCAACCGGCGATCTGTTCCGGCGACCAGTCCTGATGCATCTTCTCTGCAATGATTTTACACAATGTGGGGCTTTCAATTAGCTTGCAAGGTTTTGGTCTCAGAGCATTTTCCCACGCAGCAGTATCGGCTTTTGCTGCACGGTATTGCTTGGCACCTCCGTGCCTCCTGACCTCGCGGCTAATCGTTGAGGGTGCTCTTGATAAGTTGGCAGCAATGTCCCTGATACTGAGTTTTGCTACCAGTCCTCTGGAGATCTCCTCTCTTTCATCAAGCGTAAGCGCTAATCGATGCCGCTTTCGAACGGGAGGACGGTAGCCCCCTGTCTGGTGGATTGTGGGCATGATGGAAGAATGAAATCTGTCGAACATTCTGGCGATATCATGCAGAGAATCACCTTGCTTATATCTGTCCCAGATAATCGCCTTCTGCTCTGGCGTGTAGTTAATCCGAGTTCTTCGTTTCATGACAACGTCCCCCCTTGATTAAGGATAGCGTTGCATCGAGCCATTGAACTCACAGCGAAGAGCGGACATTTACTGATGGCAACTAAATATTAAACATAAAGTCACGAGATCACGAATCCCGTCTCCTCTGACCAGGTTTCGGGATTTTTTTCAGCCATCCGGGATGTTTGTCCCGGATGGATACCCCGGAAGTCATCTTCCATATCAAGACCACGCCTCAGCGCCTCAGGCACCCGATAACGGATGCCGGCAGCAAAGTGCTCGTTTTCAGGGCAAAAAAAACCGCCCAGAAGGCGGTACAAAGAGGAATACTGTGACTCTTGCTTTTATCGCGGTCAGCCGGAGCCGCCGGCCAGTCTTAATCATAGAAAAGAACGTTGTAACAGCAAGCGTAAGCAGTAAAAAGGCTCTCATACTGGCCCCTGCTTCGCCTCTGCCGGCACGGCCGTGCCTGAGGCATGCCCCTTAAAAACCCGCCATCTTTAGCGGGCTAAACAATAAATAAACGTTCATATTTAACGGCAAATGCACCGGATTCAGCAGAACGAGGTCACCCTTGAGCATGGAAAAAAAAACCGTTCTGCAAGACTGAACACGCTGCAGAAGGCAAAAAAATGGCTCCCAGGCGGGAGCCAGAAAAAACACAGTGGTCTGGGTAGTTGCATATCCTTGGTGAAGGATAATTTAAGTATCGACCAGATTTTCGTGGGCATAAAACCTGATGACACAATTTTTTTTACCCGCCTGTATGTTGTAAGTAACATATTATGTGACAAGCCCGATTGTTCATACACCGCATCAAGCGAGGTATGTTGAACAATCACCTTCAACGCTGAGGAGGTGGCGAGTTCTCTCCTCCAGAATTACGCAATTAAGAACTCCACGGGTATAAATTTCCGTATCAACATTAATTCTGTTCGGCAGACTTTCTACGTTCTTGGCCGGAGTATGTCCATGGACCACTACTTTCCCGAAATCCTTTCTTGACTCCAGGAATTTGTACCGAATCCACGTCAGGTCATGATCAGTTTGCTGATCGAGCGGGATATCTGGATCAACGCCCGCGTGGGCAAAAAAGTAGTCATCAAATTCAAAGTGACTCAGTAAAGAACGAAAAAACGTCATATGTTCCAATGGCACCAGGTTCAAGAATTGATGACGGACATCCTCGGCAACCAAGGGGTTCAAAATGCCAGCTTCAATTTGCGACAAGGGCACCCCATATGAACAGAGAGTCTGTAGACCTCCTTTTCGGCCCCAGACAGGAAGAACGGTACTGTCTTGCGCGAAATCGATGAGCCATTGCTCATGGTTACCTCTTAATAAAACACAGTCCAGGATTCTGCTCTTCTGCAGTTCACAAAGTCTTTCGACCACGAGTTTGGAGTTCGGACCACGATCGATATAGTCACCAAGAAATACAATGATGGGGTTTGCGCACGGCACCTCAGCCATATCTTCCCAGATTTTCCTCACCATGGTGTTGAGCTGAAAATCATAGCCGTGGATATCAGCGACCGCGTAGATCCGGCGAGAGGTCATCGGTGCTTGCGCTCTGATACAGAAATGCTCCCAATCCCCACTTCTGAAATCCACCTCCAGTGGTATTCTACTGTTCTCCGCGCGGACTGTATTGGTCATAGTACCGCTCCGGCACCGCCACTTGTCGTGATGTCATGCGACATAGCCCCCTCAAGGCCTCCTTCGTTCAGGTACATGCGGTCACCCAACCTGGAGACGCTGAGCACGGTTGGTTTGATACCTCCCGACGATCGTATTTCCTTACTGGTGACCTCGCTCAATATTGACCTGTCGTCAGTAAGTTCTCTTAGGATCCTCCCGCTCATTGTTGCTGGGCATGGTATACCTAATATGCTAAGGACTGTCGGAGCGATATCTGTGATCGAGCTTGGCGCATCCGCAATGAGCCCCTTCGCCTGCCCCGCGCCATAGGTGGCCAGAACGGACGAAAGCTCGGCAGCATGGAGACCGCCATGTGTTCCGCCACCCAACCGCAAGTCGTAGTCCCCCGCATCATAATAGGCACTACCACGGATGCCAGCTGCGCTGACGCCGAGACCGGCTGCAAGATTGACGCATAAATCTGGCGCGCGGGGTCCGCCGGCACCAATGAGTTCCAGCGCCAGCGTGTTGGCCAAGATGCCGTCAGGGGCCCCCGGCTCAATGGCACGAGTAAATGCACCACCAAACCATGCTTGTTCAGTCATAAAGCTCAAAACATCCCCGAGAAGTACGGGATCGAACCTTCGCATCCAAATTCCCGCTGCACGGCCGGGTCTCAAAAGAAGATCAGTAGCCTTATCCTCGAAAGACGAGTCTGCGGCAAAGCCGGCCTTTCGCAGTTCTTCTGCAACTGACACCAAACTATTAATAGTGATGTGCCCGTGGTCAGACACGACAAAGATGCTGATTTCGTCCCGGTCGGGTTGAAGGCTGTGCCAGGAGAGAAACTCTCCTACCACATCGTCGCAAAGGCGCATCCTGTCATAATGTTCGGGCGAGCCTAATCCGTACAAATGAGCCGCGCTGTCGACCTCTGTGAACCAAAGGATAGATACGGCTGGACGATGGTGTGGCCATACTTCCTTCTGAAACAACTTGAGAGCTGTTTTCGGGCCGTCCACTGACAGGCCTCCGGCTGGAATTTTTAGATTGCGATGCGCTCTTGCTGCGAAGCCATGAGGGAAGGCCGTCTGGGGATGTTTTACATTGAACCCAATTTGTCCGTACTTGTCACCTTGCCAATTCAACGCCGACAGAGCTCCGGGACCACTGGATGTTATGACTGCGAGTTTCTTATCTGCGTCACGCAAGACTTTCGCAAGCGATGTAGCGGTGACCAACTGCCCTTTCAGCCGATTATCAGCTGCATACCAGTCGTGGGTAGTTTCAGTGAAAATCTGATTGGGGTCGGAGTCCCTGATGTAGAACTGATTACCGAAAACCCCATTGGTTTCAGCGTTTGATCCAGTGACGAGAGCCGTCAACGCGCCTCGTGTCTCGCTAGGGAACACGGTCTTATGGTTCTTGCTCCAGGTGCCCTTTAGTCCCAGTTCAGTCAGATTGGGCATCGTCCATTCGTTGACCATGTCCGGTCTTAAGCCATCAATGCCAAGAATAATGACTTTTTTCGCTTTAAAGGTCATGTTGTTTAGTCCCAACAGTACTTGGATAAATAACTTTGACGCCCGATTCATTGAAAACGGTGACGAAGTCTTTTGGCGGAGCGTCGTCCGTGACGATGATGCCTATATCTGATAGAGGAACGGAAACGTAAGGGCCTGAAGCGCCGAACTTGCTGTGGTCAGCAACAAAGATATGCCTGCTACTCCTCTGACAAAGTAGGCGCTTGAGATGCTGGTAGTATTTCTCGGCCTCGACCAACCCATGCACAGCGTTGATTCCGTAAGTACCTATAATGACGGTGTCGAACACGCACTCGGAAATGGCCTCAAGAACCTGCTGGCCACCCAAAGCACCATCAGCGTGGTTGTATTCGCCGCCGGTTAACACTACGCGATGCTTTGCCCCACCGTGGAGAGCCTCAGCAATTGCCGGCATATTAGTCATCACGGAAATTGGAGGACCGTCGTTAAGCGCTCTCGCGACTGAGAGTGTGGTGCTTCCATGCGTCAGGAATATCCATTCATCTTTCTCTACCAACCTCGCCGCCAATGCTCCTATCGACGCTTTCTCGAGACTGAGGTTATTTACCCGGATGTTGATAGAAGCTGAACGCCCAGCCGGCATGGCACCACCGTGCACACGGTAGACGAGCCCTTCCTTTTCCAGTGCTGCGATATCGCGACGTATGGTCTCCATCGATACTGAGTACTGCTCCGCTAGCCCGGCAATGCTGATACTTGATCCAGCATCGACCATTTCGGTTATTGCCTGCAGTCGGCTAGCAGCTGGCAATCTGCCCATTCGTTGGCTTCGAACTTCAGTCATCACGCGAGGTACTCCTTAGCCAGAATGTTATATTTATTGAGATATAATGATATTTTGTGCGGGTCATCGTGTCAACGACGCCCACCCGATCCAATATGCTGGTCTAAGAAAAGCATCTGTAATATAGGCTTACCATCAATAACTCCTAGCTATGGAACCTGTGGAGACCATTGACAGGGAAGCAAGAGAGAACAACTCGGACTTAATAGCGAAATATATACTGAGGAAAGGCCTAAATACCCACATTTTCAAAGCCGCACGTCCTCACAGAATATATATTTCACAACACCAGTATCATTTTAACTCGTTTTTCCCAGGTGAGATCCTCTTCAGAACCTTCAGCGCCATCTTTCCTCACCCGATCAAGCAATTGATATTATTGATATTTCATTCGTAAGGCATATGACGAATAGCAAGAGGTACAAAGAGCAATACCTCCTGACAAGGCCAAAACAACAAAAAATCACTTATAATCAATTAATGTCACATTAATGTAACGCAAGGTCAATAATCTGGCTGTCAATAAGGCGGCCTCGTATGGATGCCTCCAGGGCCCTGTTCGTTGGATGAAAAACCAGGAGAAAATGATGCACGTTAATATCACTGCGGGAATGCTTGCCAGCGTGGCGACAATGGTGCTGGCCGTCCTTCCCGTCACTGCATCGGCACAGGACCTCAATGCCCTCATCGCTGGCGCCAAAGCTGAAGGTCAATTGACAGTTATTGGCGTTTCACACGACTGGTGCGGTTATGGGGCTCTTATTCAGGGCTTCAAAGACAAGTACGGCCTCGTCGTAAATGAACTGAATCCAAACGCTGGTTCGGGAGAAGAACTTGCTACGATCAAGGCTAACATCGGGAACACGGGGCCGCAGGCTCCCGACGTCATCGACGTTGGCATGGTGTTTGGTCCGACGGCCATGCAGGAAGAACTACTGCAGCCGTACAAGGTCAAGACCTGGGATTCGATTCCGGACGCCGTTAAGGATCCGGAGGGGCACTGGTACGGCGACTATTATGGCGTGTTGGCATTCCTTGTGAACAAGGACGTGGCCAAGAAAAGCCCTACTGATTGGTCCGATCTCCGCGATCCGATGTACAAGAAAAGCATTTCGGTGCCAGCAGACCCGAGAACGGCGAACAACGCGATTCTGAGCATTTATGCTGCCGGACTGGCCACTGGCGCGAAATCGGGTGCCGATGCAGCCAGGGCGGGTATAGAGTTCTACCGTCAACTCAATGAAATTGGCAATCTCGTTCCGACTTTCGGCACCGCTGCCGCAATTGCCAAAGGCGAAACGCCAATTACGACACGCTGGGACTTTAACGGCATCATCTACAACGAAAACTTCCACGGCAACCCTCCTATTGAAACAATCGTCCCTAAGGTAACCGTTGCGGGTGTTTACGCTCAGGCGATCAGCAAGTATGCACCTCACCCCAACGCGGCGAAGCTCTGGATGGAATACTTATATTCCGACGAAGGGCAGATCGGGTTTCTGCACGGTCTCTGCCATCCGATTCGTTTCGACCAAATGCGGAAGGCTGGCTTAATCACGGATGAAATGATCACTCAACTACCGCCTTCCGGGGATAATGTTATGTTCCCGTCACTTCAGGATTTGATCGAAGTCGGCAAGATTGTCGCTGAAAACTGGACTACGAGTATCAACGCAAATGCCTGGAAAAACTGAGATGTCCGTGTCGGAGAAGGATGTCCCTGAGTTGGGGATTTCCGAACCCAGCAAGCTTCCTATCACTCGGCGAGCTTCAGCGTTACGACGATTGGATTGGTCCGCGCTGATCGGAGTCGCGCCGTTTTTCATCTTCGCTCTCGTGATGATGGTCGCGCCAACAGTTGCACTGATCGCCAACGCGTTTGTCGATCATCAGGGGCACCTGACGTTTGGGAATTTTGCTGACCTCAATACGCCTGAGGTTGCGGGCGCGTTTGCCGAGTCTATAAGGCTCTCTGCAGCGTCAGCTGTGATTGGAGCAGTAATTGGCCTCGGCCTTGCTCTAACCGTGGGGCGCGGTATACGCAGCACTAAGGTCCGTTCTATCGTGATGACATTCTGCGGTGTCGCTTCGAACTTCTCGGGAGTTCCGCTCGCCTTTGCGTTCGTTGCAACACTTGGACGTCTCGGATTGGTCACCGTAGCAATCAAGGCGGCCTTTGGCATAGATATTTATGCCGCTGGCTTCGATCTGGCCAGCTTCTGGGGTCTAACAGTCACTTATCTCTTTTTCCAGATCCCGATCACGATTACCATCATGATGCCAGCCATTGATGGCTTGCGTAGAGACTGGTGCGAAGCTGCGTCAATCCTGGGCGCCAGCTCTTGGCAATATTGGCGACATATTGGCATGCCCATCTTGTGGCCCAGCCTCCTTGGGACACTAGCGCTCCTTTTCGCGAACTCATTCGGGGCAATTGCCACAGCTTACGCCCTCACCGGTTACGCGGTGAACATCGTGCCGATTGTGCTATATGCGCAGATCCGTGGTGACGTCCTGCACAATGAGAGTCTCGGTGCTGCACTGGCGCTTGGCATGATTATCGTCATGGCGTTTGCCAACACGGTCTATCTTATCCTCCGCACCCGCGCTGAACGGTGGCTCAGATGATAAAAACTATGCATCTTCTTCGTTGGACCTGTCTGTCCCTGGGTGTCGCTTTTTTCCTCATGCCATTGATCAGTACAGCAGAGTTCTCGCTTAGCCTAAGGCGCGATGGTTACAGTTTCGATGCCTACCGTTACGTGTTCGCCGATCCGGATTTCATTTCGAGTTTCAGTTATTCGGCGCTCATCGCCTTATGCACCATCTTCGTAGGTACTATTCTCGTCGTGCCAACCGTATATTTGGTACGCCTGCGCCTCCCATGGCTTAGGCCGGCCGTCGAGTTTATCGTGCTGCTGCCGCTGATCGTTCCACCAATAATATTGGTGTTTGGTTATGTGCGAATGTTTTCCTCTTCATCGCTGCTTCCTCTTACAGGAAATTCTCGCGGGTCCGATATATTGTTGATATGTGGTTACGTGACGTTAGCGCTCCCGTATCTGTATCGAGCTGTTGATACCGGCCTCCAGGCAATCAATGCCCGCGTGCTTACTGAGGCCGCAACAATTCTTGGCGCCAGACCAATCACTATTATTATCCGCATAATTCTACCAAATATACTGGTTTCAGTGTTGTCTGGTGCGTTCCTGACTTTCGCCGTTGTAATCAGTGAGTTTGTAATGGCGAGTCTTCTCACAAGGCCTGCCTTTGGCCCCTATATTCAGAGAGTTGGGGTCGCAAAGGCCTATGAACCGGCGGCATTGGTTATTCTGTCATTCTTCATTACCTGGACCGCCATGGGACTGGTCCAATTTTTGGCGCGCTTTTCCCCTAATGTGCAGAGAGAGAGTAAATGAATCTGGTCGCGTCCTCCGCTAAAACAAATACCGCCCTTCACCTTTCCGGGATCATCAAACGGTTCGGGGAGCATGAAGTCGTTCGCAATCTGGATCTTGAAGTACGCAAAGGCGAATTCATTTCGGTTCTCGGCCCATCAGGCTGCGGAAAGACTACGGTATTGCGTATGATTGCAGGATTTGAGCATCCGACAACTGGCCGAATTCTGATTGATGGGAGTGATGTTTGCAGGTTGCGCCCAGATCAACGCAACCTCGGAATGGTATTCCAAACTTACGCGCTGTTCCCGAATATGTCGGTTGCCGCCAACGTCGGCTTTGGTCTAAAAATCGCGGCCATGGCAGATCGAGACATTCAAAGGCGTGTTGCAGAAATGTTGGAACTCGTCGGTCTGACAGGGTTCGAGCGGCGCTTTCCTTACGAACTTTCGGGTGGGCAGCAACAGCGCGTGGCTTTAGCACGAGCGTTGGCAACAAAACCAGCGATGCTCTTGCTTGATGAACCGCTCTCGGCACTAGATGCAAAGATTCGTCTTTCTTTGCGTGAACAGATTCGAGACATCCAGACTGAACTTGGCATCACCACTCTTTTTGTGACTCACGACCAGGAAGAGGCATTGTCGATGTCTGACCGGGTTGCTGTCATGAACAGCGGAAGAGTTGAGCAATTTGGCACACCACTTGAAATTTACAATCGTCCGGCAACACGTTTCGTTGCATCATTCGTTGGAACGCTTTCTGTCCTCAAGGCAACACTATTGGACCCTGCGAGCGGAGCGGTGGAGGTCGCAACCGCGACTCTCAAAAATCTGGAAATTCCGCAGGGTTTAGCACGGGGCGACCATATCTCATTGGCAGTCCGGCCAGAAGCAATACGCTTTGGCGTCCACAAGGGAGATGCCATACTGAGAGGCAAGATTGCGGGGGTTGGCTTTTATGGTTCTGTAATTAGGGTTCGTCTGCTCGTTGGCAATGAGACAATCACTATTGACATCTTTAACACGCCACTGTCCCCCCCGCCGTCGCGCGGCGAGGACGTTGATATTTCGATAGACCCTAACAGCGTGTTTGTGATGCGAGCGGAATAATGGGATCTGTTGCAACGTTTGGTTACTGACATTATCGCAAGGAACCCTTCGATTGTTTTCGGAGAGTTTTGATGTTCAAGGGGCCTATACTACGTTAAGCCTGTTCTTTAAGCAGGGTTGACAGGCCCTTTTGAGCGAACAGCAGACCTTTTATAAAGACTTTTTCATAAAAATACGGCTTGTTCCTTCGGGTTTGCAGTCAATACGTCCAAATTCTTCCCAACCGTGCTTTTTGTAGAAGTCAGGGGCCTGAAAGCTAATTGTGTATAAGAATGCTGCAGTACAGCCCCTTTTCCTTCCTTCCTCCTCGAAGTGTAAAAGGATTTCTGTACCAATTCCCTTACTCCGCAACTCCGGTGGAAGATAGAAAAGATCTATAAAAAGTAGACCCAAAGAAGAACGCCCCTGCATTCCCCCTAGTACTTCACCGTTTGTCTTTGATTTTATTAATACAGATAATGGCTGGCGATCACTCATTCCCGTCATTAAATCATTGAAATTGTAAATCCTTCTTCAATAGGAATTGATTGCTCAGCGTTAGGATTGTCGCAGACCTCTAAATTTATACCTTCGAAAATGTCATTCATTTAAATGTCCTTATAAATTAAAGTGCTGTTTAAATATACAGCTCTCAAATGCAATCTCAAGAGTTTTGTCGTTTATGGTCAGCGTTTAAGCCTCATGATCAACTTCTGCTCTTGGCACATAGCGGCTAGTAAGGCTGTTCGCAGGCAAGGACAGCTATGAGCGAGGAGCGGACATTCCGTTTGCAACAGGGGTCAAGAGCGCATCGGAATGAAAGGGCCAATCAGATTCTTACCAATCAGAAGTGACGAAGATCTTTAATGGCTAATTCCTCAAATGACCTGCTAAAAAATTGTATTTATGGGTTGATTACTTACTGGCGTATAAGCATGCGTACCTGCTTGCCGCGATAGTTAACATAACCTTGAAACTGGAAACCAAAACGCTCAGCCAGATAATTTGAACGTTTATTTTCTTCGTCAATGATACAACATACTGGGGATGAAAATGTCTGGTCGGCCCATAGTAAAACTGCGGCCAGTGCTTCAGACGCATAACCTTTGCCACGAACCTCAGGAACCAACGTCCATCCAGCTTCAGGGTATTTTAACTCAGGTGTGATATCACGATGAGCATCCTGGAAACCAAACGAACCAGCATAACGACCTGTTGTTTTCTCAAACACTGCCCAATAGCCATACCCTAACGCATGCCAGTGCCCGATATAACGTAATAAGCGGGTCCAAACCATTTCTGCTGTTGGATTTTCACCGCCATTGATTTTAGCCATTTCAGGAGTGCTCCAGCACGCCATAAGCGTTGGAAACTCATCGAGCGTAAATTGTTTTAAAATCAGTCGTTCTGTTTCAAGTCGAGGCGCTTGCTGAACAGTCATCACTTCTCCTAGTTTTAGCATACTTGATGCGGCTGTTTTACCACCATGCACGTTTCTTCTTTCACGGGCAATGAAACTTTACCAGGGTCCGCTTCTGGCACAAAGCGGACTGACGGCAGGCCAGGGTCCGCTATGAGCGAAGAGCGGATATATTTATAGATAAGAACAGACCTGGATTTTCTGGAGCAATCATATCCATTTCAGCTACGCGTGGGAACGATGTTATCCAGACCTGCATTACGCCATATACGGAGTAAGCTATGCCGGGAATGAGGATATCCTTCCTGCAGGTGCTGAAGAGATTTTAATCGCGTTACGTCGA
>Ga0308166_1004278_pt1 | contig 11519 bp, 6 predicted proteins | sample PhyCR2_2_FD_202137 | JGI IMG/M metagenome (GOLD analysis project Ga0308166, IMG submission 202137) | Phyllosphere microbial communities from UC Gill Tract Community Farm, Albany, California, United States - DLSLCC.R2 | ecosystem: Host-associated > Plants > Phyllosphere > Unclassified | place... | reverse complement strand
TACTACATGGCGCGCTCGCTGCAGGGCAGCTACAAGGTGCCGGTCGGCTTCGTCAACGCCAGCTGGGGCGGCACGACGATCCAGGGCTGGATCGGCGGGGAGTCGCTGCGCACCGTGAGCGACTACACGGCCGGCGTCGACGCCGTCAAACAGTACGGCGCCGATCCGGTTGCCGGCATGCGCGCCGAGGACGCCCGCAACGAGGCCTGGTGGACGGCGCACGACCCGGCGGCGGCCGCGCAGCGTGCGTGGATCGCGCCGGACTTCGACGACAGCGCGTGGCCCACCGTCACGCCGACCGGATCGTGGAAGGACAGCGGCGTGGCCGGCTTCAAGGACTTCGACGGCGTCGCGTGGTACCGCACGACGATCACCCTGACGGAAGCGCAGGCCAAGGCCGCGAACGCGGTGCACCTGGGTCCCGTCGACACGTACGACACGACGTGGGTCAACGGCGTGCGCGTGGGCGGCGTCAGCACGGGATGGATCTGGCGCGACTACGATGTGCCGGCCGGCGTGTTCAAGCCGGGCCGCAACGTGATCGCCATGCGCGTGCTGAGCGGCGGGCAGGGCGGCGGCCTGTCGGGACCGGTGGACAAGCGCAGCATCGGCCTCGCGGACGGCCAGGCGATCCCGCTGCCGGCCGCATGGAAGGTCCAGCGCGGCGGCGTCATGAAAGGCCAGTCGGTGCCGCCGGCGGCGTGGTCCGTGCCGACGAGCCTGACCACGCTGTACAACGGCATGATCGCGCCGCTGGTCGGCTATAAATTCAAGCTGGCCGCGTGGTACCAGGGCGAATCGAACGCCGGCGCAGCGCAGGAATACCGCACGTTGCTGCCGCTCTTGATGCGCGACTGGCGCCAGCGCTTCGGCCAGCCGACGCTCCCGTTCTTCGTCGTCCAACTGACGTCGTATGGATCGCCGGCGAAAGTGCCGGGCCAGTCCGGCTGGGCCGAGCTGCGCGACGCGCAGGCGGCGACGGTGGCGAACGATGCGCACGCGGGCCTGGCCGTCACGATCGACGTGGGCGACCGTTTCGACATCCACCCGACCCAGAAGACGCTCGTCGGCGAGCGCCTCGCGCGCGCGGCCCGCGCCGTCGCGTATGGCGAGAAGACGATCCCCGGCAGCCCGACGGCCGTGTCGGCACAGCGCAAGGGCGGCGACATCGTCGTGACGTTCAAGGACACGGGCGGCGGCCTGGCGACGTATTCGTCCGACCGCGCCAACGCGTTCGAGGTGTGCGCGGGCACGACGTGCCGCTATGCTGATGCGCGCGTGGCCGGCGACACCGTCGTCCTGGTCGGCGCCGGCACGCCGGACGTCACGCGCGTGCGCTACGCGTGGGCCGACGCGCCGTTCGTGAACCTGTTCGGCGCGGACGACCTGCCGGCCGCGCCGTTCCAGCTCGAGGTGCGCTGACGGTGCGCTGAAAGTTCAAGCCTCGAGCATAGCGCCGGTCTTGCTGTAGCGGGTGTGCCACGCGTACGCCTGCTCCAGCACGTGCGGCGTCTGGCCGCCGCGCTGCTGCGCTTCCCGCACGTACGCGCGCAGCATCGATTTGTACGGTTCGGCCGTGCACTGTTCGATGATGACCTCGGCCCGCTCGCGCGGCGCGAGGCCGCGCAGGTCGGCGAGGCCCAGTTCCGTGACGATGATGTCGACGTCGTGCTCCGTGTGGTCGACGTGCGTCACCATCGGCACGATCGACGACACCTTCCCGCCCTTGGCCGTGGCCTTGGTCGCGAAGATCGACAGGTAGGCGTTGCGCGCGAAGTCGCCCGAGCCGCCGATCCCGTTCATCATGTGCGTGCCCAGCACGTGCGTCGAATTGATGTTCCCGTAGATGTCCGCTTCCAGCGCCGTGTTGATGGCGATGATGCCGAGGCGGCGGATCACTTCCGGGTGGTTGGACACTTCCTGCGGGCGCAGCACGAGCTTGTCGCGGTAGCGGCCGAAGTCGCGGAACACCTGCCGGCTCTTTTCCGGCGACAGCGTGATCGACGAGCCGGACGCGAAATCCAGCTTGCCCGCGTCGAACAGGTCGAACGTCGAATCCTGCAGCACTTCCGAATACATCGTCAGGCGCTCGAACGGGCTGTCGGCAAAGCCGGCCAGCACCGCGTTGGCGATCGTGCCGATGCCGGCCTGCAGCGGCAGCAGTTCCTTCGTCAGGCGGCCCGCCTCGATTTCCCGTTCGAAGAAGCGGATCAGGTGGCCCGCGATGGCGGCCGTCTCGCTATCGGCCGGCAGCACGGACGACGTCGAATCCGGCTGGTCGGACAGCACGATCGCGACGATCTTCTCGGGCGGGATGGCGATCCACGGCGTGCCGGCGCGGTCGTCGGCCGACATGATCGGGATCGGTTCGCGCAACGGGCGCTTCTTCGGAATCCAGATGTCGTGCAGGCCTTCCAGGCCGGCCGGCTGGGCGAGGTTGATCTCGACGATCACCTTGTCGGCCAGGATCGCGAAGCTGGCGCTGTTGCCGACGGAGGTCGTGGGCACGACGGCGCCGTCTTCCGTGATCGCCACCGCTTCCACGATGGCCACGTCGACCGGGGCGATGTGGCGGCTGCGCAGCTGTTCGACGGTCTCGGACAGGTGCTGGTCGATGTACATCACCTCGCCGCGGTTGATCGCCGCGCGCAGCACGGGGTCCACCTGGAACGGCATGCGGCGCGCCAGCGCGCCCGCTTCGGTGAGGCGTTTGTCGGTGTCGTTGCCGAGCGAGGCGCCCGTCATCAGCGTGATCTTCAACGGCTCCGTGCGGGCGCGCTCGGCCAGCGCGGCCGGCACGAGCTTGACGTCGCCGGCGCGGGTGAAGCCGCTCATGCCGACGGTCATGCCGTCCTTGATCCAGCGCGCGGCCTCGTGCGCACTGGTGACGCGGCCGCGCAGCGAGGCGCAGCGGATACGGTCCAGGTATTCTGTCTTCATGGCTTTCTCGGGTCTACTTCGGGTGGAACTAGCTGAGCCGGTAGTTCTCCGGCAGCAGCGGGGGAGGCAGGTCGCGGTCGCCCAGGGCGGTGCGCATGTCGATCTCGATCGTGCGGCACAGGGCCTCGAGCGGCAGGCCGTTGTCGGACGCGCGGAAGGGTTCCTCGAGTTCGTCGCCGAGGGCGTCCAGGCCGAAGAAGGTGTAGGCCACGATGGCCGAGACGAGGGGCGTCAGGTAGCCGATCGTGTCCACGAGGCCGAACGGCAGCAGGAAGCAATACAGGTACGCCGTGCGGTGCAGCAGCAGCGTGTACGAAAACGGGATCGGCGTGCCGCGGATGCGTTCGCACGACGCGGCCACCGCCGTCATCGCGGACAGACTCGTGTCGATGGACGGCGCAAGGCACGCATCCAGGCGGCCCGTGCGCAGGCATTCTCCGAGGTCGGCGCCCATCTCGAGCATCAGCGCGTACGGGACGTTCGATTGCGTGCGCACGCGTTCCCATTCGGCTGGTGCGATCCACGGCGCGACGTCGGCACTGCCGCCGGTGTCGCCGCGCAGCCGGTGGCGCAGCGCATGCGCGTACGCGATGGCGCGGCGAATGATGCGCAGGTGGGGATCGTCTGCGGCCGGATGGCCGGGCGCGACGAGCGACAGGCACTGGCGCGCGAGGCTGCGGCTGCGCAGTATCAGTTCTCCCCACTGCTTGCGGCCTTCCCAGTAGCGGTCATAGGCCGCGTTGTTACGGAAGCCGAGGAAGATCGCGAGGGGGAGCGCCATCAGCGTGAACGGCGTCGTCGTGAAATGCAGCTTGTGGTGGCCGAACTGGCCGTCGGTCCACGTGACGATGACCGCCAGCAGCGTACTGACCGCGAGGTGCATCCAGATGCGCGGCAGGATCGAGCCGCGCATGATGAAGAACAGCCGCAGGGCCGATGGGCGGTCGCGGACGATCACGTCCGCCTCCAGGCCCGGTCATCCATGAAGTGCATAAGAGGCATGGTCGTCTATTCTGGACTTCATACTCGGAAACTCCCAATTCACATTCCCCATGTCCGTCATGAACGATGTGAATGCTTGCATGATCATAAACCTGTCGTGTGCCGCCGTCGCCGCGAAACGGCTATCGTCACGCCCATCGATCGCACGGAGACCATCATGAAGACACGTCAGCTGGGCAATGAAGGATTGCACGTCTCGGCCATCGGCCTGGGCTGCATGGGCATGAGCGATTTCTACGCCAACCGCGACGACGCCGAATCCATCGCGACGATCCAGCGCGCCATCGACCTGGGCGTCACGCTGTTCGACACGGCCGACATGTACGGCCCGCACACGAACGAGGTCTTGCTGGGCCGTGCGATCCGCGGGCGGCGCGAGGGACTCGTCATCGCCACCAAGTTCGGCGTCAAAAGAACGCCCGAGAATCCGGGCGATTTCAGCGTCTCCGGCCGCCCTGAGTACGTACGCGCCGCCTGCGAGGGGAGCCTCAGGCGGCTCGGCATCGACACGATCGACCTGTATTACCAGCACCGCGTGGACCCGGCCACGCCCATCGAGGACACGATGGGCGCGCTGGCGGACCTCGTCCGCGCCGGGAAGGTGCGCCACGTGGGCTTGTCCGAGGCGTCCGTACAGACGATCGAACGCGCCGTGAAAGTGCATCCGGTGACGGCGCTGCAGAGCGAGTACTCGTTATGGACGCGCGACCCCGAGGATGGCGTGCTCGATGCGTGCCGCCGCCACGGCATCGGCTTCGTGCCATACAGCCCGCTGGGCCGCGGCTTCCTCACGGGCGAGATCCGTACGCCGGACGATTTCGCGCCGGACGACTACCGCCGCAACAGCCCGCGTTTCCAGGGCGCGAACTTCGCGCAGAACATCGCGCTCGTCGACAAGGTGCGCGAACTGGCGCGCGAGGCGGGCTGCACGCCGGGCCAGCTGGCGCTCGCGTGGGTGCTGGCGCAGGGGCCGGACATCGTGCCGGTTCCCGGCACCAAGCGCCGCGCCTACCTCGACGAGAACGTGGAGGCCGTCGACATCGACCTCGGGCCGGCGCAGTTGACGGAGCTGGAAGCGATCTTTCCGCGCGGGGCGGCGGCGGGGACGCGGTATCCGGAAGGGGCGATGGGGGCGGTCAACCGCTAAGCAGCACAACGTCGTCCCCGCGGAGGCGGGGACCCAGGTTTGCATGCGTTTCGACAGCTCATGAACAATCAGACCGCGCCTTCGCGGGGGCGACGGGTCGGAGCCAACCCTGTAATCCACCGATCGCCTCTTCCTTCGACTTCGCCTCGACCTCGATCCACGGCGCCTCCGCATACGCCGCCGGCATCGTCGTGATCAGGTCCGAATGCTGGCGATCGTTGAACCCGTCGCGCCCGTTCGAGATGTGGACGACCTGGTGCGCCGGCACGGGCCACGTCGCGCGCGCCGCGGCGAGCATCGTGGCCACGCTCGGGTCGTCGTAGCTGGCCAGCTTGTCGTGCACGATGTGGTGGTGCGCGTCGAACACCATCGGCACGCCGGCGCGCATGCACACGTCGTGGATCTCGTCCGCGCCGTATGAATATTCATCGTTCTCCAGGCACAGGCGCAGGCGGATCGCGTCGGGCAGCGCACGGATGCGCTCGACGAGCGCGTCGCTGCGGTTCGCCTTGCCGCCGTGGATCTCGAGCAGCGCCCACGGCGAGCGCGGTTGCTCCAGCAGGTCCATGATGTCGGCGTGCATCTGCAGGATCTTGACGCTGTTGGCGACGACGTCGGGCGAGTCGGAACTGAGCACGACGAACTGGTCCGGATGCATCACGAGGCGCAGCCCGAGTTCCGTCGCGCGCCGGCCCGTGCGCGCGAGCGCGGGCGCGAGGGGCTGCATCACGGCGCGGCCGATGTCCTCGTCGAAGAACGGGAAGATCGACGACGGCATGCGGTACAGGCGGATGCCGTTGCGGCGGCAGTATTGCAGCGCGCCGTCCAGCGTCTGCAGGTTGTCGCGGTAGATGTCGTCGAGCAGCTTGCGCTGGCCGTCGTCCGACTGCTCCAGCAGGCGCTTGCGCGTGACGGTGCGGTAGCGGATGTCCTTCGAGACGGTGATGCAGACCAGGCCGAGCTGGGGCGGGGACGAGACGGGCATGGACGAAGCAGGAGCGTTGACATTGGCGCCATGGTCCCCCGATCCACCCATGCCGTCAAACCAATGCGGCGCAGAAACCCATCACCGGCGGGTCAAACGCGGTTCACCACCAACATCGGGGTCAGAGCCCGTTTTTAGGCAATTTCTCAAATTCGGGGTCAGACCCCGGTTTCAGGCAATTTCTCAAAAACGGGCTCTGACCCCGGTTTGACGTCCAGCAAAGGGAGGGTGACGGTGAACGTGCTGCCGCGCCCCAGTCCGGCGCTGGCGGCGTCGACCTGGCCGCCGTGCAGTTCGACGAGCTTGCGCACCAGGGCGAGGCCCAGGCCCAGGCCGCCCTGGGCGCGGTCGAGCGTGCGCGAGGCTTGCGTGAACAGGTCGAACACGACGGGCAGCAGGTCGGGACCGATGCCGTTGCCGTTGTCGCGCACGGCCAGGAAGGCCTGGCCGTCGGCGGCTTCCAGTTCGACTTCGATGTGGCCGCCCTCCGGCGTGTACTTGGCGGCATTGGTGAGCAGGTTCGCGACCACCTGCACGAGGCGCGTGTGGTCGCCGTCCACCATCACGGGCGCTTCGCCGAGCGCGACGTCGAGGCGGTGGCGGCGCGCGTCGACGAGCGGGCGGACCTGTTCGGCGGCCTCCGCGACGACGCGGCGCAGGTCGATCGGCTGCCTGGCCACGGCGACGAGGCCGCGCGTGACGCGCGAGACGTCCAGCAGGTCGTTCACGATGTGGCGCATGTGCGCGACCTGGCGCGCGATGATGTCGCTGATCTGCTTCACGCGCGGCTCGCCCGCATAGGCCAGGCGCAGCATGTCGGCCGCGCTGGAAATCGGCGCCAGCGGGTTGCGCAGTTCGTGCGCCAGCATGGCGAGGAATTCGTCCTTGCGCCGGTCCGCGAGCTGCAGCGCTTCTTCCGCGCGCTTGCGCTCCGTGATGTCGATCGCGACGACGTGCACGACGGTGCTGCGGCCGTCGGCGCCGAGGCCGAGGCGGCCGCGCATGTCGATCCACGCGAGGCGGCCGTCGTCGGCGCGGCGCACGCGCGGCGTGGCGCGGTATTCGCCGCCGGCACGGATGGCCTGTTCGACCGTGTCGCGCAGGGGCTGGCGGTCGTCCGGATGGACGAGCTTCTGCAGCTCGGCGATGTTGTGCCAGCTCTTGCCGAACACGCTGTGCAGGTTGGCCGAGAAGCTGACCTGGCCGCTGTGCGGATCGCGCTCCCACACGGCCATGCGGGCGGCGACGAGGCCCTGCTGCAGGCGCTCCTCGCTGTAGCGCACGGCGCGTTCCGCCCGTTCCAGCGGGGTGACGTCGGTGCACGTGCCGAACCACTGGACGATCTGGCCGGCCTCGTCGCGCAGCGGCGCCACCGACGTGAAGAAGCTGCGGTAGCGGCCGTCCGCGCCGCGCAGCGGGAAGGTCATCTGCGCCATGTTGCCGCTGGCGAGGGCTTCCTTCCAGCGCCGCATCACCTGCGGCAGCACTTCGGGATCGTGGTAGCGGTGCCACTCGGCGGCGCCCGCGCTCCCCGGCGGGCTGCCCGTGAATTCGTGCCAGCGGTCGTTGAACCAGACGATGTTGCCTTCCGGGTCGGCCATCCACACGAGCTGCGGGATGTTGTTCGCGAGCTGCAGGAACTTGCGGCGTTCTTCTTCCAGGCGCGCGCGCTGTTCGTACAGGCGGTCGAGCATGCGGTTGAGCGCCCGCGCCAGGCTGACGACTTCGCGCGAGCCCTCGAGCGGCGCGCGCTGGGTGCCGATGTCGTCGCCCAGGCTGGCGGAGAACGTCTCCAGGCGGCGCAGGTCGCGCGTGAGGCCGTGCGCCAGCCGCGCCGCGAGGATGAACACCACCAGCGCAAGCAGGCAGGCCACGACCAGGATCAGGAGGTATTGCGGCCCCGACGTCTCGAGCGGCAGCGGCAGGCGGCGCTCGTCCTCGCGCAGCACGAGGCCCACGTGGGCCAGGCGCGGCGGCAGCGGCACGGGTGCCGCGATCTCGTGCGGCAACGTCGCCTTCCGGCCCACCGGTGCGGGCGCGAGCACGGCCCACGACGTGGGCTTCAGGTCGGCCAGCCGCACCTTGTACACCAGGGCGCCTTCCGGCGTGCGCGTGCGCTGGTAGCGCAGCAGCACGACGCCGAGCAGCTCCCCGCCGTCGGGACCGGTCTGCAAGGTGGCCCGGTCGTCGCCATTTTCCAGACGCGCGCGCAGCCACGCCATGTCGGCGTCCGTGAAGCCGGGCACGCCGTTGTCCGCGATTTCCTTGCCCTCGAAATCCGTGAACAGCAGGCGCAGCGGAATGCCGTTCATCTGGCGCAGGCCGTGCAGGAACGGCGTCAGGTAGGTTTCCTTGCCGGCGCTGTCGACGAGCGCCGTGGCCAGGATCGGGCTCGTCCCCACTTCGTGCAGGCGCGTGACGACCGCTTCCAGGTTGTGGCCGACGGTCGTGGCGTGGAACGCGACTTCGCGCTCCTGCAGCAGGGCGTTGGCCTGCGCGCGCTGGTGGTCGATCAGCCAGAACGAGACGCCGGCGATGAGCAGCACGGCGGCCGCCGTCAGGATCGCGGCCGCGTGCGCGAAGCGGCGCGCGAGGCTGGCCGGGGCGGATGCATCGATCATGTCAGTCGCCCGCAGGCACCAGGACGCCGTCCGCGCGGTAGCGCGCAAGCAGCAGGTCGTCCGGGCCGAGCGCTTCGTGGCGGGCAGGCGTGAACGGCGGCGCATACGTCTTGACGAGGCCGTGGACCGTGCCGAGACGCTCGAGCGCGTCGCGCACGGCCTTGCGGTCGGTGCTGCCGGCGCGGTCGATCGCGAGCGCCAGGATGTGCGTGAGGTCGTAGGCGTGCGCGGCGCCCACGGGACCCTTGATGTCCTCGATGCGGCGCACCTTCGACACCTGCGCCGCGCTGGCGAGGAAGCGCTTGACGCGCGCCGGGTCAGCGCGGAAGAAGCTGAAGGTCTGGATCACGGACAGGTCGACCTGCTGCAGCGCCGGTCCCGCCTGGGCCGCGAATTCGCCGCCCGTCACGCCCCAGTGGCTCAGGATCGGCAGGCGTTGCGCTTTCGGCAGCGCGGCCACTTCGCGCACGAGGATCGCCGCCTCGTCGTCGTTGGCGACGAGGACGATGGCCTGGGCGCCGGCCGCGCGCAGGTGCTGGTAGTTGTCGACGAGGCTCGTGTCGCGCCAGTTATACCACGAGGTGCCGACGAGCTTCAGCGCGGGCAGCTTCTCGGCCGCGCGGGCCGCCGCCTGGGCATTGCTGCGGCCCCAGGACGTGTTGGTCAGCAGCAGGCCGATGCGGTCGAGGCCGCGCCGCTGCGCCGTCTGCAGCAGCTTCGGCATGGCCAGCGAATCGCGCAGCGACAGGCGGTACACGTAGTTCGGACGCATCTCGTTGTCGACGATGATGTCGGCCGACGACCACGGCGCCATGAACAAGGTGTGCGTCGCGCGCAGCGTCGGCAGCTCCTCGATGACGACCGGGCTGAAGCGGCCGCCGAACACCGCCACGAGATCGGGCATCGCCGCGAACTCCTGGATGTTGCGGATGCCGCGCGCCGGGATCGAACGATGATCTTTCGTCACGACCTGCAAGGGCCGGCCGTGCAGCACGCCGCCCGCCGCGTTGATCTCGGCGATGGCCGCGCGCATGCCCAGCTCGACGGCCTGGGCCGATGTCGAATTGTCCAGTCCGAATTCGCCGTCGATCCCCAGCAGCACGGGCCGCGGCGCGGCCGCGCGGGCCGTCGGCAGCAGCATGCCGGACAACGACAGGGCAGCGAGAAACCGGCGGCGGGACGACGAGGGGTAGTGGGATGCGGACATTGGCAATCGCTGATGTGACGGAGCGGAATCTGGAATTCTAACGTTATACCGGCAGGCTTTACCTCATTCTGCGACGAAATAGCGTTGCGGTGTCGCAACTGAATGTTCCGTGAATAAATATGGCGTGTATCATTAAATCGTGACACGGTCTCCGCCCACGCAGGCGCGGCACGTGCGGGCCCCATCCTCGCCCTTTCACCGCTCCGGCCCGCCGCCACGACCCGCCGCGCGCATCCGCAGCATTACCGTTTCCGTCGAGGTGCACATGCATATCCAGAATCTCAAAATCGGAGTCCGGCTCGGGCTCGCGTTTGCCGCCGTGCTCGCGCTGTCGGCCATGCTGACCATGGTCGGCGTACTGCGCCTGCAGCAGGTCGTCGGCGCGACCGCGGACATGGACGCGTCGATCAGCAAGACCCGCCTGGCCGACCGCCGGCTGGCCAGCACCCGCATCAATCGTGCCCTCACCGAAGCGCGCCTGCGTGCCATCGACGCCCAGGACCGTGAGCGGATCAACGCCAGGATGAAGGCGAACAGCGAAGAGATCAGCCGCATCGACGAGGACTTGCAGCGCCTCGTCGCGAGCAACGAAGGCAAGCGGCTGATGGCGGCCCTCGGCGAGCGGCGCAAGGCCTACACGACGGCGCGCAAGAAGCTGTTCGCACTCATGGAAAGCGGCACCATCGACGCGGCCGCCATCGAGCGCGCCGCCGATGCCGGCATGAATCCGGCGCTTGCGGCGTACGAAGCGGCGGCGGCCGACTTGGCCGAACACCAGAAGAAGGGCGTGGACGACGCCAAGGCGCGCGTCGAGGGCATCGCGGCGAGCGGACGCCTGCTGCTGGTGGGCGTCGGCATCGCGGTCGTGCTGCTGGGCGCGGCGCTGGCGTGGTGGCTTGCGCGCAGCATCACCGGTCCGCTGCGGCGCGCGGTGGCCGTGGCCAACGCCGTCGCGCAGGGCGACCTGACGACGCGCATCGACGTCGCGAGCCGCGACGAGACGGGCGAACTGATGATCGCGCTGCAGACCATGAACGCGAACCTGAACGCGCTGGTGACGCGCGTGCGCAGCGGCGCCGACACCATCGCCACCGCCGCCGTCGAGGTGGCTACCGGTAACCACGACCTGTCGGCGCGCACCGAGGAGCAGGCCAGCGCGCTGGAGGAAAGCGCGGCGTCGATGGAAGAATTGACGACCACCGTGCGCCAGAACGCGGAGAATGCCCGGCAGGGCAACCAGATGGCCGTGTCGGCATCGAGCGTGGCCGTGCGCGGCGGCGACGTCGTCGCGCAGGTGGTCGCAACGATGGGCGCGATCGACGCGTCGTCCAAGAAGATCGTCGACATCATCGGCGTCATCGACGGCATCGCGTTCCAGACGAATATCCTGGCCCTGAACGCGGCCGTGGAAGCGGCGCGCGCGGGCGAGCAGGGCCGCGGCTTCGCCGTCGTCGCGAACGAGGTGCGCACGCTGGCCCAGCGCTCGGCCGGGGCGGCGAAGGAGATCAAGGAACTCATCGGCGACTCCGTCGAGAAGGTCGCCGCCGGTTCGCGCCTGGTGGGCGAGGCCGGCACGACGATCCAGGAAGTCGTCGCCAGCGTGCGCCGCGTCTCGGA
>Ga0308166_1004274_pt1 | contig 11524 bp, 8 predicted proteins | sample PhyCR2_2_FD_202137 | JGI IMG/M metagenome (GOLD analysis project Ga0308166, IMG submission 202137) | Phyllosphere microbial communities from UC Gill Tract Community Farm, Albany, California, United States - DLSLCC.R2 | ecosystem: Host-associated > Plants > Phyllosphere > Unclassified | place... | reverse complement strand
GCGAGTCGCACGGTCCCGCGATCGGCTGCGTGATCGATGGCTGCCCGCCGGGCCTGGCGCTGTCCGAGGCCGACATCCAGCCGGAACTGGACCGCCGCAAGCCGGGCACGTCGCGCCATGTGACGCAACGCCAGGAAGCGGACCAGGTCCGGATCCTGTCCGGCGTGTACGAGGGCGTCACGACCGGCACCCCGATCGCGCTGCTGATCGAGAACACGGACCAGCGCAGCAAGGACTACGGTAACATCTCGGACACGTTCCGCCCGGGCCATGCCGACTATACCTATTGGCACAAGTACGGGGTGCGCGACCCGCGCGGCGGCGGCCGCTCGTCGGCGCGCCTGACCGCGCCCGTGGTCGGTGCCGGCGCGATCGCGAAGAAGTGGATGCGCGAGAAGTTCGGCACCGAATTCCTGGGCTGCATGCGCCAGCTGGGCGACATCGAGGTGCCGTTCCAGAGCTGGGAACATGTGCACGCCAATCCGTTCTTCGCGGCGACGGCCGATGTCGCCCTGATCGCCCGCATGGAAACGGCGATGGACGAACTGCGCCGCGCCGGCGATTCGATCGGCGCGCGCATCGACGTGGTGGCGAAGAACGTTCCGGTGGGCCTCGGCCAGCCGCTGTACGACAAGCTGGACGCCGACATCGCCTATGCCATGATGGGCATCAACGCCGTCAAGGGCGTGGAAATCGGCGCGGGCTTCGAGTCCGTCGTCCAGAAGGGCTCGGAGCACGGCGACGAACTGACGCCGCAAGGCTTCGTGGGCAACCATGCCGGCGGCGTGCTGGGCGGGATTTCGACGGGGCAGGACATCACGGTGTCGATCGCGATCAAGCCGACGTCCTCGATCCGCACGCCGCGCCGTTCGATCGACAAGGCCGGCAATCCGGTCGAGGTCGAGACGTTCGGTCGCCACGACCCGTGCGTGGGCATCCGCGCCACGCCGATCGCGGAAGCGATGCTGGCGCTGGTGTTGATCGACCATGCGCTGATGCACCGGGCGCAGTGCGGCGACGTGCGCGTGGCTACGCCGACCCTGCGCTGAACGGGCGCGGCGCGCAACAGGGCCGCGGCGGGTAATTCGTCGTCCCCGCGCTGGCGGGGACGACGGGCCCATTTCAGGCCTTGCCCGCCACCGCTTCCAGCTGCTGGCGCCGCTCGACCGTCTTGACGACGAGTCCGCGCAAATCGTTCAGCAGCGCAAACTCCGGCTGGCTCAGGTACACGGACGGAAAGCGGTCGTCCCAGTCGCCGTAGATGAAGCCGACCGGCTCGCCGCGCGTGCACAGCGGAATGATCACGAAGCAGCGCGCTTCCGCCAGCGTCTCTTTCCACCATCCCGGCAGCTTGCTCGAAAACTTCGGATCGCGCGCGTTCTCGATGAAGATCACGCGGTCGCTGCCGAGCGACGCGAAAAACACGTTCGGCTCGTAGGCGTCGTCGAAGCCGAGGCTGGGCTGCAGCGTGCGCGCATTGTCGCCCAGGCCGATCCTGGCCGTGTAGCGCCCGTCGCGGCGGTTGCGCAGGAAGCCGAACGCGCGCGTGAACGACAGGCCGTGGTAAGCGGTCTCGATCGCCATCGACATCATCTGGCCGGGCGTCGCCGCGGCCGCGGCTTCGCGCATTTCCGCCACACCCTGCATCAGGATCTTGTTGCCGGCCTCGCGCATGCGCGTGACGGCGGCGGCGCGCGCGCGTTTTTCCGGCGGGTTGGCGAGCGGCGCGATCGACAGGTCGGCGGCCGCTTCGACCTTCGCCTTTTCGATGGCGCCCACGATGTTGTCCGGCGCGATGCCGATCAGGGGCGCGAAGCCGGCCGCCAGCTGGCGCACCTGCTCGGCGCCGGCTTCGTCGCCGTGCCACAGGCTGTCCGCGCACTGGGACGACATCGTGCCGAGCGCGGCCAGCCAGTCGTCGTGGCCGAAATCGCTGCCGCGCTCGCCTGGCGCGACACGGCGCATGCCCGCGATCAGGTTGCGCGGCAGGCCCCAGTGCTCGGCCGTGGCGCGGCCGATCTGTTCGAGCGACAGGCCGAGCTGGCCGACCACCTGCGCGTCGAGCGCGTCCCCGTGCGCCGCCGGCTGGATCACCGCCCACTGTTCGGGCAGGTAGAACGTGACCATCATGCGGCCCAGCGAATGCAGGATCGAGCAAACGACGGCTTCTTCCGGATCGCGCGTGGCCGCTTCGGCCGCGACCTGGTGCGCGACCATCCCGGCCAGCACCGCCTTTTCCATCTCGATGTGGGCCTGCAGCGAATCGGGCGTCGACTTCGACAGTTCCTCGATCAGCTTCAGGCCGAGCGCCAGGTGCCCGATGGCTTCCGTGCCGAGCACCAGGATCGCCTTCGACACCGTGTTGATGCGCTGGCCGAACGCGGAATACATGCCGCTGTTCGCCAGGCGCAGCACCTTCTGCGTGAGCACGGGGTCGGACAGCACGGTCTCGGCCATCGAGAAATCGCGCTCGTCCTCGCCCCGCATCGAGGCGAGGATGGCATTGATGGCGCGCGTGAAGCCGGGCATGTCGCCGCGCCGGCGCACGCGTTCCCACAGCAGGGCGAGCGTGGCGTCGCCCCGCGACGTGCGTTGAATGGTAGCAGTGTGATTCATGTGAGGCCCGCCCGCAATTCGTCCGGCAGCAGTTCCGTGTACAGGTTTTCCTTGAGCGCAGCCAGCGCCACGTGGGCCGGCATCGGCTTGCCGGTCAGGTAGCCTTGCACATAGTCGCATCCGCGCGACTCGACATAGCTCATTTGTTCTTCCGTTTCGACGCCTTCGGCCACGACGGACAGGCCGAGGTGCTTGGCCAGGTCGAGCACCGCGTTGCAGATCGCCGCGTCCTTGGTGGACGCCGGCAGGTCCTTGATGAAGGCGCGGTCGATCTTCAGCACCGAGATCGGGAAACGCTTCAGGTAGGCGAGGCTCGAATAGCCGGTGCCGAAGTCGTCGATCGCGATGCGTGCGCTGCGTTCCGCCATCTTGGTCAGGATCGCTTCGGCATGGGCCGGATCGACCATCAGCGTGCCCTCGGTGATCTCGAGCACCAGCTTGTGGCCGGGCAGCCCGGAGAAAACGAGCGCGTCGTCGAGGACGTCGAGGAAGCGGTCGTTGCGGAACTGGCGCGGGCTGATGTTGACGGAAATGTACAGCTCGCGCTTGGCCACTTCCTCGAACTGGCGCAGCTGGACCATGGCCGCTTTCAGCGCCCAGGCGCCGAGCAGGTTGATCAGTCCGTTCGTTTCCGCGATCGGGATGAAGCGCACCGGCGGCACCATGCCGAGCGTGGGATGCTTCCAGCGCATCAGCGTCTCGAAACCTTCGATGCGGCGCGTGCGGCTCGATACGATCGGCTGGTAGTACAGCAGGAATTCGCCTTCGCGCACGGCATGGAACATCGCTGCCTCCAGCGAAATGTCGTGCTGCGGCGGGCCGCTTTCGCGCACGCTGTAGACGACCGTGCGGCCCTTGCCCGTTTCCTTGGCGCGGCCCATGGCGGCGTCGGCCAGCGCGATCAGGCGGATCTCGTCTTCGGCATGGTCGGGATAGATCGACACGCCGACCGAGGCGCCCAGGTACACGGTGTGGCCGTCGACTTCGAACGGCGGCTGCAGCGCGGCCAGCAGGCGGCCGCTGACAAGCTTGATCTGGTCGGCCGTGAACGTGCCCGGCAGGACGGCGACGAACTCGTCGCCGCCGACGCGCGCCAGCGTGTCGCTGTCGCGCAGCGTCCGGCGCAGGCGGCCGGCCGCGAGGCGCAGCACGGCGTCCCCGACCGGATGGCCGAGCCCGTCGTTGACCTTTTTGAAGCCGTCCAGGCCGACGGTGGCCACGCAAAACCCCTGGCCGGAACGGCGTGCGTTGGCGATGACCATGCGGATGCGGTCGGACAACAGCAGGCGGTTCGGCAGGTCGGTCAGCGCGTCGTGGGTCGCCATGTGGCGCAGGCGCTGTTCGGTGTTGCGCTGGACCGACATGTCGCGGCCAACCGCCAGCAGTTCGCGTCCGCCGGGCAGGAGGCCGATCCGCAATTCGTACCAGGCGTCGCGGCCGGCGCAGCGCAGGCGCGCTTCGACGAGGACGGGGTCCGCGGCCGAGCCGGCGTCGACGAGCGCAGCGCGCAGCGCGGCCTGGTCGGCATCGACGGCGAGCGTCGGCAGGGCGCAGCCGGACAACGGCTGCGTGCCGAACGCGCGCTGCGTGCGCTGGCTCGCGGCACGGATCAGGCCGGAAGGATCGAGGCGAAACGCGACATCGCCTACCGCTTCCATGTAGCCGTCCGGCGGGGCCGGGACTGCATGGCGCGGATCGTTCGAAGCTGCGGATGAACTGGCGCGCATTGTCGGAATTTCTGCTTTCTAGTCTTGACGGGAAACGAGGCTTTCCACGCAGGGCATGAGTGTACCAAATCAATAAGCAATGTATCACCGAAACATTCCGACGAGCATTAAATAGCACAATGCCAGTCCTGCTTCCGGATTTGCTTGATCCGGCGCAGCTTGTCGCGGCGGGCCGACCCGCTTGCCCGGTTCGGGGCTTTACGCTAGCCTTGTTGCTCAACGTTCAAGGCAACGCGGCGGCCAAACCGCATATTGTCGCCTATATAGTGTAAATAAGTAACATTTACGCCGTCCATATGATGCTGGGCCGCAACAATAACCCTGCTGGACATGCGGTCAATCAGGAGGGGACGCCATGAACCGGTTCGACACCCACGAAGTCTTCAACCAAGCGCCGCCGTTCGAGGACGTCAACCTGCTGCGCTGCGATCCGGCCCTGCGCGAAGCGCTCGAACGCGAGGGCGGCGGCTGGGCCGGTGCCGATCTCGACCGTCTTGCCGGCCAGCTGGGCAGTGCCGCCGTGCTCGACCTGGCGCGCGTCGCCAACGAATTTCCGCCGCGCCTCGTGAATTTCGACCGCGGCGGACACCGCATCGACGAGATCGAGTTTCATCCGGCATGGCACGAACTGATGCGCCTCCTGATCGAACACGGCGCCCATTCGCTGCCGTGGGAAGCGCCGCGGCCCGGTGCCCAGGTCGCGCGCGCGGCCGCGTACCTGATGTTCGGCCAGGTGGAGAACGGGTCCCAATGTCCGGTCACGATGACGTATGCGTCCGTGCCGGCGTTGCGCCAGCATCCGGGCATCGCCGCCCACTGGCTGCCGAAGATCCTGTCGCGCCGCTACGATCCGCGCTCGCTGCCGGTGGAGCGGAAGCACGGCGCTTTGATTGGCATGGGCATGACGGAAAAGCAGGGCGGCACGGACGTGCGCGCCAACACGACGCGCGCCGCGCGGCTGCAGGCGGCCACGGCCGAGGCCCGGTTCGGGGCCGACTGGCGCGACGCCTGGAGCCTCGTCGGCCACAAATGGTTCTTCTCGGCCCCGCAGGCCGACGCGCATCTCGTGCTGGCGCAGACGGACGACGCCGGAAGCAGCGGTTTGTCGTGCTTCTTCGTGCCGCGCTTCCTGCCGGACGGCAGCCGCAACGCGATCCGGGTGCAGCGCCTGAAGAACAAGCTGGGCAACAAGTCGAACGCGTCCTCCGAGGTCGAATTCCAGGACGCGGTCGGCTGGATGATCGGGCGGGAAGGGCGGGGTATTCCGACGATCCTGGAAATGGGCAGCCACACGCGCCTCGACTGCGTGCTCGGCTCGGCCGGCATCATGCGCGCGGCGCTGTGTCACGCGCTGCACCATGCCCGCGCGCGCAGCGCGTTCGGCCGGCCGCTGGCGCAGCAGCCGCTGATGCGGAACGTGCTGGCCGATCTGGCGCTGGAGTCGGAAGCGGCGACGGCGTTCGCGCTGCGCCTGGCGCGCTGCTTCGACGTCGACGCGAACGGCACCGCCGACCCGCGCGAAACGCTGCTGGGCCGCATCCTGACGCCGGCCGGCAAATACTGGATCTGCAAGCGCGGCCCGGCGTTCGGCGCCGAAGCGATGGAAGTCATGGGCGGCAACGGCTACGTCGAGGACGGTCCGCTGGCACGCCTGTACCGCGAATTCCCCGTCAATTCAATCTGGGAAGGCTCGGGCAACGTGATGTGCCTGGATGTGCTGCGCGCGTTCGCCAAGGGGCCGGAAATGCGTGATGCGCTGGCCGCCGAGCTGGCGCTCGCAAGCGGGCGCGACGCCCGTTTCGATGCGTATTGCGTTCGCCTGCTGGACGGCCTGGCCAGCCATACGGCCGACGAATTCGGCGCACGCCGCCTGGCCGAGCAGCTCGTCGTGGCTGTGCAGGCCGGGTTGCTGCTGCGCCATGCGCCGTCGCTCGTGGCCGACGCGTTCGTGGCGTCGCGCATCGCCGTCGACGTCGGCGGGGCGTTCGGCCGCCTTCCGGCCGGGGTCGATTCTGCGGCGATCCTGGCGCGCGCCCTCGCGTCGTGAAGTGAAATTTGGGCAAAGGACGGGACAAACCGGCGCGCGGCTGGGATAATGTTCGCCATTCCCGCTACCTTGGCGTCAACCAGGCCGCTGCCACGAGCGGCGGCCACCGTACTCAATTTAATAATGAAACAAGATCCGCGTTTTCCGAACCTGTTCATCCTGAACCATCCCCTGATCCAGCACAAGCTGTCGCACATGCGCGACCGCGGTACGTCCACGCGCACGTTCCGCGAACTGCTCAGGGAGATCACGCTGCTGATGGGTTACGAGATCACGCGCGACCTGCCGCTGACGACGCGCCAGATCGACACGCCCCTGATGACGGTCGATGCGCCTGTCATCGCCGGCAAGAAGCTGGCCATCGTGCCGATCCTGCGCGCCGGCGTCGGCATGAGCGACGGGCTGCTGGAGCTGGTGCCGTCGGCCCGTGTCGGTCACATCGGCGTGTTCCGCGATCCCGACACGCACCAGCCCGTCGAATACCTCGTGCGCCTGCCGGACACGACGGAGCGCACGTTCATCCTGTGCGATCCGATGGTGGCGACCGGCAACTCGGCCGTGTACGCCGTCGACGTGCTCAAGAAGCGCGGCGTGCCGGACGACCAGATCATCTTCCTGGCCCTCGTCGCCGCGCCCGAAGGCGTCGCCGTGTTCCACAAGGCGCACCCGGACGTGAAGCTGTACGTCGCGTCGCTCGACGAAAGGCTGAACGACCACGCGTACATCGTGCCGGGCCTGGGCGACGCGGGCGACCGCATCTTCGGCACCAAGTAAGCGGGGTGCCATGAGCAATGGTGCGGATGCGGAATTCTTTGCCCGCCTGGCCGAGCTGAACGACAAATTCGCTGCGAGCCTGCCCGACACGCTCGGACGCGTGGCGGCGGCGCGCAACGCGTTCGACGCGGCGGCGCCGGCCCCGGTGCTCGTCGAGCAGCTGCATGCGGTGCTGCACACGCTGGCCGGCTCGTCCGCTACGTTCGGCTTCCGCCTGCTCGGGCAGCAGGCGCGCATGCTGGAACAGCGCCTGCGCGTGCTCACGACCTTCGACGCCGTCGCGCCGCGCGAGTGGGAGGCGTGGCTGGCGGAGCTGGACGTGTTCGTGGCCTGGGCGCTGGGCGATCCGAAAGCGCCTTATCCCAACGATGAGTCTGCCGTATAGCGCAGCGGCAAGGAAGCAGTCCGGAACTAGTTTGATTTAGGACAAACTTTATCCGCTTCCATGCCCTATATTTTTCGTACTGCCGAAGCAAACACGCTTTCGTACTGATTGACGTTAGGAATTGTTACGAGGCTTGTTTTTATTTTGCGAAATCCGTGTACGTTCGGGTTTATTCGGTATAATTAGGGATCGTTGGATTCGCGGTAGCAGTGCAGTTAGTCTGTCATTTGTTTCTTGCTTCTTCAAACGATCGTAAACGGACTTCGGTCCACTCAACTGAAATAGGAAATTGTAATGGCAACTGGCATCGTTAAATGGTTCAATGACTCCAAGGGTTTCGGCTTCATCACCCCGGACGAAGGCGGCGAAGATCTGTTCGCTCACTTCTCGGCGATTCAGAGCCAGGGCTTCAAGTCCCTGCAGGAGAACCAGCGCGTCTCGTTCGACGTGACCTCCGGTCCGAAAGGCAAACAAGCGTCGAACATCCAGCCGCTGTAATTCGCTGAATGCCTGACAGAAAATCCTCGGAATTTCCGAGGATTTTTTTTTGCCTATTCACATCTCTGCCGCTTGCCACGCGCCCAGACGGCGCTGGCGCCAATAGTCGGGTTGCGAATAAGCATGGCGCAGGAAATCGACGAACACGCGGATGCGCAGCGGCAAGTGGCGGCGTTGGGCGAAGACCGCATAGATATCGTTGCCCGGCGCCGCAAACTGTTCCAGCACGGGCACCAGCAGGCCCGCTTCGATTTCCTTGCTGACTTCCCACATCGACCGCCACGCCAGGCCACGCCCGGCCATCGCCCAGTCGTGCAGCACGGCGCCGTCGTTGCACACCATATTGCCCCCGACTTTCACAGTGACGATCTTGCCGTGGTCGCGGAACGTCCAACCGCGCTGGCTGCCCTGGCTGCTGATCGCCAGGCAATTGTGCTTCGTCAGATCGTCGAGCGTCTGCGGCGTGCCGTAGCGCTTCAGGTAGCCGGGCGTGCCGACGACGACGCGGTGGTTGTCCGCCAGCTTGACGCCGACCAGGTTCGAATCCGTGAGGCTGGCGATGCGGATCGCGATGTCGACGCCTTCGCCGATCACGTCGACGACGCGGTCCGACAGGTTCAAATTGACGCTGACCTCGCGGTGTTCGGCGAGAAACGAGGGCACCAGCGGCGCCACGTGCTGGCGTCCGAAGCCGGCCGGTGCCGACACGACGAGGTGTCCGGTCGCGCGGGCGCTGCGTTCGGACACGGCCGCTTCCGCTTCTTCCAGCTCGGCAAGGATCCTCTGGCAGTCTTCAAGGAAGGCCGCGCCTTCGTCCGTCAGCGCCAACTTGCGCGTGGTACGCTGTAGCAGCTTGACCCCGAGGCGCGCCTCGAGCGCGTCCAGGCGGCGTCCGATCATGGCGGGCGCGATGCCCTCGGCGCGTGCCGCGGCCGACAGGCTGCCGCGGGCGATGACTTCGACGAAAGTGGAGATCTGGCGAAAATGGTCCAAAGAAAGCCTCGGTTCTGCTGGTCATCTGTGACAAAAAAGCATAAATGAATATATTTTTTGTCTCGTTTAGGCGAGTAATAGTGAATATACTTGAAGCAATATCAAATTCCAAGGCGGCTTGTATTAAGCCGCTCGCGCAAGCGACACATACCCACTAGAACAGGAGAAAGCAATGACCATCGCCACCCCAGCCGGAATGGAAATCCGGGCCGAGATCAAGCCCGGCTACGAACAGATCCTGACCCCGGAAGCGCTCGCGCTGGTAGCGAAACTGAGCCGCGAATTCGAACCGCGCCGCCAGCAGCTGCTGGCCGCCCGCGTCGAGCGCGCCAAGCGCCTGGACGCCGGCGAGCGCCCGGATTTCCTGGCTGAAACCGCACACATCCGCAACGGCGACTGGAAGATCGCCCCGATCCCGAAAGCGCTGGAATGCCGCCGCGTGGAAATCACCGGCCCGGTCGAGCGCAAGATGGTCATCAACGCACTGAACTCGGGTGCGGACAGCTACATGACCGACTTCGAGGATTCGAACACCCCGAACTGGGACAACCAGCTCACCGGCCAGATCAACATGCGCGATGCCGTGCGCGGCACGATCTCGCTGGACCAGAACGGCAAGCAGTATAAGCTGAACGACAAGGTCGCCACGCTGGTCGTGCGTCCGCGCGGCTGGCACCTGGACGAAAAGCACGTCCTGGTCGACGGCAAGCGCATCTCGGGCGGCATCTTCGACTTCGCGCTGTTCATGGTCCACAACGCGAAAGAGCAGCTGGCCCGGGGCGCCGGTCCGTATTTCTATCTGCCAAAGATGGAATCGCACCTGGAAGCGCGCCTGTGGAACGACATCTTCGTGATGACGCAGAACGAACTGGGTCTGCCGCAGGGCACCATCAAGGCGACCGTGCTGATCGAGACGATCGTCGCCGCGTTCGAAATGGACGAGATCCTGTACGAACTGCGCGAACACAGCGCCGGCCTGAACGCGGGCCGCTGGGACTATATCTTCTCGTGCATCAAGAAGTTCAAGCTGGACAAGGATTTCTGCCTAGCCGACCGTCCGAAGGTCACGATGACGGCGCCTTTCATGCGTGCCTATGCGCTGCTGCTGCTCAAGACCTGCCACAAGCGCAATGCACCGGCCATCGGCGGCATGGCTGCGCTGATCCCGATCAAGAACGATCCGGAAAAGAACGAAACCGCAATGGCCGGCGTGCGCAATGACAAGGCCCGCGACGCCACCGACGGCTACGACGGCGGCTGGGTTGCCCACCCGGGCCTCGTCCCGCTCGCGATGGAAGAGTTCACGAAGGTGCTGGGCGACCGCCCGAACCAGATCGACAAGCAGCGTCCGGACGTCGAGGTGACGGCCAAGGACCTGCTCGACTTCCGTCCGGAAGCCCCGATCACGGAAGCCGGCCTGCGCTACAACATCAACGTCGGCATCCACTACCTGGGCGCCTGGCTGGCCGGCAACGGCTGCGTGCCGATCCACAACCTGATGGAAGACGCGGCCACGGCCGAGATCAGCCGCTCGCAGGTGTGGCAGTGGATCCGTTCGCCGAAGGGCGTGCTCGAAGACGGCCGCAAAGTGACGGCGGAAATGGTCCGTGAAATGATCCCGCAGGAACTGGCCAACGCGAAAGCAGCCGCGCCGAACGGCGACAGCCCGACGTACGAGCGCGCCGCCCAGATCTTCGAACAGATGTCGACGTCGGAAGACTTCGCCGAGTTCCTGACGCTGCCGCTGTACGAAGAAATCTGACGCCCGTCAGCCCGTGCCCGCTGCGGCGGGCCGGGGAGACGGTTCGGCCGCGTTTGCCGTGAATGGCAACGCGGGCGCCGTCCATGGTGCGGTGTGGTGCCTGCGCGGGCGCGGCATGCGCCGGCTTCCGCTCGCGGCATCGCCTGCGCCGGGGCAAGGACGCAGTCCATGCGCCGCCCGCGTGACCGCCGCGCGGGCGGCGCCGTTCAGCGCCTGCGCTGCGCCAGCGGCGCCCTTGCCAGGAACGCCTCCAATACGTCGTCGTCGACGTCATTGCCCTGCAGGCGCCAGAGCAGGGTATCGATCCGGTCCGCTCCCCAGAACAATGCGTCGTCGCCGTCGATCCGGAATGTCGGCACCCCGAACACGCCGTCGGCCGCCGCCCGCGCTGTCGCCTCCGCCAGCGCGGCCTTGATCGCCGCCGTTCCCGCGGCCGCCAGCAGCGCCGTGCCGTCGAATCCGGCGTCTTCCGCCAGCCGCACGAGCGTTCCCTCGTCCATTAGGTTCTCCCCCCGTTCCCACGCCGCGCACGCGAAGGCGGCGAGCAGCGCGCGTCGTCCGGCCGCGTCGTCGACGGCCGTGCACATGCGCAGCCCCGTCAGCGGATTGAACGGGTGGCCCGGCGGTCCGGCGAACGGCAGGCCGCGCCGCGCCGCTTCGCGCATCACGTCGCGGAACAGGTAGCGGCGCTTGGCCTCGATCTCGGCCGGTCCAAGGTTGCC
>Ga0308166_1004273_pt1 | contig 11526 bp, 8 predicted proteins | sample PhyCR2_2_FD_202137 | JGI IMG/M metagenome (GOLD analysis project Ga0308166, IMG submission 202137) | Phyllosphere microbial communities from UC Gill Tract Community Farm, Albany, California, United States - DLSLCC.R2 | ecosystem: Host-associated > Plants > Phyllosphere > Unclassified | place... | reverse complement strand
ACGTCTTCTTCGCTGTACTCGACGACGACCTGGTAGATGCCGCGCTCCAGCGTGGCGGTCGTGCGGCTGAACGTGACGGGGCAGCCGGCCTGCGCCTGCAGGGCCAGCGCGGCGACTTCCAGCACCTGGGCCAGCGGGATCGTGTCGTCATGGCCGGTCGGCTGCAGCGGCCAGATTTCCGGGAACAGGGCGCGCAGGCGCGTTTCGAAGCCGGGCAGGGCGCCGATCGATTCCTCTTCCGGCAAGCAGGCGACGATCGCCTCGATCGACGTGTGGTGGCTCCAGAGGTTGGGACCGCGCAGGGCGCGTACGCGTGATACTTCCATAAGTCTTTCCTTTAGGGTCTTGCGGCATCGGCCCGGTCAATGCCGGGCTCGTCATCAGGCCTTTTTCTTTTTGCCGGCCGGGTCGAACGTGCGCAGGCCGGCGCAGATCAGGTCCGTCGGCACGTCCAGCGCCCAGCCGGCCAGCGCGGCCGCGAGCAGGGCATTCGGCTGCGCGGCGGTGGCGGGCTTCACTTTGTCGATGCCCAGCAGCGGCATTTCCTCGCTGCCCTGGGCCAGGACGATGTGGTGGTTGCGCACGAATGCCACGCGGCCGCCGGCGGCGCGGTGCGCGGCCAGGGTGGCGTTGGCTTCGTCCTGCGCGTAGAACAGCACGGCGCCGTCGGACAGTTCGCCCAGCGCGGCCACGCGTTCATTCGCCGCGTCCAGCACGGCCGCGCCATCGGACAGCACGACGTCGACCTGGCTGCGCACGACGTTGTAGAGCGCATCGTCGTCGCGCACGTACAGGTCGGCCACGTCGGCCACATTGCCCATGTCGGTCACGATGCCGACGAGGCAGCGGTCGTACGGCAGGCCTTCGGTCAGGATCGTGCGCGCGTTCGATTCGAACACGGCGGCCTGCACGGTGCGGTTGATCAGCAGGCGCTGGCCGGCGTCGAAGCGGGTGCCGTCCTGCGCAGTGACCTGGCGGCCGTCGAGGAACAGGCCCTCGCGGTTGGCCACGCCCACGTGCTTGCCGGCCAGGTTCAGCACGGTGCCGACGAGGCGCGCGGCGAGTGCGGCGTCCGTGGTGCCCGTGACGCCCACGAGCGGGATGCGGCCCGTCTCGCCCTCGGCAAACAGGTGCTCGACGATGGCCTTGCCGACGTTGCGCGGCTCGCCCTGGGCGGGCTTGATGTGCGCGAGCAGGCCGGGACTGGAATTGACTTCGATGATGGCGCCGCGCTGTTCTTCCAGCGGACGCGAGATGTCTTCGCACACGAGGTCGATGCCGGCGATGTCCAGGCCCACGACGCGCGCGGCCAGCGCGGCCACGTGCGCGACGTCGGGGTGGACCTCGTCCGTGACGTCGTCGGCCACGTTGCCGTTCAACTGGATCAGCACTTTCTGGCCCGCCTGCGGGACCGAATCCGGCGTGAGGCCCTGGCGTTTCAGGTCCAGCATGACTTCATCGCTTTCGGCCGGCACGACGGGGCTGAGCGGGAATTCTTCGGAATTGCCGCGGCGCGGGTCGATGTTGATCTGGCTGTCGCACAGCTGCGTGACGGTGGAGGTGCCGTCGCCGACGACCCACAGCGATTCGCCTTTGGCAGCCGCGACGACTTTCGAGCCGACGACGAGCAGGCGGTGTTCGTTGCCGGGAATGAAGCGCTCGACGAGGACGGCGCTGGAATCGCCTTCTTCGGCCGCGATGGCGTAGGCGGCATGCACGTCCGCTTCCGACATCAGGTTCAGCGACACGCCGCGGCCATGGTTGCCGTCGACGGGTTTGATGGCGACGGGCAGGCCGATGTCCTGCGCTTCTTCCCACGCCGCTGCCGCGCTGCGCACCACCGACCCCTCGGGGACCGGCACGCCGCAGGAGGCGAGCAGGGTCTTGGTGAGGTCCTTGTCGCTGGCGATGGATTCGCCGATGGCGCTCGTGCGGTCCGTCTCGGCCGTCCAGATGCGGCGCTGCGCGCTGCCGTGGCCCAGCTGCACGAGATTGCCTTCGGTCAGGCGGATAGAGGGGATGCGGCGGTCGGTGGCGGCGTCGACGATGTGGCCGGTCGACGGACCCAGGCAGTAGCGGTCGACCAGTTCCGTCAGCGCATCGACCTTGGCCTGCAGGTCGAACGGGGTGTCGTTGATGGCAGCCATCAGCAGCGCGTGGCCGGCTTGCAGGGCTGCACGGCCGACGGTCTCGTCGCGCGTGCGGAATGCCATTTTATAAATGCCGTGATCGGCGGTGGAGCGGGTTTTACCAAAGCCGGTCTTCATGCCGGCCAGGTTCTGCAATTCGAGGACGATGTGTTCGAGAATGTGACCGGACCAGGTGCCGTCGCGCAGGCGCTCCAGGAAGCCGCCCCGTTCGCCGACGCCGCAGCGGTGTTCGATCAGGCCCGGCAGCCAGGCGGTGAGGCGTTCATACAGGCCGGGAAGTTTATTCGAAGGACATTCTTCGAGTTCGCCGATGTCGAGCCACGTTTCGATGACAGGGCGGTAGGTCCAGATGTTCGGTCCACGCAGGTGGTTTACACGAAGAATTGCAATGTCTTTCTTATTTGTCATGAAAATATCCAGCCACGCGACGACCGCTCTCTCATCGCGTGGCATTGCCTAAGTTTGCACATCGATGGTTAAAGACGCTGCCGGATCGCGGCCCCGTCTTCCTCTCTTTCCATAATGCACATGTTGTATACTTGCCGGAACGAAGCTTACCGTGCCGAACCGATTTCTGCCACTCTGGCCCCTCCGATAGAATACCGTACACGCCGAAGCGCCGCGTTTCGGAAGGTGCGCGTGTCAACGGCAACACCGCCCTCAACGTTCCATCGTACAGATCAGAACCAAAACTCGCCTTTGCCGGCGGCATCACATGACAACTCAACAACTTGTTCCCTCCGGTCCGCAGGCGTCGACCGCCGGTTTCCTGCCTGAGCACTGGCAGGCTGACGTCGCGAAGAAGCTTGCGCCAGGGGAAAACGTTTTAAACAGCGTCGAGGTTGACCTCGATGCGAAATTACGTTTCACCAAAGGTATTCTTGTCGTCACGAATTATCGCCTGCTGACCCGCGCACCCGGCGACACGATGTGGCGCGACTGGCCGTATCGTGCCGGTTTGACAATGCGCCACCACGACCACGCGGGCGTCGGCCACCTCGAACTCGTCGACCAGAACGGCCTGCTGGCGGCCTGGCGCTTTACCTTGGGCCAGAACCTGCAAGCCATCCGCGTCGTCGACCAGTTCGAGGACCAGGTCGAAAGCCACGTCAGCGGCGTCGCCGTGCAAGCGCCCGAGCAACATACTTGCCCGAGTTGCAAGGCGCCGCTGGAACCGGACCAGGAAGACTGCCCGATCTGCACCAAGGTGCTGCATACGCCGCCGTCGACCTGGACCCTGTTCCGCCTGTGGCGCTTCGCCCGGCCTTACAAGGGTCAATTGCTCCTCGGATTCTTGCTTATGTTGGCAAGTACCGGCGCACACATGATTCCGCCGTATCTGACGATGCCGCTGATGGACAACGTGCTGATCCCTTACCAGAACGGCAAGCACATCGACACCCACCTCGTCTACATGTACATGGGCGGCCTGTTCGCATCGAGCATGCTGGCCTGGGCGCTGGGCTGGGGCCGCACGTACATCCTCGCCCTCGTGTCCGAGCGGATGGGCGCCGACATGCGTTCCGAGACCTATGAACACCTGCTGAGATTGTCGCTGGAATTCTTCGGCGGCAAGCGCACGGGCGACCTCATGTCGCGCATCGGCAGCGGCTCGGACCGCATCTGCGTGTTCCTGTCGCTGCACCTGCTGGACTTCCTGTCCGACGTCCTCATGATCATCATGACGGGCGTGATCCTGTTCAGCATCAATGCCAAGCTGGCCCTGATCACGCTGGTGCCGCTGCCGTTCATCGCGTGGATGATCCACGTCGTGCGCGACAAGCTGCGCACGGGCTTCGAAAAGATCGACCGCGTGTGGGGCGAGGTCACGAACGTGCTGGCGGATACGATCCCCGGCATCCGCGTCGTGAAGGCGTTCGCGCAGGAGCACCGCGAGGCGTCGCGCTTCCGCGAGGCCAATAAACACAACCTGGCCGTCAACGACAAATTGAACAAGGTGTGGTCGCTGTTCTCGCCGACCGTGTCGCTGCTGACGGAACTGGGCCTGCTCATCATCTGGTGCTTCGGCATCTGGCAGGTCAGCCAGCAGGAGATCACCGTCGGCGTGCTGTCGGCGTTCATCGCGTACAGCGGCCGCTTCTACGTCCGTCTCGATTCGATGAGCCGCATCGTGTCCGTCACGCAGAAATCCGCGTCGGCCGCGAAGCGCATCTTCGACATCCTCGACCACGTGTCGAGCGTTCCCGACCCCGTCAATCCGGTCAAGCTGGACAAGGTCGAGGGCAATATCGCGCTGCGCGAAGTGGGCTTCCGCTACGGCAACCGCGCCGTCAACCGCGGCATTTCGCTGAACATCAGGGCCGGCGAGATGGTGGGCCTCGTGGGCCACTCCGGCTCGGGCAAGAGCACCCTGGTCAACCTGATCTGCCGCTTCTACGACGTGGCGGAAGGCGCGATCCTGCTGGACGGCCGCGACATCCGCAGCTTCGCCGTCGCGGACTACCGCCGCCACATCGGCCTCGTGCTGCAGGAGCCGTTCCTGTTCTTCGGCACCATCGCGGACAACATCGCCTACGGCAAGCCGGATGCGACGCGCGAAGAGATCATCGCCGCCGCCCGCGCCGCGCACGCCCACGAATTCATCCTGCGCCTGCCGCAGGGGTACGACTCGATGGTCGGGGAGCGGGGCCAGGGCCTGTCCGGCGGCGAGCGCCAGCGCATCTCGATCGCCCGCGCGCTGCTGATCGACCCCCCGATCCTGATCATGGACGAAGCGACGTCGTCCGTCGACTCGGAAACGGAAAAGGAAATCCAGAAGGCGCTGGACAATCTCGTGCAGGGCCGCACGACGATCGCCATCGCGCACCGTCTGTCCACCTTGCACCGTGCCGACCGCCTCGTCGTGCTGGACCGCGGCCAGGTGGTGGAAGAGGGCAACCACGACGAACTGATGGCGCGCGAAGGCGCGTATTACCGCCTGTACGAAGCGCAGGCGCGCAACGTGGACCAGGATCCGGACGACGACGGCAGCAAGGACGACTGAACGATGAATGCAACTTTTCAATTGAGGCGCGACCCGTTCGGGAAGCTGGTCCTGACGAATGCCGAGGGCGAGGAATTCGTGGGCGTCACGCCTGTGCGCTCATTCCCCGTGCAGGCGCCGTCGAAAGGCATCTCGCTCGTGCGCGACGGCGGCAAGGAAGTCGCGTGGATCGACGACATCGACACGGTGCCGGCCGACATCCGCTCGCTCGTGACGGAAGAACTCGACGGCCGCGAATTCATGCCCGAGATTTTGTCGATCAAGGACGTGTCCAGCTTCGCCACGCCGTGCACGTGGACGGTGAAAACCGACCGTGGCGACACGGAATTCGTGCTCAAGGGCGAGGAAGACATTCGCCGGCTGGGGACGTATTCGCTGCTCATCGCGGACAGTCATGGGATTCACTTTCTCATCCGCGACATGTTCGCCATCGACAAGGGGAGCAGGAAGATACTCGACCGGTTCCTGTAAGGCTATTTCGTCAAATATTCTCGCTATAACGTTGCGAAAATAAAAAATATCGACGGAATTGACGGAAACTCGTCGATTCCGTTCGATTTCTCTGTTACACTGTTTTCATTGCAACATTCCTTGCATGTCTCGCAACCGCGAGATCGCGTTCCAGTTCGACCAACGTCCCCGTCGAGCTGTCGTCGGCCCAGCCAACGCCGGCAGCTTTCCATCCCATCGTTCGTCATTTACTGGAGCCCGCAATGCGCCTCAAGTCCGTCCTGCTGTCCCTGTCCGCCATCGCCGCGTTGAGTTCGAACGCAGTGGAGGCGTTTCCCCTGATTGCCAACGGCACGTTCGAATCCGCGACGAACGGCACGAACAAGCAACTGTCGTCCAGCCCGAACGGCGACGCCAACCGCTCCACGCTGGCGGGCTGGACGAGCAGCAACGGTAACGACGGTGGCTACAACTTCGTGCTGGACAGCGGCATCATCACGACCGGTGCATCGGCCATCGGCCTGAAGACGTACGCGTCGTCGACGGCGCACGGCAACGTGTTCGCATCCGATGCGCTCTACTATCCCGGCACGCTGTCGCAGACGGTCGGCGGCCTGACCGTGGGTGCGTCCTATCTGCTGACGTTCGACTATGCGTTGGGCCAGCAGGCGGGTTTCGACGGCGCCAACCTGAACAACTACTGGAAAGTCGGATTCGGCGACACCACCGTCAACGCGGGCGCGCTGTCCATCGACAACGGCGGCTTCAGCGGATGGAAGACGGCCAGCCTGGCGTTCACGGCCACCAGCGCCAGCGAGGTGCTGTCCTTCCTGGCGGCGAGCAATTCGCCGGGCGCGCCGCCCTTCATGCTGCTCGATAACGTGTCGATGCAGGCTGCCGTGCCCGAACCGTCGACCCTGAGCCTGATCCTGGGCGGCGTGGGCCTCGCGGCTTTCCTGGCACGCCGCCGCAAGTCGAAGGCCTGAGCGGCCATGCCCGCGTCCTTGCACGACTGGGCGGTGAGCGCGCTGCGGATGGGCGCCTGGCTGGTGCTGCTGATGGCCGTGTTCGTGCCGCTCGAACGCTGGTTCGGCATGCGCGGCAACGGCTTGCCGCGGCGCGCGTGGCGTCACGACCTTGCGTACTACGTCATCAGCAGCCTGGTGCCGATTGTGGTGCTCGCGGTGCCGGCGGCGCTGCTGGCCGCCGCGGCGCAGCGCATCGTGCCGGCCGCGCTGACATCGACGGTGCAGGGATGGCCCACCCCCGTACGGGTGGCGCTGGCCTTCATCGTCGGCGAAACAGGCTTCTACTGGGGACACCGGCTGAGCCATGAACTGCCGTGGCTATGGCGTTTCCACGCGCTGCACCACAGTACCGAGCGGATGCGCTTTCTCGCGAATACCCGCTCGCATCCCGTCGACATGGTCGTGACGCGGCTTTTCGGCCTCGTGCCGTTGTACCTGCTCGGCCTGGCGACGCCCGGCGCCGCCGGCAGCGGCACCCCGGCGCTGGTCCTGGTGCTCGGCACGTTCTGGGGATTCTTCATCCACGCCGACCTGCGCTGGCGCCTCGGGCCGCTGGAGTGGCTGGTGACGACGCCCGCGTTCCATCACTGGCACCATACCCGGCACGACCACGTCGACCGCAACTACGCGGCGACGCTGCCGATCCTCGACCGCCTGTTCGGCACGCATTACCTGCCGGCCCGCTGGCCGTCCGACTACGGCACCGATACGCCGCACGCGTCCACGCTGGCGGGACAGTTGCTGGGGCCTCTCACGCCGGGGCGCCGGCCAGCCACCCACCCGCCGTCCACTCGATACGGTGGGTGAGCGCCAGCGTGTCCAGGAAGCGCCCGTCGTGCGACACGACGACGAGCGCCCCCGGCCACGACCCCAGCATCGCTTCCAGCGCCTCCACGCTCGCGAGGTCGAGGTGGTTGGTCGGCTCGTCCAGCATCAATAGCTTCGGTGACGGCTCGCGCAGCACGGCCAGCAGCAGCGCGCCGCGCATGCGTTCACCGCCGCTCAACTCGCCGCTAGGGCGCAGGATGCGGTCCGGACCCAGCCCCGCGAGCGCGAGCATCTGGCGCAGGCGTCCCGCGTCGTGCGTGCTTTTCAGTTGATCGAGCAGGCTGCGCGCCGGGTCGAGCAGGGCCAGGTGCTGGTCCAGCAGCACGCCGGGCAGCCCGTGCACGCTGCCGGACAGCGGTGCGATCTCGCCGGCGATCGTGCGCAGCAAGGTGGACTTGCCGCAGCCGTTCGGCCCCGACATCGCGATGCGCGCCGCGCCCTGCACGCGCCAGTCCAGTGCCTGAGGCGGACCGTGACGCGCGACGAGCGCGTCGAATGCGAGCGCCGTCTGGCCGGGCGGGATGTCGACGTCCAGCTGCGGAAAGGCCGGCTGCCGGTGCAGCGCGTCGAAGGTCGCGAACGCGTCGGCCACGTCATCCTGTAACGCCTGCCGCGCGCGCGCGTGGCGCTCGAGCCGGGCGCCGTCCGTCTGCTCGGCGCGCTGGGGCAGGGCGTTCAGGACGATCTTCGGCATGCCGCCGTCCGCCTTCGCGCGCGCGCCGCGGGCGCTCCGGCGCGCGGCGCGCTCGGCCTGTTCCCGCATCTTTTGTTCGCCCTGGCGGCGCTCGACCTTCGCACGTTCCAGCTTCGCGCCGGCGGCCGCCAGTTCCGCGTCGCGCTGTTCGGCCACGAGCGACCACCCGCCGCCGTAGCGCCGCAAACCACCCGCATGGGTTTCCAGCGTGCGCTCGACGTGCTCCAGCAGGTCGCGGTCGTGGCTGATGAGCAGCAGGCCACGGCCGGACTGGCGCCACGCGCGCATCTGGTCGAGCAGGAAGGCGCGGTTGCCAAGGTCGAGGTGGTTGCCCGGTTCATCCAGCACGAGCAGGTCGGCGTCCGAGCAAAAGGCGCCGATCAGCGCGAGCAGCGTGTGCTGGCCGCCGGACAATGCTTGCGGTTCGACGCGCGCGTCGAGCCCGGCGCCGTCCAGCATCGCCTTCCAGCGCGCTTCCAGGTCCCAGCGGTCGCCGAAGAGGTCGAAATCCTCGTCGCGTGCCTCGCCGTCCGCCAGCCGGTGCAGGGCGGCCAACGGCGCGTCGAGACCGGCGACTTCGGCCAGGGAGCGTGCGGACGTGACCCTGGTCTGCTGCGCCACGTAACGGATGCGTCCCTGCCGTTCGATGCGGCCGGCGGATGGCGGCATGTCGCCCGCGAGCACGCGCCCGAGCGTGGACTTGCCGCTGCCGTTATGGCCGATCAGGCCGACCGTCTCCGCTTGAAACGACTCGTGCAGGTTCGTGAAGAGGATGCGCCCGTCGGGCAGGATGATGTCGACCCCGTGCAGGGCCGCGAAGTAGGGATGCGCCATGTGGAACTCCTGGATGCCAAGGAAAGCCGGAAGGGTTTCGAGGCCGTAGCAGTGCGAAAAGCATGCGAACGGCGGGCATTACAGGCGCATGGGTAGAATCTCCTGAAGACGAACCCATATTCTAGCAGGAGTGCCGCATCGAACCCCAACACTACGTCGTCGTCACGATCGGCTCGGCCGGCGACCTGTTCCCGTTTCTCGCGCTGGCGCTCGCCCTGCGTGCCCGCGGCCACCGCGTGAGCTTCCTCGCGCCCGGGCAGCACGGCCCGTGGGTACGGCCGACCGGCTTGCCGTTCACCGGCCTGCCCGCCGACGAAGCCGTGCTGCGCGATCCCGACCTGTGGCACCCCACGCGCGGCTTCGGCGTCGTGTGGCGCGCGACGCGGCCCGCGATGGCGCGCATCGTCCCCTTCGTCGCCGCGCTGCCGCAGGATGAATCCTGCGTGCTGCTCGTGCATCCGCTCGCGCTGCCCGAGGCCGACTTGTGCCGCGTGGTGCATCCTGGCGTGAGGATCGCGGCCGCCTACCTCGCGCCGGCGAACCTCATGACGGTACACGATCCGTTGCTGGTAGGCCCGTGGCGCGTGCCCGCGTGGGTGCCGCTGTCCGCGCGCCGGGCGTTCTGGCGCTGGGTGGGCAGGCGCTTCATCGATCCCGTCGCGCTGGCGGACGTGAACGCGGCGCGCACGACGCACGGCCTGGCACCGGTGCCGTCGCTGATGGACTGGATCGCGTCCGTGCCCGACCTGTCGGTGACGCTGTTCCCCGACTGGTTCGCGCCCACGCAGCCGGACTGGCCGCAACCGCTGGTGCGCGGCGATTTTCCCTTGTTCGATCCGAATGGCGATGCGTCGCTGGCGCCCGGGCTGACGGCGTTCCTGCAGGCCGGTGCACCGCCGCTCGTGTTCACGCACGGCACCGGCAACACGCAGGCGGCTGCATATTTCCGTGACGCCGCCGCAGCAGCCACGCGGCTGGGGCGGCGCGCGATCTTCCTCACGCCGCACCGCGAGCAGGTGCCGGCCGACCTGCCGCCAGCCATGCTGTGGCAGGACTACGTGCCGCTGCGGGCACTGCTGCCGCAGGCCGCGGCGCTCGTCCACCACGGCGGCATCGGCACGACGGCGGAGGCGCTGCGCGCGGGGACGCCGCAGCTCGTCGTGCCGCTGGCGCACGACCAGTTCGACAACGGCGCGCGCGTGACGGCGCTCGGCGTCGGCGCGAGCCTGCCGGCCGGGCGGCTGAACGAACGGCGGCTCGTGCGCGCGCTGGACGATCTGCTGGCGGCGCCCGGCCTGGCGGCACGGACGCGTGCGGTGGCGGCGCGCTTCCCGCCGGGCGGCGGCATCGACAAGGTGTGCGACGCGCTTTCCCGAAGCCGGCAAGAATAGCGGTTGCCATCGACAAGGAGAAGCGGCATGAAAAGAAGCGCACTCGTCGTGGGCGCCAGCGGGATCGGCGGCCATGCAACGGCACGGGAACTGCTGGCCCACGGCTGGACCGTGTACGGCCTCGCGCGCCGCCCGCCCGCCGACCTGCCGGGTCTGATCCCCGTGCCGGCCGACCTGATGGATCCGGAACGGCTCGGCGAAGCGCTGGCCACGGCATTTGGCGACGGAGGCCCGACGCACGTCTTCATCACGACGTGGATGCGCCAGGACAGCGAAGCGGAAAACATCCGCGTCAACGCCGCGCTCGTGCGCAACCTGCTCGATGCCCTCAGCCGCCGCAAGACGCTGCGCCACGTGGCGCTGGTGACGGGCCTGAAGCACTACCTCGGCCCGTTCGAGGCGTACGCCAGTTCCGGCACCTTGCCCGACACGCCGCTGCGCGAATCGCAGCCGCGCCTGCCCCTCGACAATTTTTATTACGCGCAGGAAGACGAGGTCTACGCGGCGGCCGCCCGTGATCGCTTCACGTGGACCGTGCACCGGCCCCACACGGTCATCGGCATGGCGGTCGGCAATGCGATGAACCTGGGCACGACGCTGGCCGTGTACGCGTCGATCTGCAAGGCGACGGGCCGGCCGTTCCGCTTCCCCGGTTCGCGGGCGCAGTGGGAAGGCCTGTCCGACGTGACGGATGCGCGCATGCTCGCGCGGCAGCTGCGCTGGGCCGCCGACCACGACGCCGCGCGCAACGAGGCCTTCAACATCACGAACGGCGACTACTTCCGCTGGAGCTGGCTGTGGCGCCGGCTCGCCGCATGGTTCGGCGTCCAGGCGGCCGGTTTCGAGGGCGAGATCCGGCCGCTGGAGGCCGAGATGGCCAACGACCACGCCGTCTGGCGCGAGATCGCCACGCGCCACAAGCTCGTCGAGGCGGACCTGAACCGGCTCGTGTCGCCATGGCACACGGACCTCGACCTCGGCCGTCCCATCGAAGTGATGACGGACATGGCGAACAGCCGCCGGCTCGGCTTTGCCGCGTGGCAGTCGACCGAGGATTCGTTCTACGACCTGTTTGCCGAGTTGCGGGCGCGGATGCTGATTCCGTGATGGTGGGCCAGCGCACGGACTGCCGCGTTCGCATGTGCTT
>Ga0308166_1004271_pt1 | contig 11528 bp, 11 predicted proteins | sample PhyCR2_2_FD_202137 | JGI IMG/M metagenome (GOLD analysis project Ga0308166, IMG submission 202137) | Phyllosphere microbial communities from UC Gill Tract Community Farm, Albany, California, United States - DLSLCC.R2 | ecosystem: Host-associated > Plants > Phyllosphere > Unclassified | place... | reverse complement strand
CCCGACTTGCCCGCCAGTGCTGCCTCCCACGCGTCGGCAATGGTGTTGCCGATCGGAGAGATGCAACCCAGGCCGGTCACTACGACACGACGGTTGCGTGAACTCAAGCGCTTCTCCTGAAATCCTGAAAGCTTAGGCCTTGACGTGTGCCTGTGCGTACTCGATCGCCTGACGAACGGTGGTGATCTTCTCAGCCTGCTCGTCCGGGATTTCCATTTCGAATTCGTCTTCCAGGGCCATCACCAGTTCCACGGTGTCCAGCGAGTCGGCGCCGAGATCGTCAACGAACGAGGAATCGATTTTGATGTCGGCTTCTGCAACACCCAGTTGCTCAGCGACGATTTTTTTAACGCGTTGTTCGATATCCGACATGTTATGGCTCCATTAGGTATGTGTTGCGGAAAGTGCGCGCATTTTATCAGGGTTTGCGCGTTGAAAAACTATTTTCAGCGTAAGACGCTAAATCACTTGAAACTACTGCGAACTATTGAGATTTCTCCGTAAAACGTGCCGACAGCGCCCTTCGACGCCGCAGGCATGCCCGGTCGTCAGTTCATGTACATGCCGCCGTTGACGTGCAGTTCGGTCCCGGTGATGTAGGCGGCCTGCGGGCCGGCCAGGAAGGCCACCGCATGCGCGATGTCTTCCGGCTGGCCCAGGCGGCCCAGTGGGATCTGCGTCAGCAGCGCCGTGTGCTGGTCGTCGCCCAGTGCCTTGGTCATGTCGGTATCGATGAAGCCCGGCGCCACGCAATTGACGGTGATGTTGCGGCTGCCGATCTCGCGCGCCAGCGCGCGGGTCATGCCGGCCACGCCGGCCTTCGCGGCCGCGTAGTTCATCTGACCCGGATTGCCGCTCGCGCCGACCACGGACGTGATGTTGATGATACGCCCCTGCTTCGCCTTCATCATCCCGCGCAGCACGGCGCGCGACAGGCGGCCGACGGCGGTCAGGTTGGTGGCGATCACGCTGTCCCACTCTTCGTCCTTCATGCGCATCGCCAGCTGGTCCTGGGTGATGCCGGCATTGTTGACGAGGATGGCGATCGGGCCGACCGTCTTGCTGACGTCGTCGACGACGGCCGCGCACTGGGCCGCGTCGGTCACGTTCAGGACGACGCCCTTGCCGCCGAATTCGGCGAGGTAGGCACCGATGGCGTCGGCGCCGGCTTGCGTCGTGGCCGAGCCGACCACCTTGGCGCCCTGGCGGGCCAGTTCGAGTGCGATGGCCTTGCCGATGCCGCGCGACGCGCCCGTGACGAGGGCGACTTGGTTTTGCAGATTCATGGTGTTCTCTTTTCTTGTTGCGAGATTCGCGCCGATCAGCCGCCCACGGCGGCGAGCACGCGCTCCAGTGCGGCCTGGTCGACCAGCGCTTCGCCCACCAGCACCGGGTCGATGCGCTTGGCCATGCCGATCAGGGTCTTGCTCGGCGCGCATTCGATGACCTGCGTCACGCCATCCGCCGCCATCTTCTGCATCGTCTCGACCCAGCGCACGGGACCGGCGGCCTGGCGCACGAGCGCGTCCTTGATGGCGGCCGGATCGTTCAGGATAGCGACGTCGACGTTGTTGATCAAGTCGATCTGCGGCGCGGCAAAATTCAGGTTCGCCATGTAGTCGCGCAGGCGGTCCGACGCCGGCTTGAGCAGCGACGAGTGGAACGGCGCCGACACCGCCAGCTTCATCGCGCGCTTGGCGCCCTTCGCCTTGGCGATGTCGCAGGCACGCTCGACGGCAGCCGTGTGGCCGGCGATGACGATCTGGGTCGGCTCGTTGAAGTTGACGGCTTCGACGACTTCACCCTGCGCGGCTTCCGCGCAGACGGCACGCACATCGTCGGCCGCCAGGCCGAGGATGACGGCCATGCCGCCCTGCCCGACCGGCACGGCATCCTGCATCGCCTGGGCGCGGAAGCGCACGAGCGGTACCGCGTCCTTGAAGTCGATCACGCCGGCGGCGACGAGCGCCGAGTATTCGCCGAGGCTGTGGCCGGCGACGATGGCGGGCTGCGGACCGCCCGCGGCGATCCACGCGCGATAGACGGCGACGGCGGCCGTCAGCATCACGGGCTGCGTATTGGTGGTCAGGTCCAGGTCTTCCTTCGGACCTTCGGCGATCAGTTTGCCGAGATCCTGGCCCAGCGCCTCCGACGCTTCGGCGACGGTCTGGGCGACGACCGGATTGCCGGCGAAGCCGTTCAGCATGCCGACGGCTTGTGCGCCCTGGCCGGTGAAGAGAAATGCGAATTTGCTCATATACAAGCACTCCTTGATTCTTGTTATGTGTTGCCGAGCGCGGATCCGGCCGGGCCGGCGCTCGGTGGCGTCGAAAGCGGGATTACATCCTTGCCAACACGGCACCCCAGGTAAAGCCGCCGCCCACGCCTTCCATCATGACGTTGTGGCCCGGCTGGATGCGGCCGTCGCGCACGGCGACGTCGAGCGCCAGCGGGATCGATGCGGCCGACGTATTGCCGTGCTCGTTGACGGTCACGACCATGCGCTCGGTCGGCAGGCCCAGCTTCTTCGCCGTGCCGGCCATGATGCGCAGGTTGGCCTGGTGCGGAATCAGCCAGTCGATGCTGCTGGCCGGCATCTGCGCGTGCACCAGCGCTTCGTTGGCGACCTTTTCCAGCACGGACACCGCCAGCTTGAAGACGGCCGGACCGTCCATGTACAGGAATTTCTGATCGGCGCTACGGTTGCCCGGGTTCGCCGGGCCGCACAGGATGTCGCCATGGCTGCCATCCGCATGCAGCTTGACCGCGAGCACGCCCGGCTCCTCGGACGCCGTCAGCACGACGGCGCCGGCGCCGTCGCCGAACAGCACGCAGGTGGTACGGTCGTTGAAGTCGAGGATGCGGGAAAAGACCTCGGTGCCGATCACCAGCACGTTCTTCGCATGGCCGGCCTTGATGAAGGCGTCGCCCGTCGACAGGGCGTAGACGAAGCCGCTGCACACGGCGCCCAGGTCGAACGCGGCGCTGTTGTTGCGCATGCCGAGCTTGTTCTGGACGATGCACGCGGTGCTGGGGAAGCTGCCGAAGAAGTCCGGCGTGGACGTGGCGAGGACGATCAGGTCGATCTGGTCGGCGTCCAGCCCGGCCGCGTCGAGCGCCATGCGGGCCGCGTTGACGGCCAGGTCGGAGGCGTTCTCGTCGGGCGCGGCATAGTGGCGGGCCGTGATGCCGCTGCGGGTCGTGATCCACTCGTCGGAGGTCTCGATGCCCGTCGTGGCCAGCTGGGCCGCCAAGTCGTCGTTGGTCACGCGCTTTGCGGGCAGGTAGCTGCCCGTGCCGATAATTTTGCTGTAAGTCATTGCTAACCCTGCTGAATGGTTGAGCCTGGCGCTTCCGTTGGCGGTACTTGCGGCAGCATTTCGGCGATCAACGTCGAAAGTTGAGCTTGTACATTATATTTCGCAGCATCGAAAGCGCGTCGAAGTGCCCACTCGTACGCGTAGGCATTGGCGCCGCCATGGCTCTTGAAGACCAGGCCTTTCAGGCCCAGCAGGCCTGCGCCGTTGTAGCTTTCGGGGTTCATCTTCTTCAGCGACTTGCGCGCCAGCAGCGCGCCCAGCTTCGACATGGTGCTTTCCATGAAGGTCGCCTTGAAGAAGCGCGACAGGCCCTCGATCGCTTTCAGCGTGACGTTGCCGACGAAGCCGTCGCAGACGATCACGTCGACGGTCCCCTTGAAAATGTCGTTGCCTTCGACGTTGCCGTAGAAATTCAGCACGCCGCGTTCGTGGTCGGCGCGCAGCAGCGGCGCGGTCGCCTTGACCACTTCATTGCCCTTGATCTCTTCCGTGCCCACGTTGAGCAGGCCGATGCTCGGACGACGCTTTTCCATCGCCTCGAACAGCACGGCGCCCATGATGGCGAACTGGTGCAGGTGATGGGGCTCGCAGTCGACGTTGGCGCCCAGGTCCAGCATATAGGTCGGGCCACCCTTCTGGTTCGGCAGGATCGAGCAGATCGCGGGACGGTCGACGTCCGCCATGGTCTTGAGCACGTAGCGCGAAATGGCCATCAGCGCGCCGGTGTTGCCGGCAGAGACGCAGACGTCGGCGCTGCCGTCCTTGACGAGCTCGATCGCCACGCGCATCGACGAATCCTTCTTGCGGCGCAGGGCGACTTCGACGGGGTCGTCCATCGCGACGACTTCGGTCGCATGGCGGACGGTCAGGCGCGGGTTGTCGCCCGCGTGATGTTTCTTGAGTTCAGCGCGAACCTGCTCTTCCAGACCGACCAGGATCAGTTCGGCGTCGGGTTCGTGCTTGAGGAATGCGAGAGCTGCCGGGATGGTTACGGCGGGGCCGTGGTCGCCGCCCATGCAGTCGATGGAAATTTTGATTGTCATTTGGCAGGAGGAACCGCGGACTACGATCGACCGGCGGCGGCGTGTTCCCGGCGGATTGCACAGCAGGCCGAGTCAGCAGGATGGAAAATGACGGTGTGCCGGTGACGATCGCCTCCGAACACGAAGTTACCGCGAAATAAAAAACGGCGCCACGCATTCGACATACGTTGCGCCGCTTTCATCGGACAAAACAGCAAGACGTCGATTACTCGTCGTTCTTGGTCTTGAGCACTTTACGACCACGGTAGAAGCCGTTCGGGCTGATGTGGTGACGCAGGTGCGTTTCGCCCGTGGTCGGCTCGACGGCCAGGTTCGGGGCGGTCAGGAAATCGTGCGAACGGTGCATGCCGCGCTTCGACGGGGACTTCTTATTCTGTTGAACTGCCATGATGACTCCTAAACTTAAGTTCTAAAATTCTAACACATTCGACTTGCAAATACATGCGCATCGAGTATCCCAGCGGCAATAATTGATGAGGCCGTTATTGCCGACATGCTTAACGCTGCCTTACAACGATGACTCAATACTCGAGCTGCACGCGTTTGACACGTTTTGACGCTGCGAATGCTACCTTGAGGGCGCACCCGCCGCAATTCTTTTATTCAGATTTGAGGCTCTTCAGTGCCGCGAACGGCGATACCTTCTCGGACTTGATCGAGTCCAGCAGCTGGGTATCGGGGCACACCTCGTGTTTCGGTGCCTGCGGCAGGGCCAGCAGGGCTTCGTCTTCCAGCAAATCGCGGATGTCGCAGGCATGGCTGCCGACAATCACGTCGATGCTCTCGTCGTCGAGGATTTCCTCGATCTCGTCCGCTTCCGTGTCGTCCTTGCCGAGCACCAGCACGGTCGACGACTCCATGTCGTAGCCGAACGGCGCGAGGCAGCGCTGGCACACCAGCTGCACGGTACCGGAGACGGACAACGTCAGCATCGGATACCCCTGCCGGGTCTGGCCACCGTCGATCGCCCAGGCGATCTGGCCGGTCGCATCGGCGCAGTCGGCCGCCAGACGGGTCATCTCGGCCACCGGCGTGACGCCTTCACGATGGCCGTTGTTCCGACAAAATTCAAAGGCGTCGATGACAAAAGCGCTCATTTGGAAAAACATCCCCGGAAAACCTGCGATAATAGCAGGCTTCTCCCCGACGAGTCAAAGACTCCGTCGCAAAAACGCTATGTTCCTGTTTTTCTTATAAAAATTCGATCCGACCCGACCGGCCGCCATGATACCGAGTTCTACCCTTCCACGCCTCATCCTTGCCTCCAGCTCCGCTTACCGGCGCGAGCTGCTGGGCCGCCTGCACCTGCCGTTCGAGGCGGTGGCGCCGGACGTCGACGAGACGCCCCTATCCGCCGAAGCCCCGCAGGACACGGCGCTGCGCCTGGCGCGGGCAAAGGCGCGGGCCGTCGCGCTGCGGCATCCGGGCGCGCTCGTGATCGGCTCGGACCAGGTCGCCACACTGGACGGCGCCCAGATCGGCAAGCCCGGCGACCATGCCCGCGCCCTCACCCAGCTGCAGGCCATGCGCGGCCGCCGCGTCGTGTTTCATACGGCACTGTGCCTGTGGGACGACCGCCACGACGGGGATGCCGCCGAGGCGGCCGCCCAGGTCGAGAATGTGCAGGTATTCGTCACGTTCCGCGACCTGCCGGATGCCGAACTCGACGCCTATCTGCGCATCGAGCAGCCGTACGACTGCGCCGGCAGTGCCAAGAACGAAGGCCTCGGCATCGCGCTGCTTGAACGCATCGACAGCAGCGACCCGACGGCCCTCACCGGCCTACCCCTGATCGCCCTCACCGGCATGCTGCGCCGCGCCGGCATGCCATTTTTCACCTCGACACCCGCACAATAACAAGATGCCCGGTACGCTCTACCTCATTCCCAACACCCTCGGCCCGACGGAAGCGGCGCCGCATGCCCTGTCGTCCGTCCTGCCCGAGCAGGTGCAGGACGTGGCCAGCAAGCTCGACTACTTCGTCGCCGAAAACGCCAAGACGGCGCGCGCGTTCCTGAAGCTGGTCGCCATCGATCACCCGCTCGCACGGCCGCTGCAGGAAATCCGCATCGCCGAACTGAACGTGAACACGCCGCCGCAGGCGCTCGCCGCGCTGCTGCAGCCGCTGCTGGACGGCCAGGACGGCGGCCTCGTGTCGGAAGCGGGCGTGCCGGCCGTCGCCGATCCGGGCGCCGACCTCGTGCGCCTGGCGCACCAGCACGGCGTGACCGTGCGTCCGCTGGTCGGACCGTCCTCGCTGCTGCTGGCCGTCATGGCGAGCGGCCTGAACGGCCAGAGCTTCGCGTTCAACGGCTACCTGCCGACGGATGCCGGCCAGCGCGCCAAGCGCATCGCGCAGCTGGAAGCGCGCTCGCGCAGCGAGAAACAGACGCAGTTGCTGATCGAGACGCCCTATCGCAACGGCGCAATGCTGGAAGCGCTCGTCACCGCCTGCCAGCCGGGGACCCTCGTCTGCGTGGCGACGGACCTGTCGCTGGCGACGGAAACCGTACGCACGCAGACGGCCGCGAAATGGATGACACAACTGGCCAGCGGCAAGACACCCGACTTCCACAAGAAACCGACCGTCTTCCTGTTCCTGGCGCAATGATTTGATGCCCGGCGCTCACAAGAGACCGGGTGTTCTTCCTTCCTGGCGCAGCCAGCGGCCGACGCGGCGCCGCGCCGCTCAGCCCACCTCGGCCCCGAGGTCGCGCACCCAGCCGAACGCGGCCAGTTCGATCTCGCGCACCTGCTTGGCGGACAGCCCCAGCCGTCCGAGCGCGCCGGCCAGGTCGCGGCCGGGCTGCGCATCTTCCAGCGCCTCCGCCACGCTCAGCATAGCGCCGTAGTCGCCGCCTCGCTCCAGCAGCGCGGCGCGCACGTCGCCGGACACCTCGACCTTGTCGAGGATCTCGCGCATCGGCAGGCTGAACAGCGCATCCATCAACGACATGATGCCGACCGTGAACGCGGTATTGGCGCCCGCGACGTCGCCGGGGCGCAGGGTCAGGGTCATCAGTTCGAGCAGCCGTCCGCGCGTCGTTGCCATCTGCAGCAGCGGCGAATTCAATTCGACGTGCCCTTCCGGCCCGCTGTACAGCAGGATCTGTACCCAGCGCTGCAACTGGCTGCGGCCGAGCTGGTCGAGCGCCTGCGCGATCGAGCCGACACGCGCCGCGCCCCCGCCCGTCAGGTGGCCGTTGACGAGGCGCAGCAGGTTCAGGCTCAGCAGCGCGTCGCGCTTGACGGCCGCTTCGATCGCCTCGTTGTCCGCATTCGCATTGATCAAGTCCAGCACGCGCAGCAGCACGAGTTCGGACGGCGTGATCTTCTTGCCGGACAGGATCGCCGGACGGGCGAAGTAATAGCCCTGGAAGAATTCGAAGCCGAGCTCCAGGCACAGCTGGAATTCCTCCACCGTTTCAACCTTTTCGGCCAGCAGTTTCTGGTGTGGGCCACGCAGCGTGCGTACCAGATCGGCCAGCTCGTCGCGGCCGACGCCCTGCAGGTCGATCTTGATGACGTCGACCAGGTTGCGAAGCTTGCTTACCTGCTCGGAATGTTCTATAACATCGTCGAGTGCGAACTTGAAACCGAGCTCTTTCAGCTCGCGGACGCGCGCCAGCAGCCGCGCCGTGGGCCGGACGGTTTCCAGGATTTCCAGGATGACTTTATCGGGAGGCAGAAATCGGACGAAATCGCTCATCAGCACGACTTCGTCGACATTGACGAAGGCAATCTGTTCGCCCACGACCTGCTTCATGCCCAGCTGCGATGCATGGGAAATGACGGCGGCGGTGGCGGCGGCATAATCGGTCAGCTGCGCGTCCTCATGTTCCGGCGCGGCGCGAAACAGCAATTCGAACGCCACCAGTTTCTGGTCGCGTCCGAGGATGGGCTGGCGCGCCAAAAAGAAATCGTCGGACGGCATGGACGTGACTGCCGTTGCTACCGCATGCATGTGAACTCCAAAAAACGCACGGCACGCACCATGCGCACCGGGCCCGGACTGGCCGGGGCACCGGTCCGACTATACTACAGACCGAGAATCTTTACATTTCGACATCGTATCAAATCGTTTCAGACACGGTCGTGCCGGCCTGAAACGACGACGTGAAATGGCTCAGGACCGTCCTGAACCGTTGCGCTTGAACGGCGCACGCGGCGCGGCGGCGCCTTCCGTACGCGGGCCGCGCAGGGTGGACCGGGCGCCGGTGCCGGCGGCGTCCGTGCGGGCGCCACGCGCCGAGGTGCGTCCTTCGTTGCCTGCGGCATCGGTGCGGGCGCCGCGCGCCGAGGTGCGTCCTTCGTTGCCCGCGGCATCCGTGCGCGCGCCGCGCGGCGACGACCGTCCGTCCGTGCCGGCGCCGCCTTCCGACCGGATCGTGCGGGATTGCGGTCGCCCATCCGCGCCGGCGGGCCCTTCGGTACGCGCGCCGCGCGATTGCGGTCGGCCATTCGTGTCGCTGCCACGTGGCCCGGATGCGGTGCGCTCACCGCGCGCCGTGTCGCCGTCGCGTGGCGTGCGTGGCCCCCGATCTGGCGCCTGGCCACGCGGAGCGCGTCCCGTGCCGGCCGGGCGGCCGCCCTGCTCGCCTTCGCCTTCGGACCGCGCACGCGGGGCGTCGCCGTACGCCTGGCCCGGCAGGCGCAGGCTGCCGCCGCCCGAGAGTGGGCTGGCGCGGCGCGCATTACCGATCGGCTGGCGCGGCGTACTGCCCATGCCACCGCGCGCGCCCACGGCACCCGTCAACTGCGTACCTTTTTCGATACGGAATGTCGCGCCCGCATCCTGGCCAAGCGTCTGCACGAGGTACGGCATCGTTTCGCGCAGCATCGGCTCCAGCGTGTACGGCGGATTCAGGATGAACATGCCGCTGCTGTGCAGGCCGTTGCCGTCCGCACGCGGACCGGCCACGCTCAACGTGACGTGCAGCCATTCCTTTGCCGGCAGGCGTTTCAGGCGATCGGCGAACTCGCGCGATTCCATGCGCTGCAGCACCGGATACCAGACCGCGTACATGCCGGCCGGGAAGCGCTTCAGGGCGTCTTCCAGCGCGTCGCGCACGTATTTGTAGTCGAGCTTGACCTCGTACGGCGGATCGACGAGCACGAGCGCGCGGCGCGACGGCGGCGGCAGCAGCGCCTTCAGGCCGTGGAAGCCGTCAGCATGCTCGACGAGGATACGGCGCCCGCGCGCGCGCTCACCCTGCTCCGCGTGGTGCGCTTCCAGCTTGCGCACGTTTTCCGCCAACACCCTGATGTCGGCCGGGTGCAGTTCGAACAGGCGCAGGCGGTCCTGCGCGCGCGCGGCGGCATCCGCCACCCACGGCGAGCCCGGATACCAGCGCAGCTTGCCGCTCGGATTCAGCGAGCGCACGAGGCCGACATATTCCGCCAGCGCTGGCGGCAAGTCGTCGCGGTCCCACAGGCGCGCGATGCCGTCGACGTATTCACCGCTTTTGACCGCCTGCGCGCTGTCGAGCGCATATACGCCTGCACCGGCATGGGTGTCGACATAGGTATAAGCCGTGTCTTTCTGGTTCATGTACTTGTGCAACTGAACCTGAATAAAGTGTTTCAGGACATCGGCGTGGTTACCCGCGTGGAAGGCGTGGCGGTAGCTGAACATAAGGATTCCAATCTGATCGATGCGTGCCCGCGGTGCGATCGCGGATGCGGGCCAACCGTCATTATCCACCAGATACGCCGCCACCCCAAATTCGGGGTCAGAGCACATTTTTTGGCAAGAACCTTAGAGAAACTTTTGACGGCGGTCAGCAGCGTCGGGGTCAGCGCCGGGGTCAGAGCACATTTTGTAGCAAGAACTGCAGAGCAACTCTAAACAGTTGCTGACTTGTTTTGTATCTTACTGGGTCGAGCGCATCGCCGACACGCTTTGCTGTGAACGTCGAGACATTGATTAAAAATGTGCTCTGACCCCGAATTTGGGAAACAAAAAACCGCAGCGGCTTGTGGCCAACTGCGGCTGACCATCGCGAGATGGTGGAGGAAAGGGTGAGCGGCGCTCAGGCGACTTTCTTGTCGTCGAAGAATTGCTCGTCTTCCGTCGAGCCGTGCAGCGCCGTCGTCGAGCTCTGGTGTTGCTGGATGGTCTGCGTCACGGCATCGAAGTAGCTGGTACCCACTTCGCGCTGGTGCTTGACGGCCGTGAAGCCCTTGTCGGCTGCCGAGAATTCGGCTTCCTGCAGTTCGACGAAGGCCGACATGCCGCGACGCGCATAGCCGTGCGCCAGGTTGAACATGCTGTAGTTGAGCGCATGGAAGCCGGCCAGCGTGATGAACTGGAACTTGTAGCCCATCGCGCCCAGTTCTTTCTGGAACTTCGCGATCGTGGCATCGTCCAGGTTCTTCTTCCAGTTGAACGACGGCGAGCAGTTATACGCGAGCATCTTGCCCGGGAACTTCGCATGGATGGCATCGGCGAAGCGCTTGGCGAATTCGAGGTCCGGCTTGCCCGTCTCGCACCAGACGAGGTCGGCGTACGGCGCATACGCCAAGCCGCGCGCGATCGCCTGGTCGACACCCGGCTTGACGCGGAAGAACCCTTCGACCGTGCGCTCGCCCGTGCAGAACGGTTTGTCGTTGGCATCGACGTCGGCCGTCAGCAGGTCGGCCGCTTCGGCATCGGTGCGGGCGACGAGGATCGTCGGCGTGCCCATCACGTCCGCAGCAAGGCGGGCCGCCGTCAGCTTCTCGACGGCTTCGCGCGTCGGCACCAGCACCTTCCCGCCCATGTGGCCGCATTTCTTGACGGACGCCAGCTGGTCTTCAAAGTGCACGCCGGCCGCGCCCGCCTCGATCATCGACTTCATCAGCTCGAACGCGTTCAGCACGCCGCCGAAGCCCGCTTCCGCATCGGCCACGATCGGGGCGAAGTAATCGACGTCGTCCTTGCCTTCCGACCACTGGATCTGATCGGCGCGCTGGAACGTGTTGTTGATGCGCTTGACGACCATCGGCACCGAATTGGCCGGATACAGCGACTGGTCGGGGTACATTTCGCCGGCCAGATTGGCGTCGCCGGCCACCTGCCAGCCCGACAGGTAGATCGCTTTCAGGCCGGCCTTGACCTGCTGCATGGCCTGGTTGCCCGTCAGTGCGCCCAGCGCGTTCACGTACGGTTCGTCATTGATCAGGT
>Ga0308166_1004269_pt1 | contig 11532 bp, 8 predicted proteins | sample PhyCR2_2_FD_202137 | JGI IMG/M metagenome (GOLD analysis project Ga0308166, IMG submission 202137) | Phyllosphere microbial communities from UC Gill Tract Community Farm, Albany, California, United States - DLSLCC.R2 | ecosystem: Host-associated > Plants > Phyllosphere > Unclassified | place... | reverse complement strand
CGAAGCGCTCCAGCCCGACCAGCGTCAGCGCCTGAGTGGTGCGCAACTCGCGTTCGGCGCGTGCCACGCCGTTGACCTTCAGGCTGTAGGCGACGTTTTCCGCCACCGTCATGTGCGGCCATAAAGCGTAGTTCTGAAACACCACGCCGAGATTGCGCGCTTCCGGTGGCAGATGCAGTCCGTCAGCCGCGACCCGCCGCTCACCGATGCTGATTTCACCGCTGTCGAGGGTTTCAAAACCCGCCAGCAGCCGCAGCAGCGTGGTTTTGCCACAGCCCGACGGTCCCAGAACGGCAACAAACTCGCCCTGGTGAATCTGTAACGAAATCGCGTCCAGTACCGGCTGCGCCCCGAATGCTTTGTGCAGTCCGGTTAACGAAATTGCCGCCATCTCATTCTGCCCCTGCCGTTAACGTTGTGGGCAAAACGCTACGACAGTTTGATGACAGCCCGGTGACAGCCTGGCTTCAGAGTGGCGACAGCCGATCGGGCGGCTACGCCCTGGCAGGCACTCGCCGCCGTTTCTGGCTTATTGCTGTGCGGTCAGCGCGGCAATCGGCTGCCAGATATCGGTCATGGCACCCTCTTTGCCGGTAAACGGGTCCTGATGCGGCAGCGGAACGTTTTTGACCTGCGCCTGCGACGTTTTCAGCTTAGCGGGTTCGTCACGTAGCGTTTCCGGTGACATGCCCTGCGGATAAGCGCCGACGACCAGAAAATCTTCGCTGGCGCTGACCTGCCTGTGGCCGACGCCCGCCGGGATCAGTACCGCATCACCGGCGCGCAGCGTCACCATCCGGCCGCTGTCGCCGCCAAACAGCACTTCCGCCCAGCCCGCCGCCACACCCAGCAGTTCGTGGGTATTCGGGTGATAATGGGTATAGGGAAAGATCGGATAGCGCCAGGCTGGCGGCCAGCCGTGTTGTCCGAAGGTGGTTTCAAACCACGCAGCGATATCCTCTTCTTCATCCGGCGCCACGCGCGGCCAGATAATCAGGGGTAACGGGTTATTTGGCACGCCGCCCGACGGGCTGGCGAGCATCAGGTGCTGGGGATTGTCAGAAGCCCCGGCAGAGAAAGTGCCCGCGGCGAACGACATCAGCAACATCAGACTGGAGGATTGAACAGTCATACAGGTTCTCCGGTTTTTTTCTAAGTGTGGCAAAGCCCGGCCACAATGCAATGTGCGCCAGCCAGCACAATTAACATAATTAACTGATATTGCTAACTAAAGCCAAATGTGTCGTTAACAATGTTGCGACGCCATAGCGCAGCGGTTGAGGATGGTGGTTATCACTGCACGAAATTGTTGCAAAATGTCAGGCGGCGGGCGCAGTGATGAGGGCAACTGTTATATAAAAAGTGCACAAATCTGTTTCTGATATTCTTGACTGTTATCTGTTCTAATCGCTAACAGATGACAGTGAGGTAAAAAAATGGAAGCCATTAAACAAATCCTGATCGACGAGATCGCCACGCTCAACCGCGAAGAACGTCGCGACAATCGGCCGCGCTTTAGCCTCTCATTTCTGAAAAACCATCCCGGCCTGTGGGCGGTGATGTACCTGTGCTACGGTCTGTGCGTCGCGCTGATCTTCACGACTGAAATGCTCGGCTGGCCAGCCTTCTGGTTTGCCACCGCGTTCGTGCTGGTGATGAGCTTTTTAATGCTGCTGGATATCAACCCTAAATACCGTTTCGAAGATATTGATGCGCTCGATCTGCGCGTCTGCTACAACGGCGAATGGTATTACGTCCAGCCGGTTCCCGAGCAGGCGGTGTCACGTATCCTGTCGCTGCCGGAGACGCCAGAGCGGGTTAAAAGCGGTATCCAGCGCCTGCTGACGCAAAAAGGCGAAGTCGATTTTTATGATGTCTACTACCTGACCTGGGGACATCAGGAAGCGGCGCGCGTCTGACCCTGCGCCATCAGCTTACCCAGCGTTTCAATTGCCGCCTCGGCCCGCGTATCCCACGGCCAGGCGGTATTGAGTCGAAAGCAGTGACTGAACTGCTCCCCCGCCGAAAATAACTGCCCCGGTGCAATACTGATCCCCTGCGCCAGCGCCTGCTGATACAACTGCGTGGTGTTGATGCTGTCCGGCAGCGTTACCCACAGGAAATAGCCACCGCGCGCTTCGCTCAGCGTCGCCTGCGGCGGCAACACTTTCAGCAATGCCTGACGCACCATCTGCTGGCGCTTCGCCAGAATCTGTCGCAGCCGTTTCAGGTGGGTGTCGTAACGTCGGGTGGCGAGAAAATCGGCCAGCGCCAGCTGCATCGGCGCGCTGGTTGACAGGGTGCTCATCAGTTGCAGACGCTGAATACGTTGCGCATGCTGGCCGGCCGCTACCCAGCCAACGCGGAATCCGGCCACCAGCGACTTTGAGAACGAGCCACAGTGCAGCACGTGACCCTGCCGATCCCAGGCTTTAGCGGGCAGCGGTGGCGTGTCGCCTGACCAGAGTTCAGCATAAACATCATCTTCAATCATCGGCACCTGGTAACGCGCCAGCAGCGCCACCAGCTGCTGCTTACGCTCGGCTGATAAGGTGACGCCCAGCGGGTTCTGTAGCGTTGTCATCAGCCAGCACGCTTTGACCGGCCAGCGCTGCAGCGCCTCTTCCAGCTGCACCAGATCGATACCGTTCTGGGCATCAACCGGAATCGCCAGCGCCTTGAGCTTCAGCCGCTCAATCGCCTGTAATGCGCCATAAAAGCTCGGCTGCTCAATCACCACATAATCGCCCGGCTCGGTTAACGACTGCAGGCTGAGATTAAGCGCCTCCAGCGCGCCGCTGGTAATGACGATCTCATCCGGCGACAGGGTAATGCCCTGACGCGCATAGCGTTGCGCCAGCAGCTGCCGCAGAGTGGCATTGCCGGGCGGCAGATTGTGCAGCGCATCGGTTGGCGTCAGCTGATGGGAGACGTTTGCCAGCGAGCGCATCAACTGGCGTTGCGGAAACAGTGCGGGATCGGGAAAGGCGGAACCAAAGGGAACGATGGCCGGATCGCGGGTCGCCTGCAGCACATCAAACACAAAGTCGTTGATATCGACCTGCTCGCTGATGGTGACGCTGAGCGGTGCCGGTGCTAAGGCACGCGGCGCGACGTAGTAGCCAGACTGCGGCCGGGAGACGATCCAGCCCTGACTCTCCAGCAGCTCGTAGGCGTGCAGCACCGTCATCAGGCTAAGCCCCTGCTGCGCAACCTGCTGGCGCAACGAGGGTAAACGGGTGCCCGGCAACCAGATGCCTGCCTCTATCTGCTGCTGAATTTCATCCATCAATCGCTGGTATTTCGCCACGGGTCGCCTCTCCTTTTTCACCCGCGAGACTTTACCATGCACGACGGCTAATGACAGGCCGGGCTTGCCACTTATCTTGCCAGCAGGGGTCAGGCTGGCGCAACCTGTGCCGCTAACGGCGGTTCACCAGGCTTCAGCGCCGCGCTGATGTCCACTTTTTCATCGCCGACAAAATTAGCCAGTTCGTTGACCCGGTCAGGCGGGATCGGTTTACCCAGCAGATAGCCCTGCAGGGTGTTACAACCGAGGCTGGTCAGAAAAGCCTGCTGCTCAGGCGTTTCCACCCCTTCGGCCACCACTTTGAGCTGCAGCGACTGCGCCAGCGCCACTATCGCCGAGACGATGGTGGCATCTTCGCTGTGATGCTGCAGTTCATTGACGAATGCCCGATCGATCTTCAGCTCGCTGGCCGGTAAACGTTTCAGATAAAGCAGGCTGGAATAGCCGGTGCCAAAATCATCAATCGAGGCTTTCACGCCAAGCTTAGTCAGCTCGGTCAGGATACGAACGCTCTCATCTGGATCGCGCATAGCGGTGGTTTCGGTTACCTCCAGCGTCAGCAGCTCGGGTGGGATCTCATGCTGCGCCAGCGCCCGGGTGACGGTCTCTACCAGGTTATTTTGTTCAAACTGCAGCGCCGAGAGATTCACCGCCACCGACCAGTGCGGATGGCCCTGCAGGTGCCACTGTCGCAGCTGGCGGCAGGCTTCGTTGATCACCCAGTTGCCGATGCCGACGATCATCCCGGTTTTCTCCGCCATCGGTAAAAACTGGTCCGGCGTCAGCAGACCGCGCTGCGGATGCTGCCAGCGCAGCAGCGCCTCAAAACCGAGGATCGGCCCACGTGGCGCACAATATTTAGGTTGATAGAACAGGCGCAGCTCGTTGTTATCCAGCGCCTGCCAGAGATCGTTATTGAGCTGTAGCTGGCTCTGCGCCAGCAGGTTCATCGACGGCTGGAAAAAGGTGTAGCCGTTACGTCCGTTGTTTTTGGTGTGGTACATCGCTGCATCGGCGTTGAACATCAGTTCACGCTCATCCTCGCCGTCGCCCGGATAGACCGCAATCCCGATACTGAGCGACACCACCAGTTCATAACGCGAAATATCAAACGGACGATCGACCGCTTTCACCAGCTTATCGGCGACCGCAGCCGCATCATTAGGATCGTCAATCTCAATCAGCAGCACAAACTCATCGCCGCCCAGCCGCGCCAGCGTGTAGTAGCCGGTCATTTGCTGGCTCATCCGCTCGGTGACGCCAATCAGCAGATTGTCGCCAATATGGTGACCAAAGGCGTCGTTAACCGCCTTAAAGCCATCCAGATCCATGAACATCAGCGCAAACTGGGTCTGCTCCCGGTTCGCTTTGTTGATCGCCTGCTCCAGCCGGTCTTCCAGCAAAATGCGGTTCGGCAGGCGCGTCAGGTTATCGTGCAGCGCCAACTGGGCCAGTTCACGGTTCGCCTCGGCCAGCGAACTGGCCAGAATCGAGGTGCGCGCCTGCATGCGGGCATCCAGCATTGACACCAGCAGCGTGATGCCGAGGATTGAGATGGTGACCACCGTGACCAGAATCGCCAGCCAGTTGCTGTTGACGCCGTGGGTGGTCGGGTGGCTGTGCAGCGGAAACTCTGCCGCCATCATGCCGGTGTAGTGCATGCCGGCGATAGCCGCGCCCATCACCACCGAGGCACCGATACGCAACAGCGTCACCCGGCCGGTCTGGCCTTCGCGCAGGTTAAAGGCCAGCCACAGCGCCGCGCCGGAAGCCGCCAGCGCGATGACCACCGACACGGCAATCCAGCGCCAGTTCCAGACGATACCCGGTGAGAACATCAACGCAGCCATGCCGGTATAGTGCATGGCGACCACGCCGCTGCCGAGGATCAGCGCGCCACCCGCCAGCCGCCGTAACGGCAAATCGCCGTTGCACACCAGCCACAGCGCAAAGATGGAGGCGCAGACCGCGATGCCGGCTGAAAACGCGGTGAGTCCGGCGTTGTAGCTCATCACCATTTCCATGTTCATCGACAGCATGCCGATGAAATGCATCGCCCAGATGCCGATCCCCATGGCAAAACCGCCGCCGAACAGCCACACCAGCGCCACCTTGCCGGTTGAATGCACCACCCGTCCCGCCATATCTAACGCGGTAAACGAAGCCAGCATCGCAACAAGAATCGAAACGATGACGATAAAAGAGTCGTATGAGGTCACTAACATAGTGCATTCCCGAGAAAAGCCGTGCCAGCAGCTGGGTGGTGTGAGTAAGGATCAGGGATTGTCTTGTTGTACAGGTTATCGGCAATATCTGCGGGATAATTAACCTGTCACGATACATGTTTCCAATGTGTTCAAGCGTTAAAACCTATCGTCAGACGCCGGTCAGCTGGGGCACCGGCGTCGGCAGGCTGAATTCGCCAACCCGATCGGCTGGCGTCGGCCTGCCCAGCAAATATCCCTGCAGCGCGTCAAAACCGAGGCCGGTCAGCAACCGCTGCTGTTCCTCCGTCTCGACCCCTTCTGCCACCATCCGCAGATTCAGGCTCTGAGCCAGCGTCAGCATCGCGGTCACTACCGTGGCATCCTCGCTGTCGGGTCGCAGACAGTTGATAAAGCTGCGGTCAATTTTCAGCTCACTGGCATCCAGATGTTTCAGATGCAGCAGATTAGCGTAGCCGATACCAAAGTTATCGATCGCCACACTGACGCCAGCCTGCTGCAACTCACCAATACGCTGCTGGCTGAAGAGCGGATCGCGCATGGCGATGGCCTCGGTAATCTCCAGCATCAGCGCGCCCGCCGGCAGCTGATGGCGCGCCAGCGTTTGGCTGAGGGTCGTCAGCAGATCGCGCTGATGAAACTGTAAGGCTGACAGATTCACCGAGACGGTCCAGTCGCTGTGTCCCTGATTATGCCAGATCTTCAGCTGGCGACAGGCTTCATTAATCACCCAGTTACCGAGCGCAACAATCTGGCCGGTCTTTTCCGCCCGCGGCAAAAACAGGTCCGGCATCAGCAAGCCGCGCACCGGATGCTGCCAGCGCAGCAGCGCTTCAAAGCCCATCAGCAGGCGGCCGCTGGAGCGAAATTTAGGCTGATAGAACAGCCGCATCTCCTGGCGTTCGATCGCTTTCCACAGATCGTTCGCCAGCTCAAGCTGATGCTGGGTTGCGGCACTCATCGCCGGTTCAAACAGGCACCAGCCGTTGCGCCCGTTATGTTTGGTGTGGTACATCGCCGAGTCGGCGTTCAGCAGCAGCTCCTGCCTGTTTCGGCCATGCAGCGGGAAGATAGCAATGCCGGCGCTGAGCGACACGTGCAGCGAGTAGCGATCAAGTTCAAAGGCGACATCAATCACCCGCACCAGCTGTTGCGCCAGCTGGCTGGCGGCGCTGATATCGTAACCCTCGGCCATCAGCACAAACTCGTCGCCGCCGAGGCGTACCAGCAGTATCGCCTCGCTGAGCTGATTGCGCAGCCGTTCCGCCACGGCAATCAGCAACCGATCGCCGACGTGATGTCCCCAGGTATCGTTGACCGCCTTGAAGCCGTCGAGATCCATGTACATCACCGCAAAGCGGCTGTCAGTCAGCGTGGCCTGCTTGATCGCCAGATCCAGCTGCTGCTCCAGCATCACCCGGTTGGGCAGCGCCGTCAGGTTGTCATGCATCGCCAGCTGGCGCAGCTCCTGATTGGCCCGGTTGAGCCTGGCGGTCAGCCGCGCGGCGCGCAGTTGTGCATCCAGCATGGAACTCAGCAGGGTGACGCCAAGAATGATGAGCGTAATAATGGTGACCCACACCGCCAGCCCCTGAGTGCTGACTCCGTTATGCTGCATTGCGCTGACGTGGCTGAACTCCGCCGCGGCCATGCCGACATAGTGCATCCCGGCGATGGCAATCCCCATCACCAGCGACGCCAGCCCGCGCATAATCAGCAGGTTGTATTCTCCCTGGCGCAGATGAAACGCCAGCCATAGCGCGACGCCTGACGCGACAAAGGCAATCAGCATCGACAGCGCCACCAGCGGCCGGTTCCACTCAGGCTGCGGCGAGATCAGCAACGCATACATGCCCAGGTAGTGCATCACCACCACGCCCGCGCCGAGGATCAGGCTGCCGCGCAGCAGACGACGTCGGGTCAGGTCGGCGCCACCGACCGTCTGACCAAACGCCAGCATCGACGCCAGAATCGCCACCAGCAGCGAGACAATAGTCAGCCGGACGTCGTAACGCAGGGTCATCGGCATCATCATCGCCAGCATGCCAATGAAGTGCATCGCCCAGACGCCAATGCCCATCGCGGTACCGCTCACCAGCAGCCAGAGCCGGGCGATCCAGCCATGGGAAACCGCCACCCGCCCCGCCGTGTCCAGCGCAGTGAAAGAAGCAATAAACGCGACGATCAGCGAAACGCAGACCAGAACGCTATCCCACGAGACCAGTAGCATGTGTAACTCCTCACCACCCGCTGGTGAACGGGCGCTGTGTAAAGCCTGAAAAAACACTCTGAAAACACCCGCGGGTGAAAGTTATTTAGCGCCAGGGTTGATGTTGTCCTGCCGTCCTGGCAACCCGCTATCTGTGCAGGGTGACTTTTATCGCTGGCCGCTGCTGAGCAGTAAAACGTTATTTTGTCTGATTGGTGCAAGAACATATCACCGAAGCAGAAAGGACGATAGAGGGGAAGAAAATTATGATTTTCGCTTTCCTGTCTCCCTGTAATGCCTTGCCGTTACTGGGTTATCGGCGCTTCAGGCAATTTGATTAATGAAAAATAGCCGGGCGTAATTAGCGTGACGCTTTAACTGTTCTATAGTAAATAAAACTGATATAAATCATTTAGCTTAAGTCCAGGATATTTCTCAGGACTCCGGCATTACTTACATCGTTGTGATTATTTTCTCTATTTTTGGGTTGAACCGTTAAATTAACACCGGGTGAAAAAGCACTGACTCTGGATAATCGGTAAGGAATGATTATGAAACTCAAGCTTTTTCTTTTGGCCGCTGCGGGCATCTCCACAGCACTTCCGTCATTAACGCTGGCGGCGACCACCTCGGGAACCATCAATGCGACGCTGACGCTGACCACCGGTTGTCTGGTCAACGGTCAGTCAGCCACCGCCGGGGTTAATTTCGGTACCTTAAACTTCGGTAGCAGCGCGGCAACCTTCGATACCCTGAACGCCACGCTGGTCGGCGCGGCGGGTAACGGTATTTTTGTCCGTTGTACCACCGGTCAGGACTATAACGTGGTGGTCACCAGCAGTAATACTGCGCCCGCCACCGTCTATGGTACGGCGTCCACTTCACCGCGCTATCTGATCCTGGGGTCGAACAACGCCCAGGGAATCGCCTATACGCTGTATAGCGATGCCTCATTTACCACGGCGATTGCCAATAACACGCCGATTGCGGCCAGCGGCACTACCGATCCGACCTTAGGCACTAACTATGCCATTTACGGTCGGGTCATCGGCGGCGGTTTCAATCCGCTGATCCCGGCTGGCACCTACACCGATACCATCAACGTCGCCGTGAACTATTAACTGCATTCGCGGGTGAATGTGGGTGGCTGTCACGCGGTCCTGCCTGACAATTGCACGCGGTCTGTCCCTGCTGATATGGAGCGTTAGCGCCTGGAGTCTGCCGACCAGCACTTTCCAGGTAACCGCTTCGATTGTGGCAGGCTGCGTGATATCCGGTACCAATACCGGCATTTTTGGCACGCTCAATTTTGGCTCCCAGTCGGGAGTGTCAACCAGCGTTGTCAGCGCCAGCTATGTGCAAAGCACCACCCTCAACCTCGCCTGCACGCCGGGTACCACGCTGAGCATGAGCATTAATCAGGGCAACAATTACACCACGACGCGCAACCTGAAACTGCCGAACTTCAGCAATACCGTTCCCTATACGCTCTACAGCAACGCCAGCCGCACCACGGTCATTCCGGTGAATCAGGCGGTGCCGCTGAGCTACAGCAATGCCAATAACATTACGCTGCCGATTTATGGCCAGCTAAAACTGCCGGGTACCGCGCGCGCCGGCGTCTATACCGACACCCTGACCGTCACCCTGAGCTGGTGAGGCGAGATTAACAACAAGGAAACGACGATGAAGTCACTGCGCGCCCTGCTATTACTGATCGGCACCACATTGCTGCCGCCGGCCTTTGCCGCCAACTCGGTGATGATCTGGCCGATCGATCCGGCCATCAATCCGACGGAGAAGGCCAGCGAGCTGTGGCTGGAGAATCGCGGCAACACCACCACCATGATGCAGGTTCGGGTCTTCAGCTGGCAGCAGGTCAATGGCCAGGAGCAGTACCAGACGCAGCAGCAGGTGGTTGCCAGTCCACCGATGGTACGGATGGAGCCCGGCCAGAAGCAGTTAGTCCGGCTGATCAAGCAGACCCCACCGGCTGCCGGTCATGAACTGGCCTATCGGGTGGTGCTGGATGAGATCCCGACGCCACACCAGCCGGGTGAAAACCAGGCCGGCCTGACCTTCCAGATGCGCTATTCGGTGCCGCTGTTTGTCTATGGCGACGGCCTGAACACCGACAGCGCCCGCCCCGATCTCAGCTGGCAGACGCTCAGCGAAGGCGGCAAACGCTGGTTACAGCTAACCAACCGCGGCAACGGGCATGCCCGCCTCAGTAACGTCACCGTCGGTGGCCGCAAGCTGGGCGAAGGCTTATACGGTTACGTGCTGGCTAACAGCACCTATCGCTGGCCGCTGAACGCGGCGGTAAGCGGTGAACTGGTGGCAGAGGTGAATAAGAATTCGTGGCGCAGCGCTGCCCTAAAGTAAGCGCCAGATGAAACCTTTTCCCCTCCATCGCTGTACGCTGGCGGTTGCCAGCGTCTTCTGCTGTCTGACGCCGGGCACCACGCTGGCGGAGACCTACTCATCCCTGCCGCCGCCGCCCAGTCTGCAAAACCAGGGAAACGGCCAGCAATATATGCTGGAGCTGGTGGTTAACCAGCAGGCGCGCGGTGACATCGTGACGGTCGAGCAGCGTGACGGCCACTTCTGGCTGCGCAGTGGCGACCTGCAGCGCGCCGGTCTGCCGCTGGATAAGCTGGGCCAGCAGCCACAAATCGACGTCAGCGCGCTGCCGCAGGTCAAAGTAGAGTATGACGATGCGCGGCAGCGCCTGCTGCTCACCGTACCGCCGGGCTGGCTGCCGGGCCAGGTGATTGGCGAGGCGCAAAACGGACCGCGCTACCCCGGACGTACCAGCAATGGAGCGCTGATCAATTACGACCTCTACGCCAGCCGGACCGATAACAGCGGCACCCGCCTTTCCGCCTGGAACGAGCTGCGGCTGTTTGGTGCGGCCGGACAGTTCTCCAGCAACGGCGTCTGGCAGCAGCAGTTGGAGGGCAGCAACAGCTATCAGGATGACGGCTATATCCGCTACGACAGTTGGTGGAGCAATGAAAACGAAAATGCGGCGATCAGCTGGCAGGTCGGCGACCTGGTGACCGACTCACTGGCCTGGAGTAACAGCGTGCGGCTGGGCGGCGTCCGGATTGGCCGTGACTTTGGTGTCCGTCCCGATCTGGTGACCTATCCGCTGCCCGCCTTTTCCGGCCAGGCCGCCGTGCCCTCGACCGTCGATCTGTTTATTAACGGCTATCGCTCCAGCCAGGCGAATGTGCAGCCGGGGCCGTGGTCACTGACCAACGTACCGTTCGTGAATGGCGCGGGTGATGCGGTGATCACCACCACCGATGCGGTTGGCCGGCGCATCACCACCACCCTGCCATTCTACGTTTCCAGCAGCCTGCTGAAGTCGGGACTGTCCGACTACGCGTTTTCAGCCGGGGCGATCCGTCAGAACTACGGGATAAAGAATTTTGATTATGGCGCGGCGGCGGCCAGCGGGTCTTATCGTTACGGTATGACCGACTGGCTGACGCTGGAGAGCCACGCTGAAGGAAGCGACAGTCTGGCAATGGGCGGCGTTGGCGGCCTGCTGCGCGTCGGCAGCTGGGGCGTGGTGAATGGCGCGGTGGCGCAAAGCCAGCTCGACGGCCAGACCGGCACGCAGTACAGCTGGGGTTATCAGTACAACAACCGCTGGTTTAACCTCGGTACCCAGCAAACACAGCGCAGCCGCGACTTTGGCAATCTGGCGCTGGTCGGCAGCCGCGCCGGCACCGACGCCGGCAGCAGCTATGCGCTGTCGCGCCGCAGCGCCCAGTACA
>Ga0308166_1004267_pt1 | contig 11535 bp, 10 predicted proteins | sample PhyCR2_2_FD_202137 | JGI IMG/M metagenome (GOLD analysis project Ga0308166, IMG submission 202137) | Phyllosphere microbial communities from UC Gill Tract Community Farm, Albany, California, United States - DLSLCC.R2 | ecosystem: Host-associated > Plants > Phyllosphere > Unclassified | place... | reverse complement strand
CCAGTGCGGCGTCGCCGCCGTACAGCAGCTGCAGGCGCTCGCGGATGTTGGACAGGCCCACGCCGTCGTCCGCGTGCGGGTCGATGCCGACGCCGTCGTCGCACACTTCCACATGCAGGTCGGCATCCACCACGTGGGCGCGCACGGCGACGGTGCCGCCGGCGATCTTCGGTTCCAGGCCGTGCTTGATGGCGTTCTCGATCAGCGTCTGCAGCATCATCGGCGGGAACGGGGCGCTGCCGAGGAAGTCGGGCACGTCGAAGCGCACGTGCAGCCTTTCCTTCATCCGCGCCTGCATGATGGCGAGGTAGGCGCGCGACAGCTCGACCTGCTTGCCGAGCGTCGCGCCGCCGCGCTGGCGCATCTGCGGCAGGGTGGAGCGCAGGTAATCGATCAGGTGGGCGTGCACGCGCGCGGCTTCCGGCGGGTCGGTCTCGATCAGCTGCCCGATCAGCGCCAGCGTGTTGAACAGGAAGTGCGGCTCGACCTGGGCCTGCAGCGCGGCCATCCGCGCCTCCATCAGGCGGCGCTCCAGCGTGGCGACGTTGGCCTGCGCCGTCGCGTCGCGCGCCATCAGCTCGGCCTTGCGCTTGCCGCCCGCCAGCACCTTGACGGCGGCCGAGATGAACACGTACCAGATGCCGGCGCCATCCATGCCCGCCAGGCCGAAGAAGACGAGCACGAAGAACCACGTGAGGAGCAGCTGGCGCCATTCGACGACGGCGACCCAGTCGAAAAAGCGCCACCACAGCCTGCTGGCTTCGTTGAAGACGTCGCGCACGAAGTCGAGCACGCGGTTGATGTCGCTGGCGCGCATGCGTGCTCCCGTTACAGCTTGCCGTCGTGGACGTCGTGGACGTCGCCGCGGCCGGCGGCGTCGTCGCGCCAGGCGCGGCGGCGGTCGACGACGAACGCGCCGGCGACGACCTTGACGGCCATGAACAGCAGGAACAGGCACAGCGCCAGCGGCAGGATGCTGAGCACGAAGGCGAGACCGACGCTGCAGGCGACCAGCGTCGGCCACGGCATGGCGGCGATCGCCTGCGCACCGCGGCGGCAGGCGTCGAGGACGTCGCGCGCGAGGTCGTCCAGCGTGGCGGAGAAACTGCGGTGATCGGTACGGGTCATGGCGGGCTCCTTGTCGGTAACGGGTGAGGGTGGCGTGCTGCGATGGAATCACTATAGGCCGGCGTGCCCGGCAGCGCCACGGCCGCCCGACGAACTGTCGAAAATGCGGGACGAGTGGCGGCGCGGCCGGACGGACGGGGTGTCTGGACCCGGCGCGAGGGGCGTACTATGATGTCGATCATGAAACGTCGATACCATCGCCCGCCATGAGCCGCACCGGTCGCCTGTTCCAGCTGATGGATGCCCTGCGCGGCCACCGCCGCCCGGTCACCGCGGGTGCGCTGGCCGAACGGCTGGGCGTGTCCGAGCGCACCATCTACCGCGACATCCAGACGCTCGCGTCGCTCGGCGCGCCCGTCGAAGGCTCGGCCGGCGTCGGCTACGTGCTGCGCACCGGGTTCTTCCTGCCGCCGCTGATGTTCGATGCCGACGAGCTGGAAGCGCTCGTCCTGGGCGCGCGCTGGGTGCGCCAGCAGGGCGATCCGGCGCTGTCCGCCGCGGCCGACCGCACGCTCGCCAAGATCGCCACCGCCACGCCGCGCGACCTGCGCGACCACATGGCCGAGACGAGCCTGTGGGTGCCCGCCTGGCCGGACGCGCCGCCGGTCGAGGCATTCATCCAGCCGACGCGCGAGGCGATCCGGCGCCAGTGCAAGCTGCGCATCGCCTACCGCGACGAGCGCGACGCGGCGACCGAGCGCATCGTGTGGCCGTTCGCGCTCGCGTTCTTCGAGGGCAAGCGCGTGATGGCGGCGTGGTGCGAGCTGCGCGACGCGATCCGCCACTTCCGCATCGACCGCATCGTCCATGCCGAACCGAGCGCGGAGCGCTATCCATCGCCGCGCCACCAGCTGATGCGGCGCTGGCGCCAGGAATACGACATTCCGGAGTACTCGTAACTCCTGACAGAACCTGTCAGGATGGCCCCTTAACATGCTGGCATCGACCCACCCACAGGAGACTTCGGTGCAACTCTACTACCACCCCGGCTCGTCCAACTCCCGCCGCGTGCTGCTGGCGGCCGACCATCTCGGCATCGCGTTCGACGGCATCGAGATCGATCTGGCCCGCCCGGAAGACCGCCGGCGCCTCGAGCAAGTCAACCCCAACAGCAAGGTGCCGGTGCTGGTCGACGGCGACTTCATCTTGTGGGAATCGTGCGCCATCATGCAGTACCTGGCCGAGGGCACGCCGGGCCAGACCGTCTGGCCGCAAGACCGCCGCGCACGCGCCGACGTCAGCCGCTGGATGTTCTGGGCGTGCGGGCATTTCGCCCCGGCCGTCAGCATTCTCACGTGGGAGCACCTGTGGAAGAAGCGCGTCACGGGCGAAGACGCCGATGCGGCCGGGGTGGCGCGCGGCGAGACCGACTTGGCCGTGGCGGCCCGCGTGCTCGACGCTCACCTTGCCACGCGCCGCTGGATCGCGGGCGACGGCGTGACGCTGGCCGACTTCGCCGTCGCCGGACCGCTCATCTACCGGGACCGGGCGCGGCTGCCGCTGGCGGATTTTCCGCACGTGCTGGCGTGGTTCGCGCGCGTGCAGGCGCTGCCGGCGTGGCAGCGTACGGAGCACGACTGGTAAGCGCCGCCCGGCCGTTCCCGGCTCAGTCTTTCCAGTCCTGCCGCAGCAGGCCGTAGAACGCGGTGTCGGCGAATTCGCCGTGCACGAACCAGCGCTGCGGCATGACCCCTTCGCGCTTGAAGCCGAGCTTTTCCAGCACGCGGCCCGACGCCGCGTTGCGCGGGTCGATGTCGGCTTCGACACGGTTCAAATCGAGTTCGGCAAAACCGTAGCCGAGCAGCGCGCGCAGGGCTTCGCTGACGTAGCCCTGGCCCCAGTGCCGGCTGCCGAGCGCATACCCCAGTTCGCAGCGGCGGTTCTGCTCGAAGAAGTGATGCAGGCCGGCGTTGCCGATCAACTCGCCCGTCGCGCGCAGCTCGATGCCGAGCTTGGCGGCGCTGTGCTCCGCGTAGCCGGCCTGGATGGCGGCGATGGCTTGCACGGACTGGTCGCGGTCGGTCCACGTCGCGCCGCTCCAGAAGCGGGTGACGAGGGGATCGGAAAACACGGCGTAATGGGCGTCGATGTCGCGCTCATCCATCCAGCGCAGCTTGAGCCGCGGCGTGACGAGTTCGACGGGATTCAGGACGGGCATGGATTCTCCTGGAGACCGACAGGAAGGCCGACAGCGGCGAGCACCATGCCCGTGATCAGGCGTTCGGCGTCGTCGAAGTCGGCGGGTTGCAGGGCAGGGCGGTCGAGCACGAGCGCCATCTGGACGGCGAAGTCGGCGTACGACTGGGTCATGGCCCAGACCGCGAACATCAGGTGCGTGGCGTTGACGGGAGCGATTTTCCCTTCCGCGATCCAGCGCTCGAACACGGCGATGTCGGCGCGCAGCAGCGGGATCACGCGGTGCCGGATCTGCTCGGCGTACAGCTTGGCGCCGCCCAGCACTTCCATCGCATACACGCGCGAGGCCAGCGGCTGCTCGCGCGAGAATTTCAGCTTCGCGCGCACGTACGCGCGCAGCACGTCGCCCGGGTCCTTGTGCGGATCGGCCAGGCTGGCCATGCGCGCGAGCCAGTCGTCCAGCACGGTGTCGAGCACGCGCTGGTACAGGGCCTGCTTGGTCGGGAAGTAGTACATCAGGTTCTGCTTCGACAGGCCCGCGCGCTCGGCGACGGTCGCGACCGACGTGCCTTCGTAGCCGCATTCGGCGAACAGGCGCACGGCTTCGCCCAGGATAGACGTTTCGACCTTGTCGCGGTTGAGGAGGCGGCGGCGCGACGTGGCTGTGCGCACGGCGTTGACGGTGCTCATTGCCGGCCTCCCCGAAGCGAATGCAGGAAGCCGAGCAGCAGCGGCTCGGCGGCGTAGGCGACGTTGAAGCGGAACCAGGGCACGTCCGGCGTGCGCTGCGTGAAGAACTCGCCGGGCGACAGCAGGATACCGGCGCGCAGCGCGCGCTCGGCGATGGCGCGGCCGTTGCCCGGCAGGTCCGGCGCGCCGGCGCTGACGAACATGCCGCCGCGCGGCCGGGCCAGCGGATCGAGGCCCGCCTCGCCCAGTGCTTCGAGCGCCCGTTCGCGCGCGCCGTCGAGCTGGTGCACGAGGCGCTCGACCTGCTTGCGGTAGGCGCGGCTGCTGACGGCGTCGTACACGGCGCGCTCGTTGATTTCCGACGTCGTCAGCCCCGTCACCATCTTCACGCGGCCCAGTTCCGGCATCAGCGAGGCGGAGGCGCAGATCGACCCCACGCGCAGCACGGGCGACACCGTCTTGGAAAAGCTGCCGATGCGGATCACGCGGCGCAGCCCGTCCATCGCCGCCAGCGACGATTCGCCGCGCGCGGCCAGCTCGCGGTAGATGTCGTCCTCGACGAGCCAGAAGTCGTACTGCTCGGACAGCGCCAGCAGGCGGTGCGCCTGCGCCTGCGTCAGCGACGTGCCGAGCGGATTCTGCAGGACCGTGTTGACGAACATGAGCTTGGGCTGGCGCGCCTGCGCTTCGCGCGCCAGGATCTCCATGTCGAGGCCGTGTGGACCGCGCGGAATGCCGACCGGGGTGCACCCGTGGTGGCGCACCAGCGCGATCAGGTTGCTGTAGCCGGGGTCCTCGACGAACACGACGTCGCCGGGGCGCGTCAGGGTGCGCAGTACGAGGTCGAACGCATGCGTGGCGCCGTGCGTGAGCAGGATCTGTTCCGGCTCGACGGCGAACAGGTCGGCGGACAGCGTGGCGGCCAGGTGCTGGCGCAGGCTGGGAAAGCCGAGCGGGTGGCCGTAGCCGCGCAGGCGGCCGGCCGGGATCTTCATCGCGTGGCGCACGGCGTCGAGCAGGGTCGATTCGCCGTACCACTCGGGCGGCAGCCAGCCGGCGCCGACGGGCAGCGCGTCCGACTGGCCCGAATACAGGTCGGGCGTGAGCGCGTCGACGGCGCTGGCCGACGCCGGCAGGCAGGGCGCCTGGCGCGCATCGCCGCCGCTCTTCGCGACGAAGAAACCGGAGCCGCGCCGCGACGACAGCAGCCCGAGATGCAGCAGGCGGTCGTACGACTCGACGACGGTGAACGTGCTGACGCCGTTCACTTTTGCGAATTGTCGAACCGACGGCATCTTCGTGCCGGCGCATAGTTCGCGCCGATTTACCATCTCGGCGATGGCGGCCACGATCTGGTCGACCAGACTGCCGCGCCGCCCGCGGTCGATCGCCAGCACGGGCCAGCCTTCGCTGCCGCTTCCTGCCGTGGTTTTCTCCACCAGTACCGTCGTGTCCATCGTGCACTCCATCGGTGCGACGCGGGCAACTGTACAGGCTATGCTTCCAGTACGGTTGGCCGTTTTCGCAGATTGTGTATATGTGCCACTGTTGTTCCGCTGTCTATTATTGCACCATGATTTTGCCAGTTGGTAAATTTTTTGCCGACCGGCCGCTGATTCAAAAAAGGGGAGTCGTATGAACGAGTCTAGACCTGAATCGATGTCGTCCTTCTGGATGCCATTCACCAACAACCGCGACTTCAAGGCGCACCCGCGCCTGCTCGTCTCGGCGCAAGGGATGTACTACAAGGACGTCGACGGCAACGCCATTCTCGACGGCACCGCCGGCCTGTGGTGCGTGCCCTGCGGCCACGCGCAGCCGAAGATCGTCGCCGCCGTCAGCGAGATGGTCGGCCAGCTCGACTTCGCGCCCACGTTCCAGATGGGCCACCCGGCCGCGTTCGAACTGGCCGAGCGCCTGATGGACTACACGAACCACAAGTTCGGCCACGTGTTCTACACGAACTCAGGATCGGAAAGCGTCGACACCGCCCTCAAGATCGCCCTCGCGTACCACAAGGCACGCGGCGAGGGCGGACGCACGCGGCTGATCGGTCGCGAGCGCGGCTACCACGGCGTCGGCTTCGGCGGGCTGTCGGTGGGCGGCATCGGCGCCAACCGCAAGGCCTTCGGACCACTCCTACCCGGCGTGGACCACCTGCCGCACACGCACAACCCGGCGAAGAACGCGTTCGCGCGCGGCGAGCCGGAGCACGGCGTGGAACTGGCCGACGAACTGGAACGCCTCGTCGCGCTGCACGACCCGTCGACCATCGCGGCCGTCATCGTCGAGCCGGTGGCCGGCTCCACCGGCGTGCTGGTCCCGCCGCAGGGCTACCTGAAGCGCCTGCGCGAACTGTGCACCAAGCACGGCATCCTGCTGATCTTCGACGAAGTGATCACGGGCTTCGGCCGCCTGACGACGCCGTTCGCCGTCGACTACTTCGACGTCGAGCCGGACCTGATGACGACGGCCAAGGGCCTCACCAACGGCACCGTGCCGATGGGCGCCGTGTTCTCCAAAAAATTCATCCACGATGCGTTCATGGAGGCGCCGGCGGGTATCGAACTGTTCCACGGCTACACATATTCCGGCCACCCGCTCGCCTGCGCCGCGTCGCTTGCCACGCTGGAAGTCTTCAGGGAGCAGGCCATCCTCGACAACGCGCGCGAGATGCAGCCGTACTGGGAAGACGCCGTGCACAGCCTGCGCGGGCTGCCGCACGTGATCGACATCCGCACGATCGGCCTCGTCGCCGGCATCGAGCTGCAGAGCATCCCCGGCAAGGTCGGTGCCCGTGCGTTCGCCGCGTTCAAGCAGGCGTTCGCGGACGGCATCCTGATCCGCGTGACGGGCGACATCATCGCGCTGTCGCCGCCGCTCGTGCTGGAGAAGAAGCATATCGACGAACTGTTCGGCAAGCTGGCCACCGTCCTGAAAAACCTCGACTGAAGCTCGACTGAAAGAGACCATGGAAACGATCAATCACCACATCGGCGGCCGCGAAGCCGAGGGCAGCGGCGGCCGCTATGCCGACGTCTACAACCCGGCGCTGGGCGAGCCCTGCGCACGCGTGGCGCTGGCCAGCAACGACGACGTGGGGGCCGCCGTGGCCGCCGCCGCCGCCGCGTTCCCGGCCTGGGCCGCGACGCCGCCATTGGCCCGCGCCCGCGTGCTGTTTACTTACCTGCAGCTGTGCCAGCAGCACACGGACGACTTTGCGGCGCTCGTCGTCCGCGAACACGGCAAGACGTTCGCCGATGCGCGCGGCGAAGTGGCGCGCGGCATCGAAGTCGTCGAGTTCGCGGTGGGCATCCCGCAACTGCTGAAAGGCGAATTCACCGACCAGATCGCGCGCGGCATCGACGCGTGGTCGATGCGCCAGCCGCTCGGCGTCGTCGCGGGCATCACGCCGTTCAACTTCCCCGTGATGGTGCCGATGTGGATGTTCCCCGTCGCCATCGCATGCGGCAACACGTTCGTGCTGAAACCGTCCGAGCGTGACCCGTCGGCGTCGCTGCTGCATGCGCGGCTGCTGAAGGAAGCCGGGCTGCCGGATGGCGTGTTCAACGTCGTCCAGGGCGACAAGGTCGCGGTCGACGCGCTGCTGGACCACCCCGACATCCAGGCCGTCAGCTTCGTCGGCTCGACCCCGATCGCCGAATACATCTACGCCCGCGGTTCGGCCGCCGGCAAGCGCGTGCAAGCGCTGGGCGGCGCCAAGAACCACATGGTCGTGATGCCGGACGCCGACATGGACATGGCCGTCGACGCCCTCGTCGGCGCCGCGTACGGCTCGGCCGGCGAGCGCTGCATGGCGATCTCGGTGGCCGTCGCGATCGGCGACGCGGGCGATGCACTGGTGGCCCGGCTGGCCGAGCGCACGCAGGCGCTGAAGATCGGCGACGGCATGGCGGATGGCGCCGAGATGGGACCAGTCGTCACCCAGGCGGCCAAGCAGCGCATCGAAAAGCTGATCGGCGAAGGCGTGGAGCAGGGCGCGACCCTGGTCGTCGACGGCCGCGGCTACAAGGTGCCGGGGCGCGACAACGGCTTCTTCGTCGGCGGCACCTTGTTCGACCATGTGCAGCCGTCGATGTCGATCTACCGCGAAGAGATCTTCGGCCCCGTGCTGTGCGTCGTGCGCCTGCCGGACGTGGGCAGCGCCCTCGAACTCATCAACCGCAACGAGTACGGCAACGGCGTGGCCGTGTTCACGCGCGACGGCGGCGTGGCGCGCGAGTTCGTGCGCCAGGTCCAGGTGGGCATGGTCGGCGTGAACGTGCCGCTGCCGGTACCGATGGCGTTCAACAGCTTCGGCGGCTGGAAAAAGAGCCTGTTCGGCGACCACCACGCGTACGGGCCGGAAGGCGTGCGGTTCTATACGCGCCACAAGGCCGTCATGCAGCGCTGGCCGAACACGGCGAGCAGCGGGGTGGAGTTCGCGTTTCCGCAGATGAAGTAGGTCTGCCGTCCGCAGCATTGGTTGCGGCATCAAGCGTTTGATTCGTCGTCCCTGCGAAGGCAGGGATCCAAGTTCGTGGCTCCCCACAGCGCACGCAACATTGGACCCCCGCCTGCGCGGGGGTGACGGTAGTTCAGCAGTACCGGCATCAAAAGCACTTCCAGAACGCCTCGTCCTACACCAGAAAAGGGATGCCATGATCGAGTCACTCCACCACCTGCCCCCCGCGGGCGGCGCGCACGGCGCATTGTCCGAACGTTTCTCCGACCTCGCCCCCGCGCTCACCGCGCGCCAGGCCGCCATCGAGAGCGATCGCTGCCTGTACTGTTACGACGCGCCCTGTACCCGGGCCTGTCCCACCGGGATCGACGTCGCCAGCTTCATCCGCAACATCCATGACGGCAACGTCGACGGTGCCGCCGTCACGATCCTCAAGCAGAACATCTTCGGCGGCGCCTGCGCCCGCGTCTGCCCGACCGAGATCCTGTGCGAGGACGCCTGCGTGCGCAACGACGACGCCGAAGGCCAGCCCGTCAAGATCGGCCTGCTGCAACGCCACGCCATCGATAACGCGCACTTCGCCGGCCATCCGTTCCAGCGGGCGCCATCGACCGGCCGCACGATCGCCGTCGTCGGCGCCGGCCCGGCCGGGCTGTCGTGCGCGCACCGGCTGGCGATGCTGGGCCACGACGTCGTCGTGTTCGAAGCGCGCGAGAAAGCCGGCGGCCTGAACGAATACGGCATCGCCAAGTACAAGCTGCCGGGCGACTTCGCCCAGCGCGAGGTCGAGTTCCTGCTGTCGATCGGCGGCATCGACGTCCAGTACGGCAGCGTCCTGGGCGTCAACCTGCACCTGCAGGACCTGCATGCGCGCTACGACGCCGTGTTCCTCGGCCTGGGCCTCGGCGCGAGCCGCCGTCTCGGCCTGACGGGCGAGGACGCGCCGGGCTTCGCCGCCGCCATCGACTACATCGCCACCTTGCGCCAGGCGGGCGACCTGGCCGCGCTGCCGGTGCCGCGCCGCGCCATCGTGATCGGCGCCGGCAACACGGCCGTCGACATGGCTGTGCAGATCGGCCGCCTGGGCGCGGACGAGGTCACGCTCGTGTACCGCCGCGGCTACGAGGCCATGAGCGCGACGGGCCACGAGATCGAGATCGCGCAGACGAACGGCGTGCGCATCCGCACGTGGGCGGCACCGCACGAAGTGCTGCTGGACGATGCGGGCCGCGTGCGCGGGATGCGCTTCGAGCGAACGCAACTAACCGACGGCCGGCTGGCGGGAACGGGCGAGTACCTCGACATCGCGGCGGACGGCGTCTTCAAGGCGATCGGCCAGCACATGGACGAGGCCGCGCTGCTTGACCCACTGGCGCGCGAGCTCGAACGGGCGGGTGACAAGATCCACGTCGACGCCCAGTTCCGCACCAAGCTGCCGGGCGTGTACGCCGGCGGCGACTGCGTCGCGCCCGGGCAGGACCTGACGGTGCAGGCGGTCCAGCACGGCAAGCTGGCCGCGCACGCGATCCATAACGACATCCTTTCCAAAGCGGAGGCATGATGGCCGACCTGAGCATCGATTTCTGCGGCATCAAGTCGCCGAACCCTTTCTGGCTGGCGTCCGCGCCGCCGACCGACAAGGCCTACAACGTCGTGCGTGCCTTCGAGGCCGGGTGGGGCGGCGTCGTGTGGAAGACGCTGGGCGAGGACCCGCCGGCGGTCAACGTGTCGTCGCGCTACTCGGCGCTGCACGGCAAGAACCGCGAGGTCATCGGCTTCAACAACATCGAGCTGATCACGGACCGCAGCCTGGAGATCAACCTGCGCGAGATCACCGCCGTCAAGAAGGCGTGGCCGGACCGCGCGCTGATCGTGTCGATGATGCTGCCGTGCGAGGAAGCGCCGTGGCGCGAGCTGCTGCCGCTGGTCGAGGCGACGGGCGCCGACGGCATCGAACTGAATTTCGGCTGCCCGCACGGCATGCCGGAGCGCGGCATGGGCGCCGCGGTGGGCCAGCAGCCGGACCTGATCGAATCCGTCACGCGCTGGTGCAAGACGTACTCGCGGCTGCCCGTGATCGTCAAGCTGACGCCGAACATCACGGACGTGCGCGCCCCCGCGCGCGCCGCGCTGGCCGGCGGGGCGGACGCCGTCTCGCTGATCAACACGATCAATTCGATCACGCACCTGGACCTCGACCGCATGGTCGCATTCCCGGCGGTCGGGGGTGCCAGCACGCACGGCGGCTACTGCGGCACGGCCGTCAAGCCGATCGCGCTGAACATGGTGGCCGAGATCGCGCGCGATCCGGTCACGCGCGGCCTGCCGATCTCGGGCATCGGCGGCATCGGCAACTGGCGTGACGCGGCCGAGTTCATCGCACTGGGCGCCGGATCGGTGCAGGTGTGCACCGCCGCGATGCTGCATGGCTTTCGCATCGTCGAGGAAATGAAGGACGGCCTGTCACGCTGGATGGACAGCAAGGGCTACGAGAACATCGCGGCATTCTCGCGCAAGGCCGTCCCGAACACGACGGACTGGAAATACCTGGACATGAATTACCAGGTCATCGCGCACATCGACCAGGACAAGTGCATCGCGTGCGGCCGCTGCCACGTGGCGTGCGAGGACACGTCGCACCAGGCCGTCGCGCGCATCGTCGACGGGAATGCGCGGCGTTACGAGGTGATCGACCAGGAATGCGTGGGCTGCAACCTGTGCGAGATCACCTGTCCGGTCGAGGGCTGCATCACGATGGTGCCGCAGCAGACGGGCAAGCCATACATGAACTGGACGCAGGATCCGCGCAATCCGCGCGCGGAGGCAGTGGGCGCATTGGAGGTCGCGGCCGTCAAATGACGCGTGTTCACGCGCGACGTTTGCATTATGCTGGCATGCCGTGCCCCCGCGTGGGGCATGGGATGCCGGCCTGTGGTTGGCATCGCTTTTGCTAATAAAAAACTACCGCAACCGATGGAGTCCGCCCCCATGAACACCGACCCAGCCACGAACCAGGATCTCTGGAACGAAGACCTCGCGCCCACCGGCGCCGCACAGCGCACGTGGCGCTGGTACCACTTCGCCGCGCTGTGGGTCGGCATGGTGATGTGCATCCC
>Ga0308166_1004266_pt1 | contig 11536 bp, 10 predicted proteins | sample PhyCR2_2_FD_202137 | JGI IMG/M metagenome (GOLD analysis project Ga0308166, IMG submission 202137) | Phyllosphere microbial communities from UC Gill Tract Community Farm, Albany, California, United States - DLSLCC.R2 | ecosystem: Host-associated > Plants > Phyllosphere > Unclassified | place... | reverse complement strand
AAAAGGCCGCCTGGTGGGGCGACCTTGCTTTGGTTGCTGCTGTTGGCTTGCTCGCTAAACGTCGGGGACAGGCACCTGTTTCGGGGCCGGAAGGCCCCGAAACAGGTGCCTGTCCCCAGTGCCTCCATGCCCCCAATGCCTCACTTGCTGGCAGTGCCCGAACCCTTGAAGTACTTGAAGAACTCCGAGTTCGGATCGATCAGCATGACGTCGGCCTTGGTCTTGAACGAAGCGCGATAGGCTTCCAGGCTGCGGTAGAACTTGTAGAACTCCGGATTGCGGCCGAACGCTTCGGCGTAGATCGCGCTGGCCTTGGCGTCGCCCTCGCCCTTCATCTTCTCGGCTTCGCGGTACGCTTCGGCCAGGATCACGGTGCGCTGCTTGTCGGCATCGGCGCGGATTTTTTCCGAATCCGCCGAACCCGTCGAACGCAGCTCGTTGGCGACGCGCACGCGCTCCGCCTTCATCCGGTCGTACACGGAGTTGTTGATCTGCTCGACGTAGTCGACGCGCTTCAGGCGCACGTCCAGGATCTGCACGCCGATCTGGCGCGCTTCCTCGACGACCTTGGTGCGGATCGCTTCCATCACCTTGCCGCGCTGGCCGGAGATCACTTCACGCACGGTGCGCTTGGTGATCTCGTCGTTCAGCGCCGCCTTGACGATCTGCGACATGCGGTCGCGCGCCCGGCCTTCATCACCACCGAAGCTGACGAAATACAGCTTCGGTTCGACGATGCGCCATTTGACGAACGAGTCGACGAGGATGTTCATCTTCTCGGCCGTGATGAAGCGGTCCGCTTCCGGCGAGTCGAGCGTCAGGATGCGCTTGTCCAGGTACAGGACGTTCTGGAACGGCGGCGGCAACTTGAAGTGCAGCCCCGGCTCGTTGATCACCTGCTTGACTTCACCCAGCGCGAAGACGATGGCGAACTTGCGCTGGTCGACGACGAAGACGGTGGACGACAGCAGCATCACGGCGATGAAGCCCGTGACGAGGAACGTTACGATGCGGTTCATTTAACGGCTCTCCCGGTCACGCGACGATTCGCGCGCGCGGCGCGGGTCGGACGTGCTCATGGTGTTCTCCGGCGGCGGCAGCAGCACGGCCGAAGGCGGCGGCGCGGTCACGTTGGAGCGGTTCGCTTCGGTGGCGGCCACCTGGGCGATCAGCTTGTCCAGCGGCAGGTACAGCAGGTTGCTGCCGGCCTTGGCATCGACCATCACCTTGCTGGTGTTGGTGAAGATCTGCTGCATCGTGTCCAGGTACATGCGGTCGCGCGTCACGCCCGGTGCCTTCTGGTACTCGGCCAGCACGGACTTGAAGCGGTCGGCGTTACCGGACGCGTTTTCCGTGACCATCGAGCGGTACGCTTCCGCTTCCTGCAGCAGGCGGAACGCATAGCCACGCGCCTTCGGAATGATGTCGTTGGCGTAGGCCTGGCCTTCGTTCTTCTGGCGCTCGCGGTCCTGGCCGGCCTTGACGGCGTCGTCGAACGCGGCCTGCACCTGCTCGGGCGGCTGCACGGCCTGCATCGTCACGTTGGTGACCATGGCGCCGGAAGCGTAGCGGTCGAGGATCTGCTGCATCAGCTGCTGCGTCTCGTACGCAACCTTCTCGCGGCCTTCGTACAGCACGAAGTCCATCTTGCTCTTGCCGACGATCTCGCGGATCGACGTCTCGGCCACCTGGCGCACGGTGTCTTCCGCGTCGCGGTTGTTGTACAGCCAGGCGCGCGGATCGGACAGGCGGTACTGCACGGCGAACTGGATGTCGATGATGTTCTCGTCGTCCGTCAGCATCAGCGACTCGGCCGGCTGCTTGCTGCGCACATTGCCGCGGTAGCCCACTTCGACGGTGCGCACCTGCGAGACGTTGACGGTCTCGTTGGCCTGGAACGGATACGGCCAGCGCCAGTTGAAGCCGGCCGGCGTTTCGTGGCTGTAGCGCCCGAACGTGGTGACGATGCCCTTCTGGCCTTCCTGGACGATGAACGCGCCGCTGGCCAGCCACACCAGCACGGCGATGGCCGCGACGGCGCCGACGGTGATGCCGGCACCTTTCAGTTCGCCGCCACCATTGCCGCCGCCGTTGCCGCCACCGCCGTTGTTGCGGTTCTTGTTGCCGAACAGGCCGTTCAGGCGCTGATTGAAATCGCGCCACAGCTGATCGAGGTCCGGCGGACCTTCACCGGGCTTTTTGCCTTCCTGGGCCTGCCTGTTGCCATCCTTGTCCGAGCCCCAGCGGGGGTCGTTCAGCGACAGCTTCAGGCCTGTTCTTTTCTTTAGAGAGGGAAAAGGCATGTCTTAGTGTATTCCGCCATTGGTAAATGTGGAGATAGCGTCCGGCGCCGTATCGTCGCGTGGACGGAGGTCGGCTTCCTGCTGATCCCTGGCTGCCTCGGTGATGGCGTCGCGCAGCAGGTCGAGTCCTTCGCCCGTGCGCGCGCTGATGAAAACGCGAGAAATTTTATCATATTCATCACGTTCCACCGCCGGCTCCTGCCCCGCCGCGTCGATCTTGTTCCACACCAGAATCTGCGGAATGTGATCGGCGCCGATCTCCGCCAGGACCATGTTGACCTGCTCGATCTGCTCCATCTTGACGGGGCTGGCCGCGTCCACGACGTGCAGCAGCAGGTCGGCATGAATCGTCTCTTCGAGCGTGGCGCGGAACGCCGCCACCAGTTGGTGGGGCAGCTCGCGCACGAAGCCGACCGTGTCCGAGATCACGACGTGACCGGCCTCCTCGCCCATGTACATGCGGCGCGACGTCGTGTCCAGCGTGGCGAACAGCTGGTCGGCAACGTACACGCCGGCCTTCGTCATCGTGTTGAACAACGTCGATTTGCCGGCATTGGTATAGCCGACGAGGGAGACGGAGAACGTCTTGTTGCGGCCACGGGCGCGGCGCTGGGTTTCGTGCTGCTTGCGCAGCTTCGCCAGCCGCGCGCGCAATGCCTTGACCCGCTCGCCGATCAGCCGGCGGTCGGTCTCCAGCTGGGTTTCGCCGGGACCGCGCAGGCCGATACCGCCTTTCTGGCGCTCAAGGTGAGTCCAGCCGCGGATCAGCCGCGTGGAAAGATGCTGCAACTGGGCCAGCTCGACCTGCAGCTTGCCCTCGTGGCTCTGCGCCCGCTGGGCGAAGATGTCGAGAATCAGGCTGGTACGGTCGAGCACGCGCACGTTCAGGCGTTTCTCGAGATTGCGCTGCTGGGCGGGCGACAGCGCGTGATTGAAGATGACGATTTCGAGTCCCAGGTCCTGGGCGGCATGGCCGATCTCGTCGGCCTTGCCGCTGCCGACGAAATACGCCGCATCGGGACTGGAACGCTTGCCGGTGATCGTCGTGATCGGATCGGCTCCCGCGGAACGCGCGAGCAGCATCAGTTCAGCGATACTGGCATCGAAATCGCCCTGACCGAAATCCACACCGACTAAGGCTGCGCGCATACGACGGTCAGGCGATAGTGAAGCGAAAGACGGTTAAACGGCGTTGTCTGGTCGATCAACGCGTTCACTCGGCCTCGGATTCGATGTTGAGATTGACGGCGCGGGCCGGGACGACGGTCGAGATGGCGTGCTTGTAGACCATCTGCGTCACGGTATTGCGCAGCAGGACGACGTACTGGTCGAAGGATTCGATATGGCCTTGCAGCTTGATACCGTTGACCAGGTAGATCGAGACAGGAACGTGCTCTTTGCGCAGCGCATTCAGAAATGGGTCTTGTAACAATTGCCCTTTATTGCTCATAACAGCTCCAGTTTATGTTGTAGTGTTGGAATTGGAGGCGAAACGCTTGAATTCAAGTGCCGGCCACACCCCTTTTACAGAGGGAAAAAGCGCCCTCGGCCTAGCGGGAATGCTTTGGGGCTACTGTAACCTGTTTTTGTGTTTTATGCAGTGGGGTTTGGCTTAAATCGTGTGGCTGGGTGTGTGCGCTACTGGGGTCTGCGCCGGTTGATCCGCTGGGGTCTGTCCCCGGTAAGTGTATGCCAAAACGAAGTCAGCGGCGCAGTTAGGGGACTGACCCCGGTTTTTTGCCGAGCTCAGTCCAAAACCGGGGTCAGTCCCCTGACGAAGCCGTCAACCGAGGTCACTGCAACCACTTACCGGGGACAGACCCCGGCTGATCAACGGCCGCGGGCCAAAACCGGGACAGCCCCTGAGCTTATTCCTTGCGCTTATCGAAAGGATTCTTGCCAGTACGCAGCTCAATGCGCAGCGGCGTGCCGACCAGCTTGAACGTTTCGCGGAAGTGTTTTTCCAGGTAGCGCTTGTATGGCTCGCTGATCGCGTCCAGCGAATTGCCGTGGATGACGATGATTGGCGGGTTCATGCCGCCCTGGTGGGCGTAGCGCATCTTCGGCCGCAGGCCGCCCTTGCGCTTCGGTTCCTGCTTCTCGACCGCTTCGGCCAGCGCGCGTGTCAGCTTCGGCGTCGACAGGTCGGCCATCGCGGCGGCGTAGGCCGAATCCACCGATTTCATCAGCTGGGTGATGCCCGTGCCCTTCAGCGCGGAGATGAAGTGCGTGTTGGCGAAGCTGAGGAAGTCGATCTTGCGGTCCATGTCCATCTTGACCTGGTCGCGCTGGTCGGACGTCAAACCGTCCCATTTGTTCACGGCCAGCACCAGGGCGCGGCCGCTTTCCAGGATGAAGCCGGCGATGTGCGCGTCCTGCTCCGAGATGTCCTGCTGGGCGTCCAGCATCAGGATGACGACGTTCGCTTCCGAGATCGACTGCAGCGTTTTGACGACCGAGAACTTCTCGATCGCTTCGAACACCTTGCCGCGGCGGCGGATGCCGGCCGTGTCGATCAGCGTGTAGTGCTTGCCGTCGCGCTCGAACGGAATCTCGATCGAGTCGCGCGTGGTGCCCGGCATGTCGAACGCGATGACGCGTTCTTCGCCCAGCAGCGTGTTGATCAGCGTGGACTTGCCCACGTTCGGGCGGCCCACCAGCGCCAGCTTGATGCCGCGCTCGGACGGCAGCAGCTCGTCGGCATCTTCCGGACGCGACGCGAACGCCTTGTCCAGTGCTTCCTGCACGAGGTCGTGCACGCCGTCGCCGTGGGCGCCGGAGATCGCGTACGGGTCGCCCAGACCCAGTTCATAGAAGTCGGACACGGCCGACGTGTACTTCATGCCTTCGGCCTTGTTCACGACCAGCAGCACGGGACGGCCGCTCTTGCGCAGGAAGTCGGTGATGGTCTTGTCGTGGGGCGTCATGCCCTGGCGGCCGTCGACGAGGAACACGACGACGTCCGCTTCGGCGACGGCCTGCTTCGTCTGCAGCGCCATCTGGAACATGATGCCTTCCTTCGCGACCGGTTCGAAACCGCCGGTATCGATGACCAGGAAGGGACGTTCGCCAATGCGGCCCTCGCCATAGTGACGATCGCGCGTCAGACCAGGCAAGTCCGCCACCAGCGCGTCGCGCGAGCGGGTCAGACGATTGAATAGGGTCGATTTCCCGACGTTCGGGCGACCCACGAGTGCAATTACCGGCTTCATTCTTTTTCAACTCAACCGCCGAAGCGGTCATAAATACTGCTTGGTTTTTAAAATACTGCGGGATGGCCGCCCCTTGCGGCCACCTTGGAATTACTCTACCGCGACGGCAGCCACGGTGCCGTTCTGGGTCTGGAAGATCATGTTCGAGCCGGATACCAGCGGTGCCGACTTGATCGCGCTGCTGTCGATCTGCACGCGGCCCAGCATGGCGCCATCTTCGCGCGACAGCAGGTGCACGTAGCCCTGGTAGTCGCCTACCGCCACGACGCGCCCATACGACACGGGCGTGGACAGCACACGGTTCGACAGCGAGTCGTTTTTCCACGCGCTGGCGCCGCCATCGCGGCCGTATGCGGCCACGTGGCCCTTGTCGTCCGAGACGAAGACGAAGCGCTGGTCGACGGCCACGCCGACGTCCGACGACGTTTCCTTGGTCCAGCGCGGCACGCCCGTCTGCAGGTCGAAGCAGCCGACCTTGCCCTGGTACGTGACGGCGCAGATGTCGCTGCCCAGCACGACGGGATTGCCGCCGATGTCGGACACGCGTTCCAGCTCCGTGGCGCCGCGCGGCTCGGCCACCGGCACTTCGAAGCGCGGCACGCCGTTCGCCAGCGCCAGCGCCAGCAGGCGACCGGCCGGCTGCGCGACGTAGACGTTCGGCGCCGCGACGACGAGGCCCGGCGCGTTACGCAGCGTCAGCGGCGGCGTGGTGCGCTGGATGAACCATTTGCGCTCGCCCGTCTTGCTGTCGTACGCCGTGATCTTGTTGTCCATGCTGCGCACGATCACCAGCTCGTCGCTGACGGCCGGTGCCGACAGCACCTCCGACGACGCCTGCACCTTCCACAGCTGGCTGCCGGTGGCGGCGTCGAACGCCAGCACCTGGCCCTTGGTGCCGCCGACGGCGACGACCTTGCCGTTCGAGCCCACGCCGGCGGTCAGGTTCGTGCCCGCCTTGATGCGCCATTGCGACTTGCCGGTGGCCGCGTCCAGGCGCTCGACGATACCGTCGGCATCGGCCACGAACAGGCTGTTCTCGGCCAGCGCCGGCGTGAACACGTACAGGCCGGCCTTGCCGGTCGAGTGCTTCCAGACGATGCGCGCCGGGATCGGCGACTTGATGTCGACTAGCTTGGCCGGCGGGTTCTTGTCCTTCTCCTTGAACGGATTCAGGGAACTGAGGGTACCGCAGCCGGCTGTCACTGCCAGCAGGCTCACGCCGATTACTTTTCCGGTGATACGCATAAGTTTTTACTTGCTCCTCTTGCTGTGGGGCTTTGCGGGCTGCGTGGGCACTGACAGCTCTGGCTGACAGTACCACAATCGCTTTATGTCTCTTGTTGGCCTCACGAGGCCTCGAGAAACCGTAGCGAACAGCGTCAGGTCTGGTCGAGAAGCGCAGCCGTACAAACGTACGGCGAAGCATCGCAGGCCGGACCTGGCGCTGTGCAGTAGGTTTATCGAGGTCTCATCACGCAGCTGGTTTCTCTTCCGGGACGACGCCGCCAACGGCTTCGAATTTCAGCTCGATCAGCTGGCGCGCCGGGCTTTTCTTGTCCGTCTTGTCCAGCGCGGCCTGGTAGGCCGTACGGGCTTCGGCGAGCTTCTGCTGTGCCGCCAGGATGTCGCCCTTGCGGTCGTTGACGCTGGCCGCGAACGATGCCGGGATGTCGCCATCCAGTGCCTTCAGCGCCGCATCGTACGCCTTCTCGTCCAGCAGCACGCCGGCCAGGCGCACCTTTGCCATCGCCTTGTATTCGTCGCTGCCATGGTCGATCACCCACTGCAGCTGCGCCTTGGCGGCCTTGTTGTCCTTCGCTTCGAACGCGCTCTTGGCGGCCGTCAGGGCGCCCATCTGCGCGTACACGGTGGAGCCGAAGCGGCTTTCCATGTCGGCGGCGGCGCGCTGCACTTTCGCGTTGTCCTTCTCGACGCTGTTGCGCAGTTCGTCGTACAGCGCCGATGCCTGCGCCGACTGGGTGCGCTGGTAGTAAGTCCAACCCGTCCAACCCGAGTAGGCCGCCAGGCCGGCGATGACGACCCACGTCGCCACGTTGCCGTACTTTGCCCACCAGGCCTTCAGGGTGTCGAGCTGTTCTTGTTCTTCGAGATCGTATGCCATGGATGCTTCTCAGTCAGTGGGTTAATGGTGGTAGTGCACGTGGTCGTGACCGTGGTCGTGGTCATGGTCGCCGACGACCAGGTCGACGATATGGTCGACGACGTCGTCGAACGGCACGGTGGTCTGCCGCTGCTCGCCCTCTTCGCCGCGCAGCGCCTTGACGTTGGCCGCGTTGTTCGCGACTTCGTCGTCGCCGATGATGACGGCAAAGGCGGCGCCGCTGCCATCGGCCTTCTTCATCTGGCTCTTGAAGCTGCCGGCGCCCGCTGGCGTCGCGCAGTGCAGCATCACGTCCAGACCGGCGTCGCGCAGGCGCTCGCCCAGGATGAACGCCTGCATCTGCGCTTCCTCGCCCTGGTGCACCAGGTAGACGTCGCACTGGTTCGGCGCGGCCGTCTCGCCGGCGGACTTCATCAGCTCGATCAGGCGCTCGATGCCCATCGCGAAGCCGACACCCGGCGTCGGTTTGCCGCCGAACATTTCGATCAGTGGATCGTAACGGCCGCCGGCGCAGACGGTGCCCTGCGCGCCCAGTTCGTCGGTGACCCATTCGAACACGGTGCGGTTGTAATAATCGATGCCGCGCACGAGGCGCGTGTTGACGACGTACGGCACGTTGTTGCGGTCGAGGATCTTGCGCAGGCCGTCGAAGTGGGCGCGCGATTCGTCGCCCAGGTAGTCCAGCAGCTTCGGTGCGCCGTTGACCATTTCCTGCATGGCCGGGTTCTTCGTATCCAGGATGCGCAGCGGGTTGGTGTGCAGGCGGCGCTTGGCTTCCGCGTCGAGAATGTCCTCGTGCTTTTCCAGGTAGGCGATCAGGTCGACGCGGTGGCGCGCGCGCTCTTCCGCGTCGCCGATCGAGTTCAGCTCGAGGCGGATGTTCTGCAGGCCCAGGTCGTCCCACAGGCGGCGGCACAGCATGATCAGTTCCGCGTCGATGTCCGGACCGGCAAAGCCCACGGCTTCGGCGCCGAACTGGTGGAACTGGCGATAGCGGCCGCGCTGCGGACGCTCGTGGCGGAACATTTGCCCCTTGTACCACAGGCGCTTCGGACCTTCGTACGTCAGGTTATGTTCCAGCACGGCGCGCACGACGCCGGCGGTGCCTTCGGGTCGCAAGGTCAGCTGGTCGCCGTTCATCGAATCGGTGAAGGAATACATCTCCTTTTCGACGATGTCGGTGACGGCGCCGATGGCGCGCGCGAACAGGCGCGTCTCTTCGACGATCGGCGTGCGGATGTTCTGGTAGCCGTAGCTTTGCAGGATCGACTGCGCCGTGTTCTCGAAGATCTCCCACAGGTGGGCATCGGCCGGCAGGATGTCGTTCATGCCCTTGATAGCAAGGATCTTTTCAGGTTTTTTATTCTCGGACATATTCTTTTAAGCGGTAACTGGTGAGTAGTTCTTCTGCACGTAATCCAGCACGATGCGCTGGAAATCCTGCACGATCGTCTCGCCGCGCAGCGTGGCGACCTTCTGGCCATCGACAAACACCGGCGCGGCCGGCGATTCGCCCGTACCGGGCAGGCTGATGCCGATATTGGCGTGCTTCGATTCGCCGGGACCGTTGACGATGCAGCCCATCACGGCCACGTTCATCGCCTCGACACCCGGATGGGTCTTTTTCCATTCCGGCATCTGCTCGCGCAGGAAGGTCTGGATGTCGTCCGCCAGCTCCTGGAACGTGGTGGACGTCGTGCGCCCGCAGCCGGGGCAGGCGATGACCATCGGCGCGAACTTGCGCAGGCCCATCGTCTGCAGGATCTCCTGGCCGACCACGACTTCCTTCGTGCGGTCGCCACCCGGTTCCGGCGTCAGCGAAATGCGGATCGTGTCGCCGATGCCTTCCTGCAGCAGCACGGACAGCGCCGCGGTCGAGGCGACGATGCCCTTGCTGCCCATGCCCGCTTCCGTCAGGCCCAGGTGCAGCGGATAGTGGCAGCGCTTCGCCAGCTCGCGGTAGACGGCGATCAGGTCCTGCACGCCGGAGACCTTGCAGGACAGGATGATCTTGTCCTTCGACAGGCCGATTTCCTCGGCGCGCACGGCGTTTTCGATGGCCGACGTGATCAGTGCTTCGTACATCACGGCCTGCGCGCTCCAGGGCTGCGCCCGCGCCGCGTTTTCATCCATGATGCGGGCCAGCAGGGCCTGGTCCAGCGAGCCCCAGTTGACGCCGATGCGCACCGGCTTGTCGTGGCGGATCGCCACTTCGATCATCTGGGCGAACTGCGTGTCGCGCTTGGCGCCCTTGCCCACGTTGCCCGGGTTGATGCGGTACTTCGACAGCGCGGCGGCGCAGTCGGGATAGTCCGTCAGCAAGGTGTGGCCGTTGTAGTGGAAGTCGCCGACCAGCGGCACGTCGATACCCATCTTGTCGAGCTGCTCGCGGATGTACGGCACGGCGGACGCCGCTTCCGGCCGGTCCACCGTCAGGCGCACCAGTTCGGAGCCGGCGCGCGCCAGCTCCTTGATCTGGATCGCGGTGCCGACGGCATCGGCCGTGTCGGTGTTCGTCATCGACTGGACGACAACGGGATTGTCGCCGCCGACCCAGACCTTGCGGTCGCCATGCGCCACCAGCACGCCATGGCTGGCGCGGCGCGACATCGGGCCGGACGGAATGGCCTGCGCGGCCGGGATGTTCAGAGAAGACATGCTCACGATACTCAACGTTGACTGCTTGTGGTTCGGTTCACTTCAGCGGCACGCGGGCGATCGTGCCGTTCGGGATCTTCGGCAGGTCCAGCGGCTGGCCGCGCAACGTGGCGCGCACACCGTCCGGATTGCCGACGACCAGCGTCGATTGACGGTCGATCTCGACCGTCTCCGTGCTGCCCGCCTTGACCAGGCGGGAAATCAGTGACTTCGCGCCCGGGCGCTTGACTTCGATCCACGAGTCCTGCGTGACCGTCAGCACCAATGCGTTACCCGATTCGGCAGGCGCGGCGGGTGCCGCTGCGGCAGGCTGGGCGGCCGGTGCCGGCGTGGTCACTGCGGCCGTTGCGGGCTGCTGCGTTGTCGCGGGCACCGGCGCGGCATCCGCTACCGGCGCCGTCGACTGGGCGACCGGCGTACCCGGAGGCGTCGTGGGCTGCACCAATGGCACGCTCGGTGCCGGCAGCGTCGTCGTTTCCGTACCCGGTTGCGACGGCACCGGCGCCGCTTCCGTGCTTGCGGCGCGATGGAACATGTCGGTGGAAACCAGACCGGACTGCCACGCGGCAGCGGCGGCCACGACGACCAGCGCGACGGCGCCGACGGCGATCCAGCGCTTCGATTTGGAACGGCCTTCCGTCATCGACGGGAAGCGCGACTCGCTGAACGTCGTGGAAATCTTCTCGCGGCGTACCGTGCCGTGATCGACGGTCGGGGCCACGGTGGGCGTCACTTCGATCTGCGCCACCAGCGGCGCCGGGTCGAGCCGCACGACCTTGGCGTAGGCGCGGATGAAACCGCGCGTGACGGCCATGTTGGGCAGCGACGCGTAATCGCCCTGCTCGATTGCCACGACCTGGCGCGGTGCCAGTTTCAGCTGGTCCGCGATCTGGTCGATCGAGAGGCCCATCGCCTCCCGCTGTGCCGCCAGCTGTGCTCCGGGCGCCTGGGCCTGCTGGTTTTTAGGCTGCTCCTGCCATTCTGAATCCATTGTTACCCCTGTCTCACTCATCAAACGCCCCACGTTGATACGCAGCATACTCGGGCGAGGCGGCATGGTGGCGACGCAGTTGCGTCACCCATCCCTGCTCCGCGCCAGTGTCGCCCATCTTATGCTGCACCCTGATCGCCAGCCACAATACGTCGGCCGGCAGGCTGTCGGCCCTGGCGACCTTGCCCAGCCGGGTGATGAAGAAATTCGCGCGCACGTAATCGCGGCGCTCATAATAAACCCGCGCCAG
>Ga0308166_1004259_pt1 | contig 11554 bp, 7 predicted proteins | sample PhyCR2_2_FD_202137 | JGI IMG/M metagenome (GOLD analysis project Ga0308166, IMG submission 202137) | Phyllosphere microbial communities from UC Gill Tract Community Farm, Albany, California, United States - DLSLCC.R2 | ecosystem: Host-associated > Plants > Phyllosphere > Unclassified | place... | reverse complement strand
ATATCCTTCACGTATATAGAGCACACCTTGCCAAGTGGTATAGAAAGGTTGAATGGTTACAGGGGTATGTTTGAACTCAGGCTCACCTGAAATTGCATCGACTTCAGGATTAACAACTTTACCAATACGAGCATCGGATGCGACTTGTTCTGTCCAATGAATTGGCGCAAAAATTTGGCCGCGACGTACACCCGACGAAAATGTCACACGTAGTACACAACTTCCCCATTTCGAACGGACTTCGGCCAAACCTTGATCACGCACACCAAATTTTAGTGCATCACTCGGATGAATCTCGCAAAATGGCTCAGCACGGTGACTAGTCAAGTTCGCAGATAAACCAGTACGTGTCATGGTGTGCCATTGATCACGAATACGTCCAGTGTTTAAAATGAGTGGATAGTCTTCTGAAACCGCATGAACTGGATCAATTGCAACAGTTGGAATCAATTTCGCCTTAGCATTTTTATGGCTAAACTGTCCCTTGCTAAACAGTTGTTGAACTCTTTTAGGATCTTGGTTTTTAGTCCAAACTGGCCACTGAATGGGTTGTAGCGTATCGTAACCAGCAGCACTCAGATTCATTAAGCCTTTTAAGTTGAAATAACGGAAATTATTGCTTTGTTCACGAGCATCAATGTCTGCATTGTCTTGTGCAGATAACGCTGCATGCTCATTAAAGATGTCACTTGCACCCACGAAGTCAAAACCATTAAAACCTAATTTTTTCGCGACTTGGCTAACAGACCACCAGTCTGCTTTTGCTTCACCCGGTGCAGGTAAAAATACACGCTGGCGTGAAATACGGCGTTCAGAGTTAGTAACCGTTCCATCCTTTTCGCCCCAGCCTAAAGCTGGAAGCAACACATCCGCATAGGCTGTAGTATCCGTATCCGCGCAGATATCTGACACGACGACCAATTCGCACTTTTCTAATGCATGCTTTACTTGGTCTGCATCAGGCAAACTCACGACGGGATTTGTCGCCATAATCCAAATGGCTTTAATTTTTCCAGCTTCAACAGCACGAAACAAATCAACTGCTTTTAAGCCAGCTTGAGTCGCAATAAATGGGCTATTCCAAAAGGTTTGAACAACTTTTTGATGTAGGGGATTATCTAAGTCCATGTGTGCAGCCAACATATTGGCTAAGCCACCAACTTCACGCCCACCCATCGCATTGGGCTGACCTGTCATTGAAAATGGAGCAGCGCCAAGCTTACCAATTTTTCCAGTCAATAAATGACAGTTAATAATACTGTTAGCTTTATTTACCCCCTGACTTGATTGATTCACTCCCATTGAAAATAAGGTGATTACTTTTTCAGTCTGTGCAAATTTCTCAAAGAATTGCTGCAATTTGTCTAAAGAAATGCCACTACGTTTTGCCACATATTCAATATCAGTTTCTTGCTGGCTGCTTGCCAAAACTTCTTGCAAACCCTCGGTATAAGCATCAACAAAGGCCTGATCGGCATGACCATTTTGATATAAGTATTGAAATAAGCCATTAAACAAGACGACATCTTGGCCCGGTAAAATCGGTAAATGTAAATCAGCTTGTTCACAGGTACTGGTAAAACGTGGATCAATTACCACCACAAACATATCCGGATTTTGGCTCTTAGCCTGCATGATCCGCTGATAAAGCACAGGATGGCACCATGCGGTGTTGGAACCAACCAAGACCACCATGTCAGCATGTTCAAAATCTTCATAGCTTGCTGGCACAATATCTTCACCAAAGCTGCGTTTATGCCCAGCAACCGCAGATGACATGCAAAGGCGCGAGTTGGTGTCGATATTTGCAGTGCCCAAATAGCCTTTTACAAACTTGTTTACTACATAATAATCTTCAGTCAAAAGCTGACCTGAAACATAAAATGCAATACTGTCACGTCCATATTGATCGATACAAGATTGGAATTTATCAGCAATTTTATTGATTGCCGCATCCCATGTCGTTACTACTCGATCAGCTTTTCGTCCCATCATTGGTTGTAAAACACGTGTTTCTAATCCCAAAGTATCCGCAAGACGACTACCTTTAATGCATAAGCGTCCAAAGTTGGAAGGATGCTCAGCATCCCCCTCAACTTGTACCAGAGGTCCTTGAGGTTTTTGTTGGACGTGTACACTGACACCGCATCCTACCCCACAATATGGACATGTTGTTTTGGTTATAGTTGTTGCAACATGGTCGGAGCTATCGATTTCAACGCTTGGAATACTATTCATAACTGCTCCTTTCCCTATTTAGCCTGCATTTTTTAATGCAAAATCTCGACCAAATAGCAGTTTATTTCTAAATGATGAGACAGGGGTTTGATCTGCAATTAACTCTGCATACCACATGCCATCTTCAGTATCGCCAAATAAAACCGCACCAATAACTCTATCACTTTGAATAATAATACGTTTATAGATATGACGTTTTTCATCATTCAAAATAATGTCTTCATAGTCATCCTTCGGTTCAAAATTACCCGCAGAGAATACATCGACACCACTTACTTTTAATTGAGTCGGTACGGTCGGTGCTTTAAAGGTTAAGCTGCCGTGCTCTGCTAAATGTGTCGCACAAATAAATGCTTGGCCCCATAAGGGTTCAACCAAACCAAAGGTCTGTCCACGGTGTTCAATACACTCACCAACCGCGTAAATACTTGGGTCAAAAGTTTGCATGGTGTCATTGACCAATACACCGCGGTTACAACGTAAACCAGTACTTTGCGCCAAGCTAATATTTGGTCGGATACCCACTGCAAATACCACAAGGTCGGCTTCTAAAACCGTGCCATCTTTCAAACGGATTTGCTTCACATGGCCATTTTCATCACCAATTAATGCCTCGGTATTCGCTTCAGTAATGATGTTAATACCTTTTTGCTCAATGCTATGACGCAGTAACTGACTCGCACGGCTGTCCAGTTGACGCTCCATAATACGGTCCATTAAATGCAGCACGGTCACATTCATACCGCGTTGTTTTAAACCATAAGCTGCTTCTAAACCCAACAAACCGCCACCAATCACCACTGCATTGGTTTTTGAACCGCAGTATTCAATCATGGTGTTGACGTCATAAATATCACGGAAAGTTAACACGCCTTTTAGGTCGACACCTTGTACTGGCGGAATAAACGGAGCCGAACCTGTCGCCAAGATCAAACGGTCATAATCAACGGTTTGCCCTTTTTCGGTGTAAACCATTTTACGTGGGCGATCAATTTTTACCGCTTTATCACCCGCAATAAATTGAATGCCTTTATCGCTATACCACTTTGGCGGGTGCAGCATAATATCTTCAATGGTTTTTTCACCCGATAAAACTGGAGATAGCATAATACGGTTATAGTTACCCCAAGGCTCTTCGCCAATCACGGTAACTTCATAACGATCTGGTGCCATATCAAGTAAATCTTCTAGGCAACGCATACCCGCAAGGCCATTACCAATCAGTATCAGTTTAAGTTTGTCTTGAGACACGCCCGTATTGGTAATATAAGTTTTTTGCGGTACAGAGTTAATCCAAACGCGACCATCAACAATTTTGCTTGGATAAACTGAGAGTTTTTGGTCTTTATCTTCTAAACAGCGCCCCGTTGCTAAGCTGAAATGTTGTTTATAGATTGGCGATGCAATGACACGCTCGCCTTGCAAGTCACCGATAATCCCACGGCTCATGACGTTGGCTTGGCTAAACGGATCTTTATTACTTAATACATAAACACGTTTTTCATGTCCTACACGGAAGATTGCAACCGCTTGCCCACCCACCAGTGCTCCAGCCCCCGTGTTGGGAGTTAAATCATCGAGTGCGCACACATCAATCCATTGATCATCAGGAAGCATATTTTTCTCTTGTACAATATTCATAGAATTCTCCTTTATGCTTCAACCATTGGAATACGGTCTTCTGAACGTTCAGCATGGGTTAATGGACGGATTTGACCACGTTCAGTCGTGAACTGAATGTGTGGATCGGCCTGCTCATTCGCACTTGCGTTGATATAAGTCTGGAAGCGTTTACGCACTTCAGGATTTTCTACTGCAGTACGCCATTCGTCTTGATAAGTACCAATCACATGTTCCATACGGCGTTCGAGCTCAGCAGCTAAACCAAGAGAATCATCTACAACTACAGATTTAAGATAATCTAGCCCGCCTTCCAAATTGTCGCGCCATACGCTGGTACGCTGTAAACGATCTGCGGTTTGGATGTAGAACATATAGAAACGGTCGATATAACGAACAAGTGTTGCTTTATCAAGGTCAGATGCAAGTAACTCTGCATGGCGTGGTTTCATACCACCGTTGCCACACACATAAAGGTTCCAGCCTTTTTCAGTCGCGATAATACCGACATCTTTACCTTGCGCTTCCGCACATTCACGTGTACAGCCAGACACAGCCATTTTTAATTTATGCGGTGAACGCAAACCTTTGTAGCGGTTTTCAAGCTCAATCGCCAGACCAACTGAGTCATCTACCCCATAACGGCACCATGTGCTACCTACACAAGATTTCACAGTGCGTAATGACTTACCGTAAGCATGACCAGATTCAAAACCAGCTGCATTTAACTCTTCCCAAATAAATGGAAGCTCATGAACTTGTGCACCGAACATGTCAACACGTTGACCACCAGTGATTTTGGTGTAGAGGTTATATTTCTTGGCAATTTGACCAATTGCAATCAAACCATCTGGAGTGACTTCACCACCAGCCATACGCGGTACAATCGAGTAAGAGCCATCTTTTTGGATATTACCCAAGTAGTAATCGTTACTGTCTTGTAGACCCGCATGCGTTGGTTCAAGTACGAAATCATTCCAGCAAGATGCCAAAATGTTTGCCGCAGCAGGTTTACAGATATCACAACCTAAGCCATGACCATGTTGATGAATTAGGTCATCAAATGTTTTGATTTCATTCACGCGAACCAAGTGATACAACTCTTGACGAGAGTATGGGAAGTGTTCGCAGATGTGGTTATTTACAGTCACACCTTGACGTTGTAATTCGGACTTCAATACTTGGGTCACTAATGGTGCACAACCACCACACGCTGTTGCTGCTTTGGTGCATTTCTTTAATGCACCTAAAGAGGTCGAACCATCGCTAATCGCTTGGCAAATGTCTGCTTTTGATACGTTGTTACATGAACAGATGGTCGCACTGTCTGGAAGTAAATCGACACCACTACCACCAGTCTTTGCTGCTGACTGTTCGAAGCCCGGCATAATCAAACTTTCAGGCACTTCCGGTAAAGCCAGACCGTTTAACATCATTTGTAAAAGGTCGCTGTATTCTTTAGCATCACCCACCAAAACTGCGCCAAGCAATTTAGTTTTGTCTGCATTTACAACAATCTTTTTATAAACCAGCGCGTGTTCATCTGCATAGAAGTAGCTTAATGCACCCGGAGTCATAGCATGTGCATCGCCTACAGAGGCAACATCAACACCCATTAATTTCAACTTGGTGCTCATATCTGCGCCAGCGAAGCAGTTACATTCTTCATCTAAAATGTGTTTCGCTGCAATACGCGCCATGTCATAGCCCGGTGCAACCAAGCCATAAATTTTGTTTTGCCAAAGTGCACATTCACCAATGGCATAAATGTTTGTATCTGAAGTTTGGCAGTAATCATTAATCACGATACCGCCACGTTCACCAATTGCGAGACCACTATTACGTGCAAGCTCATCACGTGGACGAATACCCGCAGAGAATAGAATGACATCTGCTTCAAGCTCACTACCATCTGCAAACTTCATCACATGGGTAGTACTGTCACCACTTTCGATACATTGAGTCACTTTTTGCGTATGAACTTTTACACCAAGATCTTCAATTTTGCGGCGTAAAACTTTACCGCCTAAGTCATCAATTTGAACTGCCATTAAACGTGGTGCAAACTCAACAACGTGTGTTTCCAAATCGAGGTCACGTAGTGCTTTAGCTGCTTCTAGACCAAGTAAACCACCACCAATCACCACACCTGTTTTTGCATTTAGGCTTGCTGCACGAATGGCATCCAAATCTTCAAGGGTACGGTAAACGAAACAGTTTTCACGGTCATTACCCGGAATTGGTGGAACAAATGCATAAGAACCTGTTGCCAACACCAATTTGTCATAACTAATCACATCGCCATGGTTGGTTGTGACTGTTTGTGCTGCCGTATCAATTGCAGTCGCTTTAGTGTTTAAACGCAGGTCTATACCATGCGCATCAGCAAAGTCAAAACGTGCTAAAGATAAATCTTTTGCCGTTTTCCCCGAAAAATATTCAGTCAAATGTACGCGGTCATAGGCGATACGAGGTTCTTCCGCGAGAATCGTGATTTCCAGTTCATCATCTGCTTTTTCTAAAATGGCTTCGATGAATTTGTGGCCCACCATACCATGACCAATCATTACCAATTTCATAGTGTTTCTCCTCAAATCACGTTGCTTTTAAGCTGCGTTATTGCGTTCTCAAATAGACGTTGTTCTTTTGCCTTGTGCTCTACCGAGAAGCGAATCAACATCACGAAGCATGTAGCTGCTTGCAGCCAATTTTTAGCACTCGTTGACGACACCCAATGCACAGCAAAGTCATAAAAAGAAATAAAAAAAGCGAGCCCCCTCATAGAGAAGGCTCGCATCGCTGGAACTGAAAACTCAGATAATTCAGATGTAACTTTTTTATGCAATAAAAATAAAGACATGACCTTCACTCCGACTGAACGTAACTTCTTTGTGTGTACGGTTGCACTCACAAACTCGATCAGAACGGACATCGTTGGCCGTCTTTAAAACTCATGGTCGTCTTCGACCTGTAATTAAGTAAGCATTTTGCATGCCAGTTTTTTAAAAAAATTAAGACAATAATTTTTTATTATTATTTTTCATACAGATAAAAACCATACAGATATAAGAAAGGAATTAAAACTTATTTAGCCTGCTCTAATATTGCCCACCTAAAGGGTTTAGATAAAAATATGTCCTGCCACAAAATGAATCGTAATTTTGCACTAATAATGATCACCCGCTTCATTAAGCATGCTAAAGTTCCGTTAAAGCTCGATTTTTTCTTTAATTTGCTATGGCACTAATCTTGCTTAAAAATTGATAACAAAAAACGCGTCGAATTGGCGCATTTTCTTAGCCTGATTTTCTGAACTTATGCCAAAACTCAAAATAGCCCTTATTGATGATGATCATGCGCGAGCCGACTATATAAGAAAAAGTCTGCTTGAAAATGATTTTGAAGTAGTCGCCTGCCTCACTTTGGACCACTTGAATATCTTTCGTCTGGAACATTTGCAAGCTGATGTCATTTTGCTTGATATGGATCACCCTCATCGTGACATTATCGAAAGCTGTGTCAGTAGCTATGACCTTCCTACTGTACTGTTCACCAAAAATTCTGATAAAGACACGATTAAACAAGCCATAGATGCGGGAGTAACTGCCTATATTGTCGATGGTATCGATCCTTCCCGTTTGCATACCATTTTAGAGATTTCAATTGAACAATATAAAAAACACAAAAAACTCGAAGGTGATTTAAAAGAGGCTCAAACCAAACTGGCCGACCGCAAAGATGTAGAGAAAGCCAAAGTTTTACTTATGCAACTCCATGGCCTACCTGAAGATACAGCGTTTCAGCTCCTCAGAAAAAATGCCATGAGCCAACGTATTACGATTGGAGAAATGGCACGGCGTTTACTCGATGCCCAAAAATTACTTGGCAATCAAATAAAGGACGAATAAATGAGCACATTAGAAAAGACTCAATTACAACTTGGCTATATTCCTTTGCTTGATTGTCTTGCGTTGCTTTGGGCAAAACAAAGAGGCTTCTTTGAAGAGGCTGGTCTAGAAGTTACTTTAGTTAAAGAAGCATCATGGGCAAGTCTTCGCGACCGCCTTGCTTTTGGTTTATTAGATGCCGCTCATTGTTTATCTGCAATGTTACCTGCCGCTGCCATAGGAACAGATCAAATTGGTACTCCTCTACAGACATCGCTCATTTTAAGTGAAAATCGTGCCTTCATTAGTTTAAGCCAAAAGCTTACTCATCAGCTTGCAATTCAAGAAAATGACACTGCACAAATAACCGCACAAAAGGTGGGACACTACATTGAACAAGGGCATTCTCTTTCTTTAGCCCATGTGTTTAAACATTCAATTCATCATTATTGTTTAAGAGAATGGCTAGCCTTGGCTAACCCAGATTTAGCCCAGTCTATTCAGCTTAAAACTTTACCACCACCGTATATGGTTGAAGCCTTAGACAACCATGTCATTGATGGTTTTTGTGTGGGAGAACCATGGAATACCCAAGGCGAGCTTCTTGGTTTAAGCAAAATGATCTGTTCAAGTCAGAATATTATTCCCACTGTAGCCGATAAAGTTTTAGCTGTGACGCAGGAATGGGCAGAGCAACATCCCCAAACATTAATTGCTCTCACTTCTGCAATTATGAAAGCTCAACAAGAACTTAGTGAACTAGAAGACTTTGCCCCTATTTTAAAGCTATTGGTCGAGTCTGGAATTGTCCGATTCCATTGCTCAGAAGAAGTGCATGTCGATAAATACTATATGATTCAGGATATTGTCCGGCATTTAGTAAAAGAAAGTGCTCTGCCTAAAGTAGAAGACTTTTATTGGCTTTTCCAGCAAATGCAAAAGTGGGATGACCTTCAGCTAGATCAAGCAGAAATCACAAGCTTGGGGCATCAATGCATTAATCTTGAGGCTTATGAGCAAGCTCGGCAACGACACCGTTCATAGCCTGATTTACTACTCACATAACCATAAAAAAAAGCTGTCTTTTATGACAAAGACAGCTTGAAAGACCCATAAGACAAAATGCGAAACACGCATTACTATATTTTTTGGACTCAATTGATCCATTCAAAATATAGCGCTTATGCAAATGATCATATCTATCTAAACATATCATTTTCAGACATTTTCATATCAATAACTGACACATCATCAATCTCTCTCAATTATTGTTAATCATTTAGAAGCAGTTCGAATATTCCTCTTTTTTGATAAGTGTAAAATATGCTCATTAACTCAACAAAATGGGGTCGTACAAAGTGTGTAATCAGAATATTTATGTCTCTTTAATTTTTTTAAAGTACTTTTGATGATGAATTTTAAAAGACATAACTCCATGCTCAATTAAATTATTTTTTTGACCAAAAATAATTTCTTGCCTATCTACTTATATTTAAAACATTTATTAATTCATCACGCTATAAAATATAAATATTATGATTCAAACAATTACATAAAAAAATTTAGTGAAAAATCCTATAAGTCCCCCCTATTTTGCGTTACAAAGCGCAACAATCATGTCACAATTAGTAATAATAATTAAATTAATAATCATTATCATTCACATTACATAAAAACCTGAGAAGATCTACCATGATCCATGAAAATATTCTCGAATGCATAGGTAAAACGCCACTATTACAACTATCAAGGCTATTCACGCATCAATCGATCTCAGTGATTGCGAAATGGAATTGTTAAACCCAGGAGGAAGTATTAAAGACCGCCCAGCATTATTCATGCTACAGGAAGGTCTAAAATCTGGAGCCATTAATAAAGATAGTCATATTGTTGAAAGTTCTTCAGGAAACTTAGCCATCGCACTGGCAATGGCATGCAAAATATATGGATTAAAATTTACGGCTGTTATTGACCCAAAAATTGCCTCAGCAAACTTGCAAATGTTGAAGCTCTACAAAGCCAATATCGAGATGGTTTCTGAGAAAGATCAAAATGGTGGTTATTTAAAAACCAGAATCGATACGGTAAAGCGACTCTGCCAACAATTGCCAAATGCGGTTTGGATTAATCAATATGCAAATCCAAACAACTGGAAAAGCCACTACTTTGGTGAAGCGGAAGAAATCCTAAATCAAATTGATCGAAAGATTGATTATCTCGTGATTGGGGCGAGTACATCAGGAACGATTATGGGCGTGTCTCGTCGCCTTAAAGAAAAATTCCCAGAATTAAAAGTCATCGCTGTCGATATTGTCGGCTCTGTTTTGTTCGGTGGTACATCTGGTCCACGTGAAATTCCCGGAATTGGAGCAAGCACAGTTCCCGCTCTACTCTCCCCCGATGAAATTGATGACGTTATTTATGTAGATGACTATGAATCGGCACTCGGTTGCAGAGAACTCCTTGAACATGAAGGAATCTTTGCTGGTGGTTCCAGTGGTTCATCAATTTCAGCCATAAAAAAACTGATTCCAACCATTCCCCAAGGTTCATGCGTCTTAACGCTACTGCCTGATCGAGGCGATCGTTATCTAGATCTCGTTTATGCAGATGAATGGTTCGAAATGATCAAGAAGCGTCACTTCAATCGAAACTTACGACGTCACGAAAACCTTACTTTACAAAATGTTGTTTAACCCTCTCCTTAGGACATATTCATGAGCAATTTGGCTACCCTTCGCTATTTAAGTCAATCAGATTTATTAAATCTGGGTGCAAATCATAGTAATTCATTTATTGAAGCGATTACTGAAGGTTTAACCCTGCATGCAAATAAGCAGTTTGTACAGCCATTAAAACCTTACCTACGCTGGCAAGGCGCCGATCATATTGCTGACCGTATTATCGCAATGCCTTGTTATTTAGGCGGCCATGACCCAATTGCCGGAATTAAATGGATTGGCTCAAGACAACATAACCCTAAAAAATTCAATATTCCACGTGCCAGTGCATTAATTGTTTTAAATGACTCAGAAACAAATTACCCAGTAGCAGTGATGGAAGGCAGCTTAATTAGTGCTATGCGAACTGCTGCAATTACTGGTGTTTCGATTAAATATCTAGCGAAAAAAGACTTTTCAGACATTACCGTAATTGGTTGCGGCCCAATTGCTCAAATGCAGATTAAGACTGTGCTTGAACAATATGCTCAAGTGAAAAAAATCCATTTATTTGATGTGAACCCAGAAGCTGCTGAAAAACTCAAAGCGTTGTTCTTATCAGAATATCCACATCTAGAAATTGAAATTCATGACAGTGCCAAGTCTGCTATTCAGCAAGCAGATGTACTCATTACCTGCACAGTTTCAGATAAGCCTTACATTCCATTCGAATGGCTTAAAAAAGGCTGCTTTGTTTCCAATATTTCAATTATGGATATTGAACCGGAAGTCTTCTTAAAAGTGGACAAAGTTATTGTGGATGACTGGGACCAATCAAACCGAGAAAAGAAAGTCATCAACGTACTGGTTGAAGATGGCTTATTCAGCCGTGAAAAACTGCATGCTGAACTTGGCGACATCATTATTGGTCATAAAAACGGCCGCGAACACGAAGATGAAATCATTTTGCTCAACCCAATGGGCATGGCGATTGACGATATTGTCTGCGCTAAATGGTTCTTCAATGCCGCACAAGAACAAAACGTTGGTACGGTTCTACCGCTTTTATAAGAATAGGAATAATTAAAATGTTAGATCGGATTTACACCGCACAACTACAAAAAACGATAGATGCCCTCTACATGGAGA
>Ga0308166_1004258_pt1 | contig 11555 bp, 11 predicted proteins | sample PhyCR2_2_FD_202137 | JGI IMG/M metagenome (GOLD analysis project Ga0308166, IMG submission 202137) | Phyllosphere microbial communities from UC Gill Tract Community Farm, Albany, California, United States - DLSLCC.R2 | ecosystem: Host-associated > Plants > Phyllosphere > Unclassified | place... | reverse complement strand
ACCAGAGTTATAATCTTAATCTATGATAATGTGCCATGAGGCACCTTGGACTATTACATCGTGCAACAACTTGCATAACTGTACAAGCACCTCAGGACCTTTACTTTGTGACTGCAAAGTCAAGAAAAAAATGCTGAAACTATGTAAGTGCTTTGAGTGTAAATACTTTTGGTTATGTTTATATGATACAAATAGTCAAAATCGTAAACACTTATGTATAAACAAAAAGGCGCCTATAGGCGCCTTTTTGTTTCATAATTTTAGAATTATTTTGCTTGAACTGGTGCAGGAGCAGGGGCATTAGCAGGTGGTTGAGGGCGTTTTGGTTCAAAACGAAGGTTACAAGTACCTTCAACTGTCTTATCCCCAAGTTGAACATTTACTGTTTGTCCATTCGCTTTACCATCACATGCTTTTTGAATTTGTTCGAATCGAGCTTGACGTTCTGCGCGGTGCTGTTCCCATGCAGCTTTTTGTTCAGGAGTGAACTCACGGTGCTTCATACGGTGGTGACCCTCACGTGGGCCATCTTGCATCATTCCATGCTCTGGTTTAGGTGGTTGAGTTGTCGATTGACACGCAGCCAAACTTCCCATTGTTACAATTGCCGCACTGAATAATGCAATTTTTGCCGTCATTTTCATATTTAAAGCCCATTAATGTTGTGTTTTCTGATGGCTTAAAGATTAGATAATAAAGATGTAGAAACAATGGAGAGTTTTTCTTTTCGTTGTTGGTTACAATGCAAAATATAGCGTAAAAATGAGAGAGTGCTTTTGAACGTTCTACGTGTTCCCATTGCATTACGGTTATTTTTGACAGTCTTGCTCACCACATTGCTTATTGCGACTGCAAGCTTGAGCGTTTTGCACTGGACAATGCAAAAGAACTTTGCCAAATATGTGGCTGACGTTGAAATGCAGAAACTAGACCGCCTCATTACCAATCTGGGCGATGTCTACACGGTGTACCATGATTGGGGGAATGCGATTCAGGCACAGATTTTACAAATCGAAGGAACCGCGGCTCCCGATGACTACGATCGTCTCTCGCAGTGGTGGCTCCGTCGTCAATATGACATTGCAATACAACAGCATTCTTTCGATGAACATGCCCTTATTAATATTTCACCGCAAGTTGCACCGACCAATAAAAATACTATTTTTAGTGATGAGGAATTAAGAGCACTCGAGCAAAATTTACCTTCCCAGTATCAACCCTTTGAAGGGCTACGTTTCCCTTTAAGCGCAAATCAGTTTCGCCCAAGTGATGATAAAAATAAATCAAAGAAGGGAAGCTTAAAAGATATTGAAACCCAAAATGGGAAGAAACGTTTTATCGCTTTACCAGACCGTTTAGGATTGAGTTCGCGTTTATCTCTATATGATGCACAGCACCAGTTTGTGGTAGGTGAACCGCCTTCTTCAGATCAAATGTCATTTCGCCCGATTATTTTAAATAATAAAGTCGTGGGATATTTAGGTTTAAAGCCTGTTTTAGATAAAGAAGACGCTTTGAGTATTAATTTCTTTAGTAATCAAAAGCGTTATTTACTCTTAATCTATGCTTTAACCTTACTATCAAGTTTAGTTGCAGCACTGTTAATGGCGACTTATTTTAAAAAGCCAATTCAGCGTTTATTAAATGCAACCAATGAATTAACCAAAGGAAATTATCAACACCAAGTGGTCATTAAGCGAAATGATGAGCTAGGTGATTTATCAACCCAGTTGAACCATTTGGCAGAGATTTTACATCAGCATGAAGAGTCACGACGTCAATGGGTGGCAGATACTTCCCATGAATTAAAAACGCCTTTGGCTGTATTGCAAGCACAAATTGAAGCCATGCAAGACGGGATTCGAAAAGCCACACCTGAACATCTAGATGCAATGATGCGTCAGGTTTCAAGCTTGAAAAAATTGACCCAAGACCTTGCAGACTTGGCGCAGGCAGATGCTCAGCAGCTTAAGTGTTATTTGAGCTCTGTAAATCCATGGGAAGTGGTACTACAAGAAGTTGAAAACTTTAAACCCAAACTTGAGCAGGCTGGGCTCGAAATTCAGGTTGAAGGAACAGGTTCTCCGCTATTATTAGACCGTGACCGGTTTAAACAGATTATTGTTAATTTAATTAGTAATAGTATTCGTTACACGGAAACAGGTGGCAAAATTCATATTCATACAAGCCAGACTCCTCAAGAGTGGACTTTGTATGTCGATGATAGTCCTTATGGTTTAAGTGATGAGCAGTTATCCCGTTTAGGTGAACGTTTCTATCGCGTAGATGATTCGCGTACGCGTAGTACAGGTGGAACAGGGCTGGGCTTAGCTTTGTCTTGTAAGATTGCGCAGGCGCTTGGTGGTACACTCAGTTTTGAACATTCACCATTAGGTGGTTTACGTTGTGTACTTACTTTTAAAAAGCAGAGTTAAATATAAAAGGAAAAATATCTCATGAAACATGTGATGTTGGTTGAAGATGAAGTCGAATTGGCGCATTTGGTGCGTGATTATCTTGAAGCTGCCGGTTTTGAAGTAAGTATGTTTCATGATGGTCAAGATGCCTATGCGAGTTTCCAGCAACGTAAACCAAATTTGATGATTCTGGACCTAATGGTTCCAAGAATGGATGGTTTAACGATTTGCCGTAAAGTTCGTGAACAATCAGATTTACCGATTATTATGGTCACTGCCCGTACCGAAGAAATTGACCGAGTATTAGGTCTTAACATGGGCGCTGATGATTACGTATGTAAACCATTTAGTCCAAAAGAGTTAGTTGCTCGTGTACAAGCTGTGCTACGCCGTTTAGAGCGTAAAGCAGAGCCTGAGCAAAATGATTCTTTCCGAATTGATAAAGCACAACAAAGAATTTGGTATCAACAAAAATCATTGAGCTTAACGCCAACCGAATTTCGCTTACTTGAGCTATTTTTAGAGCATGTGGGGCAAGTTTATTCACGTGCACAATTATTGGATCATATTAATCCAGATAGCTTTGATGTTGCCGATCGTGTGATTGACAGCCATATCAAAAACTTGCGCCGAAAAATTAGTGAAGCGGCTGAAACTGGTAACCGTCATGAATGGATTCAAGCCGTTTATGGTGTAGGTTACCGCTTCGAATATCCTGAAGAGTAAGTCTTCATAAAAGTTATTCTGTGGATAACCACAATGTTATCCACAGAAAATGTGGATAGTTTTAAAGATTTTATGGATAAATTATAATCTTGGTATGATTGGGTACTAATTGCCAAATTTCATCTATATCTACATTTCTAACCGCGATACATCCTAACGTCCAATCCTTATGGGGCATATAAGTCGAGCTAAAAGGCATCGAGAGTAATGATTTCGGAACAGATCCATGAATCATGATATCTCCTCCCGTCGGTTGATTGTGTTGCTTGGCATAAGCAATATCTTTCGCATCGGGATACGAAATATGCAAAGATTTATAGTAAGCACTTTGTGAGTTTCGCCAATCTATAGAATAAATTCCTTCAGGTGTTCTACCATCATTTTCAAAGTGTTTATGTCCTTTGGGATTAAAGCCGAGACGAATCGGATATTGCCGAATCACGTCCTGATTACTCTTGAGCAGAAGTAGGCGTTGGTTTTTAAACACTTCAATTGAGGTAACAGGCTTGGTCTTGATTATTTCTTGGATCTCTTCATTTGAGAGGGCTTGATGGCTTGACGTAAAAGTCGGTAAATATTTTTCATAATTATAAAAAGCGATTCCCAGTGGAACGATAAGAAGTGTGCAAATAATGAGGGGTTTAATTTTCATATATTATTCTTTGATGTGTAAGAAACTCTCTTAAGTGTTGAGAATGACTTAAGAGAGTTTAGTTTTTTTAATATTAAGATGAACAGCTCACTGCTACATCTGGAACATCACTTGGTAATGGCCCTAAATCTTGTGGTTGCTCAAGCTCTGGTTGTCTTGTGTATGGATGATTAAGTAGCTTAAATAAACGATCTACTTCGCTAAAATCATCTCTTTCCGCTGCTTCAATAGCACGCTGAGCCATGTGATTCCGTAAAATATAAATCGGATTTGCTTGCTGCATGTTTGCATCAAGTTCATCAGTATCTTGATGTTCACGAATACTTTGATATTGGCTAAGAAACTCATCAAACTGTCGAATATCAAGACAATCATCTCGTAGAGTTTTATATTCTTTATTTTGAAGACGAATAAAACTTTGAGTGTAATCGAGTTGTTCAGTTTGTAAGATTCTTAAAAACGCAAAACTACAATCAAGGCTGTCTTTGTGGAAATGGGGAAGTCCCATTTTTTGACATAAACCTTGTCCATAGTGTTCTAAAAAGATTGGTTCAAATTGTTCTAAGCAACGTGCTAATTCTTCTTTGAACTCATCTTTTTGTTCAGGCTCAGCGAGAGGGATTAAGTTGTTTAGCCAAGTCCATAAGTTCCAATGACCTATACTCGGTTGATTTTGATAAGTATAACGGCCTTGGTAGTCTGAGTGATTGTTGATCCAGTTGGGGCGGAAGCGCTCCATAAAACCATATGGCCCAAAATCGAGTGTTGAACCTGTAATATTTAAGTTATCGGTATTCATAACGCCATGAGCAAACCCAACCAATTGCCATTTCGCAATCATAATTGCAGTACGTTCAACTACCTTTTTTGCAAAGGATAAAATTGGATTTTCAGTTTCTAAGCATTCTGGATAATGCCATTCAATACATTTTTGAGTGAATTCTGACAGCAATTCAGGCGCATATTGATTAATCCATTCGAAGTGTCCTAAACGAATATGACATTCAGATGTTCTAAGTAGCATTGCGCCTAACTCTAGTTTTTCACGCTGTACACCTTGAGTCGAGGTTGTAAAACCGACTGCATGACTAGATGCGACGCCTAAAGCATTTAGAGCATGTCCGGCTAAATATTCACGTACCACAGAGCGTAATACTGCTCGCCCATCTCCCATTCTTGAATAGGGAGTAGGGCCTGCACCTTTGAGATGAAGGTCGATGGTTTGGCCCTTTGTATTCAGTATTTGCGCAATCAGTAAGCCACGTCCATCGCCGAGTTGTCCTGCCCATTGTCCGAATTGGTGACCCGCATAGACCATCGCTAGAGACGGAAATTCAGGGAATGTACGCTGTCCACTACAGATCTCAACCCATGCATTTTTATCGTCTTCTGACCATTGCAGTTCATCAGCCAAAGCACTGTTAAAATGTCCTGCTTTTGCACCACGTAAAGGTGATGGTTGCTGAACATGAAATAATTTAGACGGAAGTGAAGGGTAGAGCGGATTAAACTGCATAGGCTTAGCAAAATAGAGAGAGCGGATTTCACTATAACACAGTTAAAAAGCAGGCATAAAAATAGCTCCCGAAAGAGCTATTTTAGATCAGAATTTATTTTAGTCTGACACCACATTGGTATTCTTTTTAACACTACGCATAAGTGTTTCTAAGCATTCGCGGTGATGACTTAAACGGTGTTCAAGCAATTGGAAATCAACTTTAAGCTTATGATCCATTCTATGAATCTTTTCAGCCATTGCTGCTTTTTTAGCTTGTAACTCTTGTTCTTTAAGTTTTGCCCAATCATTTAATGTATGTGTAAATGCTTCGTACTCTTGTGCAATACGTTGCTTCATTTGAGTAATGTCTGCATTTACATCATGACCATAAATAGCGAGGTCTTGTTCAGCGTATTTAAATTTCATCGCCAGTTCTGCTTTTTTAATATTAAAGCTTGGAATACGACGTAAATTTTTAGCTAAACCAATTTTAGAACATGACCAGATCAACCATTTAGTTGGGTCATATTGCCACCATTTCACACCATTACGGTAGTCGTATTGGAAGATATGGTGATAGTTGTGGTAACCCTCGCCCCAAGTGGCAATGGCTAACCAGAAATTATCACGTGCTGAGTTTTCGTCTGTATAAGGACGTTTACCAAACATATGGCAAAGCGAGTTAATAAAGAATGTAACTTGATGGCTAATGATTAAACGTAACAAACCACCTAGGAGGACTACACCCCATAAGTCACCTGTTGCCCAACCGATTAAACCTAAAATACCAACATGAACTGCGACTACAAGTAGTGCGTAATATTTATGCTGGAACATGACCAATTTATCATTGAGTAGGTCTGGTGCATTTTTAAAGTCTGGCTCAGATGGTGAATGATCGCGGATCATCCAACCCATATGGGCATACCAAAAACCACGCTCAATCGAATACGGATCTTCATCAACATCATCAACATGTCGATGGTGAGTACGGTGACCAGATGCCCAGAACAAAATACTATTTTGCACGGCAAATGTTCCACCGATCATTAAAAGAATTTTAAGCGGTAACGACGCTTCATAAGCTCGGTGAGCCCAAAGGCGATGGTAACCAGCAGTAATCCCCATACTACTTAGAGCTAAAAGAAAAAATAAGCTTACCCATGCGCTTACACTAAAATCATAATAATACGCATAAATCGGGATTATGATTGCGGCAAGAATTGGTAAACCAATTAAGGTAATGCTAGCGGTCCAGTTAATTGGGGCTTTGAGTGGGGCGGAAGTCATATCCGGCAGCGCTCCTAGAATCCTTGTGAAACAAGGTACAAAGACAAAACGACATAGCAAAACCAATCATCAAGATATATTGCTATTCTATCCTTCATATTAGCACGTGCTTAGTGAGAATCACTAGCATTATTGTACAGATGTATTGAAAGAACCGTAACAGAATTAAACTATGTCAAAGAGTTTTTCAAGCAGGAGAAGTTGTTTAATGAACGTACAACGATTGAAAAAAAAGAACAGCATTGATATTTCAAGAAAATTATCATTGAAGTGTGTCTTGGTCACAATCAGTCTTGTATTAGCCGCATGTCAAAGTGCACCCGAACAAACTACGAAAAAAGTTCAAACAAAAAGAACAGTTCATCAGACTCAAGCACCTGTTGTAAAAAAGAGAGTGAGTCCAGATGGCATTCAAGATATTGATTGGCAGATCACTCAGATCAGTGGTCATAAGGCAAAATTTTTTAACCAATGGCCTACTCTTTCACTGAACTCAGCAGTCAAAACAGTATCGGGACATACTGGCTGTAATGCTGTTTTTGGCCGTTATACATTTAATTTCAGTCAGCAAAAACTTGATATGCAAGTAAATGCAGGCCATTCAAGCTGTGATGGTGCTTTGGCTCAAGAAGCAGAGCTGGTAGATGCTTTGCAACGTATTCAACGCTTCCAACTCGTAGGTAATACGCTATATCTACTTGACCAGAGTGGTCAGCGCCTCATTCAGGCACAAAAGAAATAAAAGGTGGTTTTTACCACCTTTTTTATATTTATAGGGCTTCTAACATCGTGGTTGGAATATCTGTAATTAAGCCCTGAATTTCTAAATCACGCAGCCTTTTTGCTCTTTCTACATCATTGACTGTCCAGACACTAATGTTCAAACCAGCTTGATGAGACAGTTGGATCATTTCATCTGTTGCCAGCTGATCATGCCAACCAATATGACCGCAATCATATTGATGCGCGAGTTCAATTGCCGTTGCCCCAACAGGAAGTTCAACTAACAATCCGCGTTTAAATTGAGAGTTTATATTGCGTAAGGCGGTTAGAATTTGAAGATCAAAACTTGTGATGGTTACGACTTTCTCGAAACCTTGTAATTCAGTCTCAAGCTTTTGAACGAGTTTTTCGGCCAACGCCATATCTCTTACAGCTTTAACTTCAACTTCAATATGATCGAAATTATCAAGTAAGTTTAAAACAGTTGTAAGGGTCGGTGTTGATTCAGAAGTTGGCCAATTGGGCCAGCCTTGCCGATGATCGAATAACAACGCTTGAGCCAAAGTCGACTGCTCTACAATTTGATCGACTCCAGCTGTACGCAAAAAATTGTCATCATGAATAACAACTAACTCTTGGTCTTGAAGCTGACGAATATCAAATTCGACACCACGAATACCTAAATTTTTTATGTGCTGAAACCCACCAAGTGTATTTTCAGGAGCTTCTCGGCGTGCACCACGATGGCCAATAATGCGCATAATTTTCTTCTATGAAATATTTTAACTATGGTCTCTTTAAAAAGAGTAGAGACCATGTTTAATCTAATCTATTTTTAAATAATCTCATTAATATTTTTTTGCCAAAGTACTTCTTGGCCACCTTCAGCACGCTGTAAAGCGCGTGATGCGACAAATAACCAGTCAGATAGACGGTTTAAAAGTTGGAGTGCTGTAGCTTGAATATTTTGATCACGAGTTTGTACTGACATGAGCGATCGTTCTGCACGGCGGCAAACGGCACGGGCTTGATGAGCATAACTACAAGATAAAGAACCAGACGGTAGAATAAACTCTTTAAGCATCGGTAAGTCTTCATTCATACGGTCAATTTCTTTTTCAAGAAATTCAATACAAACCGGCTGGAGTAGATTGTAATTTGGAATACAAACCTCTCCACCTAAATCAAAAAGCCAATGTTGAATCAGACTTAAGCTTTTATCCCAATCAGCCTTATCATTTACTTGGCTATCTGTGATTTGAGCACGAAGTACCCCAATAATGGCGTTAAGTTCATCAACATCACCAAGTGCTGTAATTCGTAAATCATCCTTGGCAACACGAGAACCATCGCCTAAACCTGTTGTACCTGAGTCGCCTGTGCGTGTATAGATTTTGCTTAAACGGTGTCCCATGATGGATATCCTGAACATAAAAAAGGGATAATGTCGGTCAGAACATTACCCCGAAACTGGAGTTAAGAAAATATTTTTATAGTTGGCGTGAGAAATTAATAACGGAAAGTGACCCCAACAGAAGCTTGACGACCACCATTAATGTAATAGTAACCGCTACCATAAGCTGTAGTTTCATATTGAACATCACCAATATTTTGGATGTTTGTAAATAGTTTTATATTGGGATTCACATTCCAAAATGCATTCACATCGACAGTAGCATAGCCTGAGATGGCACTATTTTTAGGTCTAGATTTTGCAGAAAGTGACGTGCTTATGCCATAAACTTCGTTTTGTAAACCAGCAGTCAGCGTCAGACTTTGACGTGAACGACGACTTAAGTCTTGATCTGTCTCTTTATCTTTAGGCTGAACGTATGCATAAGACAAGTGAGTAAATAATTCATCATTTACCCAATTTAGATTGAACTCACCACCTGTAAAGATTGCTTTTTTGACATTGTATAATCTGCCTTCATATGTAATTGGATCTGTAACAAATGTAATTAAATCATCGACTTCATTACGATATGCAGATAATCCTAAACTTAAATGATCAGTAATTTTTTGATCTAAACCAATTTCATAAGAAACACTTTCTTCAGGCTTTAAATTAGGATTTCCCCCCCAATTAAGTGCATAAAGATCATTGTTGGTTGGTGCACGAAATGCTGTACCGATATTAGTATAAATACTTGTAGTAGGTAAAACTTGATAGCGAACAGCGGCTTGTCCAACAGTATGAGTGCCAAATGTTTCGTGATCCTCTACACGTAAACCTAACTGGGTGTGGAGTTTATTGGATTGATATTGATGCTGTACGAAATAGCCTGTACTGTCGACCTCTTTATTATAATCAACTTCATAGGGAGCAGTACCTGAAAGGACATCAGACTTTATATTTTTAGTTGCAACGCCTGCTAAAATATTCTGATTTGGCGTAAATTGCCACTTGCTATAAAGTTCAGCTTCTTTTGTTGTGTTATAGATAGCATCGTGTGAGTCATTTTGTTCTAAGTCATCTTTAAATTGTGATAAGCGCGCATTCAGTGATACGTTATCGTTAATGTTTACACGACCTTTAATATTAATGATCTCATTCTTAAAATCTTGAGATACATTCTTTAATCCTAGTAAAGTATAATTGGCGTCTTGAATGGATTGGACATATACAGAATTACCTTGGTTTTGTGAATAGTCTACAGAGGCAGCATACTGTTCTTTTTCAACACCAATTTTTGTACTAAATCCTTTTTGATCATAAGATCCAGTTTTTACATTAGCATTTTTAAAGTCTGTAACTTGAGTACCATCAGATTCTAAACGTTGTCCACGAATTTGTGTATAGAAGCCATTTTCAGCGAGATCAGCACCGACCACAGATTTATAAGTATTTTGTTCACCTATTTCACCAGTGATGAAAGCACCAGTTTTCTCAGGGGTTTTTGAAATTAGTTGTACTACCCCTCCAATAGCATCTGTACCATATAAAACAGATGCTGGGCCTTTTAATACTTCAATTTGTTTAATATCTGTTGTGTCAATAAAAGCCAATGATGCAGAGCCAGCAGAACCTGTATTTAAACGAACACCATCACGAAGTACTAATGTATGGGTTGAATTTGTACCACGTGTAAAGATAGATGCAGCTTGTCCGTAACCACCATATTGCATCATATCAATAGAGGCATCACTCATGAGTAAATGTGGTAGCTCTGCGATTGGTGATTGTTCAAGTATCTGTGGCTCAATAATTGAGATACGAGCGGGTACATTTTTAATTTTTTCTTCTGAACGAGTAGCAGTCACTACAATTGGATCAAGCTGAGTTACATTCGTTGTATCTTCAGCAAAAATAACAGGTGAAAACCCCATCGCAATAGCGATAGCCCCTACCAGACGAGTAGGTTGAAAAGACTTAGACATAACATGCTCCATACATTCACCCCACGTGAATGATCGGGTAGATAGATGAAACAAGTAGGTCTCCGGACTTCAGCGCCATATTTAATTTATGGACATATTCACCTTCCCACATCACTGCAGTGGTGTAAGTCGAGAACGACTTAAAAAATATGCTTTACATTGTTACCGTTGCGGGGGCAGTGCCGGACTTTCACCAGCTTCCCTAAAGCATGAATTGCTTACACTTGCTTCCAATTTTACGCAGTATAAAGTGGTGATTTACTTCATACAATGTCATTTGTAGCAATTCCCTGAGAACTTTTACGCAAGGGACAAAAATTGCATTACAATGGCGTTTATTTTAAGAAATGGTTGTAGTTTAGGCAGATCATGAGCCCATCAAACCAAAAACGTACACGAGCAAAAATCTGTGGAATTACTCGCATTCAAGATGTTCAGGCAGTTGTTGCTGCTGGAGCAGATGCGATTGGTTTTGTTTTTTTCCCGCCAAGTCCAAGACATGTAACGGTTGAACAGGCCCAAGAATTAGCAAAAGTAATTCCACCTTATGTACAAATGGTAGGTTTGTTTGTAAATGCGAGTGCTGCTGAAATTCAGGATGTACTTGATTGTGTTCCCCTAGATGTATTACAACTACATGGCGATGAAACTCCAGAACAATGTCAGGAAATTGCTCGCCATTGTAAACGTCGCTGGTATAAAGCGATTCAGGTTAAACCTGATCTGGATGTAGTTGCTGAAATTCAAAAATATCAGGCAGCGGGTGCCAGTGCTGTATTGCTCGATGCATGGCATCCTGAGCTCAAAGGGGGCACAGGACATCAGTTTGACTGGTCTAAATTCCCAAAACTTGATATTCCATTAATCT
>Ga0308166_1004257_pt1 | contig 11555 bp, 7 predicted proteins | sample PhyCR2_2_FD_202137 | JGI IMG/M metagenome (GOLD analysis project Ga0308166, IMG submission 202137) | Phyllosphere microbial communities from UC Gill Tract Community Farm, Albany, California, United States - DLSLCC.R2 | ecosystem: Host-associated > Plants > Phyllosphere > Unclassified | place... | reverse complement strand
GATCGGCCATCTTGCACAGCGCGGCCGCTTCCAGGGTCGAGGCGATCTTCGGATACACGGTCTCGAGCGCGGACAGGATCGCCACGCGCGGCGCCGCGATGCCGAGGGCATGCGCCAGGTCGATCGCGTTCTGGACGATGTCGCGCTTGTCTTCCAGCGTCGGGTAGACGTTGACGGCGGCGTCCGTGATGAACAGGGGCCGCGGGTAGGTCGGGACGTCCATCGCGAACACGTGGCTCACGCGCCGGCCCGTGCGCAATCCGGTGTCCTTGGCGACGACGGCATGCATCAGTTCATCCGTGTGCAGCGCGCCCTTCATCAGGGCCTGGACGTCGCCGGCGCGGGCCAGCGCCACCGCGGCGTCGGCGGCCGCGTGGCTGTGCGGCGTCGGCACGATGCGGTAGCCGGACAGGTCGACGTCGGCCTGCGCGGCGGCCTGGCGGATCTTCGCTTCCGGGCCCACGAGCACGGGCTCGATCAGGCCCGCGCGCGCCGCCTCGACGGCGCCCAGCAGCGACACGGCATCGACCGGATGGACGACGGCGGTGCGCACGCGCGGGGCGTCCTTGGCGGCAGCCAGCAGCGCGCGATAGCGGCCGCCCCGTTCGCGCAGATGTACTTCCGGCAGCGTCACGCGCGGCCGCTCCACCTTCTCGCTCGGGGCGATCACGTCGGCCGTGCCGGTGACGACCTGCTGGCCGTCCTGGTTGACGACCGTGCAGTCGAATGCGACGCGGCGCTTTTCCGGGTCCAGCCGCGCGACGGTGAGCGTGACGGTGACGGTGTCGCCGAGACCCACGGGCTTCAGGAAGCGCAGCGACTGGCCGAGGTAGATCGTGCCCGGGCCGGGCAGCTGGGTGCCGAGCACGGTGGAAATCAGCGCGCCGCTCCACATGCCGTGCGCGATCACCTTGTGGAACATGTCGCTGCGGGCGTATTCCTCGTCCACGTGGGCCGGATTGACGTCGCCGGACATGACGGCGAACAGGTCGATGTCGGCGCGCGTCAGGGTGCGGGAGAGGCTGGCGCTGTCGCCCAGGTGCAGTTCGTCGAACGTGCGGTTGCGTATCGTGTCCATGCTCACCCCATCACGTGGAAGCCGGCGTCGATGAATTCGACGTTGCCGGTGACGAGACGCGCCGCGTCGCTGGCGAGGAACGCGGCGAAGTGGCCGACGTCGTCCAGGCGCGCGAGCATGTGCTCCGGTGCGCGCGACCACACGTCTTCAAGCAGGTCGTCGAAGTGTTCGAGGCCGGACGCGGCGCGGGTGCCCATCGGGCCCGGCGACACGGCGTTGACGCGGATGCGCCGCGTGCCGAGTTCCGCCGCCAGCGAGCGCACCGACGCCTCCAGCGCCGCCTTGACTGGTCCCATCAGGTTGTAGTGCGGGACGACCTTCTGGCCGCCGTAGAACGTCACCGTGAGCAGGGCGCCGCCGTGCGGCATCAGGGGTTCGGCCAGTTTCGCGCAGCGGATGAACGAGTGGCACGACACGTCCATCGCGAGCGCGAAGCCGGCGGCCGAGCAGTCGACGACGCGGCCGTGCAAGTCGTCCTTCGGCGCGTAAGCTATCGAATGGACGACGAAATCGAGGCCGCCCCACGTGGTGCGGATGGCGTCGAACACGGCCTCCAGCTGGCCGGGCTCGCGCACGTCGCATGGCAGGACGATGGGGGCGCGCAGCGACTCCGCCAGCGGGCGCACGTGCGGCTCGGCGGCATCGTCCAGGTAGGTGACGGCCAGTTCGGCCCCGCAGGCGGCCATGACGCGCGCGCAGCCGTATGCGATGCTGCGGTCGTTGGCGATGCCGAGGATGAGCCCGCGCTTGCCGCGCAGGTCGATGAGTGGATTGTCCATGACAGTCTCCATAAGGTCAGCGTTCCAGCACGTAGCGGCCGGGCGCGGGGTCGAGCGGCGGCACGCCGTGTCCAGGGGCGCCCATGGTGGGCGGGGCGGTGCGGCCCGGGCTGCCCGCCTCGAGCCAGTCGGCCCAGGCCGGCCACCACGAGCCCTCGCGCGGCGCGGTCGCGGCGACCCAGTCGTCCGGCGCCAGCCAGGTGTCGCCGTCGCCGCGCCGCGCAATGCGGAAGCGCCGGTTGCGGTGGCCCGGTTCGCTGACGATGCCGGCGTTGTGGCCGCCGCTCGTCAGCACGAACGTGACGTTGGCGCCGGCGACGAGGTGGATCTTGTAGACGGACTTCCACGGCGCCACGTGGTCCGTCTCGGTGGCGACGACGAACAGCGGCGCGCGGATGTCGGCCAGCGCCACGGGCGTGCCGTCGATGCGGTAGCGGCCCTCGAACAGATCGTTCTTCAGGAACAGCCGGCGCAGGTATTCGCTGTGCATGCGGTAGGGCATGCGGGTGGCGTCGGCATTCCACGCCATCAGGTCGTTCATCGGCGGGCGCCGGCCGAGCAGGTATTCGTTGACGACGCGCGACCAGACCAGGTCGTTCGAGCGCAGCAGCTGGAACGCCCCGGCCATCTGGCGCGTCTGCAGCGTACCCTCGCGCCACATCATGTCGTCCAGGATATTCAGTTCGCTGTCGTCGATGAACAGGCTCAGTTCTCCCGCCTCCGTGAAATCGGTCTGCGCGGCGAACAGCGTCAGCGAGCGGATACGCTCGTCGCGCCGGCCCGCCAGCCACGCGGCGGCGAGCGCGAGCAGCGTGCCGCCCAGGCAGTAGCCGGCCGTGTGGATGCCGCGCCCCGGCACGATGGCGCCCACCGCGTCCAGCGCGGCGAGCACGCCCAGGCGCAGGTAGTCGTCCATGCCGAGGTCGCGGTCGGCGTCGGTCGGGTTGTGCCAGGAAATCATGAAGACCGTGTGGCCGCGGTCGACGAGGTACTTGACCAGCGAGTTGTGCGGCGACAGATCGAGGATGTAGTACTTCATGATCCACGCCGGGACGATCAGCACCGGTTCCGCATGCACGTCCGGCGTCGTCGGAGCGTACTGGATCAGTTCCATCAGGCGGTTGCGCAGCACGACCCGGCCGGGCGTGACCGCGACCTGCTTGCCGGGCACGAAATCCTCGGTGCCGGCGGGCGGCCGGTCGGCCAGCATGCGCTGCCAGTCGTCGGCGAAGTGGGCGGCGCCGCGCACGAGGTTCATGCCGCCTTCCGCCGCCGTCGCCTGCAGCACCTCCGGATTCGTCGCGACGAAGTTCACCGGCGACATCATGTCGAGCAGTTGGCGCGCGGCGAACGATACGACCTGCTCGTGGTGCGGCGAGACACCGCCGATGCCGGTCGTCACGTTGTACCACCATTGCTGGTTCAGCAGGAATCCCTGCTGGATGACGTTGAAGGGCCAGCGCTGCCACGCGTCGCCGCTGAACCGGCGGTCCTGCGGCAGCGGTTCGATGCATGGCGCGGCCTGGCCGGCGGCGGCGCGGGCGGCATATTCGCCGAAGCGGCCCGCCTTGCGCCATGCTTTCTCCGACAGCCGCGCCCATTTGCCGGGCGACTGCCCCAGGTGCAGGGTCCAGTCCAGCCAGGCCAGCGCCAGCGCGGCCGGCGAGATGCCCGACGTCAGGCGCCCGAGCGCCGCGTGCAGCAGGCGGTCGGCCGGGGTAGGGCCTTCGGTGTCGGCCGCGGCGACGGTGTCCGGCGCCGGCGGCGCGGCCGGCACGGCGTCGGGCGCGAGTGCGAGCGGCGCCGGGAAATTCACATTGAGTTCGTTCATCAGGGCACCGGCATTCAGTCAGGGTCATGGGGGTGGCCGGATTTGAAACGGCCACGGCGGTTATTGCAAGTCACGCCGGATCGGATTCGTGGAATCGCCGATCGGGTTATATGAGTTCTATCTTACTATCGAATACAACAAGATTCGACGTTAACGATTTTATTTAGAGTGCATGTTCGGAAATCGTTTATATCCGATATCACGTCATCTCATTTCTGGTGGCCCACGTCGGTTTAACAGAACTTGAGCAGAGTAAAAAACATTTCCCGTACGTTCCGCGTGCGATCCGGCTCCAGGCCCGCCGACCGGTTAACAGGATTGCGCGCAACCGAAATCAGTAACGCGTAAATGCCATTTCAATTGCCGGAAATAAGCGAGCCCGATTCGCGAATATGTCCGGCATTGCCGCGTTCGCGCTTTTACGGGCGCCGCTATTCCACGAAATTGATTCCGTAAATATGCTCGCGTTTAATGGGCCGGTAATAAAAACCTATTGGCGGGAAACAAACGATATTCCCTCGATAATGGCATCGCAATGGGCGGCACGCGCGTCATTCGCCGCCGAGCGCCTGCTGCAGTTTCTGGTCGAGGCCATAGATATCGTCGGTGAACAGGGGGCGTCCCTCGCGGTCGACGAGCGCCGTCGCGTAGAACAGCACCACCGGTACCGGCTGCGGCAACGGCACCACCTGCGTGCGTCCCGGCCGCAGCGCGGCGGCCACGGCGGGGGCATCCCAGCGTTGCGGATCGGCCAGCACGAACTGCGCGAGGGCCGCGGGGAATTCGACGCGGATGCAACCGTGGCTGAGGTCGCGCCGCGTGCGCCCGAACAACGACTGCGCGGACGTCGAGTGCAGGTAGATGTTCATCGGGTTCGGCATCGAGAACTTGACGGCGCCGAGCGCGTTCTGCGCGCCGGGCCGCTGGCGCACGCGGGCCGTGCCGGCGCGCAGCGCGGCCACGGCGTTTGCACCGGCATCGTCCAGCACCTGGCCGGACGCGCCCACCAGCTCCATGTCGTTGCGCGCCAGGTAGCCGGGGTCGCGCGCGAGCTTCGGCAGGATCTCCGCCGTCGCGATGCTGCGCGGTACGTTCCAGTACGGGTTGAATTCGATGTGGCGCATCTGGCCGATGAACAGCGGCGTCGGCGTGCGCCCGGCCGCGCCGACGATGACGCGCATCTCCAGCAGCGGGTCGGCCGTGTCGCGCCCGTCGAATGCCCACAGCCGGTACGCCGGCACGTCGACGACGACCAGGCGTCCGTCCGGCGGCTGCGGCAGCCAGCGCAGGCGTTCCAGCGTCAGTTCGAGCTGCGTCACGCGTCGCGCCGGCGGCACGGCCAGCGCGGCCAGCGTGGTCGGACCCAGCGTGCCGTCGGGCGCCAGGCTGTGGCGCGTCTGGAAGCGACGCAGCCCGGCCACGAGGTCGGGCGCGAGCACGTCGCCGCTCCCGGCCGGGACCGTGGCGTCGAGGTCGCCCAGCACGCGCAGGCGTTCGCGCAGCGCCGCGGCGCCCGCGTAGGCGGCGCCGGGTTCGAGGCGCCGGGCCGGCACCGGCGGCAGCGCCGGCCACTGGGCGTGCGTGCGCGTCAGGTCGCGGTAGCGGGCCAGCATCGCTTCGACCCGCCCGACCATCGGCAGCGCCGGGCGCGCCGCGTCCACGGCCTCGTCCAGGCGGTTCGCGGCAAGCGCGCCGCGCAGGCGTTCGACCGGATCGAACGGCGCCGATCCGGCCGGCGCGCGGTAGCCGGATGCGACCCGGCCGACGTGCAGGTCCGTCAGGTATTGCAGCATGGCGGTGGCGAGGTCGCGTTCGAGCGCCTCGGCGCCGGCGCCCGACGCGCCCTGCTCGACGCGGCGCGCGAGCCCTTCGGCATCGTAGCGGGCCGGGTCGAGGCCGTGGCGCGGCGCATCGCGCAGCAGCCGCACGGCCGCGCGCGCACGGGCGGCGTCGTGCTCGAGCCAGGACGACACGGGCCCGGCAGCGTACAGCCGCGGCACGAGCAGCCGGGCGTCGACCGGCGCGTCGACGGACGCTGGTGCCAGCGGTGCCGCCGTCGGGGCCGGTGCCGGGGCCGGCTGGGCCGCGCCGGCCAGCGCATGGACGACGGCCAGCTGGGCGGCGAGGATGCCGCACAGGCGGCGCAGACCGCCGCGGTGACGGCGGGGTGGACAGGCGACGGTCGCGGCGGGCGTGGCGGGAAGCGGGGATCGAGACATGGGGGCACGATAGGTGGCGGATGCCGGTAGCGTCCTTGATATAGATCAAAGTTGCACGAGATGCATGACCTTTCACGCCCGGGCGCCGCTATGGCGTCCCGCCGCGCAGCACGTGCCGGTACCGCAGCACGGGCCGCGCCAGGTCGAGGCCGAGGCGCACGCACGCGACGGCCAGCAGCGCACCGGCCGGCCGCGCCAGCGCCGGCCAGAGGCAGGCACCGAGGCAGGCGATGACGGCCGCCACGTGCCAGCGACATTGCGCGCGTGTCCGCGCCGGTCCGACGAGGTCGGCGATCTTCGGCACGCGCACGTCCGGCGCCGTGCGTTCGCGCAGGTGATACCACACGAGGAACGGCACGATCCGGACCAGCATGCCGTTGACGGCCGACAGCGCGAAGCCGAGGAGGAAGCAGACCCCGACGGCGACGGCGCGCGCATCGGACATTGCGCCGGGCCAGGCGAACAGCCAGGCGGCGGCAACGAGCGACGCGAGCGCCAGCAGCCAGTACCCCGTGCCGGCCGCCGCCCGGCTGCGCGCGCGCCGCAGCAGCAGCGCGGCGGCGATACCCGCGTACAGCGTGACGAGCGCGGCGCCGGCCAGTGCCGCGGACATGCGCCAGCCGGCGTCGAGCCAGCGGCCCGCGCTCCACCCGGCCAGCGCCAGCAGCACGAGCGGCACCAGCGCGCGCGCCGGGCGTGCCGGAAACGGATCGGTGGCCTGGAACATCGGGATCACCTGGAACGACACGGCCAGCACGAGCGGCACGACCCACCCGGCCAGCCCGAGCGCCGCGTGCACGTCAACGAGGGCCGGCACCGGCACGGCCGGGCCGCCGGCCAGCCACGCCGCCAGTGCGAGGCCGGCGGCGATGCACGCGACGAGCGCGGCGCACGCGGCGCGCATGCCGAACGCGACGTGTGCCACGGCCGCCGGTGCGCGCCGGCGCCGCTGCCACAAGGTGGGAATGAGACAGGCGAGCAGCAGCACGAACGCGCCGGCGAGCAGGCCGGCGCCCAGCGCGAACAGCGGCGCGCGGCCGTCCAGGAATGCCGCCGCCAGAAGGGCGGCGCCGGCGCCGAGCGGCATCCACGCGCGGCGCGCGCCGCCCACGGCGCCGGCCAGCGGCAGGCCGGCGACGGCGGGCAGCATCTGCAGCAGCGAACCGGCCATCGTCATCGTCAGCATGCCCAGGGTGACGAGGTGGACGCCCGCCAGCGCGGCCGGGTGCCAGCGCGACGCGAACACGTCCGGGCCATGCCAGACGGCGACGAGGCCGGCGGCCGCGCCGAACCACGGTGCCGCGAGCAGGTAGGCGAGCGGCGTGGCGGGCGCCGGCATGTGGTCGTAATCGAGCGCGCGCCGCATCAGGCGGTGCGGGCGATGGCCACCAGGCAGGCGCCGTCCGGCCGCCATTCGGCGCGCCAGGCATAGCCCATGCGGGCCAGGATGGGGTAGAGGGGATGCGGTTCGCGGTCCAGCAGCACATGCAGTTCGGCGTAGCCGTGCAGGCGGTCGAGCGTGTCGAGCACGCGTTCCATGGGTTCGGGCGCGGGCAGGGCGCGCAGGTCGAGCAGGGTGGTGGTGGTCATGATGGGTCGATGAGGCTGGACAGCGGCACGCCGTCCAGCGTTTCCAGGAAACGGGCGGTGGCGCGGCACAGGGCGCCCTTGAGGACGCAGCTTGGTGCCAGCGGACAGGCCGCCGCGCGCGTGCCGAGGCACGCGACGACGGCGAAATCGGGCTCGGTGCGGCGCACGACGTCGCCGACCATGATCGCGTCCGGCGTGCGCGCCAGGCGGATGCCTCCGCTGCGCCCGCGCACGGTCTCGATGAAGCCGGCGTGGCCGAGTTCGTTCACGACCTTGGTCAGGTGGTGGTGCGAGATGCCGTGCAGCGCGGCCACCTCGCCCGTCGTGACGAGGCGCTGGCCGTTGGCGCCCAGGTGCATCAGGAGGCGCAGGGCGTAGTCGGTATGGTCGGTGAGTCGCATGCTTCGCTCCTGCGCCGCCGGCTCAGGCCTTGGTGGACGTGCGGACGGCCGGCGCCGGTGCCGTGGCCTCGGCGGTGCGGCCGGGGCGGCGCATCAGGCGCAGCACGAACAGCGCGAGGAACACGGTGCCGAGCGCGAACACGACGTCGCCGGGCACGCGCAGCCACACCATGCGCTCCATGAACACGGAGTGGATCACTTCCGGCGAGCGGGCGAACCACATGCCGCGCGAGATGCTGGCCCAGGCCTGGTAGATGCCGGCCGGGACGAGCGCCATGAAGACCATCATCGCCAGACCGATGTTCAGCAGCCAGAACACGGGTCGCAGCAGCGCGTCCGACCACACGCGCCGGTCCGACAGGCCGCGCAGGCAGAACAGCATCAGGCCCACGCCGAGCATGCCGTACACGCCGAACAGGGCAGCGTGGCCGTGGGCGGCCGTCATGTTCAGGCCCTGCATGTAGTACAGCGCGATCGGCGTGTTGATGGAAAAGCCCAGCAGGCCGGCGCCGACGGTGTTCCAGAAGCCCACGGCGATGAAGCACAGGATCGCCCAGCGGTAGTTCGCGACCCACGGCGCCGCCTTGGTGCGCTGGTAGTTACGCCAGGCTTCGATGCCGATCATCGACAGCGGCACCACTTCCAGCGCCGAGAACATGGCGCCGATCGCGATCACGGCCGTCGGGGTGCCGGTGAAGTACAGGTGGTGCAGCGTGCCGAGGATGCCGCCGAACAGGAACACGATCGTCTCGAGCACGATGGCGGTGTTGGCGCTGGCGGCGCGGATCAGGCCCAGGCGGGTGAACAGCAGCGCGATGACGGCGGTGGCGAACACTTCGAAGAAGCCTTCCACCCACAGGTGCACGAGCCACCATCTCCAGTATTCGACCATCGCGTAGTGGGTATGCTGGCCCCAGGCGAGCGAGGTGGCGTAGAAGCCGCCGATGCAGACGGCCGCCAGGAACACCATGGCGATCAGGCCGCGGCTCTCCGACGGTTTCTTCAGCGCGGGCCACAGGCCGCGGCCGAGCAGGAACGCCCAGAACAGCAGGCCGACGAACAGCAGGTATTGCCAGATGCGGCCCATGCTGGTGAATTCCAGGCCCTGGTTGCCGAGCCAGAAGCTGAAGTCGACGCCGCGGTGCTGCAGGGTGCCGAGCCAGCCGCAGGCCGTCGAGCCGGCGACGATGAATAGCAGCGCGTAGAACAGCACGTTGACGCCGAGCGCCTGGAATTTCGGCTCGTGGCCGGAAATCGCGGGCGCGATGTACAGGCCGGTCGCGAGCCAGGCGGTGGCGATCCACAGCACGGCGAACTGGGTGTGGATGGTGCGGCTGACGGTGAACGGCAGGATGTCGCCGAGCGGGATGCCGAAGAAGGCGTTGCCCTCGACCGAGTAGTGCGCGCTGACGACGCCCATGCCTACCTGCGCCAGGATCAGCGCGACGACGACGGCGAAGTACTTGCGCGTGGCGCGCATCGACGGCGTGGCCTTCAGGTTGAACAGCGGGTCGTCCTTGGGCGGTGTCGGGTCGGCGTCTTCCGGCTGGGCCGAGTGGAACAGCACCATGCCGGCGATGGCGCCGATCATGACGACGATGCTGGCCACCGACCAGATGCCGGCGCCGGCCGTCGGCGTGTTGCCGACCAGGGGTTCGTGCGGCCAGTTGCTGGTGTACGACAGGCCGGTCTCGCCGGGGCGGTCGGTGGCGGCGGCCCAGGCGGACCAGAAGAAGAAGCCGGTCAGCGCGGCGCGCTCGTCCGCGTCGGGCAGCGAACCCGCGGTCATCGCGTATTGTTCGCGCAGGTGGTCCAGCTTCGGATCGGTGCCGAACAGGCCGGCGTAGTGCGCGGCGACCGCCTGCACGGCACGCGTGCGTTCGGCCGACAGGGTGACGGTGTCGCCGGCCGCGTCGTACGTGTTGCGGCGCAGGGTGTCCTTGACGACGGCGTCGATGGCGCCGCGGGCGCCGGCGTCCAGGCCGGCGTAGGGCAGGCCGTGGTCGCGCCGTGCCAGGCTCTCCTGCAGCGCGACGGCTTCGCGGTGCAGCCAGTCGGCCGACCAGTCCGGAGCGACGTAGCTGCCGTGGCCCCAGACGGTGCCGAGCTGCTGGCCGCCGGCCGAGAGCCAGGCCTGCTGGCCGCGTTTGATCTGGTCGCCCGTGTAGACGACGTGGCCCGTGTCATCGAGGATGCGGGCGGGAATCGGCGGCGCCTTCAGGTAGATCTCCCGGCCGACCAGCAGCAGCGCGGCAAAGGAGAGTACGCAGATGATCGCCAGCCAGGTCCATAGTCTGCGTGTTGCGTGCATGGCTTTTTCCTTCACTGGTGGTTGAACGGCGCCATCGTCGATGCAGCGCCTGGATGGCATTGTGCGACCATCTTTTTATTTGTTGCATATCCGATGCAGGTTTTATTTGAAAACCTTGAAGCAGGTTCAGGAACGGCGCCGGCACTGTCGTCCGGCGGCCCCGGCTAGTCACTTTGGCCGATTGTCCGGCGCGGCGCCGGCTCCTACCATGCGGGTGAGATTTCCATGAAAAGGAGGCCGCCATGGCCCTGTTGACCATCGAAGAAGCCCGTCCGGCCCCGGCACCCGCCGGGGGCACGCCCTTGTTCGCGCTTGGTTTCCGCCCGTTCTACCTGCTGGGCGCCGCCTTCGCCGCGCTCGCGGTGCCGCTGTGGATCGCGGCGCAGGCGGGCATGCGCCTGCCGGTGCGCGTCGACATGCTGTGGCACATGCACGAGATGGTGTTCGGCTTCGCGCTCGCCATCGTCGTCGGCTTCCTGTACACGGCCGGCTACAACTGGACCAAGCTGTGGACGCCGCGCGGCCGCGTGCTGGCCGCCATCGCCGGGCTGTGGGTCGCGGGCCGTGTGGCGATGCTGTGTGCGCCGCCGGTGTGGGGTGCCGCCGTCGACGCCGCGTTCCTGCCCGTCGCCGCCTGGCCGCTGTACCGCGTGCTGAAGCAGTCGGGCAACCGCCGCAACATGTTCCTCGTCGTCCTGCTCGGGCTCCTGGCGCTGTGCAACGCGGTGTACCACGCCGCGGCGCTGGGCTGGGCGCATATCGACCCCCTGAAGCCGGTGCACGCCGCGATCATGCTGATCGTCGTGATCGAGATCGCCATCGGCGGCCGCGTGATCCCGATGTTCACCCGTAACGCCGTGCCGGACGCGCGTCCGGTGCAGGACGAGCGCCGCGACCGCTGGGCGCTCGCGCTGACCGTGCTGGCCGGCGCCGCCTGGGCGTTCGGCCTGGAAGCGCGCCTGGCCGCTAGCCTGGCGCTGTTCGCCGCCGTCGGCCAGGGCGCGCGCCTGATCGGCTGGCAGCCGTGGCGCACGTGGAAGAATCCGCTCCTGTGGATCCTGCACGTGTCGTACTTCTGGATTCCGTTCGGCTTCGCGCTGCTGGCGCTGTCCGAACTGGGCTACATCGCCGCCAGTGCCGCGCTGCACGTGCTGACCGTCGGCGCGCTGGCGGGCCTGATCATGGGCATGATCACCCGCACGGCGCTGGGCCACACCGGCCGCGCGCTGCGCGCCGGGCGTGCCGAACTCGCGATGTTCGTGCTCGTGCAGGCGGCCGTCGTGCTGCGCTTCGGCGCCGCCGTGCTGCCGGCCTGGCGCGACGCCGGCCTGGTGCTCGCCACCGTC
>Ga0308166_1004252_pt1 | contig 11560 bp, 9 predicted proteins | sample PhyCR2_2_FD_202137 | JGI IMG/M metagenome (GOLD analysis project Ga0308166, IMG submission 202137) | Phyllosphere microbial communities from UC Gill Tract Community Farm, Albany, California, United States - DLSLCC.R2 | ecosystem: Host-associated > Plants > Phyllosphere > Unclassified | place... | reverse complement strand
TCTTCAAGAAAGTATATAAATATTAAACAACTTGCTGTTTAATTAAGCATTAAATTCACTTGGCACGTATTTCGTGCTTTACCTGCCAGTGTTTTTTTCCTATGATGTGCCCCACGCATGCGCTCGTAGCTCAGTTGGATAGAGTACAGGTTTCCGAAACCTGGGGTCGTGGGTTCGATCCCCGCCGGGCGCACCAATTTTTAGTTTCAGCAAGTATCAATTCTTACCAAAACCATTGATATCACTACTATAACAAACTCTAATTAGTTTCATAAAGTACCAAAACGTTCCACCAGTTACCGTAATCTTTACGGTATTTTTTCCAGTACAATCTGATACCGCAATAATTCATACCGTAAAAAACCTATTTAATTTTGTCCTAAAAGCTCTTTGTAACCCGTATTTAACTAAAATCATTGAACATTTTTAGTACGATCATTTGTACTAGAAGAATTTTTGCCGATTAAATTATGTTCATTTGGATCAAAAAAAGATATCTAACTTTTAAAAATTAGACTCAAATTAAAATGCAGAAGAAAAAGTTTGTAAGATTGAGCTAACATTGTAAGAAGTAGGCCTAATTAATTGGCCCCTAAAATATTAAATCGCAAGTTGAATAATTGAGAATCACAAATGAAAGATTGGGTCTATTTTTATATTGAGCACACAATCAAATATGGTGAGCCATTCTATAAAGAGACTGGTTGGTCATTGGGTTTAAAGAATAATTATATGGTTATGAGCATGATAAGAAGCTAAATGAATACAATTGATACAATGGTGGGCTGATCATGTTGATAGTTGGGCAATCTGATTTAAATATTAGATATTACCAAAATGATTTTTATACAGAGAAATTAGCTTAATGAAAATATTGAACTTTTTAAAAAATAAAATTACTTCTAATGAACTAGCTGAAACAATTGCACTTAGTTTGATTTTCTATATAGTCCTGGTCTGCTTCGCTTTATGTATTGGCTTAGCACTTACAACGTTTTTTGAAACAGGAAAAAAAGAAATTCCTAGTGTTATTTCGAATATGTTTGTTTGGTCCGCTACACTGATTGCACCTATCATTGCAATCCTATTATTAAATTCATGGAGATACCAAAAAAACTTTGAAGCTGATTCAACTTTATTGAACTCTTCTGAAGAGAACCTAATTAGATTTAACAGAAAGATTGATCTAATTTGTCGAACTGTAATAAGAATTTATGAAGTGTATAAACAAGAGAACTCATATTATTTGGGCCACTCCATAATGCGTAAAGCTCATGAAATTTCAGATCAACTTCTTGATGACTTTTATTTAAATATGGAACGGTATTTAAATTATAACGAAAATCTTGAACTTAAGAACCTGCTAAATGAATATTATGGAATTGCAATCGATTTTTTATATATAAATAAGGAAATCATTCAGGATTATTATGGCCCTATTTATCACCAATTAAAATCGGGTTCATCTAATGAAGCGTGGGTTGATTCAAAACTTACCTTGGGCCTTTCTGAGGGCGATCCAAGAGAAAGAGCAATAAATGCAAAATATTCAATGTTTAATACCTGTTATGAGCATGTAGCTGAGAATATGGAATTGGATAAGGATTCCGGAGAAATGACACGAATACGTAAAACATACAAGGAATATTACGAATTAATGGATAGTTTATATAAACAGATAAACCTTAAGATTCGAGAAATAAATAGAGCATAAATAGTGAGCAAACAACTATGTGCGCAAACTATGAACCGATTTCAAAAGACCGAGTACATCTACTAGATCTATTCGAACCTACATTCGACTATAAAGCTGATGTTTATCCGGGTTATGACTGCCCTCTTATTTTTTCTAAAGATGGCCATATAGAATGGCGTCAGGTTAAGTTCGGCATGATTCCACCTTGGAACCATGATTTGAAATTCTCAAAGTATACCTACAACGCCAGAACTGAGACGGTTGATAAAAAGCCGAGCTTCCGTCATGCGTGGGCTAAAAGCCAGTTTGCACTAATACCTGTAGAAAAGATTTATGAACCACGTTATATAAACGGTAAAGCAGAGCGTTGGGGAATTTTTCGTAAAGACGGAATGCCCTTCACTGTCGCTGCAATTTATGAATCAACAATGATAGAAGGCCAGCAAGTTAGGTCAATGTCTATGTTAACAATCAATGCTACTAATCACCCATTTATGAATCAATTTCATAAACCCGAAGACGAAAAGCGATCTATCATCGTCATTCCTGAAGAATATCGAAATGACTGGCTAAACTGCAAAAAAGAAGATGCTGATCAATTTTTCTTTGAGCTGCCTCTAGGTGAATTTACAGCAGTTAATTGCATGCGAAAAAGATAGGCTTTCCTTCTTGTTGATTTTCAAAAAGAAGTCATATAAATTATTTTTCTAAACTTTAGAAAAATCTATTACTTATGAAAGACGCTTTTATTTCTTTTTACGAAAATCACGAAGATGATTATTTAAAATCTATTTGGAACAGCCCCAATACAAGATTCATTTTGGATACTAATGTTTTATTAAGCCTTTACTCATTTCAGAAAGAATCTAGAGAAGATTTTATAAATATTTTGAAATTCTTAAATTCAAGACTATGGATTCCTTACCATGTTGCACTTGAGTTCCAAAGGAACAGATTGAAAGTTATAAAAAATCACAGAATTTATATTCAAGATATGCAAAAAGAGACCGATGATTTTTTAGACTCAATTTCATTTGATGATAAAATTTTCCATACATTTAAAAATAAATTTACTAGTAAAACCAAGCATCTAATTATTTACACTAAAATAGAGGATATAATTAATAATATCTCATCAGAAATTGAAGACGTTAAAGATTTACTCAAAGAGGAAGTCGGTAAGATTAGAGAGTTAATAACTGATATAGATCAAGATAAAATTTACTTAACCTCAAAAGATTATATAAGAGAAGAGTTTGACTACATTTTTAGTGGAAATAGTCTGGGTAACAATATTTTTGATACTCAAGCTAAACTGGATGATATCTTCAGGAATGGTGAGAATCGCTATAAAAATATGACTCCTCCTGGTTATAAAGATGAAAAGGTCAAAGAAAATGAAGTTTTTACATTTAATGGCTTAACATATAAGTCTAAGTTTGGCGATTTATTAATATTTAAACAAATTATCGAATATTCAAAAGACCCCAACATTAAAAATATAATTTTTATTAGTGAAGATGTAAAAGAGGATTGGAGAATAGTCGAGAATTTGAATGGAAAGAAAATTCTTGGCGCTAGACCTGAATTAAAACAAGAGATATTTATAGAATCATCTGTAGATGACTTTTATATTTTCGACATCAATAATTTTTTAAAATATACTACTTCATTCCTAAACGTCGGACTAAACCCAAGTTCAGTAGATGATATCAAAAATTCACTTTCAGTTAATGAAACTTATCAAGATGTGGAAGATTTTTTTACTGAAAATTCAGATATAAATAATATATTAAAAAAAGAAATTAAAAATATTATTCAAAATCATCCTAATCTTAATCTTTCATTTGATCCTTTATTACTTAAAGATTTAAGTGATTTAAATTTAAAAATTGAGAATTTAAATAAGTTAGAAATTATTAATTTGGAAAATATAAAATTACCCAATTTTCCTTTTTTCGATAAGAAGTACGAAGAAATTAAAGAGTATGTTCTTAAGTGTAATGCAGTAATTGAACATATTAATAACCCATCTAATAAACCTAAAATAGAGGGATTTTTAGAGTTACTTCAAAGGCTTATACGGGTCGTCAACTTACTAATTGACATAGATACTAATGCTAGATGATGAATTTCCGACCAAATGCACAATAATCTGCGACAAGTTGTGACTAGTCATTATTTATCCACAACTTTTTAAATTTGAAATTTAACTAAGCTCTAGCATATCATCTTGAATATGTTACAAATTCAAGTTAGGGGATATTCTATGAGCGAAATTGCACCATCCATTATCCAGATAAAACCGTACCTCACACAAGGGGCTGTTTTATCTGAAGCCTTATTAATCAAGCAAGTTATACCAACTACTCACATGCTTGTCCCCTATGCTCTAGAAAAGATTTCAGCAGGTTTTCCCAGCCCAGCACAAGATTACATCGACAAAGCTCTCGATATGAATGAGCACCTAATTAAAAATGAAACTGCAACTTTTATTGTCAAAGTTGCTTCCCTTTCAATGCTGAATGCAGGTATTGATATTGATGACGAACTAATTGTCGATCGCAGTCTCGATGCAAAACACGGCGATATTGTCGTGGCACTAATCGATAATGATTTTACAGTTAAGCGCCTAATGATTGATGAAAAAGGTCAATGGCTTAAAGCAGAAAACCCAGATTACAAAGATATTCATTTATTAGATGGCCAAGAGCTGCTTATTTGGGGCGTTGTTACTTGTATCATTAAAATGATAAGAAATAAGTCATGAAACATGAGAACAAAGTCTTCTTTCTTATAGATGTTAATAACATGTACGTCTCATGTGAGAGAGTCTTTGACCCGAGTTTGAATAATAAGCCAGTGATAGTTCTCAGCAATAACGATGGGTGCGCCGTGGCGCGTAGCAATGAGTCGAAATCCTTAAATATAAAAATGGGTGTGCCACTTTTTCAAATTACAGATATTGTTCAGCAGCATAACGTAATCGTACTTTCAAGCAACTATGCAATGTATGCAGAAATGTCGAGGCGTTTTCATAAGATTCTGAGTTCGTACGTAACTGATGAAGAAGTTGAGCCTTACTCAATAGATGAGTGTTTCGTTGATTTTACCGCTTATGAGCAGAACTTTGATTTAGAAAAAGTTGGCCAAGAGATGCGACAACAAATATGGAAATGGCTTGGCTTACCAGTTTGCGTCGGTATCGGTAGAAGTAAAACAGAATCGAAGATTGCGAATCATATTGCTAAAAAGAATGCGGGTTTTAACAGTGTGTGCGATCTTGTATCAATGGATCCGTGCAACAAAGAATATTACTTCGCGCAGATTGATGTAAGTGAGGTCTGGGGCGTTGGCCGTAAACACTCAAAGAAATTGCAATCAATAGGCATTAATACTGTTTTAGATCTGGCCTGTGCAGAACCTCGAGAGATGCAGAAAAAGTTTTCAATTGTGATGTCCAGAACAATCTACGAGCTTCAGGGTATCTCATGTATTGAGATCGAGCACACTCCCCCATCAAAAAAACAAATAGTTGCAAGCCGGTCTTTCGGTGGTCGCGTAACTGAGCTAACGGATCTAAAAGAAGCTATCTCAATGTATGCTCAAGATGCCTGTAAAAGATTGCGTGATGAAGGATTGTTGTGCGGATGCATGATTGCTTTCGTTCAGTCAAACCCTTTTGATCCAAATGTGCCGTTTTACAATAAATCTATTACCGGCTCATTTTCAGAGCCAACTGATTGCGCTATCGATTTCGTCAAAGCAGCGACAAGAATGTTGAACGATATTTATAAAGAAGGAATTAAATATAAGAAGTGTGGTGTTGTGCTTACATGTTTAGAGCCAAAATCTGGCCACACTTATGACCTTCTAACTGATTTTAAAAATATAGAGAAAAAAGAAAGTTTGATGCAGGCTATGGATGGTATCCATGGCAAGTTTGGAAAGAAGAAAATTAGTGTGGGTCCGTGCTTTATACCAAATAGAAATTGGTCAATGTCGAGAGATAAATTGAGTAGAAATCCGTTTACTTGGAATGGCATTTTGATTATAAAAAATTAGTTTGTTGATTGTTTCGCTTATTTGCTTTAAAAATATTAAGTAAAAATGAAGTATTTGATTTGAGAGAATTTTTAATGCTAAAAAACTTATTCCTGAAATTTAAGATTAGTGCAGAATGGGCAGAATTAATTTGGAAAATTGTTACCTTTATATTCATTCTTTTAGGAACTACAAGCACTGCATTATTAGCCCGAGCTTCAAAAGAAATAAATGATTTAGGATCATTTATATGGGTTATCGTAGCTACCATAAGTGCATTAATTTTCAGCTTAATATTTTATATAATTAATCTATCAAAATCAAAAAATGCTGAGGCTACTAAATTCAATATTGAAGCAAATTATCTAGCAACCTTATCATTACCAAAATCTACAATCAATCCACTTTCTGATGTTTTTACAGATCAGATAATTAACTTGTATGACTTAAATTTACCTAGAATGCAAATACATAAAAATAAAGTATTTAAACGATGTAAGTTAATTGGACCAGGATGTATCGCAATATTAGGAGGAAATTATATAGGTAATAATTTTTTAGATGCGGGCAGTATATTATTGTTACCAGAACAAGTAGAGCTAGCTGGTATAATCCTTTTTGAAAACTGCACTGTTGAAGATTGTGAGATAATTGGCATTACTCTTTTAGTTAATTACAATACAAAACAACACTTTGAAAGTATGGGAGCTCATGTTCCTAATATTAAGAGTTATTTTCCACAAAATGTAATTAATGAGAATGTATTATATTAAAAAATCTCAGATTCCCATATTTAAATATATTCTATTTACAAAAATAGAATATAAAGTGTAATTACATGATTCAATTTTTTCTTTATTTGAATAATGTGCTATAGCTATCTATATCTACTTAGGTGCTCATTTTTTTAGTATTCATGCAAAATTCAAATCGTTTTCAATGGGTGAATAAAATATTTGGCAATAATATGATTGCATTCAGAATCTTATATCATTAAGTAAAAGCTCTCTACCTAAATAATATTTAATTAAAATTATAAAAGCCCTTCTTAGAGGGCTCTCACACGAATACCTAGATTCACATTGCTATTGATTGTATGAGCTGTGCATCCTGATAATAGAATGCACAGCAATATTAAAGCTTTCATGACATCCAGCTTTTAATTTTAGTTAGATTGGCTTTACGATCATCCAAGCCATTTGTACCGCCATTAATACGGCGTGTAATAGTTAGCACATCATCACGATCAGCAAGCTCATTCAGCCCATTGTTTACCCAAAATTTACAGGCAACCAGAAAACCAATACTTGGTATTACTACAAGTTCGGGATGAGCTTCAAAATCAATACCTAATGCTCGGCCATACTTTTGATAATTAGCACGACCGGTCAATTGGATCGGTCCGCGCCCCTTAAAGCGAACTCCATCACCAGCCATAACATTACCTAGATCTTTACGGCCCTCGTACGCTGCACCAGATGCAATTTCTTCCATATATCGAAAGTTGCCTGACTCATGTGCAAGCTGAGCGATGAAATGTGCAAAGCGTAACTCGTTATACAAAATTGCATATTCTTTTAAATGCACATTTGCAGCTAAAGCAAGTTCTTCAGCTCTGCTTTGATTTGCACCAAGCTTCTTGAATAAAGCTGTCAATGTGCCACGTCCTATTTTTCCATCAACTGCAACACCAAGTGTTTTCTGTAAATTACAAAAGTTCATTTCTGTTTCCTTTAGATGTAAAAAACCGCCCGAAGGCGGCATTAACTGTTTTCGATATCGCTTCTGGCTTTCTTAACTTCTTTGATTACTTCAATAATCGTCTTACCTTCCTGTTTGTTGATAAAGTTAAAAGTCCATCGGACCAAAGCCCAACCGGGAATACCGCAAACGAAGAAGAATCCACCGAGTGCCATCATCCCCCAAACATCTGTAATCCATTCATGAAGCCCCCACTTCACAATAATGAATGAACCACCAGCTAAACTTGATACAACTGTACAAATTAGGCCTACAGCCCATTCTTGAGGCGATCGTGGCATACGTGTCATTAATACAACTGCTGCAACTAAGGCGACTGCTAAAGTCACCATAATTGCCGCCCCATAAAATTTTAAAATTGCTGTTAAACCGCTAGTGGAAACTGGTTCCATTGATATCTCCAGATATTTTTAGACAATAAAAAAGCACCCGACATGGGTGCTCTAAGTTCTTTCAAAGTATTAAAGGGTTTGTAAAATTTTCCCTCCATTTATTAGTTGTGTTGTCAGTGGAGCTACTCCGACAATTGCGGTACCACCCGCTCCTGGCTGGCCTTCAGTTGTGCCGTGGTAATTCCAGTTCCATGTTCCATCGTTGATGGACTTAGTACCACGTTGGCCCCAACCTCCACCATCACCGGATAAAGGAGAACCATAGCGGTCGTTTTGAGTTCGGTAACCTTTGCCTGGTATCTCCGCTTCAGCATCAGTAACTTTAACCACCATAAAATAGCCATTAAAGTACCAACGCCAGTCTTGAGTATCATTGTAAATTGGCTGACCTGTCATAACCCGTCCAAAAGGTGCACCAGCTCCACCAGGTACTCCTTGAACTCCATAAGTTAGTTCAGTGTAGACACCACTTGGAGTAGCACCACCTCCAGAGCCACCTCTAGCTAAAGTGCCTCCGTCAATAATCAGATTCAATTTGCTGTGCCGGTTCATTAAACCAGGTGCGCCTTGGAACCCATCACGGCGAGTTTTGGTAAAGTTGTAATCCGGATCACTAGACCACGCACCGAATGCAAGATGGGGCAAACCTCCATCACCTCCACGCCCAACCACTGAACCTTTAATCGTAAGATTTACAGTAAGACCAGGAGGAAACTCCCCTGTATCAATCGCTGGCAGTTCTGGGGCGGCAGGTACAATAAACTCTTGTTTTGGTGGACTAGAGTTATAGTCAAACTTATAAACCATTCTTGTTTCTGGTCGAAGCGAACTAGAACTCGAAACCAAAGCACCCGCTTCAACAATAAAGCTAATTTCTCCAGTCGTTGGCAAGTCACCTCGTTGCATCTGGTACAAACGAGCTAGATTTAGGTCTAGCTGGTCATATCGAATGTAAATCGGAGAATCATCAACTGGCACATCAATGAAGTCCTTATCATTCAGGTAATACCGCACATCGTAATTAACTGCCGTGATCGTATTTGAGAACTTATCAACCGGATCTTTCTTAGCAACTAAGTAAGGCAATGAGTCTTTTGTATCGTCATTAACGACTGTATAAATCGTATTAACGAAATCATCAGGGCTTAACTTTAATGCCCCATTTGGTAAGCGACCTAAAATAACTTTGTTCTTAGCAGATCCAGCAGTGATAGGAATCAAGTCTACGCTACCATCGCCCATTTGCAGATAAATCACATAGCTCTTGCCCGCAATGAAATCTACATCATGGCTTAAAGTCAGGATTAAACCCTCTTGCTGCACTACCTCGCCACTTTGATGAATTCCATTTCGATAATCAGCTACAGCGATGCGATCACGTAAAACCAGTAATTCAGACTCAGGTGCTGCATCAAAGGTGATAGATTTACGCTGAAAGCGAAGTTTATTCCAAAGCCGGTACGCATTGAAATGCGCTTGCCACTTATTACGTACACCTACCGATTTCACCTCTTTAGGGTTTTTGGCTCCTTTATCCGGCAAGTAAATATTAATACGGCTATCATCGGTCGGATCTGTGTATTCATAGATCAAACCATCGTAGTCATCCATCACACCAAAGGTCAGATCATGCTTGTAACTATCAGGAATGATATTCCTGAAGTTAAACAGCAAAACTGAGTTATCTGTTGGTCGTTCAAAGTAAATTTTGAGCTTATTGTTTTGCCGGTAGGCAGTACAAAACACTGCATCACAAAGATTCGTTACCAACTCTTCAAATGAAAGATTGGTATCATCAATGGTGGTACAGAACTCTGCGGCTAACGGTGTGCCAAAATAATCGACAATATCGTTATAAGTACGGTAGATATTTTCTATATCAATCTCATCAATCGTACGGCGGCCAATCTTGTCATCAAGCGTCATTGAGACCAGTGCATCAGCAAAGCTAGACGTTGGAAATAGCTCTGTCGTCATTGCACCATTTTTATAAGTCGGCAACATCCGCTGAAGATCAAAATTGATCTTGCGTGACTTAACAGATAAAGCTCCAGTCGTTGCATATGTACGTGCACGGAAAACTGTTTCATGTTCATACACTGTACTTTGCAACGGATAAGCACCATACAATGCTTGCCACTTCACATCATCAACAACAGTGGTAACTGCTGGAGTTGGTGTTAATCTTCGTGCACGTACACTGCAGCGGCCCTGAAATGTGACCATATCCAGCGTTGCACCAACCGTTTGGCGTGACTTTGCAGACCCCTTAAGAATGATCTGCTTTAGCATTGGATTACCAATTGCAGCGCCCGATTCATTCACTGGAGTGACTTCAACTTCAATCGTGACGTTTACAGCACCCTGATTTCCCCCTGAAGAGACTGTATAAAGTCCATTTGTGGCCACAAAGTTAAAAATGACACGACTGCGTTCAATGTTGTCCAGGATAAACGGGCCAATCCACTTTTCGCCTATTGAACTAATCTTTGGTGACAAAGCTACTGTTTGCTGGTTACTTAACTCTTTAAGCTTTAACCAGTTAGCATTAACGGCAGCCGGATTTGATAACGTCATGCGATCATCAGCAACCGATAGAACACTGTAAGTACCATTTAAATCGTAGGTTTGACCGTTATAAGTAAAAGAAGCATTAGTGATTTCAACTCGGTCATTGCTGACAAACTTAGTCGTTAAATCTGTATTGTTTGCCGTTGCCCGTAGGATCTCATTTGGATATGCAAAATGGAGATAGTTGGTACCATCCAGACTTTGAGTATCGGCTGGGCGTAAGACTTGTCCATTTACTGAGTTTTGATGCTGAACAGTTAATGGCGGTGTGGTAATTTCAGTACCAACTGAAAAATAGGGCTGTCCAGAAACAATATCTACACCTGGTCGGAAAACTTCGACTGATGCCCCGGCAATATCAACAATGTTGGTTTCACCGTCATAAGCACCATTAATTTTGTAGTGGCCACGACCAATACAGCCAACAATATGCTCAACTTCAACGTTATTTTCATAAACCTTGTAAGGCACAGCAATCAGATCAGGTGTATTCCATCCAGCACCGTAGTTATCTGTAATGCGACCATTTACCCTCATCTTATTTTCACGATTTGAAAGTTCATTATTTGCAGATGAGGATTGGTTATTATTCTGGTTAGTTTGAGCAATCGATGGTGCGGGCATTAAAAATGCAACCGCCACGCTTAAAACAATAGAAACGATTGCCGCAATAAGTGCAGGCATACCTTTCGGATTTTCAATCACAATAAAAGTGCCAGGTAAGAAATCTAGCTGTTTTAAGTCATGAGCATTCTTAGGTGTAACTTCATTGGCAAACGAAATTTCCGCATGATCCATATTGCTTGATGTATGAAAAATACGGACATGCTCAGGCATAGATTCATATTTGGAAGTTAGCCATTGCCCTATGGTGTGAGCATATTCCACTGTCTTTTCTTCGGACAAAGGATCCTGTTTATAAATAATCTTAATCATAGTAACTGACCCGACTAAACCCCATTGCTCTGATAACGTCTTCAGCTAAATAAGTGACCCCACCTTCCATTAGATGCAGTACACGACCTAAACGAAAAAGCCCCACATGTGGGGGCTTATTTCTTTGTCTTGGATGGAAGGCGACAATGCAGCCCTCCTT
>Ga0308166_1004251_pt1 | contig 11562 bp, 10 predicted proteins | sample PhyCR2_2_FD_202137 | JGI IMG/M metagenome (GOLD analysis project Ga0308166, IMG submission 202137) | Phyllosphere microbial communities from UC Gill Tract Community Farm, Albany, California, United States - DLSLCC.R2 | ecosystem: Host-associated > Plants > Phyllosphere > Unclassified | place... | reverse complement strand
CTACCCAAGCCTTCCCCACCCAACTCAAACAGCTTAACCAAGCCTTACAGACACTCAGTACCTTGCACAATTGGCCACTAGACCTTAATCGCCTCTTTCTCAGTGGAGACTCTGCCGGTGCGAATATTGTCAGTAACTATGCCGCTCTACTTAACTCCCCCCTCTTACAGCAACAGCTGGCGATGACACCGGCGATTCAACCTCAACAGCTCAAAGGCCTAGTCGTACACAGCGGCGTCTACGATATCGCGAGTTTATATCAAAGTGGCCAGAAACTTCCTTGGACGACACGCTGGATCATGCAAGAGGTATTAGGCGCTTATAGCGGAGAAAAAACCCCTAGCCTGAGAAAACTTTATGCTATGTCGGCAACACCTTGGCTGACGACCCACTATCCTCCTGTTTGGATTAGCGCGAGCGATAATGATTTGCTGACCCAAGGACAATCACGCCCCTTTATTGAACGCTTAACCACACTCAATGTTCCTGTTGAAGCACATATCTATCCTAAACAATGGCCTGAGCCACTCAACCATGACTTTGAATTCAGCATGCAGTATCGCGCGAGCCAGCAGGTCTTCGATAGCTCAGTTGACTTTATTCGCCGCTACTCAGATAGATAGTAAATACTTACAAACTTTCATTCTAACTGGAGCACCTTAAGTAACTGCTCCAGCGATTGAACTGGCGTGCTATAAGAAGGGATGGCAGGTGGACAAGAGGGTGATACCGAGGATTGTAGACAAAAATCAGCCACACACTGGTACTGCTCTATCCCTTCTAATAGCCCAAAAGGTACCCAGAAATAAGGAACCTGCGCTAACGGATTAGGAACCGTGCTACCGCAGTGCTGACAAAAGTCATTACGATACCCCGATGCCTTTTTCCAAGAGTGAATACTTGCTTCGCCTGCAGACCAAGTGAAGTCTCGATGATGCACTAGCGTTGCATAATTAGATTCAGTCCCTGTTTGACGACGGCATAAGGAGCAATGGCAACGATAGAAAGTTGTTGGGCTATAGGATAAGGTAAACTTAACGGAAGCACATAAACAGGTACCTTGCATAGTCTGCTCAACGTGTTGTGTGAAGATAAGCCACTATACCTAACATTCAAACTATTCAGTGTAAAAAATTTACGATTGCACCGTTGATGGATTATCGATTGGTAGCGAGTACTAACGTACATTCCCCTATAGGCTAAGGATTAATCATGACTTCATCACGTGCCACATTACTGGGTATTTCCGCAATTTTACTCTGGAGCACCATCGTAGGCCTTATGCGTCAGGTAACGTTTTACTTCGGGCCAGTGGGCGGCTCGGCGCTGGTCTATTCTGCTGCCAGCGCATTGTTAGTACTTACTATCGGCTTTCCTAAAGTGAAAAATTTTCCAAAAGGATACTTATATTTAGGTACCTTGCTCTTTGTCGCTTACGAAATCTGCCTATCGCTTTCACTTGGCTTCTCTACTTCAAATATTCAAGCGATACAGATTGGTCTAATCAACTATCTATGGCCAAGTATGACCCTGCTTTTAGCGGTACTACTCAATGGACAGCGTCCGAAATGCTTAATGCTCCTCGGCATAGCAATTAGCATGCTAGGGATTAGCCAAGTCCTCGGGCAGGGCCAAGGAAATTTATGGCAGTCTATGCTAGCCAATCTACGCGAGAATCCATTGAGCTACGGTCTTGCCTTCTTCGGTGCGATAATCTGGAGTCTATACTGTGTATTAACCAAAAGACTTGCTAAAGGCTGTAACGGTATCACCCTGTACTTTATGCTGACCGCCATTGCCCTGTGGAGTGGTTTTCTACTCACGCCCCAACCCCATCTAGACTTTACCGCGACAAGTATTGGGGCGCTCTGTCTACTCGCCTGCGCGATGGGCTTAGGTTACGCCGCGTGGAATACGGGTATCTTGCACGGCAATATTCGGTTGCTCGCTACACTCAGCTACTTTATCCCGGTGATTTCGAGCTTATTTTCAAGTGTTTGGTTAAGCCAGCCATTAGGTGGCATATTTTGGATCGGAGCGCTTTTAGTATGTGGTGGATCGTTGGTGTGCTGGGTGGGGGGGGAGAAAAAAAGGCCACTTAAAAGTGGCCAAGATGGAAGCTAATTAATATCTATTAACTCAGAAAACTTTACTATGCGCTCTTGCTCATCTAAAATATAATCAGAATTAGCTACAGCATCTTTAATTTTATTTTCTTTAACTTGGTATCCAATTAATTCCATAATAATATACTTCAAATTATAACTTGAAAAATAACCATGACTATCTCTCATTGAATCTATTTTCTTTGAGACCTCATACCTATTAGTTAATAATGGAATTTTATACATTTCATTTTCTTTAGTTGGATAACCATGACCAACATTAACTACCTCACCATGATCGGAACATAAATTAAAGTATAGTCTTTAAGATATTTATCAGCGTAAGTAAATATAGAATTAATAATTTGGTTAACTCCATATATCGATTTGTCATAGTTATCATTTAAAAAATGATACATCCTGACCGCCATTATAACTATAGGGCAGGTGATTTCCCATTAGATGTATAACATAAAAATTCTTTTCTGCAGGTTTTGAAAAATACTCCTTAACATAAGAAAGCAATTTTAAATCAGCACCTTCATTTATAGGAAACTCTGTATTATTTCCATCAGGGACTAAACGTACGTCAGCATACTTTGATATAAAGCCGAATGATTTATTCCACATATTGTTTTGCATCTGAGCATCAAACCAATAGGTTTTATATTTTTGTTCTTTAGCCATTTCCAAAATCTTGTATTTGAAGAGTTGTTTTTTATGTTTAGGAGTAGAGGAAAGATACGAGCATTGGTACCGCTAACCTAGTTTGTGCTGCAGTAGAGTGAACATTTTGGGATTTATATAACTTACCATTATCTTCAAGCTTTTGAAGATAAGGTGTTGTATCTTTATCATAACCATAAATCCCATAGCGATGAGGATTTGATGACTCGCCGATAATTAAAATAATGTTATTTTGATTTGATTCCTCTTTCTTAACATATTTAGGTAAAGAATCATGCTCAATCAATGTGTATATTTTATTATTGACAATGTCATTAGCTTTAACTTAAACTGCTGATACAATGGAACCAAAGAAAATAGGAAATTGATCTAAATATGGCTGTTAAATAAAAGTAGGATCGTACTTAACATTATTTATATAAAACCTCTCACCCCAATCACTCATACCTTCAACTGGAGGTTTAGATAATACCAATAGAAATAAAAATAAATACTGCAGATAAGGCAATAAAACACAAAAAAGAAACAAAATTTATTGTCCCAATAGTAGCTAATATTGCTCGCTGACCAGTCCCTACCGAAGCCATTCCCATACTAGTAGACAAAAAACCATATTTTAATTTAATAGGTATTTCTAAAAAAGCAGATATCATATAGAAAAATAACAAGCCAGATCTCAAAAAGCGATGGTGAATTGTTAAAATAATGGAAACAAATAACAATCCTAACAATAGGTTAATAGAAAATAAACCTACCTCGGAAGACCAAAAAAAAAAAAAAAAAACCAAAAAAAATAGTAAGAAATACCAGAAATATTATTTTATTATTTGAACCAAAAATAGAAAATTTGATTTAATCATTAATCCACTTTTCAAAATATTATTATGTAATCATTTGTCCCACACTTGATCATTACTAATTGGTACAAATTTCCACTACTAGCCCCCCACCAAGACCTTACATTCAAATTTTTTTAAGTTTACATAGTTATTAGAAAAATTCAATAATAAAAGAAATTACCAATTATTTTTGATAAATAACATAGTCACTTTTCACAAACAAAGAACTCTATTGTTTTTACGAACCTTCGTAAAGTTTATTTTTATTGCACAATTAGGAAGATGTTGATAAATTAACAATTACAAACTAAAGAAAGGTAAAAAATGTGACATATCATCAAAAACTATCAACATTATTTTTATTATCCTTGATAGCTTTATCTTACCCCTGCATACTTAATGGATTCCCACTCGTGTTCGGTGATACTGGAACATATTTAAAATCAGCAAATGAATTATTTATTCCTGCTGATCGATCATTTATGTATGGCTTTTTCATTAGATATACATCAATAACTGATAGATTAATTTTCACAATTATTACACAATCAGCACTTGTGAGTATTTCTATATATTATATGACTATTTCTTTTTTTCAAGAAAAAATATTAAGAAACTATTCAATTGCTATATTTCTCACAGCTTTACTTTCTGCAATCCCTTGGTTTAGTTCACAATTAATGCCAGATTTTTCAGTTGGTATAAGCTCGTTAATGATAATGACATTCATGATCAGAAATAAATTCTCTTATAAAGAAAATTTATTCATTATAATATTTTTAACTCTACTGATTTCGCTTCACTCATCAAACATCTTGTTATCAATACCACTAGCTATATTTTCATGCGCTACCTCATTTATCATAAATAAAGATAAACTCTTAGCTATAAAAAAAATCCTTATAATATTAATACCTATTGCTTTATCTGTAATATTTCTATCCAGTGCATCTTATAAAAATTATAAAAAATTAGCTATATTGCCTTATGGTAATGTAATGATGCTTGCGAGATTAATGGATGGCGGCGTTGCAATGGATTATCTAAAAATAAATTGCAATAAAAATACAGATTATAAAGTATGTCAAATTTTACCAGAAATACTCAAATTTTATAAAGAAGAAAAAGATCTTGGTAGCCCTCCTGGGTACGCTAGCGATAAATTCTTATGGGGCGGTTTGAATGACTCCATAGGAGGTTTTCCGGAAACACAAAAATATGCAAGTAAGATAATTAATGAATCAATATCAAACAATCCTTTAAAATTTTTTATGGACTCTTTAAATGGTTCTATGATTCAGTTAAAAAAGGTAAAAATTGGAGATAGTTTCGACCCTGAACCGGTTGGCAGTCCTACTTACCATTCTTTAATGCAATGGTATGGTAAAAAAATATATGGTTATAATGAATCATCTCAATTCAAGAATGGGTTAAACTTTCGCTATATTAATAAACTATTTATCTTATCATTTATTATTCTTTTTTCATTAACAATGATTATGACCATAAAAACAAAAAACAAATTGTTAATATATTTCGTTCTTTGTGCATTAGTTACTTATATTATCAATTCTGTAATATGCGGTTCATTATCCGCTGTTCACGAAAGATACAATGCAAGAATATTATGGATATTCATTTCAATCGGCGCTATTGCCTTAAGTATGTTGTTAGATAAAGAAATAAAAGAGAAATAAGAAAAGAGGCGATACTAAATGTATCGCCTAATCTACATATACCCTGATCTGCATCGGTCGAAATCTATTAAATTGGCTTCGTTTTAATCTAAAAACTCTAATGAATAATGAATTTTTACTTCAGATTACATTATATATAAACTATAATAGTAGTTAAATTTGACAAAATCTCGTCATATGGATACATATGCTTATAATGATATCAAACAATGAAGGTATATCATGACTTGTGGAATTAATATAGCTGTTTTAATCCCCTGCTATAACGAAGCTCTAACCATTACTCAAGTAGTTTCTGATTTCAAAAAATATCTACCCGAAGCAGATATTTATGTCTACGATAATAATTCTACAGATGGAACCTTTGAGGTAGCCTCTAAACTAGGCGTTCACGTCAAAAAAGAACCATTACAAGGCAAAGGTGCCGTAGTTAGAAGAATGTTCAGAGATATAAATGCCGATTTTTATTTAATGGTTGATGGTGATTGCACCTATGATGCAGCTATTTCTAAAGATATGTTAAATAGCGCTATTGAAAATAATCTAGATTTGGTTAATGCGATACGTATTGAAAACTCTGATAAAGCTTACCGCTCAGGCCACCGTTTAGGAAATAAAGTACTAACGGGTACTGTTAGAAAAATATTTGGAAATAGAGTACAAGATATGCTTTCCGGCTACAAGGTATTCTCTAAAAGATTCGTTAAATCTTTTCCTATTTCTGAAGTGGGCTTTGGAATTGAAACAGAACTAACTATTCATGCACTTGAATTAGAAATGCCGGTTGGGCATGTTGAAGGTAATTATGGCGGCCGGCCAGAAGGTTCTGAAAGTAAACTGAATACTTATCGTGATGGTTTTAAAATATTAAGTTTAATTTTTAGACTATTCAAACATGAGAGACCTTTTACTTTCTTTAGTATTATCACCATAATCCTATGGCTTATATCTTTAGGAATGTTTATTCCCGTACTATCACAATATGTTGAGAGTGGGTTAGTTCCGAGGTTTCCTACTTTAATTATCGCATCAAGCATAGCAATTATAGGAACACTTTCCTTCTTTACAGGTTTAATTCTTAATACTGTAACAAAAGGAAGGAAAGAGAGTAAATTTTTATGTTATCTTAATGTTAAGTGAGAAAAGCCCTAACGGGCTTTTATTTTTTATGAAAAAAATATTTTCATTTGGTGCTGTTGGCGTTGTTGGTTTTTTTATTGATTCATGTATCTTTTTCATCGCCAATCAGTTTCTACCCTATTGGTTATCACGCTTAATTTCTTTTATTTTTGCTGTATTAACAACATGGATACTGAATAGAAACATAACCTTTAAAATAAAAAATGATAAAGTCAATCTCTTCAGGGAATTCATGAAGTACTTATCAAGTATGATTGTTGGTGGAATAATTAATTATTCATCATTTATTATTTTATTAAAGAACATAGATTTATTTAGAAGTAACCCCCTATATGGTATTGCTTTAGGTAGTATTTTAGGTATGTTAGCAAATTATTTTTTCGCAAGTTTTTGGGTATATAAAAAGAGTACAAAATAAAAAATGCCACCTATTGGTGGCATTTTTTTTATTTATTAACAGCCTTTTCCCAAAAATCTTTCGATGCTAACTTATTAATATCTTTATTGTATTCAATATGCTTCTTTTTGAAACTTGAAGATATTGTATAACAATCTTTAATCAAATCGATCAGCCCATTAAAGAAAAGCCTATTATCTGCTTTAGCGATATAGCCCGTACTATTTGATCTGTTAAAGTAGACCACTTTTGAAAATCTAAAAATAGATCTTAACGACGCAACACTACTCTTCTCCTGATAAACTATTGCGTCCTTTTTAGGTAAAAGAAAACCGTTAAGCGTCATGATTCTTAATAATCTTCTGGTTTTTTTCTCATGATCCCCAACGAAATTTAAATCTAAAGTGGATAGGTCGATAGGTAACATTTTTTCAGACGACGAAATTTCATTGATAATAGGTCTTATCGACTTCATATCATAATTCTCAAGCCAAAATTCATTATCACTAAAAATATGTTTTAACGCTAGCCTAATACAATTAACACTACCGTATTGATGTGCAAAAAGTTTACCCATATACATTCGAATGTATGTTTTTATCACCGGCAATGCCGAAGCCTTAGTAATAAGAGAATTAATAACATTATTTCTGGTATCGAAATAACATGTCATAGGTGAAACTTTCTTGGCAAAATCTTCCCCGTAACACGCAACACCATTCGTCGTGATAATACTAAATTTATTATGTAAACCAAAGAAAACATCATCGCCGCGCACAAAGAAAGGGAAAGTGAATGTTTCTACCTTATCGATTGGAAAAGCAAAGAACCACCATCCCCCGTAATTGGGATTATTAACTAATGTCTCACATTTAATGACGTTATTAATGTCGGCCATATTCCAATTATGGAAAAATGGTATACAGAAGCGTTCAAACCGTGCCCCTTTTTCGATCAATAAATTCGGTCGGTTCTCATAAAATAGAGCACCTGAAACCGCTGCATTATCCTTAATTGCATGCTGTAAGATCGCATAGGTTCTTTTTATAGATTCTATTTCACATGATGCATCATCATCCATGAATAATACATGTGTACAATCACCTTTATCCATATAATGCAGCAAACCCCGCATGAACCCACCCGAACCACCGGTATTTTCATTGGGTAAAATTTCGCAGCCTAATGCTTCATCTTTTGTTATGTTTTGTGAGTTATCAACAACTGTGAACGATATTTTTTCTTTATATTCAGGAAGATCTAATAGATTTTTTTTAATTCTCTCAATAGAAGGTAAAACATAGTTTTTTCTATCAAAATGGGTAATTGATATCCCAAGCTTAACGTCTCTCTTCGGATCAGTTTCGGTAACCCAATCTCCAGAAGTGACTGTAACAGCATCAGAAAGAGCAGTAATCACTGGATAAATAATACCGCGAAGATTTAGATTCTTGAGACTGATTTTTGACGAATTAATACCATCAGATGAAAGTGTAAAGATTTCATCATTGAGTTCATAGCGAACATACTCTTCCACTACAACCATCAACCTTACGCGTACTTTGCCTTCACCCGTTAATCGAAAGGATATTTCATCTAACCCGCAGTGCTCTTTCCATAGAACTGTTGACAAGCCATTATAGTAAGTATCAAAGCTTATCGTGCCGTTTTTATCGATAAAGAAACTATTTTTATCAGCCCAAGCATCTCTACTATTGATGAACATTTCATCAGCTGCCCCAAATTTTGCGTTCGGGGTAATCATTGACTGCAACTTGTTACTCATCCATTTTACCTGCGATAATCAATCTAACGTATAACGACAGTGTAAACTGTCTACACAAAAAAAATAACTATAAAAACAATTTCCAAGCCTACAAAGTTAAATTTTTCTAACAAGTATGGATCCTACTCTTTCAATCACGTCAACAACGGTGGTTATGAACCCGTGCGAGCATTAAATTAGGAACTTTACGCTTCATCCACAAACTTAAACCTGTGATACAATATACAAAAATGTAGACTTTATTGTTTAGTTAATGAGCTGTGTAAAATGACAAGTTTAGCGTATCTATATGATTTAATTGCTGTATTTACTAAAAAGGACCTCAAGGTTAGATATAAAAGCAGCTTTTTTGGCTATCTGTGGTCAATCGCTAATCCCTTGCTTTTTGCAATGACCTACTATTTTATTTTCAAACTAGTCATGCGTGTACAAATACCTGATTATACAATATTTTTGATAACTGGCCTGTTCCCTTGGCAGTGGTTTAATAACGCTGTAAATAATTCTCTATTTGCCTATCTTTCTAATGCTCAGATTGTCAAAAAAACTGTTTTTCCGCGTTCAGTTATCCCCTTTTGTGGAGCTCTAATGGAGTTTTTCCACTTCCTCTGTACGTTGCCAGTGATAGTTATCTTTCTATGGGTCTATAACCTTTCCCCCTCTATGACTTGGCTGTGGGGGGTACCTCTTATTTCGTTAGCTCAAATGCTGTTTATCTACGGTATTTCTTTAATATTATCGTCTCTGAATCTATTCTTCCGTGATTTAGAGCGTTTCGTAAGTTTGGGGTTGATCCTGCTTTTTTACTGCACTCCAATCCTTTACTCCACAGACCTCATTCCGGCAAAGTATCACGATATGATTCTTTCTAACCCAATGTCCGGAATGATTCTAGCTTGGCGTGATTTATTTATGCATGGTGTTATTGACTACAACGAGCTTTTTACTCTCTATGGTTACGGAATAGTTGCTATGGCTCTGGGATGCCTTATTTTCAACTCATTAAAATCACGATTTGCAGAGATACTCTAATGGATGTTGCAATTGAATTCATCGATGTTACAAAATCCTATCCGCTCTACCATCACATTGGTAGCGGCTTAAAAGATTTACTTTTTCACCCTGAGAGAATATTCCAATTACTACGGGGGAAAAAATATCTCGCAATTGAAAATATATCTTTTCAAGTCAAGAAAGGTGAAGCCGTCGCCCTTATTGGACGAAACGGTGCTGGCAAAAGTACTTCTTTGGGGCTGGTTGCAGGGGTAATGAAACCGTCCAAAGGTAAAGTCATTACCCATGGTCGAATAGCATCAATGTTAGAGCTTGGTGGCGGCTTTCACCCTGAATTAACAGGCCGTGAAAATATAATTCTGAACGCCACCCTTCTTGGACTTCGTAAGAAAGAAGTTCTGGCTAGATTAGATAGAATTATAGAATTTTCTGAATTGGGGGAGTTTATAGATGAGCCTATCCGCGTATATTCTAGTGGTATGCTTGCAAAATTAGGCTTTTCTGTTATCACTCAAGTCGAACCAGACATTCTCATTATTGATGAAGTTTTAGCCGTTGGCGATCTTGCTTTCCAAAAAAAATGTTTAGAAACTATAAATGACTTCAAACAGCGAGGAGTTACTATTTTATTCGTAAGCCATAGCTCTTCAGACGTTGCTAAGATCTGTGATAAAGTCATCTGGATTGAAAATCATAATGTCAAAAAAATTGGTACGGCGAGCGCTATTCTCCCACAATACCGAGCTGAATTAATCGAAGAAACCCCAGAAGAAGCGCGGGCGGAAGCTACAGCACAGAACATTCAATTTACCGGTAATGGTAATAAAGAGTCATGAGTTTTTTTTAGCAGCAATACGTTAAATCTAACTACATTCTCTGCAACTAATTTTAGGAAAAAATAATAAAAATGATTAAAAAAAATATCCTCATCGTCGGCGCTGGCTTTACTGGTGCTGTTATTGGTCGAGAACTTGCTGAAAAAGGCCATAAAATCCGTATTATTGATAGTCGCCCTCATGTTGCGGGAAATTGCTACAGCGAGAGAGATGAGCAGACAGGTGTAATGGTTCATACCTATGGCCCGCATATTTTTCATACCGATAATCAAGAGGTTTGGGACTATCTTAATCGTTTTGCTGAGATGATGCCCTACACCAATCGAGTTAAAACTACTGTCAATGGTCAGGTTTTCTCTTTACCGATTAATCTCCATACTATTAATCAGTTCTTCAACACCACTTGCTCGCCTTCCGAAGCGCAAGCATTGATCGAAAGTAAAAGTGACCAGACCATTCCTAATCCGCAAACGTTTGAAGAACAAGCAATGCGATTTGTTGGTAAAGAGTTATACGAAGCTTTCTTCAAAGGGTATACCATTAAACAATGGGGGATGTCGCCGGCAGAGCTACCAGCGTCGATACTAAAACGTTTACCTGTGCGTTTTAATTACGACGATAATTACTTTAGTCATAAGTACCAAGGGATGCCCAAAGAAGGCTATACCCCCATTGTAGAGAATATTCTCAACCATCCTAATATCACTATTGAATTGAATCATACTTTTGATGAGTCTGATGCCGAAGGTATTGATCACCTCTTCTTTACTGGCCCTATTGATGCTTGGTATGGCTATCGTTTTGGTCGTCTAGGCTATCGCACTTTAGATTTCGAAAAGTTTCATACTGAAGGTGATTTCCAAGGTACGGCGGTAATGAACTACGGTGAAGAAAAAGTTCCCTATACTCGAATTACTGAACACAAATATTTTGCTCCTTGGGAGCAGCATCAAGGTTCTGTATGTTATCGCGAATTCAGTCGTGCCTGCACACCAGATGATACGCCTTATTACCCTATCCGCCAGATGGGCGAAATGGAAATGCTTAATCAGTATCTGGAT
>Ga0308166_1004250_pt1 | contig 11564 bp, 8 predicted proteins | sample PhyCR2_2_FD_202137 | JGI IMG/M metagenome (GOLD analysis project Ga0308166, IMG submission 202137) | Phyllosphere microbial communities from UC Gill Tract Community Farm, Albany, California, United States - DLSLCC.R2 | ecosystem: Host-associated > Plants > Phyllosphere > Unclassified | place... | reverse complement strand
CGCGTATTTCGAAGCCCACATCGAGCAGGGCCCCGTGCTGGAAGACGCGAACAAGGTGATCGGCGTCGTGCCCGCCGTGATGGGCCTGTCGTGGTACGACTGCACCGTGACCGGGATGGAAGCGCACGCGGGCCCCACGCCGATGCATCTGCGGCGCGACGCGCTGCAGGTCGCGACGACCATCATGCAGGAGACGGTCGCCATCGCCAACCGCTACCCGCCGTACGGCCGCGGCACCGTCGGCATGGTCCAGGTGTTCCCCAACAGCCGCAACGTGATCCCCGGCCAGGTCAAGTTCAGCATCGACCTGCGCAACGTCAGCGACGATCTGCTGAACACGATGCACGGCGAGATCGAGGCGTTCGTCGAGCGCACGCGGCGCGAGACGGGCCTGGGCATCGACCTGCAGCGCGTGTCGTACTACCCGCCTTGCCCGTTCCACCCGGATTGCGTGGGCGCCGTGCGCGCCGCGACGGAACGGCTGGGCTATTCGACGATGGACGTGGTGTCCGGCGCCGGCCACGACGCGATCTATGTCGCGCGGCTGGCCCCCGCCGGCATGATCTTCGTGCCGTGCAAGGACGGCATCAGCCACAACGAGATCGAGGATGCCCAGCCCGTCCACCTGGAAGCCGGCTGCAACGTGCTGCTGCACGCGATGCTGGAACGGGCCGGCATCGTTTCCACGTCCGCGGCCGGTGAGCTTGTTGCTCAAAAGTAACAACATGCAATTTGTTGTTACTATTCTGGCCGATCGGACGCGCCGGTAGCATACTGGGGTCCGAAGCCGCCCGCCGGGCGGCACGCGTCTGACCGACGATGCTGACCGGATACTATGAAACCCCGCTCGTCCTGATTTCGATCCTCGTCGCGATCGTCGCGTCGTATTCCGCCCTCAGCCTCGCGGGCAGGGTGGCGGAAGCCGCCGGGCGGACGAAATTCGCCTGGATGCTGGGCGGCGCGATCGCGATGGGCTCCGGGATCTGGGCCATGCACTTCGTCGGGATGCTGGCGTTCCGTCTCCCGATCCCGGTCGCCTACGACATCCCCATCACCCTCGTCTCGCTGGTGCTGCCGATCCTGGCGTCCGGCCTGGCGCTGTGGCAGGTGAGCCGCGCGAACCTGGGCCCGGTGCGCCTGGGCGTCAGTGCCGTCATCATGGGCGTCGGCATCAATGCGATGCATTACACGGGCATGGCCGCCATGCGCATGCAGCCCGGGATCGTGTACGACCCGCTGCTGTTCGCGCTCTCGGTACTGATCGCCGTGGGCGCGTCGGCGCTGGCGCTGTGGATCGCGTTCCGGCTGCGCCGCAGCACGCCGGACGTGTGGGTGCCGCGCATCGGCGCCGCCGTCGTGATGGGCTGCGCCATCGTCGGCATGCATTACACGGGCATGGCGGCCGCGCACTTCCCGGCCGACAGCGTGTGCATGGCCGCGCGCGTCGGCGTGCATCGCGACAGCCTCGCCACGCTCGTCGTGCTGGCCACGTTCTGCGTGCTGGGCCTGGCCCTCATCGCGTCCGTGTTCGACGCGCACCTGGAAGCGAACGCGCGCATCCTCGCCATGTCGCAGGCGACGGCGGCCGAGCGCCAGCACCTGCTGGAACGCGAGCGCGTCGCGCGCGACGAAGCCGAACGCCTGTCCGCACTGAAGGACGAATTCCTCGCCACCCTGTCGCACGAGCTGCGCACGCCGCTGAATGCCATCCTCGGCTGGGCCGGCATGCTGCAGCGGGGCGTGAAGGACGAGGCGACCATGAAACGCGCGCTGGAGACCATCGAGCGCAACGCGCGCGCCCAGGGCAAGCTGATCGACGACCTGCTCGACATGAGCCGCATCATTTCCGGCACCGTGCGCCTGGACGTGCAGACGGTCGACCCTTCCCGCATCATCGAGGCGGCGCTGGGCACCGTGCACCCGGCCGCCTCGGCCAAGATGATCGCCCTGCGCGCCGATCTGGGACGCGAGCCGGGCACGTTGCCGCTCGAAGTGCGCGCCGATCCGGGCCGGCTCCAGCAGGTGCTGTGGAATCTGCTGGCGAACGCGGTCAAGTTCACGCCGTCGGGCGGCAGCGTGCAGGTGCTGCTGGGGCGCGACGGCAACGACGCCGTGATCCGCGTGATCGATTCCGGCATCGGCATCGCGCCGGACTTCCTGCCGTACGTGTTCGACCGCTTCCGCCAGCAGGATGCGTCGATCTCGCGCCAGCACGGCGGCCTGGGACTTGGCTTGTCGATCGCGCGGCAGCTCGTCGAACTGCATGGCGGGACGATCGTCGTGGACAGCGCCGGCGTGCACACGGGCACCACGTTCACGGTGCGCCTGCCGCTGGCGCGCCCGAGCGCCGTCACGGTGCCGGGAACGGGCGTGCTTCCGATGGCGCAGGCGGGCACGGACGACCTGGCCGACCTGACCGGCGTGCGGGTGCTGGTGATCGACGACGCGCCGGATACGCTCGACGTGCTGGAACAGATCCTGTCGTACAGCGGCGCCGCCACGATGACGGCGCCGGGCGCCAGCGCCGCGCTGGCCCTGCTGGAGCGCGAGGTGCCGGACGTGATCGTCAGCGACGTCGGCATGCCCGAAGTCGACGGCTTCGAACTGATGCGGCGCATCCGCCGGCGCGCGGCCACGGCGGACGTTCCCGCCATCGCGTTGACGGCATTCACCCGCCAGGACGACCGCGCCAAGGCGCTGCAGGCCGGTTTTAGCGATTATCTCGCCAAGCCCGTGGAGCCGGCGGCGCTGGCGGCCGCGATCCGGCGCCTCGTCGCCACCGCGCGCGAAGCGTGACGGGACAATCAGCTTATTGGAACGTGGTTTCGCGTTCCGGCGTGGCGCTGATGCGGTGGATGGCCAGGTCGGCGCCGTCGAATTCCTGTTCGGCGTCCAGGCGCAGCCCGACGGTCGCCTTCAACAACCCGTAGACGATGATGCCGCCGATGCCGGCGATGGCGACGCCCAGCAGGGTGCCGACGATCTGCGACGCGAGCGACACGCCGCCCAGTCCCCCCAGCGCCTGGCTGCCGAAGATGCCGGCCGCGATGCCGCCCCACGCGCCGCACAGGCCGTGCAGGGGCCACACGCCCAGCACGTCGTCGATCTTCCAGCGGTTCTGCGCCAGCGTGAACATCACGACGAAGATCGCGCCCGCGATCGCGCCCGTCACGAGCGCGCCCATCGGATGCATCAGGTCCGATCCCGCGCACACGGCGACGAGGCCGGCCAGCGGACCGTTGTAGACGAAGCCAGGGTCGTTCTTGCCCAGCACGAAGGCGGTCAGGGTGCCGCCCGTGAGGGCCATCAGCGAGTTGACGGCGACGAGGCCATTCATCTTGTCCAGCGTCTGTGCGCTCATCACGTTGAAGCCGAACCAGCCGACCGTGAGGATCCACGCGCCCAGCGCCAGGAACGGGATGTTCGACGGCGGGTGCGCCGAGATGCGGCCATCCTTGGTGTAGCGGCCGCGGCGCGCGCCCAGCAGCAGCACGGCCGGCAGCGCGGCCCAGCCGCCGACGGCGTGCACGACGACGGAGCCGGCAAAGTCGTGGAACGGCGCGCCGAATGCGCAGGCAAGCCAGTCCTGGATGCCGAAGCGGTTGTTCCAGGCGATGCCTTCGAACAGCGGATAGACGAAGCCCACGAGCAGGGCGGTGGCGGCCATCTGCGGGTGGAACTTGGCGCGCTCGGCGATGCCGCCCGAGATGATGGCGGGGATCGCGGCGGCGAACGTCAGCAGGAAGAAGAACTTCACCAGTTCGTAGCCGTTCTTGGCGACGAGGGTGCTGGTGGCGCCCATGAAGTGGATGCCGTAGGCGATGCCATAGCCGACGAAGAAGTAGGCGATGGTGGAAACGGCGAAGTCGATCAGGATTTTTACCAGGGCGTTGACCTGGTTCTTGCGGCGTACCGTGCCCAGTTCCAGGAAGGCGAAGCCGGCGTGCATCGCCAGGATCATGATCCCGCCGAGCAAGATGAAGAGCGCGTCCGCTCCGCTTTTGAATGCATCCATGCGTACTCCAAAAAAGTGCAAGTTGGTCTGATTGCACTTCTGGGTAGCAATAAACGTTCCAATTTGGTGAAGAGGCGCACTCCCAGTGGGCATGCCTGATGGGTTGCCCCGCAAGCGTGCATGAGCACCGTCGCGGTGCGTATTTGCGCCAAAATGGGGAGGTGTGGTCGATCCGGCAATCGTAGTATGCTGTCAAGCAATAATCCCATGAAGGAGACCCATGAATCGCACGATGAACGCCGCCATCCTCGCGGCTTTGCTGTCGGCCGGCGCACCTATCCTGTCCGCCCACGCTGCAACGACCCAGACGTCCCCCGCCGCCGGATCGCCGGCCGCTTCGTCCGCCGAACGCCAGGTCGACCGCATCGCTGCCCGCTTCTACGATGCGCGCGCCCGCTTCGACCCGATGCTGTACGCGACCGCGAACGGCGACAGCCGCTACGACGACCAGATCGGCATGGCGATCGACCCGAAGGTCCGCGCCCGCTACTTCGCGCAGAACCACAGGCTGCTGGACGACCTGCAGAAGATCGACAAGACGCACCTGTCGGAGAAGGCGCGCCTGAACTACGACATTCTCGCTTTCGAGATCCGCGCCCAGCTCGACCTCGCGCGCTTCCCCGAGCACCTGCTGCCGCTGAACCACTTCGACAACATTCCGAGCAACCTGGCGAACTACGCGAGCGGCACGGGCTCGCAGCCGCTGGCGACGCCGGCCCAGTACCGCGCGTACCTGTCGCGACTGGAGCAGCTGCCGGCATGGATCGACCAGGCCATCGCCAACATGAAGGAAGGCGTCAAGAAGGGCGTCGTGCAGCCGAAGGCGATCACGGCCAAGATGCTGCCGCAGTTCCGCCAGCTGGCCGCGACCGATCCGGAAGCGAGCATCTTCTACACACCGATCAGGAACCTGCCGGCCGGGTTCTCCGACGCGGATAGAAAATCGCTCACGGCCGGCTACCGCCAGGCCGCACAAAGGATCGACGCCGCGCTCGCGCGCCTGAACACCTACCTCGAGAAGGACTACCTGCCCGCGGGCCGCACGACGGCCGGCTATGGCGCGCTGCCGGACGGCGCCCCGTGGTACCAGGCCCGCATCCGCAACAACACGAACCTCGACCTGACGCCGGCGGAGATCCACGCACTGGGCGAGAAGGAAGTGGCGCGCATCCAGCAGCAGATGGCGACCCTGGCGCCGAAGCTGGGCTACGACGGCCCCTTGAAAACCTTCCCGCAATGGGTGGCCGCGCAGGCGCGCTTCAAGCCGTTCAAGACCGACCAGGAGGTGCTGGAGCGCTACCGCGCTATCTATGCCGCTGTCGAAGCGAAGCTGCCGCAGTATTTCAGCCTGCTGCCGAAGGCGAAGCTGGACATCCAGCTGGAGCCGGAGCTGACGCGCGCCACGGCGTCCGACCATTACACGCCCGTCGCCGCCGACGGATCGCATCCGGGCGTGTTCTGGGCCGTCGTCAACGACCCGAAGGAGTACAGCACGGTCGGCATGACGAGTTTGTTGCTGCACGAAGGCGTGCCGGGCCACCACCTGCACGCGGCGCTGCTGAAGGAGCTGCCGCTGCCGGACTTCCGCAAGTTCTTCACCGAGCACCCGAGCGCCGCCGCCTACACGGAAGGCTGGGCGCTGTACTGCGAGACGCTGGGCCGCGACTTCGGCCTGTACGACGACCCGGCCGCGTACTACGGCCACCTGAACGACGAACTGCTGCGCGCCGTGCGCCTCGTCGTCGACACGGGCATGCACGCGCAGGGCTGGTCGCGCGAGCAGGCGGTCAAGTACATGATGGACAACCTGGGCTACAACGAGGCGCGCGCATCGAACCAGATCGAGCGCTACATGGTCTGGCCGGGCCAGGCGCTGGCGTACAAGGTGGGCGCGCTGAAGATCCTCGACCTGCGTGCGCGGGCGCAGCGTGAGCTCGGACCGAAGTTCACGTTCCCGAAGTTCCACGCGGTGGTGCTGGGGGATGGGACGTTGCCGTTGCCGATCCTGCAGGCGCAGGTGGAGAAGTGGATTCAGTCGGAAAAGTAAAACCGTCGTTCCCGCGCACGCGGGAATCCATGCTGAGTTACAGGATTCGGTATGTCGGACGTACTATAGTGTAACTCGATACCCGACTTCGAAACCTCGGTATGGGTTCCCGCTTCCGCGGGAACGACGGAGGATTACGGTTCGTGCACAGTGTGCGCAACCGTACATATTCCCGCCCCACATGGGTGCATGATGGGTTTCATGAAACCCGATGAACCCACTATCGCGCCCCCGTCGCCGGAAGCCTCGACCTGGCTGTCGAAGCTGGGCCCGGGCCTGATCACCGGTGCGGCCGACGACGACCCGAGCGGCATCGCCACGTATTCGCAGGCCGGCGCCCAGTTCGGGTTCAACCTGCTGTGGACACTGCTGCTGACGTATCCGCTGATGGCCGCCATCCAGGTCATCAGCGCCAACATCGGCCGCGTGACGGGGCGCGGCCTCGCCACCAATCTGCAGCGCTATGCGCCGCGCCAGGTGGTGTGGGGCGTGGTCGGCCTGCTGCTCGTCGCGAACGTCATCAACATCGCGGCCGACGTGGCGGCAATGGGCGAGGCGATGTCGCTCGTCGTGCCCGGCCGGCCGCTGTGGTATGCCGTCGGCTTCGGCGTGCTGTCCGTGCTGCTGCAGGTGTTCATCCCTTACCAGCGCTACGTGAACCTGCTCAAGTGGCTCACGCTCGTGCTGCTCGCGTACGTGGCCACCGTGTTCGTCGTCCGCGTGTCGTGGGGCGTCGTGCTGAAGACCACCGTATGGCCGCATATCGCGTGGAACAAGGACTACCTCACGACGATCGTCGCCGTCTTCGGCACGACGATCAGTCCCTACCTGTTCTTCTGGCAGGCGTCGCAGGAAGTGGAAGAGCTGCGCGCGGACGATGCGGCCCAGCCGCTGCGGCAGGCGCCCGAACAGGTGGAGCGCCAGTTCAGCCGCATCCGCTTCGATACGCTCGTGGGCATGGGCGTGTCGAACAGCGTAGCGTTCTTCATCATGCTCACCACCGCCGCCACCCTGCACGCGCAGGGCGTGCACGACATCCAGTCGTCGGCGCAGGCCGCGTCGGCTTTAAAACCCGTCGCGGGCGAACTCGCGTTCGTCCTGTTCGCGCTCGGCATCGTGGGCACGGGCCTGCTCGCGATCCCCGTGCTGGCCGGTTCCGCCGCGTATGCGATGGCGGGCACGTTCCACTGGAAGAGTAGCCTGGGCGCGGAGTTTTCGGCCGCGCGCAAGTTCTACGGCATCATCATCGTCGCCACGCTGGCGGGCGTCGGCATCAACTTCATGCCCATCGATCCGATCAAGGCGCTGTACTGGAGCGCGGTGCTTAACGGCGTCATCGCCGTGCCCGTGATGGCGATCATGATGCTGGTGGCGTCGAGCCCGCGCATCATGGGCAACCTGACGATCGCGCCGCGCCTGCGCGCCATGGGCTGGCTGTGCACCGGCGTGATGGCGGCGGCGACGATCGCCATGTTCGCGTCCTTCTTCTGACGTTTACTGCATGTCGATCCGGCCGTAGATGCCGTGTGCCTCGTCATTCGGACCTGCTGTGTAGAACAGCGTGTTCGTGGGCTGGTTCTGCACGCCGTTGCCGAACGCGATGCCCCACAGGCCGTCGATGACGATGGGCGTGCGGTCGGCCTTCGACAGGGTGCCGATGAACGCGCCCGTGGACGGGTTGTAGGCGTTGATCTTGCCGTCGCCGAAGTTCGCGACGAGCACCGCGTTGCTGAAGTCCCCGAAGTTGGCCGGCGCCAGCGCCATACCCCACGGCGCATTCAGCGCGCCGCCCGCCGCCAGCCGGTGCAGGAAGACGCCGCCCATGTCGTACACGTCGACGACGCCCAGCCCCGCGCCCTTGACCTCGTCGTTGCCGGCCGTCTCGCGCTGCGCATAGGCCACGTAGATGCGGTCGCCGATGGCCTGGATGCCGAACGGCCCGTAGCCGGCCGGCAGGTTCGGATCGGTGAAGCCGCCGGGCAGCGTGGCTTTCTGGAAGCTGGCGTTGTAGACGTCGATGCGGTTGTTGTGGAAATCGGCCGCGTACAGGTAGTTCGCGCCCGAAAATGCGCCGATGGCGAGGCCTTTATAAACGGCGCTGCCGCCCGTGTCGACGGCCGTCACGGCGTTCGTGCGATTGACCGCCGGCGACCAGCCCGACACGGTGCCCGTCTCGCTCACGAAGATGAAGGGGCTGGCGCCCGTCACGCCGTTCTGCGTGACCTTGAAGTCCTGGCTGCCGTTGTAGACGATGCCGGTGACGCCGGCGGGAACCGTGACGACGAGCGTCTGCGGCACGCCGTTGCCGTCGTACAGCGTGGACGTCGCCGTGCCGTTGTTGGCGACCCAGACGAAGGCCGTCGGGTTGAACGCGAGGCCCCACGCGTTGACGAGATGGGTGTCGGTGTGGGCCGCGCCGCTGGACTGGTCGGTGACGAGGGCCGTCGTGGCGAAGGCGCTCGTGATGGCCGGCGGCATGGTGACGGGCGGCGTCATCGGATGGTCGTCGCCACCGCCGCCGCAGGCCGCGACGACGGCGCCGAGGACGATGCCGCACAGGAGGCGCGCGGCCGGATTCGATTGCAGGTTCATGATTGCACCTCAGGGGAAGGGGACGACGTTAATGCCCTCGTCCACGCGCAAGGTTCAATCGGATCGCACCTTTTAGAAACGCAGGCTGGCGCCGGCGAACAGGGCGCGGGCGCGCGGGAGGCCGCTGCCGTGCACGAGGGTCTGCACGCCGGCCTGCAGGCGCCAGTCGCCCGTGTCGTACGCGAGCGTGGCGCGCAGGTCCGCGCGGTCCCGGTCGCTCCAGCGGTAATCGCTATCGAGCGGATGCAGCAGCCCGGCATGCAGCGCCAACGCCACGCGTTCGCCCAGCGGGATGCCGCCGTTCAGGTCGAGGTACACCGTGCGGCCCCCGCCGTAATACGCCGGCGAATACGAGATTCTCGCGTTGACGCGGTCATACGTCAGGCCGGCGTAGAACTCGTGGTAGTCGACTTCATGGTTGCGCAAATAGATCGTGCGCGTGACGCCGGCATCCCACGACAGCCGCGTGGTCAGCGGCAGCGCCCGCCCGCCGTAGACGATCAGCAGGCCCTGGCCGCGGCCGTACAGGTCGATGGGCGACGCGAAGGTGCCGGCGTACCAGCCGCCGTCGAAGTCGTGGTCCACGCGCAGCTGCACGGCGGGATTGCGGCCCTGCGAGACGCCGCGCACCGTGTATTCGGATACGACGGAGAGGTCGGCGCTGGTCTGGGCCAAAGCACCGGGCGCCGCGCAGAGGGCGGCGGTGAAGAATGCGAACGCGCCCGCGACGGGTTTCAGTGCGGCGGGCGCGGGGAGGGAAGGCTGGCGGTCGTGGTCGTCGATGGGCATAGGCAGAAACAGGCTCCGGCGGCGCGCGCAACGGCCGCGCAGGCGTCTATGCTACCAGCTTGTCCGGCGCCGGAGGCCAGCGCGGCGGGCACGATGCGTGCGCCGCCGTCGAGGTCGGCCCGCAGCCTGGCCGGCGTTGTTCCGGGACGCAGTTCCAGCACGAGCGCGGCGAGCCCCGCCACGTGGGCCGAGGCGTACGACGAGCCGGACACCAGCCCGAAGCGCGCGCCCGGCAGCGACGTGGGCACGTCCGTCCCCGGCGCGCGCAGCGACCCGGGCGGCGGCGCGCGCTGCGTGTCGGACGCCACCGCGATCACGCCCGGATGCGACGCGGGAAAGCCGCCGTCGGGCTGCGCCGGATCGGCCGCGCCGACGAGCGTCACGCCGCGCGCGAGGGCCGCATCGAGCAGGGTTTCCAGCAGCCGGTCGCGCGGACCGCCGAGGCTCATGTTGATGACGCGCGCATCGCTCATCAACGCAAAATTGATCGCCTTGCCCAGCGTGAAGCTGTTGCAGCGGGCGGGCGGCCCGGCCGTCTCCCAGCACGCGCGCAGCGCAAGCAGTTTGGCGCCGGGCGCGATGCCCGCGATGCCCAGGCCATTGCCTTCGCGCGCCGCGATGATGCCGGCGACGGCCGTGCCGTGCGCTTCCGCACCGTCCGGATACGCGTCGACGAAGTTGCGGCGCAGTTTGATCTGGCCGTCGAGGTCGGGGTGGTTCGCATCGACGCCGCTGTCGATGACGGCCACCGTCACGCCGCGTCCCGTGCTGGCGCGGTGCAGCGCGGGCAGCTGCCATGCGTGCGTGGCCGGCTGCACGGGCAGCAGCGGGTCGCCTTCGGCCAGGCCGTGGTAGTCCTGGATCGCCTGCGCCCATGCGACGCGCGAGTCGTGCGCGAGCGTGTCGAGCAGGCGGTCGACGGGGCCCGTGCCCGTGTCCTCCATCAGGAAGCAGTCGATGCCGATGGCGGGCATCGGCCAGTCGTCGACGACGCGCAGGCCGTAGGTGGCGGCGAGGTCGCGCGCAACGCGGCGGCGCGCGGCGCGGGTGCCGTCCTCCGTGTAGCCGCCGCCGTAGGCGCCGTCGGGCCGGAAGTGCGGCGAGGGCATGCGCAGCATCACGAGCACCTGGCGCGTGGCCGGTGCCGGCGTCGAGACCGGGTGCGTGGCCGCCTGCGTATCCGCGCTCGCGCGCGGCACCACGCAGGCGAACGCCATCAAGACCGCGACCAGGGCGAGGAGGGCGGCTTTCACGGCTGCTTGTCCACGACGAGCGGTTCGGCCAGCGTCACCGCCGGCTCGGCGCGCAGCCGGGCCAGCACCGGGTCGAGCCGGCCGTCCGCGCCGACGAGCCACGCATCCGTGACGGTCGGCCCGCCGACGATGCGCGCACCGCTGGCGCGCACGATGCGGCGCAGTTCCGCCTCCGGCGTCTCGGGCCGGAAGGTCACGACGACTCGCGCCATGCCGTTCGCGCCGGCGGCGCCGAGGACGCGGTAGCTGGCCGGCGAATCCGGCTGCCCGGAAGGGCGCGCCAGCAGCGCCGCCAGCACCGCGATCGCGCCGAACTGAAAGGCGACGGCGGCGCGCAGCCACGTGCGGTCGTTGGCGGCGGCGCGGTCGCGCCAGCGTTGCAGCAGGCCTGTCCTTGCCTGCACAGGTGGGGCATCCAGCTGGGGCATCAGCCGGGCCAGCGCGCGGTCCGGATCGAAGTCGAGGTCCGGACCCGGCCCGGCCGCATGCACCGTGCGCAGCAGGGCGAGGTCGGCGCGGCACTGGGCGCAGGTTGCAATATGCGCCTGGACGCGTTCCAGTTCGGCGCCGGCCAGGGAGCCGTTGGCGAGCCAGGGCAGGGCGTCCTGCGCGTCGAGGTGGTCGGTGTGTGTGTTCATGGCCGGACCTCCAGCTGGTCTTCCAGCAGCGTTGCCAGGCGGCGGCGCGCGTGGAACAGGCGCGTCTTGACGGTGTTGACGGGACATTCCATGATTTCTGCGATTTCTGCGTAACCCATGTCGTGATAGAAGGTCAGCTGGAAGGCGGCCCGCTGCGCCAGCGGCAACGTGGCGACGGCGGCGTCGACGGCGTGCGCGAGGCGCTGCTGTTCGAAGCGCCAGTCGGGCCG
>Ga0308166_1004248_pt1 | contig 11566 bp, 6 predicted proteins | sample PhyCR2_2_FD_202137 | JGI IMG/M metagenome (GOLD analysis project Ga0308166, IMG submission 202137) | Phyllosphere microbial communities from UC Gill Tract Community Farm, Albany, California, United States - DLSLCC.R2 | ecosystem: Host-associated > Plants > Phyllosphere > Unclassified | place... | reverse complement strand
AGCTTCATCTCGTCCGTGATGCGGGTGGCGCCGCAATCGAGCGCGCCGCGGAAGATGTACGGGAAGCACAGCACGTTGTTGACCTGGTTCGGATAGTCCGAACGGCCGGTCGCGATGATGCAGTCCGGACGCGCGGCCTTCGCCACTTCCGGACGGATCTCCGGTTCCGGGTTGGCCAGCGCCAGGATGATCGGGCGGTCGGCCATCGTCTTGACCATCTCGCCCGTCAGCACGCCGGCGGTGGAGCAGCCGAGGAACACGTCGGCGCCGTCCACGATGTCGGCCAGCGTGCGCGCGCCCGTGTCCTGCGCATAGCGCGCCTTGTTCGCTTCCATGTTCGCTTCGCGGCCGTGCCAGATCACGCCTTTCGAATCGGTGACCCAGACATTCTGCTGCTTGATGCCCATGCTGACCATCATGTCGAGGCAGGCGATGGCGGCGGCGCCGGCGCCCGAGGCGACCAGCTTGACGGTGCCGATATCCTTGCCGACGACCTTCAGGGCGTTCAGCAGCGCGGCCGACGAGATGATGGCGGTGCCGTGCTGGTCGTCGTGAAAGACGGGGATGTTCATCCGCTCGCGCAGCTTCTTCTCGATGTAGAAGCACTCGGGCGCCTTGATGTCTTCCAGGTTGATGCCGCCGACGGTCGGCTCCAGCATCGCGATGGCGTCGACCAGTTTATCGGGATCGTTCTCGGCCAGTTCCAGGTCGAACACGTCGACGCCGGCGAATTTCTTGAACAGGCAGCCTTTGCCTTCCATGACGGGCTTGGACGCCAGCGGGCCGATGTTGCCCAGGCCGAGGACGGCGGTGCCGTTCGAGATCACGGCGACGAGGTTGCCGCGCGACGTGTAGTCGGCCGCCGTGGCCGGGTCGGCGGCGATTTCTTCGCAGGCGTAGGCGACGCCCGGCGAATATGCCAGCGACAGATCGCGCTGGTTCGACAGCGGCTTGGTCGCCACGACCTCGATCTTGCCGCGCACGGGGCTGCGGTGGTATTCGAGCGCGTCGGCGCGCAGCTGGGTGTCTTTAGCCTCGTTCAGGCTGCTTTCGGTACTCATGATTTCTCCTATGCCGCTGTGCGGACGATGTTATATATGTGGTGCGCGCCGCACGCGCGGCAGGGACCGCGCGCACCGGCGACTGCCGCGACGCCCGCCGCGCTCCGATTTTCGCGGTGGGCCGGATTGCGCCGCCCGTCGCCCGCGCGGCATGGTGGCCGGGGCGGCACGCGCGCTCCTGGCGCAGGCGTGGACGGGGGCGCCGTGGTCGACGGCGTTACGCGATCATACGTGATCGCGGGCGATGTTGCCTACCTTGCCCCTTATTCCCGCTATCACACGATGCGTCACTGCGGCCTGAACATGCGGAACAGCTGCTCCGGACCCACCTCGAAATAATCCGCCGGCCCGCCGCCGCGCAGGATGTGGCCCGCGTGCGCGGTGTCGTACACGCCGTCCTTGAGCAGCGCGCGGTCGATGTGCACGCCGATCACTTCGCCCAGCACGAGCCAGCTCGGCACCGCCTGGCCGTCCGCGCCCTGCAACCGGATCAGCTGCGTCAGGCGGCATTCGAACGACACGGGCGATTCGGCCACGCGTGGCACGTCGACGAGGCGCGACGCGGCGGGCGTGAGGCCGGCCAGTTCGAACTCGTCGACCTCGGGCGGCACGGCGGCGCAGCTGGCGTTCATCTGCGCCGCGAGCGTGCGCGTGGCGAGGTTCCAGCAGAACTGGCCCGTCTCCTCGACGTTCCTGACGGTGTCCTTGTAGCCGATGCTGGAAAAGCCGACGATAGGCGGCGTGTAGTTGAAGGCGTTGAAGAAGCTGTACGGCGCGAGGTTGCGGATGCCGGCGCCGCTTTGCGTCGAGATCCAGCCGATCGGGCGCGGGCCGACGATGGCGTTGAACGGGTCGTGCGGGAGGTTGTGGCCGTTGCGGGGTTCGTAGAAGTGGATGTTGGCGGTCATGAAGGCTCCTGGGACAGCCGGTACGATAGCGTATTTGGGCGCAGGGCGTCATCCGCGGCTGCGGATGAACTTGGGCCCCCGCCTTCGCGAGGGCGACGGCGATCCGTCCGTACGTCGTCCCTGCGCAGGCAGGGCCCCAATTCGCCTCTGCGCAGGCCCCATTGGGCCCCGCCAGGAGGGACGCCAGGTCCGGGGGCGACAGTGTTTACGCCAGCCTGAACACCGTGAAGTCTTCCACCCGCTGGCGCGACTTGGTCGTGCGCAGCCCGAACCAGCCGGACGGCGCGATGCGGCCCGCGGCGGCGAAGTACAGGACGTTGTCGACGTACAGCCGGGTGCCGGCGCCGTCGACCACGATGCGCACGCGGTATGGGTGGTTCGCGCGCAGCAGCCACGGGGCCTGCAGGTATTCGCCCAGCAGCACGCGTGCGCCGCTGCCGTCGTGGCGGCGGAAGCGCGTCGTCGTGTTGCCGTTGCCGCCGATGCCCGCGTAGAACATCGGCGTGCGGTCGTACGTCTCCAGCTTGCCGCTGTAGCGCGCCGCGCCGCGCTGCGCCTCCCAGAACATGTTCAGGTCCGACACGCGGTCGTGCGGCCGGCCCTCGTCCAGTACCGTGCGCGTGAACGCGATCTCGTAGTGGCCGAACAGCGGCTGCTCCAGCCAGACGGTCAGGCCCGCGGTCGCGTCGAGCAGCAGGGCGCCGCCGGCGGCCCGGGCCGCGGCGGCCGGCGCGTCGGCCTCGGCTTCGACCCGCCAGTGGCGCGGATCGAAGGTGCGGAAGTCGTCGCGCACGAGGACGGGGGCGGGCGGGCGCGCAAGCGGATCGAGCGCCAGCATGCCGAGCGCGCCGAGGCCCCATTGCGCCGCGGCGTTGGTCGACAGGCGCGGCGCTTCCGTCACGTCGTTCAGCACCTCCGGTTTCAATACCTTGCGCTGCGCGAAGTCGGCGTCCTTCAGGCCCTCGTTGCCGGCATCGAAGCGCTGCCACGCGCCGGCCATCAGCGCGGGATCGCGCGCTTGCGCGGCCGCGTAGGCGAGCAGGCGCGCATGGCCCTGGCGCAGATTCAGCTTGCCCAGCGGCTGGCCGAGCGCGGCGCGCTGTTCGTCGGGCGTCGCGTCGTACAGGCGGCAGTAGGCCAGCCACGCGGCGCGGAAGTCCGGCTGCGGCAGGTTGGCGATCAATTCCGCGCAGATCTCCGTGAGGCCGAACACGGCCGACAGGTGCGACACCGACAGCTTCGTGTCGGGCGAGCGGGCGAACGCGCCGGTGTCGAGGTCCATCATCGCCACGCCGGTAAAGAAGCCGTGCGGCTGCGCGGCGATGCCGGCCATGCTGCGCAGCAGCCGGTCGCGGTGGCGCGCGTCGCCCGTGCGCTCCCACGCGGTGAACCACGCGGCCGCGACGGCGCCCCAGTCGGTGCCGAAGTTGACGCTCGCCTCGTGCGGATCGTCCGCTGCCTTCTGGCCGATCTTGCGCCCCGGGACCACGTCGCGCAGCCTGCGCACGCCCTCGACCTGTTCGTCCAGCAGGTCGCCCAGGCGCTCGTCGGCCGCGAGGTAGTACAGGAAGCGGCGGTTCAGCGCCGTCGAGATGCGCAGCTGCTTGGCGCTGTCGCTCCAGTGCTGCACGCCGTGGCGCGTGCCGAGCGGCGCGAACGGCCCGAGATGGTAGACGTCGACCTCGCTCGTGTGGCGCGTCATCGCTTCCGCCAGGCGGAACGCGTCGGCGCGGCCGGAATGCAGGAAGTAATGCCACAGCCAGACTTCCGTGCTCAGTTCCGTGTTGTCCCAGGCGAAGCCGCCGACGTCGTAGCGCCATGCGTGGCGGCGCGGGTCGTACGTGTGCATCACGTCGCCGTAGTCCCAGTAGCCGTACCAGCCGCGCCGGTCGACTTCGTCGCGGTAGAACGCGAACAGATCGTCCAGTTGCCGTTCCAGCTTGCGCGTCCGCGCGTCGGCGCGCGGCCCGGCGGCCGGGGCCCAGAACGGGCTGAATACGCCCGCCGCATGCAGGACCTGCGGCGGCGGGACGGGGCGCGGCGGCGTCTCGATGCGGCGGGCGATGTCGACCAGCGCCTGCACCGCCGGCGTCGCGTCCAGGAGCTGCAGTCCCAGTTCGCTCGTGCGCGCGACGCCGACCGGCGTGCCGAAGCCCGGCTCGTAGTCCTCGTACGTGATGTCCAGGCCCGCGCGCTGGGCCTGGAACGTATCCTGGCCGAGGCCGTCGTGGTAGGTGCGCACATCCATCGCCGGCGCCTGCGGGGACCACAGCCACAGCGTGATGCGCGCGTTGTCTCGGTCCGCGCCGTCGATGTCGAGCTGGCCCGGGCCGCCCTGCCAGAAATGGCGCACGCCGAACGCCACGCCGCCGCCCGCGTCGCCGAGATAGCCCGTGCCCGCGGCGCGCATACCGTCGGCCGCGTGCACCCAGGCGTGGCCGGGACCCGTGCGCTTGGCGATCGTGTAGCCGCGGCTGTCCGCCTGCAGCAGCCGCCAGCTGCCGAACGCGGGGATGTGCGCGAGACCCTGCGCGATCGGCGCCGGCCACGTGTCGACGGGCGGCAGCGGCCGGCCCGCGTGCTGGTCGTCTGCCAGGGTGCCGGCGTCGCGCCGCAGGCCCGTCAGGCCGCGCACGCTTTCCGCGAATACGCCGCCGTCCGCGCCCACGAAGCGCACGTGACGGTCGTGCGGCGCGCCGGCCAGCGCGACGCGGGCGCGCAGGCCGATCCCGCGCACGAAGGTCTTGCCCGGGTCGGCGTCGTAGACGAGCGTGTGCAGGATGCGCACGGCGCTCGATCCCCGGTAGAAATACAGGCGCAGCGTGAACGGCAGCAGGGCCGTCCGGTCGGCGTGGCGGTGCGTGCCCGTCAGTTTCATGACCGCGCGGACCGGGCCGTCCTGCTCGACGACGGCCGTCGCGAGGTCGCTGCGATACCTGCGGCGCGCGGGCGCGGCCGCCTCGTCGTCGGCGCCGTCGTCGGTGAGCACGACCAGTTCCGCGTCCGCCAGCCGCGTCTGACCGCGCCGCGCGAGCGTGGCGAAGACGAACGGACCGGTGCGCGGGATCCGGCATTGCAGGGCGCCCGTGTCGACGGACCAGCCGGCGGCGTCGGCTGTCACCATGCCGGCGCCCGGCGTGGCCGGAGTCGGGGCCTGGGCGGGCACCAGCGTGTACGCGCCGGCGACAGGCGCATCCGGCCCGAGCGCGTGTCCGCTCCATTTGAGCGAGCCGTCCGGCCAGAACGCCAGCGGCCACGATTGCACGGGGACGTCGCCGCCGGCATCGGTGCGCAGCGCGAACGCCGCGTCGCGCGCGACGAGGCCCTGCGGCCACGGCGTGCCCCACGCGGCGCCGGCGAAGCTCGCGGGCGCGGCGCCGTCGAGCCAGCGCAGCGGTGCGCGCGGGCCGGCGTCGTCGGCCGCATCGGCGCGGCGCGGAGCGGCGCCGAACGCCGGTGCCGGCAGCGCGTGCGCCGCGGCGGCCCATGCCGTCAGTTGGAGGAGGTGGCGGCGGCGGATGTCCATGGATGTCCTTTCAATAGCGGTAGCCGAGGGTGACGCCGAGCGTGCGCTGCTGGCCGAGCCAGCCCGCGACGGACCCGTAGTCGCCGTTCACGAGGCGGCGGTAATACGTCTTGTCGAATGCGTTGTTGAGCCACAGGGTCGCGCTCCATTCGCCCTGCTGCACCCGGCCCGATGTGCCGGCCGAGAACGACGCGAGGCCGTAACCCGGCACGCGGGTGAATGCGGCGTTGTCGACGGTGCCGTACATCCAGCTGCGCCATGCGTAGCGGGCGCCGACGAAACTCTTCAGGCCGGCGTCGCTGGTCCAGCCGTAACGCGTGGTCACGTTCGCCGTCAGGCGCGGCGCGTTGAACACGCGCTGGCCCGTCAGGTCGCACGATGCCGGCGGATTCTGCGCCAGCGTGACGTCCGGCGCGCAGCGCGCGTTCCGGTAATCGCGGTAGGCCGCGGCGTTGTAGACGGCGCTGGCGTCGATCGTCCAGTCGCGTGCCGCCAGCACGTTGACCGTGCCCTCGGCGCCGCGGGCGCGGAAGCTGCCGGCATTCAGCAGGTAGGTCTGCTGCGTCTCCGGATCGTAACCCTGCGTCTGGAAGTCGCGCACGTCGGTCTGGAACAGGTCGGCCTTGACCTGCACGCGCTGTGCCAGGAATGCCGTCTTGACGCCGAGTTCCAGGCTGCGCGTCGCTTCCGGCTTCAGGTACAGCGTGTCGAGGCCGGCCTTGGCGGCGGCGCCGGACGAGATGTTCAGGCCGCCGGATTTTTCGCCGTACGACGCGGCCGCATACGTGCTCCAGCCCGGCGCCGGGCGCCACGTGACGACCACGGTCCCCGACGGCAGCGTGTGGTATTCCTCCAGGAACCCGGAGTCGAACGCGGAGCGGTTGCGGCGCACGAACCGGCCGCCCTTGCGCTCGACGTTCGCGCGCGCGCCGGCTGTCACGTCGACGTCATCGCCGGCGTGCCACGTTCCCTGTGCGAACGGCGCCAGCATGCGGTCGCGCAGCGTGCCGGCGCGGATCACGTCCAGGTTCTTGTAGCTGCTGCTGTCGAAAAACAGGACGGGCACCGTGCTGTTCGCGTAGCGCGTGTGCGCCACCGTGTCCAGGTGCTCGCCCAGGTAGTCGATGCCGAGCGCGTAGTCGAGCGTGCCGCCCGACGGCGCATCGAGCCGGAACTGCTGCGACCACGTGCGGTCGCGCGTGTTCCAGCCGCTGTCGTAATAGGCGCGCACACTCAGGTTGTCGGCCGTGGACGGCGTCGCGTGGTAGTAGCGCGACGACGACACGGAACGCAGGCGCCAGCCGCCGCCGAAGCGCCATTCCGCCTGCGCCGCCACGCCGCCCTGCACGACGTGGATGCGGTTCTCGTCGTCGAGGTCCACGCTTGGTCCGAACACGACGTGGTTGCCGACGGCCGCCGAGTGGGTCAGGAACGCGTCCTTGCCGGCGATCGTGTGCGTGGCCACCAGCACGCTCGTGGGCTGGGTGTTCGTGTTGTTGTAGTCGGCGGACAGGCGCAGCTCGAAGTCGTCGCCGCGCCGGAACAGCAGCTGGCCGCGCGCGCCGGCGGCAGCGCCGCCGTCCAGCGTGCGGCCATTGCGCAGGTTGGTGACGGCGCCGTCGTTCTCGCTGCCGATCAGGTTCAGGCGCCCGGCCACGCGCTCGGACAGCGGTCCGGACACCATCGCGCGCACGCGCCGCACGCCGGTCTGGCCGACCGAGACGGCCGCCGACGCTTCCGGCACGAAGGTCGGCGCACGGGTGTGGATGTCGAGCACGCCACCCGTCGCATTCGCGCCGAACATCGTGCCCTGGGCGCCGCTCAATACCTCGACGTGGTCGATGTCCCCGAGGCCGCCGCCCAGCATGCCGGGGCGCGCCAGGTACACGTTGTCGAGGTAGACGGCGACGCCGCTCGGCATGCCGATGTTCGCGTCGCCGCTGGCCTGGCCGCCGCCGTCGCCCACGCCGCGGATGCTGATCTGCGTGTCGGACGGATCGGTGCTCTGCACGTTCAGGCCCGGGACGAGCTGCTGCAATTCTTCCAGCGTCGTCACGTTCTGCCGTTCCAGTTCGGCGCCGTCGACGCGGTAGGCAGCCGTGGGGGTGCGCTGCGGGTCGGTGTCGTCGTTGCGCGCCGGCCGGCTGGCGCTGACGGTGACGGTGGCGATGTCCGCCGGCGCCGCGGGATCGGCCGCGCGCGCCGCGAACGGCGGCAGCAGGGTCGAGGCGAGCAGGGCGGCGAGAAGGCGGGGGCGGGGCGTGTTCGGGTAAGGGTGGATCATCGTGGCGCGTCTTTCGTTCAGGGTGTCGATATCACCCATGTGCAACGAGACACGCGAAGCGTCAGCGCCGGCCCGAACTTTTTTTGCGGATGGCGTCACGCATCCGGCCGGCAGGCGGCCAGCGCCTGGACCATGTACTTGCGTACCATGCTGACCGACACGCCCAGCCGGTCCGCGATCTCGGCATAGCTCAGTTCCTCGAACTGGGCGAGCACGAACGCCTGGCGCGCCTTGGCCGGCAGGCCGCGCAGCGACGCGTCGATGCGCGCGACTTCCTCGACCGCGCTGCAGATGTCTTCGGCCGAGGCGCCGAGCGCTTCCGGCCGGCGCGCCAGCTCGTCCAGGTAGCGGCGCTCGAGGTCGCGCCGGCGCCAGAGTTCGAACGTCAGCCGGCGCGCGATGGTCGTGAGGAGGGCACGCGGCTGGCGGATGCCGTCGGCGTCGTCGAACTGGGCCAGCTCCGTGAACGCGGAGGCGGCCAGGTCCTCGGCATCGTTGCGCGAGCCGACGACGCGGTGCACGCTGTTCGTCAGCCAGCCGTAGCTGCGCCGGAATTCGGCGCCGAGGAAGTGATTGCGCAGCGCGAGGCTGCGGCGCGGGTCTTGGGTCGTGAAGGCAGTCGTCATCGCATGGGCGGGACGCGCTGGGTGGCGTCCGCCCGCGCCAATATAGATGGGCTGGCGCGAGGGAGGAACGAAGCATTTCGATTATGGTTTGTCGGAAATCGTGGGATCGGGACGGCGCATGAAAGATTGGGCCCCTGCCTCCGCAGGGGCGACGGGTATCAGGCGCCGAACGGGACCTCGGGCACGCCGCGCACGCCCGGTCGCACGAGCAGCACGGCGCCGGCCAGCGCGTCGTCTTCGCAGCCCGGCTGCACGATCGAGGTGACGAGCAGGGTATCGAGGTCCGGCCCGCCGAAGCACGGCATCGACGGCTTGGCGACCGGCAGCGCCAGTTCGCGGTCGAGCGTGCCGGCCGGCGTGAAGCGCAGCAGGCTGCCGCCGTCGTTGCCGGCGACCCAGTAGCAGCCGTCGGTGTCCATCGTGGCGCCATCCGGACGGCCTTCGTAATCGGCCATGTCGACGAACAGGCGCCGGCCGTGCGGCACGCCGGCGTCGACGTCGTAGTCGAACGCCCACACGCGGCGCCGCGTCGGGTGCGAATCGGACAGATACATCGTGGTGCCGTCCGGCGACCACGCGAGGCCATTCTGCGTGACGAGGCCGGCCACGAGCGGCGCCGACAGGCCGTGCGCGTCGTAGCGGTACAGGCGCCCGATCGGCAGGGCGTCCGCCATGTTCAGCCACATCGTGCCGCTCCAGAAGCGGCCCTGCCGGTCGGTGCGGCCGTCGTTGAAGCGCATGCCGGGCGCCAGTTCGGGCGGCGCCGCCAGGCGTTCGGCGCGCACGCTCCCGTCGTCGAGCAGGGCGACGGCGAAGATCCCGGTTTCCATGCCGGCGATCAGGCCGCCGTCCGCGCGCGGCGCGATGCACGCGACCATCTCGTGCGCGGTCCAGTGGCGGGTGGCCCCCGTCGCATGGTCGAGGCGCCAGATGCGGCGCGCCGGGATGTCGACCCAGTACCAGGCGGCGTCGAGCGCATGCCACACGGGACTTTCGCCGACGGCGCAGCGCACGCCGTCGACCCGTTCCACGATCGCGTCAGGCATGCGCCAGCTCCTCGGGCAGCCGCGCGCTCGCCTGCGCCGGCACGAGCACCTTCATGATGCCCCAGGCGACGAGGTAAGCGAGGGCGCAGAACGCGAACATGATCATGTAGCCGGTCTGGATCTCGCCCAGCGCGCCGTAGTAGTCGAACAGGCGGCCGCCGATCTTCGTCACGAGCACGCCGCCGATGCCGCCCGCCAGCCCGCCGATGCCGACGACCGATGCGACGCAGTGGCGCGGGAACAGGTCCGACGTCGTCGTCAGCAGGTTGCACGACCACGCCTGGTGGGCGGAGGCGCCGATGCCGATCAGGATCACGGGCACCCAGAAGCCCAGATGGCCGAGCGGTTGCGCCAGCAGCACGACGAGCGGGCAGAATGCGATCAGCAGCATCGCCTTCATGCGGCTGTCGTACGGCGCGTCGCCGCGGCGCATGAAGCGGGTCGGCATGGCGCCGCCGCCGATGCTGCCGACCATCGTCATCGAATACAGCACGGCGAGCGGCACGACGAGGTCGGACGTGGTCATGCCGTATTTGTCGGTCAGGTATTTCGGCAGCCAGAACAGGAAGAACCACCACACGCCGTCGGTCAGGAATTTGCCGGTCACGAACGCCCACGTCTGGCGCAGGCCCAGCAGCGTGCGCCAGCCGGGCGCGGGGCCGGTCGCCGCGACGGGGGCCTGGCCCTTGTCGTCGCTGCGGATGTAGTCGAGCTCCGTGCGCGACAAGCGGCGCTGGCGGCCCGGCTCCTCGAACAGGAAGGCCCAGAACCCGACCCAGATGAATCCGACGGCGCCGATCCAGATGAACGCGGCCTGCCAGCCCCAGATCGCGGCCAGCACGGGCACCGTCAGCGGCGCGAGGATGGCGCCGATGTTGGCGCCGGAATTGAAGATGCCGGTCGCGAACGAGCGCTCGGCCTTGGGGAAGTACTCGGCCGTGGCGCGGATCGCGGCCGGAAAGTTGCCGGCCTCGCCGATCGCCAGGATCGTGCGCGCGACGATGAAGCCGACGACGGACGCCGGCACCGCGAGCCCGAGCGCGGCCTTGACGCCCGCGCCCAGCTCCAGCGAGAACGCGTGCGCGACGGCGCCGCCGGACCAGACGACGATGGCGAGCGTGTACGCGGTCTTGGTGCCCAGCCGGTCGACGATGCGGCCGGCGAACAGCAGGGCGATCGCGTACATGAACTGGAAGGCGGCGGCGATGTTGGCGTAGTCCGTGTTGGACCAGCCGAATTCCTTCGACAGCGACGGCGCCAGCAGGCTGAGGACCTGGCGGTCGAGGTAGTTGACGGTGGTCGCGAAGAACAGCAGCGCGCAGATGGTCCACCGGAAGTTGCCGCCGGCGCTGCGCGCGGTCGGGATGGCGACGGTGTCGCCGGTGCGGTTGCGTGTCATGGTCAGGCCTTGTGTATTTGGTTATGCCGACTTGCATGCGGCCGGTGTCTCCCCCGGCCGTGTGCCCGCGCCGTGCGGGCACGGGCGGCGGGCGGCCGGCACATCGTACCAGCCGCCCGCGACGCGCAATGATCTACATGTTGATCATTGCGCGGGGCGCAGCGTGCCGTCGACGGTGCGCGCGAGGCCCAGCGGGTTGTCGTCGCGCAGCGCGTCCGGCAGCAGGTCGGCCGGCACGTCCTGGTAGCACACCGGCCGCAGGAAGCGGTCGATGGCGCTGGCGCCGACGGACGTCGTGCGGCTGTCCGACGTGGCCGGGAACGGGCCGCCGTGCACCATCGCATGCGACACCTCGACGCCGGTCGGCCAGCCGTTGAACAGCACCCGGCCGGCCTTGCGCTCCAGCGCCGGCAGCAGCTGCGCCGCCAGTTCGCGGTCCGCGCCGGTCGCGTGCACGGTCGCCGTCAGCTGACCTTCCAGGTGGCGCGCGACGCCCAGGAGCTCGGCCTCGTCGCGGCAGGCGACGATCAGCGACGCCGGGCCGAAGATTTCCTCGTCCAGCGCCGGGCTGGCGAGGTACGTCGCGGCATCGGTCGCGTACAGCGCGGCCTGCGCGGCGCAGCCGGCGCCGTCGCTGCCGCCCTGCGCAACCAGCTCGACGTCCGCGATGCCGTGGCGGCGGCCGACGGCGTCGACGTACGCCTGGTGGATGCCGG
>Ga0308166_1004246_pt1 | contig 11568 bp, 8 predicted proteins | sample PhyCR2_2_FD_202137 | JGI IMG/M metagenome (GOLD analysis project Ga0308166, IMG submission 202137) | Phyllosphere microbial communities from UC Gill Tract Community Farm, Albany, California, United States - DLSLCC.R2 | ecosystem: Host-associated > Plants > Phyllosphere > Unclassified | place... | reverse complement strand
CCCGAGCGCGGCGACGGCCGTGGCATCCGGCGGGGCGACGGCGGCTCCCAGGATCAGAGCGGTCTCCCACGGCATCCCGAACAGCAGGCCGACACCCGCGACGGCGAAGGCTGATGCCACGACCAGCACCGTGCTCATCGGCAGGATGTAACGGAAGTCACGGCGGATCGATCGCAGCGACGTCGTCAGGCTCTCCCAGAACAGCATCACCGGGAGGAACAGCAGCAGCACGGTCTCGGGCGGGAGCTGGATCTCACGCAGCTGCGGCACGAAGCCGAGCAGCAGACCGAAGATCACGAGCACCAGAGGCAGCGCCAGCCGCACTCTCGGCGCCAGCAGCGTCCCCACGAGGATCGTGAGTCCGATCAGGACGGTGACCTCGAGTCCTTCCATCTGAACCTCCCGGGTACCGCAGGATCAAGCTGTGCGATCCCGGATGGCATCGAACCCCGCCCAGAGCACAGCGCACAGCGCATTCGACTGCCACCGTATTCCCACGAGGGCCGGATGGCGAGGGGTCGGGTCAGTCGAGCTCTTCCGTCAGCTCGAACCAGCGGACTTCGAGCTCCTCGATCTCCGCCTGCTGATCGCTGATCGTCTTCATCTTCTCGCCGAGGCCGGCGAAGTCCGACTGATCGTGATCTGCGAGAGCCTGCTTCGCCTTGTCGACCTGCTGCGTCAGCTTCTGGATGCGACGCTCCAGCGACGCGACCTCCTTCTGCGCTGCGCGCAGGGCGGCACCGTCGAGACTGGGGGCCTTCTTCTCGGTGTTGACCGCCGTCTGGGACTTGCCGGGGGCCGACGTCTGCAGCTGGCGCAGACGCAGATACTCGTCGACGCCCCCGGGCAGGTGCCGCAGGTGGCCGTCGAGGATCGCGAACTGCTGATCTGTCACGCGCTCGAGGAAGTACCGGTCGTGGCTCACGACCAGCAGGGTGCCCGACCACGAGTCGAGCAGGTCCTCGATCGCCGCGAGCATGTCGGTGTCGAGATCGTTGGTCGGCTCGTCGAGGATCAGCACGTTCGGCTGATCGAGGAGCACGAGCAGTAGCTGGAGGCGACGCTGCTGACCACCGGAGAGGTCCTTCACCGGCGTCGAGAGCTGCGCCGAGTCGAAGCCCAGCCGTTCGAGCAGCTGTCCGGGGGTGAGCTCCTGCGCCTTGGATCCTGCGCCCATCGTGTACGAGGTCCGCAGGCGCGAGATCACGACGCGCACCGGCTCGCGCCGCACGTCCTCGAGTTCGTCCAGACGCTGGGTGAGGGTCTTGACCTTCACGGTCGTGCCGCGCTTCACGCGGCCGACGGTGGGCTCGACCGTGCCCGAGATGAGTCCGAGGAGCGTCGACTTGCCGGCGCCGTTGACGCCGAGGATTCCCGTGCGCTCCCCCGGTGCGATGCGCCATTCGACGTCGCGCAGCACCTCCCGTATGCCGCCGTCTGCCGTCGGGTAGGTCACCCCGACGTCGAGGAGGTCGACGACATCCTTGCCGAGGCGCGAGACCGCCAGCGACTGCAGCGAGATCTTGTCGCGGATCTCGGGCACGTCGGCGATCAGCTCGTTCGCCGCGTCGATGCGGAACTTCGGCTTCGCCGTGCGGGCAGGCGCTCCGCGGCGCAGCCACGCGAGTTCTTTCTTGGCGAGGTTCTGGCGCTTGGCCTCGGTGGCGGCCGCCATCCGGTCGCGCTCGACGCGCTGCAGGATGTATGCCGCATAGCCGCCCTCGAACGGCTCGACGATGCGGTCGTGCACCTCCCAGGTCTCGGTGCAGATCTCGTCGAGGAACCACCGGTCGTGGGTCACGACCATGAGGGCCCCGGAGTTCGCACTCCACCGCTTCTTGAGGTGTCCGGCGAGCCACGTGATGGCTTCGACGTCGAGGTGGTTGGTGGGCTCGTCGAGGGCGATGACGTCCCAGTCGCCGGTGAGCAGCTTGGCGAGCGAGACGCGGCGACGCTGGCCACCGCTGAGCGAGCCGATCTCGGCGTCCCACGGGAGATCCTTGAGCAGTCCCTCGATCACGTCGCGGATGCGGGGGTCGCCGGCCCACTCGTACTCAGGGGTGTCTCCGACGACCGCGGCGCTGATCGTCAGGTCGTCGCTGAGGGTGTCCGCCTGGTCCAGCACGCCGATGGTCGTGCCGCCGCGTACCGTGACGCGGCCGGAGTTGGGCTCCTTGGTGCCGGCCAGCATGCCGAGGAGGCTCGACTTGCCGTCGCCGTTGCGGCCGACGATGCCGATGCGGTCACCTTCTTCGATGCCGAGGGTCACGGAGTCGAAGACGACCCTCGTCGGATATTCGAGGTGAAGGGCTTCTGCCCCGAGAAGATGTGCCATGTTGCCTCCCAGGGTAGCCGGGCGCGCTGTATGCCCGGCTCAGACGAGGACAGCCTCGATCACGGGAGCGTGCCGCGACTGCATCCGATCGTCCCAGCGCCCGAGGAGTTCGAACGTCGCGATCCGGAAGACGAGAGCGCGGATCAGGAGCTGCCGCCCCTCGTTTCTGGCTTCGGCGAGCCGGATCATCTCGGCGGGGTCGAGGCCGTGCCAGCACGCGGCGTCGGCGAGGACGATCGCATCGGCGAAACCGACGGGGCGCCAGTAGGGCGCCCAGTCGATGACCACCGGCGGCTGTCCCGGCTCGAACATCACGTTGCCGAGGAGATCTCCGTGGATGATCTGCGGTTGCGCCGAGACCGGCTGGAAGGCGGTGGCGAGGCGCTGTAGCGTACGGACCGGCGGGAGGTCCTCTTCTTCCCAGGCGATCCTGTCTGATCTCGCCCAGGGGTCGCCTGCGGCGTCGAGGAAGTCGGGGCGATCGAGTCCCCGGACCGCGTCGTGGAATGCCTCCCCCGCGTCGAGCACGTCACTCACGCGCGTCTCGTCCGCAGCACCCGGGAGCCGCTGCCAGGCCTCCCATCCGTCGACCGTCCACTCGCCGGATCGCGCGGGGATCGGACGTGGAGTGCGAAAACCGGCGGAGTGGGGCAGCTCTGCGAGGACGGTCGCCTTCCACACCGTCTCGCCGTCTCCCGCGGAGGGGCGCAGCACCGTGTCACCGGCCCGCCAGGTCAACCCGCGCCCGCCCGGGAGGTTCAGGATCCGGTCCTGATGCGCGCTCGCGATCCCGAATTCAGTGAGAGTCGCGCGTGAGGGTGGGAGTGGCGTGGCCATGGGTCGAGGCTACGGGAGGGGTATCTGGGAAGAACCGGCAGCGAGGCTGGGCGCATCATTGCATATCGGGAATATCTCGAATCTTCGTTCGAATGTCGGTGGTTGCTGATCTACTTATTGCATGACAGCACTGCTCGACGCGACGGACTCGCAGATGGCGACACTCGCCGATCTGGTGACGTCGCTGCAGGTCGCGGAGGCGACGGTGAGCAGCGCAATGGCGGCTCGCGACGGCCTTCTGGCGATTGCCGGGCGGCTGGCTATCGACATCGCGAAACAGGGTGACCATCCTGATCGGGGCGATCACTCGATCCGCACCATCGCCGCCGAGATCGCGACCGTGCAGCACGTCAGTGATCGCACCATCGAGCGGCGGATGGCAGCTGCGGGAATGCTGATCGACCTCTTCCCCACGGTGTGGGAGGCGCAGGGGCAGGGGCGCATCAGCGCCGCGCATGCCCGCGTCATCGTCGACGCCGGGTCTCATATCGAGTCGCCGACCGCCCGCGAGGCGTACGCCGCGATCATGCTTCCGCTCGCCGAGGTCGAGTCCCCCAACAGGCTGCGCGCGCTGGCGCGTCGAGTGGCCGAGCGATTCGCCCCGACGACCGTGACCGAGCGACACCGCACGGCGCGCGCTCAGCGGCGCGTCTGGGTGACCGATGGCGAAGACGGAATGGCCGGGTTGCATGCGCACGCGCCTGCAGCGCTGATCCACGGCATGTTCGACCGCCTCTCGCAGATGGCGCACGCACTGCGCGACGAGAACCTCCGTGCGAGGCGGGAGGCGAAGCGAGAAGGTCGAGACTTCGAGGCCGACGACCGCACGATCGATGAGATCCGCGCCGATCTGCTGACCGATCTCGTGCTCAGCGGCACGCCGACCGGGCATGACAGCGAAGACGGACTGCTCGCAGAGATCACTGCGCGCATCGAGATCACGGTTCCGGTGACGACTCTGATGGCAGACGACGTCGACCCGCAATCGTACGAGACGACGCGCACCGGCGAGAGCTTCACGCCCCCGCCGGCCGAACTCGACGGCGTGATCCCCATCGATACCGACACTGCGCGGAAGCTCGCGGGCGCGGCCACCGGGTGGGATCGGGTTATGACTCATCCGATCAGCGGGCAGGTGCTCGCGGTCGACCGATACAGACCCGGCTCACACCTCCGGCGACGTCTTCGAGCGAGAGATCAGCGCTGTCGCTTTCCGGGATGCGGTATCGCGGCACGCAAGTGCGACCTCGACCACAATCATGCTGCTTCGACCGGCGGCGCGACCTGCGAGACGAATCTCGCCTCGTTCTGTCGGCGACATCACGTTCTCAAACACCACTCGCCCTGGCACGTCGAACAGAGACCGGGCGGAGTCGTCGAATGGACGAGCCCGACCGGTCGCACCTACATCGACACTCCCCCTGCACCGAACACGGTGACCTTCACCAAGTCGGACGACGTGCGCGCGCCGTTCTGAGTGCTGTGCGGCGCGCTGATTCCCAGGGCTGTGGAAAACCCCGACGCGGTGATGCGTGTTTTCACTACGGTGGCGCGGTGACCCCTCCTCGCTCTCCGCTCCCATCCACGCGCGCACTGTCCAGTCCTATCCTCGGCATCTGCCTCCTGACCGCCACCTGTGATGGCGGCTCGCCCGTGACTCTCCCGTCGCTCCATATGCACGGGGCGGCGAGCGATGCGTGAGTCGTGGCGGCTGCGGGAGTCGCAGTGGTGGCGGAGGAAGCGGCCGTCGGTCGGTGCTGTCTCGCCTGCTGCTGTCGTCGTGCTGGCGGCCCTCGGATGCCTTGCAGGATGCGCACCCACGCCGACGCCTTCCCCGACACCCACGGCCGCGTTCGCGAGTGAGGAAGAGGCATACGCGGCAGCGGAGGAGGTCTACCGGGCATACAACGATGCGGGAAATGCGCGACGGGCAGGCGAGTCGGATGCCGATCCACAGCGGTACCTGGCTGGGCTTGCCCTCGAAGGCGACATTGACACCCAGAACCTACTGTCCTCGTCTGAGCTCCACGCGTCAGGAGCAGCGTCTGTAGAGTCCTTCGCGGGCGAGTCACTAAGACTCGACGGCACCTTCGCAACCATCATTGGCGTTGTGTGTCTCGATGCCTCAGGCGTGGCTCTGCTCGACTCCTCGGGGAACGATGTGACTCCACCCGAACGAGGCGACATCATTTCCCAACGCGTCACGTTTGGAGGTGCCGACGGCTCCCTATTGATCTTGGATGAGGCGGTGTCGGGCGGCTCGACATGCTGAGCCGGATCGCTGCTGCCGTCGTCACTGTGCTTCTCGTCGCCGGCGCCTCTACACCAGCTTCAGCGAACGCGAGTTCGTGCTCCGAGCAGTCGGCATTGCTTGGCCTCTGTGGCTCGACGGACGGCACAAGTGTGAGCATCTCCGGCACGCAACAGCAGCAGGGCACCAACCCGAACACGGAGACACGCCGAAGCAACGGCGGCCCATCCGGCCCCGGAGCACCGTCGGGGCCGAGCCAGGAGGCGATCGACCTCGCAGCATGCATGGACGACTCTGGCACCACGCGATGTGCGCCCCGTCCGAACCGACCGGCTCCCCCGGCCGTGACCGCGCAGGCGCCCGGCACTCCGACGATCACGATCTCCGATCTGGCGCGGTTCGCCCCGGCATCCGTCCTCGCGACCACCGAACCGGGCAACGTCGGGATCGCCGGCATGCCGACGAACTTCATCGGCGCGGCGACACCGCAGATCCAGGGCGGCGCGCTGTTCGGCGTTCCCCTCCGCATCCGCTTCACACCGGCGGGATACGACTACACCTACGGAGACGGGAACTCCGCCACCGTGACGAGCCCGGGCCAGACCTGGGCCACCTTGGGACAAGCGCAGTTCACCCCGACCGCCACGAGCCATGTGTACCGCACACCCGGCCGCTACGTCGCCGAGGTCGACGTCCGCTACACCGCCGAGGTCGATCTCGGCGGCGGCTGGCTGCCCGTCAGCGGACAGCTGACCACAGACGGAGCCGAGCAGGAGCTCCGCATCCTCGAGGCGCGCACAGCCCTGGTCGCCCATACGTGCGCGGAGAATCCCGCCGGGGTCGGCTGCTGACCGGCATCCGCTACGTGCCGGCAACGCAGACGAGCCGCCCGGACCCGAAGGTCCGGACGGCTCGTCGCTGTTCGAGCGGAATCGCTTTCTTGTACGACTCGACGATCTCGAGGAGGCTCGGCCTTCCGAGGGCGAATTCGCCTACGGCGCTCTGCTCCTCGAGAGGCAGCCGCCGACCGATCCCCTCCGGCTTACACTAGACAGGTGCCATGGAGTCGCCGGGTGTTCTCGCTCTCGCTAGCCAACCGCAAGGCAAAGCTGGTGCAGTCGAGAAGGCGACCCGGTCGCTTCGAGCTCAGCGTGGATGGAATTGCGCAGTCCGTCGTCTCGATCACCGAACCCACCGACCTCGAGTACAGCTACACGCAACACATCGCCCGCGCAATGGATGCCGCCGCCGAGCCTGATGCGCCACTGTTCACCGTGCATCTGGGGGCCGGAGCACTCACTCTGGCACGCTACGTCCAGGCGACGCGCGCCGGATCACCTCAGCTGGTGGTGGAGTTCGAACCCGCGCTCTACGCCGCCGTCATCGACGCGCTGCCATTGCCTCCCGGGTCTGACATACGAGTCATCCTCGGTGACGCTCGGACGGTCGCGGACGCCGCTCTTCCGAATGAGGAGATATCGCCGGTGCAGTCATCTCCGTCCCCCGGACTTGACGACGCAGCGAGTTATCGCACCGCAATCGACACCGATTGGGTGGAGGCGTGCTTCACCGTCGTCGATCTCTGGGATGCCGCCGTCATCCGGCATCGTGTGGCCAGCCAGGAGTTCTATCGCCGGGTCGCCGCGCGCTCCGCAGCAGCGGGCGTGGTCGCCGTGAACCTGCTCGACGGGCATCCGTTCGAATACTCACGACGACAGGCCGCGACCCTGAGCACCGTGTTCGATCACGTCGCTGTCGTGCTCGACGCAGAGCCGGAAGATGCGGAAGGGCCGCTCGGCAACGTCGTCATTTTCGCGAGCGATGAGCCGCTGGACAAGGTGACCGCCTCCACATTGCTCGACACACCGCGACCTCATCTCCTCCGCGATCGCCCTCTGACGTCGTGGATCGCTGAAGCGCGCATCATGACGGATGCCGACGGCACAGACTCTCCCGATCCCGACGACCCCCTCTGGGGTTAGCGCACCGTGTGCGGACGTCCTCCGACAGGACGTCCGCTTCCCGCCAGCGGCTCGCCCGCGCGCGGTGTGAGAAGTCGACCCGACATGGCAAAGAGCCGCCCGGACCCGAAGGTCCGGACGGCTCGTCGCTGTTCGAGCGGAATCGCTTACTGGTACGACTTCACGATCTCGAGGAGGCTCGGCACGTTGGCGTACGCCTCGGCAGCGTTCTCCTTGGTGACGATGATCGGGTCGAGCAGGTAAGCCGGAACGACCTTGGCACCGTTGTCGTACGACTCGGTGTCGTTGACGTCGACCTCCTCGCCCTTCTGCAGCTGGCCGACCATCTTGATCGACTGCTCGACGAGGAGCGCGGTGTCCTTGTTGATCGTGGAGTACTGGATGCCCTCCATGATCGACTTCACCGACTCGACCTCGGAGTCCTGACCCGTGACGACCGGAACCGGCTTGCCGGCCTGCTGCACCGAGGTGATGATGGCGCGAGCAAGGGTGTCGTTCGGGGACAGCACACCGTCGACGACGGTGTCACCGCTGTACGACGAGGTCAGCAGGGTGTCCATGCGGTTCTGAGCGTTCTCCGGAAGCCAGCCCTCGGTCGCGGTCTGCGCGATCTCGGTCTGACCCGACACGACGACCAGGTTGCCGTTGTCGATCTCCGGCTTCAGCACGTCCATGGCGCCGTCGAAGAAGACCTTCGAGTTGGCGTCGTCAGGCGAACCGGAGAAGAGCTCGATGTTGTACGGAGCCTCGTGACCGGCACGCTCGGCGAGACCGTCGAGCAGAGCCTGGCCCTGCAGCTGGCCGACCTTGAAGTTGTCGAATGCGACGTAGTAGTCGACAGCCTCGGTGTTCTCGATGAGACGGTCGTACGCGATCACGTACGCGCCGGCGTCCTTGGCGGCCTGCACCTGCGTGGCGAGCTGCTTGCCGTCCTTGGCACCGATGATGATGACCTTGGCACCGTTGGTGACCATGGCCTGGATCTGGTTCTGCTGCTCGGCGACCGTGTTGCTCGCGGGAGCGTACTGGACGTCGGCCTTGAAGCCGGCCTTCTCCAGTCCGTCCGTGAACAGCTGACCGGCGAGGACCCAGTTCTCACTGGTCTTGTCGGGAAGCGCGACGCCGATCGAGGAGTCGGCCGCGAAGCCCGCTGCGGCCTCGTCGCCGGATCCGGAGCCGGTGTCTCCACCTCGCTCTGCCGAGCAGCCGGTGAGGGCGAAGGCAGCCGTCGCGACGAGCGCTGTCGCTGTGACGATGATCTTCTTCATGTGATCTCTTTCTGTGTGATGTGACGGATTCTGCGTGCGAGCACTGCGCGGAGAGTCCGCTTACTCGGCCCTCGTCTTGTCGACGGGCGGGGCTTGGTAAGTCCTGTTGGGCTCGAAGGTCGGCGTGGCCTCCGGGTCGTCCTTGCGGTTCGAACGACGCATCATGAAGCCGATCAGCGACGGGCGACCCTGCTGCTTGTTCCAGACGTCGATGCCGACCGCGAGCAGCAGCACGATGCCCTTGATCATCGAGACGACGTCGGCACCCTGACCGAGCAGTGCGAGGCCGTTGTTGAGGAAGGCCATCACGAGACCACCGATGATCGACCCGATGACCGTTCCGATACCACCGGCGACGGCGGCGCCACCGATGAAGACGGATGCGATGGCATCCAGCTCCCAGCCGGTGCCGTCATTCGGGCCGGATGCCTGCGAACGGGCGACGAAGATCATGCCGGCGAGAGCGGCCATCATCGACATGTTCATCATGACGAAGAAGTCGACCCAGCGGTCCTTCACACCTGAGAGGCGCGCAGCCTGACGATTGCCACCCACGGCGTAGATGTGGCGGCCGAACACGGTGTTGCGGGTGATGAACGAGTAGATGATGACCAGGGCCAGCAGGATGAGACCAGGCACCGGGAAGCTCGTGCCCGGGCGACCGGTCGCGAACATCCAGGCGGCGACGAGCACGACGATCGAGAGCAGCACGACCTTGACGACACTGACCCACAGCGGCGCACTGTCGGAACCCATCTTGTGCTGCTGGCGACGGGTGCGGATCTCCCAGAAGACCAGCCATGCCACCGCGACCAGCGCAAGGATCATGGTCGGCACGTTGAACGGCAGTGGCAGGCCGACCTCGGGAAGGTAGCCGGTTCCGATGATCTGGAAGCCCTTGGGTACCGGGATGGTCTGCGCGTCACCGATCCACTGCTGCGCGCCTCGGAAGAGGAGCATGCCGGCGAGCGTCACGATGAACGCAGGCACCCCGACATACGCGACCCAGAATCCCTGCCAGGCGCCGACGAGCGCACCGACACCGAGTCCGAGCACGATCGCGAGCGGCCAAGGGAGGTTCCAATCGGCCATCGCCTTCGCGACGATGATGCCGGTGAAGGCCGCGACCGATCCGACCGACAGGTCGATGTGGCCCATGATGATCACCATCACCATGCCGATCGCGAGGATCAGGATGAACGAGTACTGGTTGATGACGTTGATCAGGTTTCCCGACGTCAGCGTCGCACCGTTCGGACCGTTGCGCAGAAGCGTCAGGATCTCGAAGAGGACGATGATGACGATGAGACTGCCCAGGATGCCGAACTGGCGCAGCGACGAAGTGCCGTTGCTTCCGAACATCTTGCGGATGTCGCTGAAGTGGAAGCCACGCTTCGTTGTCGTGAGGTCGGTGGTCATGCGGATGCTTTCTGGTTCGCGGAGGTCATGCTGCGCATGAGGGCCTCGGGTGTCGCCTGGTCGGCCGGGATGCAGTCGGTGACCCGACCTTCGAAGACTGTGTAGATGCGGTCGGAGATGCCGAGGAGCTCGGGCAGCTCGCTCGAGATGACGATCACGCCCTTGCCCTGGGATGCGAGCTCGTTGATGATCGCGTAGATCTCGTACTTCGCTCCGACGTCGATGCCGCGGGTCGGCTCGTCGAGGATCAGCAGGTCGGGGTCGGTGAACATCCACCGCGCCAGCACGACCTTCTGCTGATTTCCGCCGGACAGCTTGCCGACGCCCTCTTCGACGCTCGGCGCCTTGATGCGCAGCGCCTTGCGGTACTGCTCGGCGATCGCGAACTCCTGGCGCTCGTCGACCACGCCGCGCTTCGAGATCTTCGACAGCTTCGCTGCGACGACCGAGCGCTTGATGGTGTCGAGCAGGTTGAGGCCGAGCACTTTGCGGTCCTCGCTGACATACGCGAGGCCGTGCTTGATCGCCGACGCGACGTCGGGCATCGAGATCTCCTGGCCGTCCTTGATGACCTGGCCGCCCAGGAACGTGCCGTACGAGCGGCCGAACAGGCTCATCATGAACTCGGTGCGACCCGCGCCCATGAGACCGGCGATGCCGACGACCTCGCCACGGCGGACGTTGATGTTCGAGCCCTTCACGACCATGCGCTCGGAGACCGTCGGGTGCTGCACCCACCAGTCCTTGACCTCGAAGAAGACCTCGCCGATCTCAGGCGTGCGGTCGGGGTAGCGGCTCTCGAGCGACCGGCCGACCATGCCACGGATGATGCGGTCTTCATTGATCTCGCCGCGCGAGATGTCGAGGGTCTCTACCGTGCGGCCGTCGCGGATGATGGTGATCTCATCGGCGATCTGCTCGATCTCGTTGAGCTTGTGGCTGATCATGATCGACGCGATGCCCCTGGCCTTCAGCCCGAGGATCAGGTCGAGCAGGTGCTGCGAGTCGTTCTCGTTCAGCGCGGCGGTGGGCTCGTCGAGGATGAGGAGCTTGACGTCCTTGTTGAGCGCCTTCGCGATCTCGATCAGCTGCTGCTTGCCGACACCGAGGGTCTTGACAGGCACGTCGGGGTCCTCCCGCAGCCCGACGCGAGCGAGCAGCTCGATCGTACGCTGACGCTGCGCCTGCCAGTCGATCCGGCCGAAACGGCGGATCTCGTTGCCGAGGAAGATGTTCTCGGTGATCGAGAGCTCGGGGATGAGTGCGAGCTCCTGGTGGATGATCGCGATACCGGCCTGCTCGCTGGACGCGATGTCGCGGTAGCGCTGCTCCTCACCGTAGAGCAGGATCTCGCCCTCATAGGTGCCGTAGGGGTAGACGCCGGAGAGGACCTTCATCAGGGTCGACTTCCCGGCGCCGTTCTCCCCGCAGATCGCATGGATCTCTCCTGCGCGGACGGTGATGGACACGTCGGAC
>Ga0308166_1004244_pt1 | contig 11574 bp, 9 predicted proteins | sample PhyCR2_2_FD_202137 | JGI IMG/M metagenome (GOLD analysis project Ga0308166, IMG submission 202137) | Phyllosphere microbial communities from UC Gill Tract Community Farm, Albany, California, United States - DLSLCC.R2 | ecosystem: Host-associated > Plants > Phyllosphere > Unclassified | place... | reverse complement strand
CGGCAGTGCAGGCGCTGATGGGTCAACTTCGGGATCAGATTCCGGGTATCAGCGTGGTCAACAGCGTCCCGCCTGAACCAAGCCAGCATGATGTGGCAGCGATTATCGCGACGCTCTCCCGGCCCCAGGTCGATATAGTGATTGGCATCGGCGGCGGCAGCGTGCTGGATGTGGCGAAGCTGCTCTCAGTGCTGTGCATCGACGCCGCGCCTTCGCTGGACGCCCTGCTGGCAGGTGAAAAACCGCAGCGCCGTACCCGTTCAATACTAATCCCTACCACCGCAGGCACGGGTTCTGAAGCGACGCCCAATGCGATCCTGGCGATCCCGGAGAAAGAGACCAAAGTCGGCATTATTTCACCGGTGATGCTGCCCGATGTGGTGGCCCTGGTGCCGGAACTGACCACCAGCATGCCGGCCCACATCGCCTCTTCAACCGGTATTGACGCCCTCTGCCATCTGATTGAGTGCTTTACCGCCAATGTCGCCAACCCGGTCAGCGACAACTATGCGCTGACTGGGATGAAGAAACTGTTCGCTAATCTCGAAACCACCCTGCGCGAGCCAGAAAATTTGCAGGCACGCCTGGAGATGCTCTGGGCCTCTTATTATGGCGGTGCATCGATTGCCCATGCCGGGACACATCTGGTGCATGCCCTCTCTTACCCGCTCGGCGGCAGATATCATCTGCCACACGGCGTCGCCAACGCCATCCTGCTGGCTCCCTGCATGCGCTTTGTCCGTCCGGCGGCGGTGAGCAAATTCGCTCAGGCCTATGATCTGCTGCCCGACGCCGACGTCCGTTTAAGCGATGAAGAGAAATCACACGCGCTGGTCGACTACTTCACCGCGCTGGTAGCGCGGCTGCAGCTGCCTGCCAGCCTGGAAGCCCTGGGCATCAGCCCGGATCACCTGCCCTGGTTAGTGGAAGCCGCGCTCGACGTCCAGCGTCTGATGAACAACGTGCCGATGGCGGTCACCGCCGACGATGTGCGCGCCGTCTACCTGACGCTTTTCCCTTCCTGCCAGGCGTAATGAGGATTGTCATGAATAAGAAAATAAACGGCGTACTGACCGCCATCGTCACCACTTTTGACCGGGAAGGTGCCTTTGATCCGGAGAGGCAGCGCGAACAGGTCAGACGCCAGATCAACGCCGGTAACGGCATCTTCTGTGGCGGAACCAACGGCGAATTCTTTGTGCTGAACGAGCAGGAGAAGATCGCGGTTACCACCACCTGCGTCGATGAAGTTAACGGCCGGGCGTCGGTGGTGGCGCATATCGGGGAGATTTCGACCCGTGAAACTATCCGGCTCGGCAAACAGATTGCCCGCCTTGGCGTAGATGCTGTTTCCGCGATCACGCCGTGGTTTGTTCCGCTTAAGCAGCAGGAGCTGATCGACCACTATCAGCGCGTGGCTGATGCGCTTACGGTGCCGCTGTTCCTCTACAACATCCCGGCGCGTACCGGCAATACCTTGCAGCCAGAGACCGTTCGTACGCTGGCCGCGCACCCGAACATCATCGGCATTAAAGATTCAGCAGGCAGCTATGAAAGTCTGAGCGGCTTTCTGCAGGCTACCGCCGACTGTCAGGACTTTGATGTGCTGAACGGCCCGGACTCGCTGATCCACCAGGGTTTCGTGGATGGCTGCTCCGCCTCAATTTCCGGGCTGGCAAACGTGGCGCCAGAGGCGATTAACGCCATCTGGGCGCGCTTCCATGCGGGCGATATTGCCGGTTCGCATCAGGCACAGGAGAACGTCACCGGCCTGCGCACCGCGCTTTACAGCATCGGTTTCTCACCGGCCGCCGTGAAAAAAGCGGTCAGCCTGCAGGGCTTTGAGGTGGGTGAAAGCCGCTATGCGGTGCAGTTCAGCGCCGAAGAGCAGCAGCAGATCCGTCAAATCGTGAACCACTACCTGCAATAACGTCCATCACCTTTGCACCCTACCGGTCAGATGAGAACGAACCTGATGGTCGCCATCTGCCAGAACAATCGAGGTCATGATGAAAGCATTTTCAACTGAGAGCACCTTACTGATCGTCGGCATGGTGGTCGCCTATATCCTGTTCACCACCTGGCTGACCTGGCGGCTGCGCAGTAAAACCAGCGGCGACTTCATGGAAGGCTCCCGCGCCATGCCCGCCTTTATCGTTGGCATTATGCTGATGTCAGAGTATATCGGGGCAAAATCGACCATTGGCACGGCGCAGGCAGCCTTTGAGGATGGCTTTGCCGCCTCCTGGTCGGTGATTGGCGCGGCGATTGGGTTCCCGCTGTTTGGCCTGATTCTGGTCAAACGCATCTACAACACCGGAAAAATCACGATCTCCGGTGCCATCGCCGAGAAATATGGCAGCTCAACCAAGAACATTATCTCGCTGATTATGATCTATGCGCTGCTGCTGGTGAACGTCGGGAACTACATCAGCGGTGCGGCGGCGATCTCCACCGTGCTGAAGATCGACCTGACGCAGGCGGCCTTTATCACCGCGGTGGTCAGTACCTTCTACTTTGCGTTTGGCGGCATGAAAGGCGTCGCCTGGGTTACGCTGCTGCACAGCGCCATCAAGTACATCGGGATTCTGATTATTCTCTATGTGGCGCTGAAAATGACCGGCGGCGTGGCCCCGATGATCGAGAAAATGCCGGCGTTCTACTGGACGTGGGATGGTCACGTCGGTGCCAGTACCATTGTGGCCTGGCTGATCGGGACCGTGGGTTCGATCTTCTGTACGCAGTTTGTGATCCAGGCGATCTCCTCCACCAAAGATGTGAAGTCCGCGAAGCGCGCTACCTGGGTCGCCTTCATCTTCTGCCTGCCGATCGGTCTGGCGATGGCGCTGATTGGCGTGGCGGCGAAGTTTGCGCATCCCGATATCAAGAGCCTCTATGCGCTGCCAGTGTTTCTGCAGGATATGTCACCGTGGCTGGCGGGTATCGTCACCACCTCGCTGGTGGCCTCGATTTTCGTCAGCGTCGGCACCGTTGCGCTGGCCATCGCCTCGCTGGTGGTGAAAGATTTTTACGTGCCTTATCGTAATCCGACGCCGGAGCGCGAATTTAAAGTGACGCGCTGGATCTCGATTGGCATCGGCTTCTTCCCGCTGCTGTTTGTCCTGTTCTTCCCGGAAGTGCTGAAGCTCTCGTTCTTTACCCGCGCGATTCGCCTGTCGATCACCGTGGTGGCGATCATGGCGTTCTATCTGCCGTGGTTTAAGAGCACGCGCGGTGCCAACGCCGGTCTGATTGGTGCCTGCGTGGTCACGTCCGTCTGGTTCCTGATGGGTAATCCGTTCGGTATCGACAATATGTATTTGGCGCTGATTACGCCGGCCATCATTATGGTGATTGACCGCTGTATCCCGTCACGCCAGTCTCAGCCTCAACCGCAACACAATGCACAAAATAGTGGAGCCTAATATGACTCAGGAAACCGTCACCGCAGAACGCACCGGCCTGGTTGCGCCGCACCCGCAGGATAGCGCCCAGCAGATTGCGATGCTGCCCTCCTCCTGCCCGCAAAACCATGCGGCTAACCTGCTGCCGCTGCCCGATGGCGATCTGCTTTGCGTCTGGTTTGGTGGCACGCAGGAAGGGATTGCCGATATCTCAGTCTGGTGTTCCCGGCTGACAAAAGGCAGCGATCGCTGGAGTGACGCGCAGAAGCTTTCTGACGATCCGGGTCGCTCAGAACAGAATCCGGTGCTGTTTCTCGATCCCGACCAGGTACTGTGGCTGCTGTGGACGGCGCAGAAATCAGGTAATCAGGACACCGCGATCGTGCGCTATCGCCAGTCTCACGATATGGGCAAAAGCTGGGGCGAGATCAAAACCCTGCTGGATAAGCCCGGCACCTTTATTCGTCAGCCGATTGTCGTGCTGCCCAACGGCAACTGGCTGCTGCCGGTGTTTTACTGCCTGACGCAGCCCGGCGAAAAGTGGGTCGGCAGCTATGACGTCAGCGCGGTAAAAATCTCAGAAGATAAAGGCCAGAGCTGGCGCGACGTCAGCGTGCCTGACAGCACCGGCTGCGTTCATATGAACGTGACCCTGCTGGATGATGGCTCGCTGCTGGCACTCTACCGCAGTCGCTGGGCCGACCATATCTACCAGAGCCGCTCGTTTGATCAGGGTGAAAGCTGGAGTGCGCCCGAGCCGCTGTCGCTGCCCAACAATAACTCCTCCATTCAGGTCACGACGCTGCGCAACGGTCATCTGGCGCTGGTGTTCAATGCGATGAGCGCCGAAGGGGCCAGCGAGCGCCGGTTGTCGCTGTATGACGAAATTGAAGATGATGAAGAAGACGGTGACGTTGCGGTTGCCGCCGAGCCGGTGGTGCACAGCGGGCGCACCGCCTTCTGGGGCGCGCCACGAGCGCCAATGACGCTGGCGATCTCAACAGATGGCGGCAAAAGCTGGCCGCTGCAGCGCAATCTAGACGAGGGCGACGGCTACTGCATGACCAATAACTCTCAGCAGAAGTTAAACCGTGAGTTCTCTTACCCCAGCATCAAGCAGGGTGTGAACGGCGAACTCCATATCGCCTACACCTGGTATCGCCAGGCAATTAAATATGTGCGGGTCGGGGAGTCCTGGGTGCAGGGAGGTGACGCGTGATTGAAAAGATGGCGCTGGTGACCGGCGCAAGTTCCGGCATCGGTCAGGCGATTGTGGATCGCCTGCTGGATGAGGGCTGGCAGGTGATTGGCCTGAGCCGATCGGCGATAAACCGGTCAGACGCGGGCTGGCAGAGCCATCAGATCGATATCAGCGACAGTGCGGCATTGCAGGCTTTACTGGACAAACTGCCGGTGCCGCAGGCGGTGATCCATGCAGCGGGAATGATGCAGGCCGCGCCGCTCGGGGAGCTGGATCTGAACGCCAGCACACGCCTGTGGCAACTGCATGTTGCCGCCGCAGAACAGCTGGCCAACCATTTTGCGCCCCGGATGAACGCGGGCGGCAGAATCGTGTTGCTGGGTAGTCGCACGTCAGGCGGTGCGGCGTGCCGTAGTCAGTATGTGGCCACTAAATCGGCGATGATCGGCATGGTGCGCAGCTGGGCGGCAGAGCTGGCACCGCGCGGCATTACAGCCAATATCGTGGCGCCAGGTGCCACCGAAACGCCGATGCTACAACAGCCGGGCCGGGCCAGTTCCCCGCCGCGCTTGCCACCGATAGGCCGCTATATTCAGCCGCAGGAAGTCGCCGGACTGGTCGGGTTCCTGCTTTCGCCTGCGGCCGCGACAATCACCGGTCAGCAGCTGGTGATGTGCGGCGGTGCGTCGCTGAGTTGATGAACAGGCCGGGCGACTCGGGTAGCCCGGCCTGTATCAGCGTAAAAATTACCGTACGGGTTTACCGTACTGGTTCACAAACTGGCGATAGGCGGCGATCACCAGCTGAAAATCTTCAATGCCGCAGAAGGAGAGGCTCTCTTCGTCGTAGTAGTTCATCCCCTCCTCCATGCCGTCATCTTCCAGAGCCAGCAGGTTGGCGCGAATCATTACCTCTTCCTCATCCAGCAGGATGGTGTACTCGCTACCGACGCGCTGCCACTGACGCACGCTGCCTTTGACGTCTTCGATTGCGGCTTCGACTTCATCCAGCAATCCTGGATCGTTTTTCACCTCTTCGTTGAACCAGTGGCCGACCGCTTCATGATCCATCGACATACGAACTTTAATCTGTCCGGTCACATCGCGTAAAAATTCATATTCCATCGCCCGTTCCTCTTAACGTCATCGCGTCACTAAATGAGTGTCAGCGCTGCCTGCGCGGCAAAGTGTGACACGTCGCGCATTATTACAGGCTGTCTGGCGAAATCCAGCTTTTGATCGTCTCTCTGGCCAATGCCGGGACGAAAAAAAGGGGCGAATCATCGCCCCTTTCTGTTACTGCCAGGTGAAGAATCAGACCGCAGTCTGGAAAATCACGCCGTCAGCTTTGTCAGTGTACTGCGCCAGCTGGTCAAAGTTGAGATAGCGATAAGTGTCGCTGGCTGTTTTATCAACCTGCTCCATGAATTGCTGATACTCATCCGGCGTTGGCAGTTTGCCAAGCAGAGACGCGACCGCAGCCAGCTCCGCAGATGCCAGGTAGACGTTAGCGCCATTACCCAGACGGTTCGGGAAGTTACGGGTCGAGGTGGAAACCACCGTCGCACCGTCTGCAACACGTGCCTGGTTACCCATGCAGAGTGAACAGCCCGGGATCTCGATACGCGCACCGCTTTTGCCGAATACGCTGTAGTAGCCCTCTTCGGTTAGCTGTGCTGCATCCATCTTGGTTGGCGGCGCCACCCACAGACGGGTTGGCAGCTGACCTTTGTGGCTATCCAGCAGTTTACCAGCAGCACGGAAGTGACCAATGTTAGTCATGCATGAGCCGATGAACACTTCGTCGATCTTCTCGCCCTGAACGTCAGAGAGCAGACGTGCATCGTCCGGATCGTTTGGTGCGCAGAGGATCGGCTCTTTGATGTCAGCCAGATCGATTTCGATCACCGCAGCATATTCAGCATCGGCGTCTGCTTCCAGCAACTGAGGATCGGCCAGCCATTTCTGCATGCTTTCAACACGACGCTCCAGTGTACGACGATCGCCGTAGCCTTCTGCGATCATCCACTTCAGCAGTACAATGTTGGAGTTCAGGTATTCAATAATCGGTGCTTTATCCAGCTTGATGGTACAGCCCGCAGCGGAACGCTCTGCTGACGCATCAGACAGCTCAAACGCCTGCTCGACCTTCAGATCCGGCAGACCTTCAATCTCCAGGATACGGCCAGAGAAGATGTTTTTCTTACCTTTCTTCTCAACGGTCAGCAGACCCTGTTTGATCGCATACAGCGGGATGGCGTGAACCAGATCGCGCAGCGTAATGCCTGGCTCCATTTTACCTTTGAAGCGCACCAGCACCGATTCCGGCATGTCGAGCGGCATAACGCCGGTCGCGGCGGCAAACGCCACCAGGCCTGAACCCGCCGGGAAAGAGATGCCGATAGGGAAACGGGTATGGGAGTCACCACCGGTGCCCACGGTATCCGGCAGCAGCATACGGTTCAGCCAGCTGTGGATAATGCCGTCACCCGGACGCAGTGATACACCACCACGGTTCATGATGAAGTCTGGCAGTGTGTGGTGCGTGCTCACATCCACCGGCTTAGGATACGCGGCAGTGTGACAGAAGGACTGCATCACCAGATCGGTCGAGAAGCCCAGACAAGCCAGATCTTTCAGCTCGTCACGGGTCATCGGGCCGGTGGTATCCTGCGAGCCAACCGAGGTCATCTTCGGTTCGCAATAGGCGCCTGGACGAACACCGGCTACGCCACAGGCGCGGCCCACCATTTTCTGCGCCAGTGAGAAGCCACGGGTGCTCTCCGCAACATCTTTCGCCTGACGGAATACGGTGCTGTGCGGCAGACCCAGTGACTCACGCGCTTTGGTGGTCAGTCCACGACCGATGATCAGCGGAATACGGCCACCGGCACGCACTTCGTCAATCACCACTTCGGTTTTGAGTTCGAAGCTGGCCAGCAGTTCGTTGGTTTCGTGATTGCGGACTTCACCTTTAAACGGATAGATGTCGATGACATCACCCATGTTCAGGTTGTTGACGTCAACTTCAATCGGCAGTGCGCCTGCATCTTCCATGGTGTTGAAGAAGATTGGCGCAATTTTGCTGCCCAGCACCACGCCGCCGCCTTTTTTATTTGGCACGTTCGGGATGTCGTCGCCCATAAACCACAGCACCGAGTTGGTGGCAGATTTACGCGAGGAACCGGTTCCGACCACATCGCCGACATAGGCCAGCGGGAAGCCTTTGGTCTTAAGCGCTTCAATCTGTTTGATCGGACCGATGTTGCCTGCCTCATCCGGCTCAATGCCTTCACGGGCATTTTTCAGCATCGCCAGGGCGTGCAGTGGAATGTCCGGACGTGACCAGGCATCCTGGGCTGGAGAGAGATCGTCGGTGTTGGTTTCGCCAGTGACTTTGAACACCGTAACGGTGATTTTCTCAGCCAGTTCAGGACGTGACAGATACCATTCCGCATCGGCCCACGATTGCATCACCTGCTTCGCGTATTCATTACCCGCTTTCGCTTTCTCTTCGACATCATAGAAGTTGTCGAACATCAGCAGGGTGTGTGAAAGGGCTTTCGCCGCGATTGGGGCAAGCTTGCTATCGTCCAGCGCTTCAATCAGCGGGTGAATATTGTAACCACCCTGCATGGTGCCGAGCAGTTCAACCGCTTTTTCAGGAGATATCAGAGGAGAGGTTGCTTCGCCTTTGGCGACAGCCGCCAGGAAACCGGCTTTGACATACGCCGCTTCATCGACGCCAGGTGGGACTCGGTTGACCAATAAATCGGTCAAAAATTCTTCTTCACCCGCAGGTGGATTTTTCAGCAGTTCAACCAGCGCGGCCATCTGGGAAGCCTCTAAAGGCTTAGGTACAATTCCCTGGGCAGCACGCTCAGCAACGTGCTTACGGTATTCTTCTAGCACGACGTTATCCTCGCTCTCATTATGTAGGGCTTTCCGACCACCTTGCTCACTTATGGAGAACAAACTTCCCTTTCTCGTCCAGGTTGAGGTGCCCGGTTTCGCGGAGGGCAGAATAGCAGGATTTCGTCTGTTTGTTAATCTGTTTACAAAAATACAACATAATCCACTACGCCCATTCTGCCCGCTTATCTCCCCGCATCAGGCTCCTGAGTGAGCCGATTTGGTCTCACAGCAGCTTACCGTATTCCAGTGAAATGGCGACACGATAAGGTCAGCTTTGCAGCGGTTTAAGCGAAATGATTCAGTGAAATAGATAACCGACAGGAATAGAACGCGGTGTGAATCGGGTGTAAAACAGCGGTGAGTTTGACAAAATCTCAACACCAGAGCGAAGTGTGAGGTTCTTTTGGCGTCAGAGGATTACAGCGTAGTTTTCATTTCCTGCAGTGATAGTGGCTGGTCCCGCCGCCAGAACGCGCCCTCTTCCCTTTCCGTCATGGCAAGAGGGCTCAATTCTCTTTTAATACCTGCACTGCCTGCCTGGGCAATCCATTTTTAACAAATGGACGCCATGACCGCTTTTGTTCTGCGTTAATTTTGCAGGTTAGCTGGCCAATTGGCAGGCAGCTGGTCAGGCGGACAATCAATCACGCTTTCATTATTTTCGCCCACTTCGCGGATAACGGTCAGCGTCGCGAATTCATCGATAATCTCAGTTGGATAAGCCGGACCCGTTTCGCGGAATTTTGCCATCTCTTCCAGATGATCGTTCTGGAAGCAGACGGTTTTTTCCGGGTTGTTCATTACCCAGCGAGGGAAGAAGATGGTGCCATGGAAGATTTTATCGGCCAGATTAACGGCCAGGCTGACATCGGTGCCGGTAGGTTCGGTCCAGGAGACTTTATAGACATCCTGCGCCAGACGAACGACATAGACATGCTGATTTTTAACCCAGCGATTTCCCACCATGCCGCTGTGAATACGGTAGTCGATGGTGCTGGCATTTTTGATGTAGAGCTCGTAGTTCCAGCCATTGTCATAGGTATAAACCAGATGTTTACCGACGATGCCAGACAGGTCATGTTTATCAAAAGTACTCATGATTAACTCCTCATTTGTTTCCGTTGAGAGGATTATTGCGCGTTACAAAAGCGATGAATAACGCTATTTTTAGCGCTAAATAATTCATTTTTTAGATGAGTCAACATGTACAGGACAACGCTGGAACAGTGGTATCTGCTCGATGCAGTAGTCAATGAAGGGAGTTTTGCGCTGGCAGCGGAGAAGAACCATCGCAGCCAGTCTTCATTGAGCTACCAGCTGGGCCTGCTTCAGCAGCGGCTGGGGCTGACGCTGTTACAGCAGGAGGGCCGCCGTGCGATGCTGAGTGCAGAGGGACATCAGTTGCTCGCGCAGGTGCGTCCTTTGCTGGCGGGATTCAGTGCGCTTGAGGCGCAGGCTAATGCACTACAACGCGGCGAGCGGTCACGCATCGATCTGATGGTCGATGCGACGCTGCCCAAACCTTTGCTGTTTGATGTGCTCCAGACCTTTCAGCAGCGCTATCCCCATGTGCGTATCTGGTTCAGCGAAATCGTCCGAAGTGAAACGCCTGACAGACTGGCGGAAAATCAGGCCGATCTCTGGCTGGTGGCGCAGCAGGGCGATACGCAATTTGCAGGCGAAAGCCTGATGAGTGTCGATTTCGTCGCCGTTGCCCATCGCGACCACCCATTACACCGCGAACCCGCCCCGCTTAATGCGGCCACGCTGGCTCGCTGGCCCTGCATTACCATACTGGATCGTCAGCAACAGCAGCAGTCAGAGGTGAATGGCGAACAAGCGGAAAACTGGTCATTTACAACACTGTCGGCCGCGATTGAGGCGGTCCAGCACCAGTTAGGTTATGGCTGGCTGCCGGAACAGAATATCGCCGCGCTTCTAGAGAGCGGTGAGCTTCGTCCCCTGCCGCTACTGCAGGGCCGCCGACGCAGCAGTTCACTGGTGATGCATATAAACGAAGAGAGACTGCCGGCCAATAGCGCCATTGCGGCACTGGCGCAGATGTTTATTGAACGGGTGGCGCAGGAGAAGCGCATAGCTGAGCGCCAAAGAGGCTGAGATTGTTTCCGTTGACGCGGGGAACACGCAAAAAACACGCATTCCAAAGATTAAGCTGCGGTTTATCCCCCTCAAGCGTGGAACACCAGATTGGCGATCATTGGCAGGCCCCTGATTGTGGTTATATAAGGCTGTGGTGAAGGCCGGAACGCTGCTCAAGTAATCGCAATCATTATGTATAGATTATAGTAATCTATATCTTAATATACCAAACGTTCTCATACGATCAGATTGCTGGCCCAAAGCGGTAATCTTTGGTCTATCCGGCACTAAAGCTATCTACACAGTCAATCACCGTCGATACAAAGCGCCTAAAGAACGAGAGCCGATCCCCTTTAACGAAAACCAAATTACTGATGCTGAGATAGCTAATCGAGGTATGACATTCACCTATGAGCTTTTCAACATCTATCACATGATAGAATCAGGGGTTATCAGCAAAGAGGCTGCTCGTGAAGCCTTCAAGCAAGAATGCCTCATGGACTTCAGACACAGCCTTCACCGGCTCGACTTCAATCACTGCTATGATCGAGCGGTGGTTTACTCCCTTATAATCCCTGCCGACAGCAACTTTACTGTCTCAAGGTTTGATAAAATCGCAATACAGCATAGTGAGAATCATTGGCACTTACTCAATATTGAAAGCATTGAGATAGACCGTGTTCCTTACGATGAGGTAAGCAATGGCACAGTCGGCATCAAGGTTGATAGGATAGTGCCGGAAGCAAGGGACTACTATGTAGTCAAAGTAAGCGAGGATAAGGACCTTCAGGATGCGTAGCTACAGTGAGATCGCAAAGCGTATAGCCATGACCTGCTCCCAGTTGATTAGTACACCCCGATGTTAGTAATGTCTTCATAAGCCACATGAGGACATCCCCATGAAGAAGCGTTTTTCCGACCAACAGATCATCAGTATTCTCCGCGAGGCTGAAGC
>Ga0308166_1004242_pt1 | contig 11582 bp, 8 predicted proteins | sample PhyCR2_2_FD_202137 | JGI IMG/M metagenome (GOLD analysis project Ga0308166, IMG submission 202137) | Phyllosphere microbial communities from UC Gill Tract Community Farm, Albany, California, United States - DLSLCC.R2 | ecosystem: Host-associated > Plants > Phyllosphere > Unclassified | place... | reverse complement strand
GCGGCAAGTGCAGCTACCTGCTGCTGCAGGACAGCCTCAAGAAAGCTGCCGACAACGCGCACGCCGATGCCACCCGCCAGAGCGTGATCCAGACCGGCGACGGCCCGCGCGGCGGCGAAGTGGTGCTGGAAGAATTCCGCCCGCGCGACTGGACCATGCTGTGGGAAGGACGCCGCCCGTCCGACCGCGACGAACGCTTCCGCCTGTACCAGCGGCGCTGAGTCGACGCAGCCCTGAAACGAAAAAGCCACCCGACCAGGTGGCTTTTCTTTTATGGCGGACCGTGTTCAGATCCTGCGCGGCACCAGCTTGCGGCGGGTTGCCGCCACGCCGAGCAGGCCGAGGCCCGCCAGCAGCATGCCGTAGGTTGCCGGTTCCGGCACCGGCGATACCGTCAGGTCGCCGCCGAATGCGCCGCCGCCCGTGCCCAGCACCTGTCCGTCGACTCTCAACGCGTAGTAGCCGCTGGTCAGGCCATAGGACGACAGCGACCACGAATCGGTCGGATGCGAGCCGAAGCCGGTTTCGTTGATGCCGGCGATGGCCGTGCCGAGGACCGCCATCGTCCCCGGATCGTAACGGTACAGGCTGAAGCTGGTGATCAGGAGATCCTTGGTCTGCGGGGTGTTGAGGAAGGACGAAGTCACCGAGGCAGAGGCGTCGAAGGGCGTGCCGATGTTGAAGGTGAAGATATCGGTAAAGGTACTGCCGACGGTCGAGGCAGTGAAGGTATCGCCGAAATGCGCGTTGAAGCCGCCCACGCCGTCGCCCGCTGTCACTAGCGGAACGGTGCGGTCGATCGCCTGGGCAGCGGCGCCTTGGGAGACGGCCGCCGCGCCCGCGATGAGGGCGCTCAGAACGAGAGATTTCAGTTTCATGATAGTTCCTGAGAAAGTTATCGGGACTTACACTCCGGGGAGCCGGTGTATTGACACCGATCCGGGATATCAGCATAGGTTCCTACCTACCTCTCAACTGTTAGATTGCGCACAAATCTCAGCCGTCTTTCGACAAAGCGTGGCATTTTTGGCCCTTGAATTTCCTCGGCGCAAACACTTCATCCTCGGCAAAGGGTCGCTTGAGGAAGATCAATTCCCCAGTGGCCTAGATTATCAAAATGATGGATGTGCCCGCTATCCCGCGGCATCGCCAGCCAAGGAGCCCATCATGAAAAGCGTGACGTTTTCCGATATCGAGCGCGTCCCGGAACAGGCGCGCCGTCCTTCCCCCCTGCGTTCGCCGCAACGCGTGACCTTGCTGGTCCTGACGCTGGTGCTGGGTCTGCCGGCGCTGATGTTCATTTTCCAGCAGATCGATCCGGGCGCGCCGCTGGCCTATATCGTGGTGCCGGTGCTGGCCGGCGGCCTGCTGCCAATGATGAGCATGATGCCCGGCCGCTTCGAGGTCACGACCCGCTTCGATGCCTGTCACCTGGTCGTCACGCTGGACGACGCGCTGGGCCGTCTCGGCTACGCGCCGGCCGAACGCGTGCCTGGCGCGGTGCGCTATCGCGCGCGCGGCGGCAAGGAGATCGCCGTGACGGTGCGCGCCCATGCGCTCGAAGTCATGGGCCCGGTGCCGGCGCTGCGTGCGCTGCGCCGGCAAATGGATTGCTGACCTTCCTGCTTCATTGGCAGGCCCGGTGCGTGAGCACCGGGTCGAACCCGCCCTGCGAAACAGGAATCCCACGACAATACGACGGAAGAGTTTGCGCGCACTGGTCTTTTTGGCATCCCATGTGCTAAGATGCGCGCCTGCGCTTGCAGCCTCTGTGGCGGAATTGGTAGACGCACTTGACTCAAAATCAAGCGCCGAAAGGCGTGCCGGTTCGATTCCGGCCGGAGGCACCACCTACTCATCCAGAGTAGTCCAGCATTGTCCAAGAAACCGCGTATCTCGCTCTGGGAACGCGGTTTTTTTGTCCGCCGACGTTTGAGCTCGTCCATTACCAGCCCGCGTTTTTGGATCCATATTTTCACTTATGGAGAAAAAACGCCTCACGTCATGGATCCAAAATGCCCAAGATCTGCACACCGCTGACGGACACCGCTATCCGCAACGCCAAGCCAAGGGAGAAGACCTACACCCTGGGTGACGGTGAAGGCATGTACCTCGAGGTCATGCCGAATGGGACAAAATTCTGGCGCATGGCCTACCGGCAGCCGAACGGCAGGAAAAACCGCCTGACCTTCGGTAAGTATCCGGTCGTGTCGCTCGCCGAGGCCCGCACCAGGCGACTGGCGGCGCGCAGGCTGCTGGATCAAAGGCATCGACCCAGGCCAGGCCAAACGCGAAGAAAAAGAAGCCTATACAACGGCGGCCCAACATACCTTCGAAGCGATCGCCCGCGCGTGGCTTGCCAAGACTAAGGCAAGCCGCGCCGCCAGCACACAGGCGAAAAATACCGCTTGGCTCGAAGGGAACGTCTTCCCTGTTATCGGGTCCCTTCCCATCTCCACCATCAAACCCAAGGAAGTACTTTCCGCGCTTCGACGGATCGAGACGCGTGGCGCGATCGAGTCGGCGCACAAGATCAAGCAGTTATGCGGTCAGGTCTTCCGGTTCGCGGTCACCAGCGGACTAGCCGACCGTGACGTCACCGTAGACCTGCGCGGCGCGCTGTCAGCGGTCCCGGAAGCGCACTATCCTGTCATTACTGAGCCGGCGCAGGCGGCCAAACTTCTGCGCGCGATCGACGCCTATAGCGGGCATGCCTACGCCACTTTCGCGCTCAAACTTGCGCCGCTGGTGTTTGTTCGCCCTGGAGAGCTGCGTACCGCTGAGTGGTCCGAGATCGATCTCGATGCGGCCGAATGGCGCATCCCTGGCTCCAAGATGAAGATGGGGCAGGATCATATCGTGCCGCTGGCGACGCAGGCTGTCGCACTGCTACGTAAGCTCCATGCGATGACAGGGCATGGCACGTTTGTATTCCCTAGTGTTCGCACCAGCACACGCTGCATGAGCGAGAACACCGTCATCGCCGCCTTGCGTTGCATGGGCTACGGCAAGGACGTGATGACCGGCCATGGCTTCCGCGCGATGGCGCGCACGATCATGGATGAAGTGCTGGGCGAGCGTGTTGATTTGATTGAGCACCAGCTTGCGCATGCCGTTAAGGACCCAAATGGACGCGCGTACAACCGGACGGCGCATCTGCCGGCCCGGAGGTTAATGATGCAGCATTGGGCTGACTACCTTGATGTAATTAAAAAGGACGGCAATGAAACTGCTGACGCCTTACCAAAAGCTTCTACATAATCCGCTAGGAAGCCACTTTAGCGGAACAATAGCTCGGCAACAGCGCAACGCGCCGATATATTCACTGGCGCTTTCTAGCGTCAATAACCTAAGGGCCTGCCTTTAATAACAGTCGCTCAGTTGTCTTAACACCTACTTTTTTCCGATTCTAAACACAGATTTGTAAGCACGTCTCAGCCACCTTAATCGCCCGAACAGCTTTACGAACCAATTCTGACGATACCATCATTCGCTGGCGAATCAAAATTGGAGAACGTCCTATTCTTTGACGGAATACGCGTCCGTATAATCTCCGAGTTATATGTAGGGGGCCTTGGAATTTTAATCCGCTGGCCCCAGGTTCGCATCCCACAAGGCCTACTAAGAATTACCAAGAAAGCCCACGAATTTCGGTTCGTAGGCTTTTTTGTTTCTAGTCGGACTTCTAGTCCCGCCCCTTGTCTCCCTAGCCTTATGGTAGATGCGAATTTTTACCCTGGGGATAAAGGGCAGGAATTAAAAACAGCAGCCATGAGCTATGAGCTATAAGCTATGAGCACCATTATGATCCTCGGCAGCTATCACGCATATTGCCGAGTTGATCAGGGTCGCTCGGCGGCTTTCAGCCAATCGACGACCCCATTTAGTCCCAAGGAAAGTAATGCATCTTGTACTACTACAACCCGCTGCAACATAGCTCCGCCGTCAGACTCTTCTCGCTCCTCAGCTTCCGCAAAGAGGCGGGTCATAAGTTGTGTAAGACTATTGTCATGATCGTATAGATGAGGCTTGCTATGGCTGACATAGGCCAGATAGATTTCCGTTGCAGCCAATGATTGCTCTGGAGCAACTTGCGATATCGCGTTTAACCACTCGTGGAATCCAAAGAGCCGATGGTGTTTGTTTTCTCTGTTCGTCCTAAAGACGTCAAAGCAGTGACGTATAAGTTCTGTTGGAATGGCAATCACATCCGCCCTGTCACGAAAAATCTGATCCATTTGCTCCGCAACAACCTTAGCATGAGTACCTCCACTATTTAACCCAAAGTCAATGCCAGCAAGGCATTGTTCTCGATGCAGTCGAATATTCTCAGAATTTGTCCAAACGGTCGCTACTCCCAGCCAAGCCTCATCACTATCTAGTGTCGTTAAGTCGCTGAGAAGCTCAGCATGGTTAATATGCTGCGTCATAGCCCCCAAAGCTGAAATACGCCCCCAAGTTTCTAAATCTTTACCACTCCCCTCGCGGCGAAGGCGCAACAGCAAAGGCCCTACAATTTCAAAATGATTGCGATAAGCATAATAAAGACACGGTTCTGCCGTTTGCCAGAGTCCAACCGCATCTTGCATGACAAGATCGAATAGGTTCCAGCCCAAATCGAATGATTTGCTTTGCAAATAGGGAAGGCGGCGCAGGATCAGAGCTCGAACTGCCGGGTGTTCATCACGGGCAAAGCGTCGTAACCCGTGGGTTAGTAATTCAGGAAGTTCCCTGCCTTGCTCTAGAAGTTTATTAGCCAAGATCATTAAGGCGTCAACAATGTTCCCTTTTACCATATTGATGCCTAAGTCAATAAGGCTAACGTTATCCCCACTGATTGGATCTTCCTCATGAAACGCCTCAAAATCTATCGCGACGAATATGAGTCGCTCAGCCTCATGTAAGTCCTTTATGACATTAGCGCAGGCTTCTAACGCTTTCGAGGCAGCGCGTCGATACCTCCAGTGCGTCTGATGCCGCTCCAACTCATCAAGAATTTCTTTTGCTAGGAGAGGAGCATCAGGTTCTTCGACAGGTTCCCACTGGCCGTTAACTTGCAAATTTCCATAGCGATATGCCAAGTAGGTCGCCACCCCATCCATAATGTCATCGCGAAACCCCTCAGAGATATTCGCCCAGCAGACGCGCAGCAAATCCAAGAAGCGCGTGGGGTGGCGAGAACATGCCTCTCGTAGTTGCCAGCCGACCTCCCGCTCTCCTCCAATTAGAAAATCAGCATCAATGCCGTGGTGATGAGAATGGCCGGTGTAGTGCTCAAGTAAGCGTAGTACCCCGCTATTGGTTATATTAAGGAAAACTTCAAATGAAAACGGCGCGCTAACCGTCCCGCCACGCGAATAGATATCCGGTTGACGAATCAACACCCCAGCCCTCTCCTCATAGGCATCCACCACTGCTTGCACCTCAGGTGAGCGTAAAAAGCGAGGAATCGTAATAATCAGTTCTGCGCGCTTCTTCAATACCCAGAAACGGTTTCTCTCATCAACCTCCTGATCAACCCACACCTTCAAAATATTCACCATGACAGCATCTTGCACTGAAGTGCTGAGTAGCATGAATGCCGCCTGCAACAATGCCCCCAACTCATAAGCAAGTTCAAACTCAAGCATCTTCGAATCACATAGCATACGACCGATCAAGTTGATGTTATTTTCGGGCGATGCCGTGCAGGCGAGAACTGCAAAGAGAAGCAACGCGCCTTCATGATTGAAGCAAAGACGTTCGCGGTTGCGTTCCCACCAGCCAGAGTTCGCTTTTGCTTGGTGAAGAATAGCAGCCTCAACCGCACCAAGCAAAATGGCCATACTGTCTACGTGACTTATACCCTTCTGACTATGTGTATCCTCATATGAGGATTCGCTTAAAAATCCGTGTCGGTATCCTGAGCGGGTTTCGCCATATCGCGATGCACGCAGACTGCTCCACCGCTCAATAGAGTCCAAAGCAAGGTCCAATAATGCAGTGGACTGTTCCATTCGCTGACGTATGAAATTCCCATGCCGATCACCAAACTCATGAGAATGACAATGCAATTTATTATCAAACCTATATCCCAGCAAATCCTGATCGCAGATGTCGCCTGCAATATAACGCCAGAGCAAATCGTCTTTCACTATGCCCTTCTCTATGCAGCGAGCAATGGCTCGCCCAAGAAAACTATGCTCAGATCGCGGCATATCTAGCAACATTTCAAGTAATGGCGCGAAAACCGCTATATTCTCAGGCTTGATTTCGGTTAGGTGAACTCCTAACTGGTCTGCAATGCCATTTCTATCAAGATAGCTCAGCGAGAGCGCTTCCATCCAAAACGACAAAACGCCAGCGCTATCCTCGTTGCTCCACTGCGCGATGCGATGAACATGCCGCGTTAAGCCCTCCGCGTCCCGCATAGATTTCAAAAACGGGACTAGATTCCTTAGCCAAAATAGGTGCCACTCAATAGGCCCCGCCGTGGCATAAATTACCTGGAAGACATCGGGGTATTTTTCACGTAGATCGCGTATCAGTGGCCAGTCCTCGTCCTTCGGGATCTGCTCAGCAAATGATTCCGCCACCAAGCGCCTGATGTGAAAGGCTGCATTGCCAGTCAATACTGTTCTGATTTGCTTTCTAAATTCGCGGCGCTCCCCAAGCGCCAATTGGGCGACAAAACTGCGGATGCTAGGGCGTACAAATGGCACGGGTGGCAGGCCCTGTATAAAGCCATTCAACGATGCGCCGCTACGAACGGCTCCACTGATTACTAACACATCCAGCAATGTTTGGTGTCCAAACGTCAATTTTCCTTCTTGAGTTTCTTGCAGAACGTTCAGACTGCACAACTTCCGCTGAATGTCTTGTGAGGCAGCAAATCGCTGATTGGGCACTACTAAACTTCGCTGTTTCAGCATTTCTGCGGCAACGGCTTCAATCGCTTGTATGGCCGCGTCACCCAGCTCATCATTGGACCGCACAATGGTATCGAGATAGCGCTGCGCCAAAGCCTGGCTCGTCACTACGTTGAAGCTGCCTCCTTGTCGAGCTAACTCAGCAAATAACGCTAGTTCACGAGGATTCCTTATCAGCTCCTTAGTAACTTCGTCCAGAGTTGATGTTGCGATTCCTAATTGCTCAAGTAGCGGCGCAATCTCAGTTGCCCAATCTAATTGCTTGCACTTGAGCTCGCAATCCCATTGCCTTCCCGCGATTCGACGATCGTAATGCCTATCAAAATCACGGCAAGCAGTAACGATCGTAATATTAGGAATCAATAGCAAGCGATCTATTTGAGCAAGAAAGTATGTTAGAACACGGTGATCGCGGGCGATAGATAACACGTCCAGGGAGTCAATGACCACAATCACGTGAGCGCCCTCAGCCATACGAGCAGCTTTCTCTACCCACTCCCCAGATAGACCCTGGGCCTGACGATCTTCCGAAGTAGCCAAATCTGCATATTCACGCGATTGAATGAAGAGCGGCACGATGTCTGAGCGGATTTTCATACGCTCCTCCAACGCCTCTTGCAACGCTAGCATCACGCAGGTCTTTCCTGATCCCGGAAGACCCGTGAGCAATATGGCCCGTCTTTTGGCATCAATTGCTTCGAGCAATTCATTCAAAGTTGGACTGGCAATACGCTGCCCCGCGATATCTCGCCGCCATGATCTTCCGATTGCTGACGTATTGGAAAACGATAAGCGTATCTCAGCAAGGTTCATGGGCGGAACCAATATAGCCCCGGCCTTATGAAGCGTGGCGATCAGGTCGGCTTTGGTTAATCGGTGCTGAGTAGCAGTGGATGCGAAATTGCCACCTATACGGGCTCCGAGTTGATCAAGGCGCGTCCAGAGCGCATCGAAAGCAGGCTCTGGATTGCTTACGATGTTACGCAAGCGCCCCCGTAATAGCGCCTCCATGCGATCCATCTCTCCGCTGGTCTCAAACTTTGTTCGGCGCAAGAACTCAAAGGTTGAAAGACTGGAACACAGTGCTCCAATTCGTACCGATAAAGCGGCATCTGTTTCTTGGTTCTCCTTGCTTAAACTCGCTTGATAGGTAGCCTCATCATGCTGAGTTGTACTATGCTCCCTGAGTTTCGCAAGAGCTCCAAAGTTGTTTCTTGAATAGAAGCGGACTTCCGCATTCTGATTACTGCTCAATAAACAAGCCGCTTTTTCCAATTCATCTGCGAGGTCAGCGACCGTCCACGCTTTGTAATCAGTTTGATTTTTTTTGCACTGACAGGCGATCTGAGTACCGTCAGCTTTACCAATGACCACATCGTCCACCGAAAAGGTTGTCGAGTCTATTTCAAGCCACTGATAGTTAGGGTCGGACAAAATGTCCAGTGCCCAATCGAATGCTACTAATGTCTGGTAGACGTCACCTCTATTGGAACGTATGCCTGCGAGACTCATCTATTCACTCCATTTGAAAGGTGCTTTCGGCCAACCACTACAGCGTCCGAGGGTAGCATTCTTGCCAATCCGAAATACTCACAGATTGTCACCCAATGACTCGTTTAGCTACGATGCCTGTCAGTTAGGTGTTTCCGGACCACAAGAAGCGAGACTGCCTTGTGGTTGAAACGTCTCTCGACAGCGTCCTTAGTAATAGGTGTAATTTCAACGTTAACCGTCTGCTAAGAAATCAACCATGGTTAATCTCGAAGAGATTAACCATGCGAGACGACAGTCTATCCTGCCCTTGAAAACCAAACCCAATAACCGCGCTTCCAACCCTTCGAACCCAGCCCAATGACGCTTGCATAAGTACCAGCGCAATGTTGAGCTCGCTACCGACGGCACACTGCAATCTGCATCGCAGCCGCGCGGACTGACTCTTGAAGCGTCGGTGACATCCGCGATCATGCCGAGTAACTGCGATGCTTCTTTCCAAGCTCACATTGGAGGCGTACATGGATCAGCAAACGGTCAATGTTGTGGTTGAACGCCGTGCATCGAACAATCGTGCCGACGTCCGGTTCCTCAGACTGAAGGAGGTGCTCGCCATGTGCGGCAAGTCGCGAAGTAGCGTCTATGACGCAATAAAGAAAGGAGCCTTCCCCAAACCTGTGAAGCTCAGCGGTAGGTCGTCGGCCTGGATCAAAAGCGAAGTGGAACAGTGGGCAGTCGACTGCATTCGCGCCAGCCGACAGGACTCAAGGCCTTGAGGTACGGCTTATCGACCACAAACGGACGCGGTACACGACATACAAACAGGCCAAAAAGGTTCGTCATGACGAACTTTATGCTTCCAATCCACATGCCAGGGACGCACTGAATTTCGTCGCGACGAAATTTTCGGCCCAATCAGCCACGACGCCGGCCATCCCATCATGTCGAACAAAGCGAACCTGAACCGGCACCGCGGGTCAAACCTGTACCACGAGCTTCCGCAAACGAAAACCGCACCCATACCCTGAACGGCTGTGTATCCATGAGTGTATCCACGTCACAGATGAGCCTGCCAAGAAAACCCAGCCGCCGCGCGGTAGCCGGCGAGCTCATCGATTCCGGCCGAAGGCACCACCCGCAAGCACCGCAATCGACCTCAGCGCTCCTGAGCGTTCTGCTCCACAAACGCAACACACACCCCACTCGGATCGACGATCGAAAACTCGCGCGTCCCCCAAGGCCGTGACCCGAGCGTGCCGTTCGGATGCACACAGCCGGCATCGCCGCAGCGCGCGTACAAGGCATCGATGCCGTTGACCCCGATCCGCAGGCTGGTCCAGTCGGCCAGGTGCTTGTCCTGGCTGGCGAACAGGTGCAGACGGGCGTCGCCGCTGCCGACGATCGCGAACTGGGCCGGCTCGGCGTCACGGTAGAACAATTCGAAGCCCAGCGCACGCTGGTAGAAAGCGATGCCCTCCTCGACGTCGCGCGCGGGAATCAGTGGGGAAACGTCCAGAAACCGGATGGGACTTGTCATGGGATCCTCAAGGAAAGCCGGACGCAGGCCGGCAGCCCCTCAAGATAATCCTGTGTTAATGGATAGTCAACAGACTTGGGCTGCCATACGCGGCACCTCAGCGATTCCGCGCGGTGTCCCAGTCGTCGTAGCGGTGCACGATGCGCGCCATCGTGCCGTCGCGCGCCATCGATTCGAGTGCGGTGCCCATGCGCGCCGTCAGGTCGTCGGGCACGGCGCGGTTGCAGGCAAGGTAGACGCGGATGCGGTTGAAGACCAGCACCGGCACGATCTTGTCGGCATAGCCCATGCGCGACAGCGCGGCGCTGCCGGGGCGAATGCTGGCAGCCCAGAGGTCGATGCGGTCGGCCATCAGCTTGCGTGGGTTGATCAGGTCGTTCGGTGCCGGATCGACGTTGAAGCCGCGTGCGCGTAGGTAGAGGTCGCGCGCATCGCCGTTATAGGTGCCGATGCGGTAGCGGCGCGCGTCTTCGAGGCTCTCCAGCTTGAGCTTGCGGTCGGCGCGGCCCATCAGGACCCAGTCGGCCTCGCCGATCGGGCCGACCCATTTGAACAGGGCTTCGCGTTCGGGCGTGCGGGTGGTGGAGAACACGCAAGTGTCGTGACGTTTGAGCGCCAGGGTATAGGCGCGCTTCCACGGCAGTAGCTCGATGGTGTGGTCGATATGGGCGCGGCCCATGATCTCGCGCACGGTGTCGGCGCCGATGCCGAGCACGCGCTTCCCTTCCAGCATGCTGTGCGGCGGCGCGGCTTCGGTGGTGAGGTAAAGGCGCGGTTCCGGCCGGGCCTGCGCTACGGCACAGCCGAGGGCAAGCATGGCGGCAACAATGAAGTTTTTCGTTCGCATGGCGCACCCATTGGCAGGGCTGCCGGCCGGCAGCTGACCTATGCGTCGAGCATACCAGCAAGATATAACAGGCGGCAACCCATAGCAACTCGACAATTTTCGTCAATTTGGTGGCGCTGGTGCGACAGGAAATTGTATTTGTCCCATGCTATCTAATCGTGCGGCAACATTTCCCCCTGAGAAAGTGACATACTTGCGTGCCACCTACCCACATACGTCGTCACTTTCCTCAAATTTATGCTGTTTTCATTATTTAACGTGCCTCAGGACCCGTCCCTGCTGAGTTATGGGATGTACACGCCCGGGCTGGTGATCCTGTCGGTACTGGTGGCGATCTTCGCGTCCTGGATGGCGCTGCTGATCGCCGGCCAGGCCGTGGTCAACCGCAGCCAGCGCTGGATCGTGCTGGGCAGCGGCAGCCTGGCGCTGGGCACCGGCGTGTGGGCGATGCATTTCATCGGCATGCTGGCCTTCGACCTGTGCACCGACGTCGACTACGATCCGGTCGCGACCCTGATCTCGGGTGTGCCAAGCATCGGCGCCTCCTTCGTCGCGCTGTGGCTGATCGCGCGTGACCGCCTGGGCGGCTGGGGTCTGCTGGCGGGCGGCGTGGTGGTGGGCGCGGGCATCGGCGTGATGCATTATGCGGGCATGGCGGGCATGCAGATGGGTCTCGAACTGCACTACGACCTGCGCATGTTCCTGCTGTCGATCGTGGTCGCGGTGGTGCTGGCGACGCTGGCGCTGTGGGTGCGCTTCGGCCTGTCCAGCCTGTCGCACCGCCTGAGCGAAGGCCGCC
>Ga0308166_1004240_pt1 | contig 11583 bp, 10 predicted proteins | sample PhyCR2_2_FD_202137 | JGI IMG/M metagenome (GOLD analysis project Ga0308166, IMG submission 202137) | Phyllosphere microbial communities from UC Gill Tract Community Farm, Albany, California, United States - DLSLCC.R2 | ecosystem: Host-associated > Plants > Phyllosphere > Unclassified | place... | reverse complement strand
CACCCCTTGCGGCGCCAGCGCGCGGTCCAGGGAACCCTGCTTCTTGAGGATCAGCGCCAGGCCGCCGCCCTTCTGGAAGCCGATGCGGACCGTGTCCGTGGCCGCGTGGGCCGCATGCGCTACGGCGACGGCGCACAGCAGCAGGAGTGTGAAGCGTTTTTTCATGCGTGTCCTTTCGGGGTGACGAGGTGACGATGCGATCTTCACGTGCTCTCGCGCGCGAGCAGTTCGCAGCCGAGCAGGTTCAGGCGCGCGCTCTGGCCGTCGGGTTCGATCTCGCCCAGCGCTTCGAGGATGCGGCGCGCGGCCAGTTCGCCGATCTCCTGCGCGGGCGGGCGGATCGTCGTCAGGCTGGGCAGCAGCAGCGGCGAGAACGGGTAGTCGCCGAAGCCCATCAGCGCGCACTGGCCGGGCACGTCGATGCCCTGGCGCTGCGCGGCCAGCAGGGCGCCGGCGGCGAGGTTGTCGTTGGCGAACACGATGGCGTCGGCGCGGCGCTTGCCGCGTCCCGCCGGCAGCAAGGCCTGCAGCGCCTCGCGGCCGGCGTCGAACGGCGCGGCCGCCTGCGGCACGTACGTCCACGGTTCGAGGCCGTGTTCGCGCAGCGCGGCCGCACAGCCGTCGCGCCGGTCGACGGCGCTCAAATCGCCGGCCACGCCGTTCTGCACGAACGCGATGCGCCGGTAGCCGCGCCCGATCAGGTGCCGCGCCGCCTGCACGCCGACCGCGTGGTTCGAATAGCCCACCTGGATGGGCTTGCGGCGCGGCGCGTAGTCCCACGTCTCGACGACGGGGATGCCGCTCGCGGCCAGCAGCGCGTCGGTGGCGCGCGTATGGAAGCGCCCCGTGACGACCAGCGCCGCCGGCGACCAGCCGAGGAACGTGCGCACCGCGTTCTCTTCCTGCGCCTTCGAAAAATAGCTCGACGCGAGCAGCACCTGGAAGCCGTGCCGGTTCAGCGTGTCGTTGAAGGCCTGGATCGTCGGCGCGAAGATCGGCCCCGAGATGTTCGGCACGACCATGCCGACGATGCGCTGGCGCGACGACGCGAGGCCGCCGGCCACGAGGTTCGGCACGTAGTTCAGTTCCTTGACGGCGCGTTCGATGCGTGTGCCCAGTTCGGCGGACACGCGTTCGGGCTGCTTCAGGTAGCGCGACACGGTGATCGAGCCGACGCCGGCCAGGCGCGCCACGTCGTGGATCGTCGCGCGTCCGGAACCGCGCCGTTTGCGTGCCGCCGGGGGCGTGTCGTTTGTTGAAGCGCTCATATTCCTCCAGCAGATATCGATGCGTTTTTTAATTCTTTGACTGTGTCCCGCCGCGTCGCGGACACTTCGATGGTATCGGTACCACGCAAAAAGTGTAGCAGCGAAGGAGCGCGCGGCGAAGCAGGTTTTCCGCGCCATACCAGCAGATTTCCGCATATCGACCCTATCCAAGCCAAGGAACGAGCAAGCATGAAGCGACACAACAAGAACACCACCTGGATCCACGTGGCGGCCGGCACGGGCCTGCTGCTCGGCACGACGCTGGCGCTGGCCGGCGAGGCCGCGCCCGACGCGTCCGCGGATGCCGCAGGCGAGAGCATCGCGCCGGCCATCCCGAGCGTGACCGTCACCGCCACGCGCCGTTCGGCGTCGCTGCAGTCGGTGCCGATCGCCGTGTCGGTGGTCGACGGCGAGCAGCTGGAGCGCGCCAACCGCACCGCGATCGACACCGTCGTGCAGGCCATCCCGAGCGCCACGTTCCGCCAGCAGGGCGGCAACAAGGACTCGACCCTGTTCGTGCGCGGTATCGGTACCATCTCGACGTCGCCCGGCGTGGAGCCGACCGTGTCCACCGTCGTCGACGGCGTCGTCTATGCGCGCCCCGGCCAGGCGACGCTCGACCTGCTCGACATCGAACGCATCGACGTGCTGCGCGGCCCGCAGGGCACCCTGTTCGGCAAGAACGCGTCGTCCGGCGTGCTGAACGTCGTCAGCCGCGCCCCGTCCGCGCAGCCAGGCGGGTTCGCCGACGTGTCGTGGTACGGGGGCGATGAAAAGCGCGTGCGCGCCGGCGTGACCGGCAGCCTGAAACCGGGCGTCGTGCGCGCCTCGATCGTCGCCGCGTATGCGGACTACGACGGCAACGTCGACAACGTGCATGCGGGCGGCGGCCGCGTGAACGGCTACGAACGCAAGGGCACGCGCGCCCGCGTCGACATCACCCCCGGCGCCGACACCGACATCTCCCTGATCGCCGACTGGCTGAAGTCGAACGCGTCGCCGGCGCAGACGGCGTACGGCCAGAGCAGCGTCGCCTTTGCCGGCGCGCTGGCGCCCGTCGTGGCCGGGCCGGAGAACCGCCAGGTCAACGCCGACCTCGCGCCCGCCGTCGACGACGTCAACAAGGGCCTGTCCGCGCAGGTTAACTGGCGCAATGCGGGCTACACGTTCACGTCGATCACTGCCGTGCGCGACTGGGACAACACGCAGAACACGTCCGTCAATGCGGTCGGCAACAGTGAAGAAGCGGCGCGGGTGACATCGGCATATCCGGCGTCGCGCGACATCGGCACCGTCGACTTCCGCCAGGTGTCGCAGGAACTGCGCGTCGCGTCGCCGCGCGCCGACGTCGCCGGCCACGCGGTCGACTACGTGGCCGGTCTGTACTACCTGCACGGCAAGGATGCCGAAGTCTATCGCCGCATCGTCACGACGGCAGCCGCGGGCAACGGCGGCGTGAACAGCGGCCGCGCCGACTACGGCGTCACGAACGACAGCTATGCCGCGTTCGGTGAGGGCACGCTGGCGCTGGCAGCGGACTGGCGCGCGATCCTGGGCGCCCGCTGGACCCGCGACGAACTGTCGTACCGACACGCGCGCACGTCCACGCAGGCGACGGCGTTCTCCGGCGTGCAGCCGGCCACGCAAAGCAGCGGCGACACCGCGAAGAACGGCTGGTCCGGCCGCCTCGGCCTGCAGCACGACCTCGGCGCCAACGCCAACGCGTACGTGACGGTTTCGCGCGGCTACAAGGGGCCCGCGTACAACGTGTTCTTCAACATGCTGCCGCGCGATACGGGTGCGCTCGATCCGGAAACGTCGAATTCGGTCGAAGCCGGCTTCAAGGCGGCCGCGTTCTATCGCCGCCTGACCGTCAACCTGGCCGCGTTCCACACGGACTACGACAACTACCAGGCGAACTTCTACGACACGGTGGCGGGTGCCGTGGTCACGCGCCTGATCAATGCGGGCCGGGTGTCCACGCGCGGCGTCGAGGCCGACATCGCGGCGCGTCCGACGCCGCAGCTGACCCTGAACGCGGCGCTGGCGTACATCGACGCCCGCATCGACGACTTCAAATGCCCGGCCGCGGCCGCGGCGTCGTGCACCCTGAACGGCAAGACGCTGCCGTTTTCGCCGAAGTTCAAGACGTATTTGCGCGCCAACTACGCCGTGCCGCTGCCGAACGGCCTGCAGGCGGATTTCAATGCCGACTACACGTACCAGACAAAGACGCAGTTCGACCTGTTCCAGTCGCCGCTGGCGGTCCAGGGCGCGTACGGCATCGTCAACGCGGCCGTCGAACTGTCTTCCAGCGAAGGCGGCTGGCGCGTGGCCCTGGTCGGCAAGAACCTCGCCGACCGTTCGTACGCGACCAACCTGATCGTCAATACCGGCTACGTCAACCGCACGGTGCCGCGCGACGACCGCCGCTATGTCGGCATCACCGCACGCAAGGAATTCTGATGACACGCGCCCAATTGCATCTCTCGGCATTCCTGGCCCCGTACGGCCACCACGTCGCCGCGTGGCGCCATCCGGACGCCGACCTGAACCAGTCGCTGTTCGCCGCGTACCGGCACCAGGCGCAGGTCGCCGAGCGCGCCTGCCTCGATGCGATCTTCTTCGCCGATAACGTGGCGCTGTCCGGCACGCCGACGCTGGAGCCGCTCACCTTGCTGTCCGCGCTGGCCGCGTCGACGACGCACCTGGGCCTCGTCGGCACCGTGACGACGACGTACAACGCGCCGTACCACGTGGCGCGCAAGGTCGCGTCGCTGGATGCCATCTCGAACGGCCGCGCCGGCTGGAACCTCGTCACGTCGGACAATGCGGCGGAGGCAGGCAACTTCGGCCGCACGCAGCACGTGGCCCACGCCGAGCGCTATGCCCGGGCGCGCGAGTTCTACGACGTCGTCGACGGCCTGTGGGGGACGATCGCGCCCGATGCCTTCGTCGGCGATAAAGCCGGCGGCGTGCTGTTCGACCCCGACCGAATTCGCCCGCTGGACCATCACGGCGCGCATTTCGACGTGGCCGGACCGCTGAACGTGCGTCCGAGTCCGCAGGGGCGCCCCGTCGTCGTGCAGGCCGGCAGTTCGGACGCCGGCCGCGCGCTCGCCGCCGCCACCGCGGACGTCGTGTTCACGGCGCAGCCGACCCTGGACGCGGCCGTCGCGTTCTACCGCGACATGCAGGCACGGCGCGAGTTGGAAGGGCGCGGCCCCTTGCGCATCATGCCCGGGATCTACGCGGTCGTGGGCAGCACGGAAGGCGAGGCGCAGGACAAGTACGCGCAGCTGCAGGAGCTGATCGAGCCGCAGGCGGGCCTCGCGCTGCTCGGCCGCATGATCGGCAATTTTGATTTGTCCGGCTACCCGCTCGACGGTCCGCTGCCGGAATTGCCGCTGACGAACGACGGCCAGCGCAGCCGCCAGCAACTGCTGACGTCGCTCGCCCAGGGCGAGGACCTGACCCTGCGCCAGCTGATGCAGCGCGTGGCGGGCGGCCGCGGGCACTTCACGGTGATCGGCACCGGCGAACAGGTCGCGGATGCGATCCAGGCCTGGTTCGAGGCGGGCGCCTGCGACGGCTTCAACCTGATGGCGCCCGTGCTGCCGGACGGGCTGGAGGATTTCGCGCATCACGTCGTGCCGGTATTGCAGCGGCGCGGCCTGTTCCGTACGGCCTATACGAGCACGACGCTGCGGGGGCATCTGGGCCTTGTATAATCGGCAATGTTTCCGTTCAGAAGGGTGCAACGATGGTCAAGGTCACCGCTATCCCGGCCGGCAGCGCCGTGCAGGGCATGCAGGCACGCGCCGGTTACTGGGACGCCTACGAAGTCGAATCCGCCGACGACCATCCGACCGCGCTGGCGGCCTACCTGGCGTTCGCCGCGCGCACGCCGCGGTGGGTCGACCGCCTGATGGCCATGCGCAACGCGGCCGTGCGGCTGCTGGGCCTGAAGGACGTCGGCCGGCTCAACCGCGTGCCGCCGGCGTCCGCCGCCGTGACGCTGGGACCGGGCGACCGCGTCGGCATCTTCACGATCCGCTCGGTCCGCGCCGAGGAAGTCGTGCTGGAAATCCTCGACTCGCACCTGGACGTCGTGTTGTCCGTCTACCGCCACCCGGGCACGCCGACGCGGCTGACGACGAGCACGCTCGTGTTCTACCACAACCTCGTGGGGCGGCTGTACATGGTGCCGGTGGCGCCGATGCACCGGATCGTGGCGCGCGCCATGCTGTCCAACATGGCCGTTCCGGTAAGCCATCTTTAAGGCGAACGCCGCACCCCGGCTTGTATAATGCGGCAAGACTAAACGGCTTGCTACTATGACCAACACCACCCATTTCGGCTACAAGACCGTCTCGGAAGACGAGAAGGTCCACGAGGTAGCCAAGGTATTCCACTCGGTCGCATCCAAATACGACGTGATGAACGACCTGATGTCCGCCGGCCTGCACCGCATGTGGAAGGCGTTCACCATCGCCCAGGCCGGCATCCGGCCCGGCTTCAAGGTGCTCGACATCGCGGGCGGCACCGGCGACCTGTCGAAGGCGTTCGCCAAGGCGGCCGGGCCGAGCGGCGAAGTCTGGCTCACCGACATCAACGAGTCGATGCTGCGCGTAGGCCGCGACCGTCTATTGAACAAGGGCCTCGTCACCCCCACCTTGTTGTGTGACGCGGAAAAACTGCCGTTCCCGGACAATTATTTCGACCGCGTCAGCGTGGCCTTTGGCCTGCGCAACATGACGCACAAGGATGCCGCGCTGGCGGAAATGCGCCGCGTGCTCAAGCCGGGCGGCAAGCTGCTGGTGCTGGAATTCTCGAAAGTCGCGGCACCGCTGCAAAAGCCGTACGACGTGTATTCGTTCTCGGTGCTGCCATGGCTGGGCCAGCGCATCGCGGGCGATGCCGACAGCTACCGTTATCTGGCGGAATCGATCCGCATGCACCCGGACCAGGACACGCTGAAGTCGATGATGGAAACGGCCGGCCTGGAACGCGTCCAGTACTACAACCTGACGGCCGGTGTGGCCGCACTGCACACCGGCATCAAACTCTGATTCGAGGTGAGCAGATGAAAAAGTTCATGGCCAGCATGTTGATCGCGCTGATGACGCTGTCCAGCGTCGCCGACGCGCGTCCGGTCGGCGGCGGCCGTTCGTTCGGCCGCCAGTCGCAGTCCGTGAGCCGGATGCGCACGCCGGCACCGCCGGCGCGCGCGCCGCAGCAGCAGCCGTCGTACCAGCGTCCGGCCCCGGCGCCCGTCGCGCCGGCCGCCGTGCCGCAGCGCCGTCCGAGCGTGTGGAAGAACGTGCTGGGCGGCGCACTGCTGGGCCTCGGCCTCGGCGCGCTGTTCTCGCACTTCGGTATCGGCGGCGCCATGGCCAGCGCGCTGTCCTCGCTGCTGATGATCGCGCTGCTCGTGTTTGCCGTGATGTTTATCGTGCGCATGTTCCGTCGCAAGAGCACCCCGGCCAATCCGCCATTCTCCGGTTTCAACCAGAATCCGGTACCGGCCGCGTCCGATAACGGCAGCGGCTTCGGCGGCTACCAGGGCGGGCAGGGCGGCTTCCAGTCGGGCTTCTCGAATGCGCCGGGCGGCGTCGCCCTCGACAAGGCGGCGCCCCCGCACCAGCCGTGGGGCGTGCCGGCCGGTTTCGATACGGAATCGTTCCTGCGCCATGCCAAGGCGTCGTTCATCCGCATGCAGGCCGCCTGGGACCGCGGCGACCTGGCCGATCTGCGCGAATTCACGTCGCCGGAGGTGTATGCCGAACTGTCGCTGCAGATCCAGGAGCGGGGTGGCCAGCCGGACTTCACGGAAGTCGTCAGCATCGACGCCCAGCTGCTCGGCATCGAGACGACCGAGCGCGATTACCTGGCAAGCGTCCAGTTCGACGGCATGATCCGCAACGCGCCGGGCGCGCCGGCGGAACCGTACGTCGAAGTGTGGAACCTGTCCAAGCCGCTCACCGGCAACGGCGGCTGGGTCCTGGCGGGCATCCAGCAGATGTCTTAAAATTTTCGCAAGAAAACTCGTGCTCCGGGGTTTATGCCTCGGTGAACTGGTAAGATCGAAACCGCCCGACCTTATGCCGGGCGGTTTTTTTTTATTAATAATGATGGTCATGTCCTCATTTACTTCACTGTCCCCCCAGCGCGGCTTGTCGGCCCCGGCCGTGGCGACGATCAATCACCTGCTGGCGCAGGAGGCCTGGGCGCGCGACGCGCTGATGCGTCACGCCGGCAAGGTTGCCGTCATCGATACGGGCCACGTGGCACTGTGCATGCGCGTGGCGCGCGACGGCATGCTGGAAGCGGCGGGGCCGGACGACGCGGCCAGCGTCACCATCCACGTCAAGCTGTCCGACCTGCCCCTGATCCTGCAAAACCGCGACCGCGCATTTTCCTACGTGCGCATCGATGGCGACGCCGAGTTCGCGAATACGATCTCGCAACTGTCCAAGGGCCTGCGCTGGGATGCCGAGCACGACCTCGAACGCCTGGTCGGGCCGATCGGCGCCGTGCGCCTGGCGGGCGGGGCGCGCGCGGCCGTGTCGGGCGCGGCGACGGCCGGGCGCCGGCTGGCGGAAAACGTGGCCGAATTCCTGCTGGAAGAGCGCCGCGTGCTCGTGCGGCCGACCGCCGTCCACACGTTCGCGGACGACGTCGGCCACTTGCGCGACGACGTCGAGCGCACGGCCAAGCGCGTCGCCAAGCTTGAGCAGAAACTGGAACAGCGGTTGGCGCAGCGCGCCGTCGTGCCCGTCTCCGCGCCCGTTCCACTGAATCCTGAAACGCCTTCGGACCACTGATGATCCTGAAATTCCTGCGCCTGCTGAAGATCTTTACCGTCATCGTCAAATACGGCCTGGACGAGATCGCCATGTCCGGGTTGCGCGTGCCGCGCACGGCCCGCCTGATCAATACCGTGTTCTTCTGGCGCCGCATCACATCGCCGCGCGCGATCCGTTTGCGCCTGGCGCTGGAAGAGCTGGGGCCGATCTTCGTGAAGTTCGGTCAGGTGCTGTCGACCCGGCCCGACCTGATGCCGCCGGATATCGTGGCCGAACTGTCGCTGCTGCAGGACCGCGTGCCGCCGTTCGACTCCGACCTGGCCGTGGCCCAGATCACGCGCTCGCTCGGCGCGTCGCCGGAGTCGCTGTTCGCCTCGTTCGAACGTACGCCGGTGGCGTCCGCGTCGATCGCGCAGGTCCACTTCGCCACCTTGAAGAACGGCAAGGAAGTGGCCATCAAGGTGCTGCGGCCGGGCATGAAGACGACGATCGACGAAGACATCGCCCTGATGCAGATGGCTGCCGGTCTGATCGAACGCGTCTGGCCGGACAGCCGGCGCCTGAAGCCGCGCGAAGTCGTGGGGGAGTTCGACAAATACCTGCACGACGAGCTCGACCTGATGCGCGAAGCGGCCAATGCGAGCCAGCTGCGCCGCAACTTCGCCAATTCCGATTTGCTGCTCGTGCCGGAAATGTACTGGGATTACTGTTCCAGCAGCGTGATCGTGATGGAGCGCATGAACGGCATCCCGATCTCGCAGACGGACCGCCTGGCCGCGGCCGGCGTCGACCTGAAAAAATTGTCCAGCGACGGCGTCGAGATCTTCTTCACGCAGGTCTTCCGTGACGGCTTCTTCCACGCGGACATGCACCCGGGGAATATTCTCGTGTCCATCGAGCCGGAAACGTTCGGACGCTACATCGCGCTCGACTTCGGCATCGTCGGCACCCTGAACGACTTCGACAAGGATTACCTGTCGCAGAACTTCCTCGCGTTCTTCCGGCGCGACTACAAGCGCGTGGCCGAGGCGCACATCGAATCGGGCTGGGCGCCGCGCGACACCCGCGTCGACGAGCTGGAAGCCGCCGTGCGCGCCACCTGCGAGCCGATCTTCGACCGTCCGCTGAAGGACATCTCGTTCGGCCAGGTGCTGCTGCGCCTGTTCCAGACGTCGCGCCGCTTCAACGTCGAAGTCCAGCCGCAGCTCGTGCTGCTGCAGAAGACCATGCTGAACATCGAAGGCCTCGGCCGCCAGCTCGACCCGGACCTCGATCTGTGGAAGACGGCGAAACCCTATCTGGAGCGCTGGATGGCCGAGCAGGTCGGCTGGCGCGGCCTGGCCGAGCGCCTGAAAGCCGAGGCGCCGCGCTTCGCGCAGATCTTCCCGCAACTGCCGCGCCTCGCGCACCAGGTCCTGCACAAGCGCGCGTACAGCGACCTCGACATGGGCGACCTGATGGCCAAGCTGGTCGACCAGCAGCGTCGCACCAACCGCCTGCTGGCGTTCCTCGCCTGCGTGACGGGCGTGCTGGCCGTCAGCGTCGTCGGCATGTACGCCCTGGGGCACCTGCACTGGGGCGCGTGATGGCGACCCCGCCGCCAGCGGATTTCGCCAGCCGCGACCCCTTGTCGCCGCACTTCTGGGACGAGCGCTTCGAGCGCGCGTTCACGCCGTGGGAACGCGGCACCGCGCCGCAGGCCCTGCGCCGCTTCGTCGCCGCGTCCGACCGGCCTGTGACGGCGCTGGCGCCCGGCTGCGGCTCGGCGCACGAACTGGCGCTGATGTGCGAGGCCGGCTGGGACGCGACCGCCATCGACTTTTCCGGCGAGGCCGTCGCGCGCGCCCGCGCGCTGGCGCCCGCCTGGGCCGGGCACATTGTGCAGGCCGATTTCTTCACGTATGCGCCGCCGCGGCCGCTGGACCTCGTCTACGAACAGGCGTTCCTGTGCGCGCTGCCGCGGGCACGCCGGCCGGATGTGGCGCGGCGCTGGGCCGACCTGCTGGGGCAGGGCGGCGTGCTGGCCGGGTATTTCTTTTTCGACGATGCGCCGAAAGGACCGCCGTTCGGGATCGGGCGCGACGAGCTGGATGCGCTGCTGGCGCCGGCGTTCGACTGCGTTGTCGACGAAGCCGTCGAGGATTCGATTCCCGTGTTTGCCGGCAAGGAGCGCTGGATGGTGTGGCGGCGCAAAGGTGATGTTGCCGGCCCAGCATGAGCCGTCGTTCCCGCGCAGGCGGGAACCCAAGGGCTGCATGGCGGTAGCGTAATCATTGGGTCCCTGCCTGCGCAGGGACGACGCTGGGGTGGCCGTTCGTACAAAAAGAAAGGCGCTGTTTGCGTTAAGTGTGGAATCTTTCCGGCATCGCTGCGGTCCAACGGACAACCGAACCGTTGAGCAGAGGCGCCATGCAAACCCGTACGTTCGAGCGATTCCTCAAGCATCTTTCCGAGCTGACACATCGTCAGCGCGAGCGCCTGCTCGGCCTCCTGCTGCCCCTACGCCAGACCGATAGGGTCGTCGAGCTCATCGAAGGTGGCGGGGGCGGGGGCCACCCCTGTCCGCGCTGCGCTAGCCGCCAGTCCTATCGCCACGGCCAGGCAAACGGCCTGCAACGCTATCGCTGCCGCCGCTGCGGCCGCACGTTCAACGCGCTGTCCGGCACGCCGCTGGCCCGACTGCGCCTGAAGACGCGCTGGCTCGACTACCTCGACCGCATGCTCGATTCGCGCAGCGTGCGCCGATCGGCGACCGATCTCGGCGTCGCCAGCACGACGACGTTCCGCTGGCGCCATCGTTTTCTCGAGCGAACGAAGGACGACCGGCCGGCGCAACTGGGCGGCATCACGGAAGCCGACGAGATGTATGTGCTCGAATCCCACAAAGGCTCCCGCAAACTGGAGCGCGCACCACGCAAACGGGGCGGCAAAGCGACAAAACGTGGAATCTCGAACGAGCAAGTGTGCATTCTCGTCGCGCGCGATCGCAATGGGCAGACCATCGACGCCGTCGTCGGCAAGGGTACGCTGACGCCGCGGCACCTGCACACGCACCTGCGGCCACGCCTCGCGCCCGACGTCCTGCTGGTGACCGATGCACATGCGGCCTATCCAGCGTTCGCCCGTGCGGCAGGCATGTCGCACCAGGCTCTCAACGCGAGCGCCGGCACGCGCGCCCGCGGCGCCCTGCATCTACAAAACGTGAACGCGTACCACAGCCGCATGCGCGGCTGGCTGCTTGGTTTTCGCGGTGTCGCAAGCCGGTACCTGGCGAATTACTTCGGCTGGCGCTGGGCACTGGACGGCCAGCGCATTGCCAGCCGCGAGGTCTTCCTGAGAGCGGCACTGGGCAGATTCACTACTTAACGCCAACAGCGCCAAAAGAAAGGCCCGCAAACGCGGGCCCGATTTGAAGTGCTTTTCTTCGGTATTGCGGCGGGCCGGAAACCGGTCGCGCAAACTTCTGTTTCTTAAACTTGCTCAGTACAGCGTCGGCTGACCTGTAC
>Ga0308166_1004236_pt1 | contig 11595 bp, 12 predicted proteins | sample PhyCR2_2_FD_202137 | JGI IMG/M metagenome (GOLD analysis project Ga0308166, IMG submission 202137) | Phyllosphere microbial communities from UC Gill Tract Community Farm, Albany, California, United States - DLSLCC.R2 | ecosystem: Host-associated > Plants > Phyllosphere > Unclassified | place... | reverse complement strand
CATCGCGCGCTCCTTGGTGTCGCGGCCCTTCTGGTGGCCGATGACCATGCAGGCCTGGCCGTTGAAGCGGGCCAGGCCGCCGATGATCGACTGGTCGTCCGCGAAGGTACGGTCGCCGTGCAGCTCATGGAAATCGGTGAAGATCGCGTTCACGTAGTCCATGGTGTAGGGACGCTGCGGGTGGCGCGCGATCTGCGACACTTGCCAGGGCGTGAGCTTGGCGTAGATATCCTTGGTCAGCTGCTGGCTCTTCTTGGCCAGGCGGTCGATTTCTTCCGAAATATCGACGGCCGAATCGTCCTGGACGAAGCGGAGCTCTTCGATTTTCGAATCGAGCTCGGCAATCGGCTGCTCGAAGCTGAGGAAAGTTGTTTTAGTCATTGTACCTCCGGGGTTGTTCTGTGGCCGGACCGCGCATGGGCGGATCCGGCGTCGGCACTCGGTGCCTGTTTCGGCGCTATTCTACCGCAGCCTAGACCGTATCGGACGCGCCGTCGGCCCCGTTCGCGGGGTCGAGACTGCGCCACAGGTACCAGGTGGCGACGGTGCGCCAGGGTTCCCAGTTCGCCGCGACTTCGCGCGCATCGCTGCGCGACACCGGCTCGCCGGAAAAATAATTCTGGCTGATGCCCTGGATCAGTCCGGCGTCGTCCAGGGGCAGGACGTTCGGCCGGAGCAGATTAAATATCAAAAACATCTCGGCTGTCCAGCGGCTGATGCCGCGGATTTGCACCAGCTCGGCGATGACGGCCTCGTCGTCCATCTGCGACCACAGATTCGCGTGCACGCGCTTGGCCTTGAAATGGTCGGCCAGGTCGAGGATGTATTCGGTCTTGCGCTTCGACAGGCCGCAGGCGACCAGCCCCTCGCCGCCGAGCTTGATGACTTGCGCCGGGGTCAGTTTCGGGCAGGCCAGTCCGAGCTTGGTCCAGGCGGCATCGGCGGCCTTCGGCGTAACCTGCTGGCCCACGATGGAACGGGCCAGCGTGGTGAACGGGTCGGGGTGGCCCTTCAGGTGCATGTCGCCGATCTGCGGGATCAGGCGCTTCATGATGCGGTCGCGCCGCATCAGTTCCGCCTTGGCCTCGGCCCAGTAGGCGGGAACGTCGAGTTCCGGCGCAGGTGCGCCGGGTCCGCCCTTGTCCTGTTCGGCTGCCATTATGCGCGGCGCCAATTCGTCGTTCCGTCTGGCTTGTCTTCGAGGATGATCCCGGCGGCAGTCAGTTCGGTGCGGATGCGGTCGGCGTCCGCGAAGTTGCGCGCCTTCTTGGCGGCGGCGCGCTGTTCGATCAGCGCGGCGATCTGCGTCTCGTCGAGGCCGCCCTCCCCTGCACCGGCTTGCAGGAAGTCCTGCGGCGCGCGTTCGAGCAGGCCGAGCACGCCGGCCAGCGCCTTCAGCTGGCGCGCGGTGTCCACCGACCTGGTGCGGTTGACTTCGCTCGCCAGGTCGAACAATTCGGCCACGGCCAGCGGCGTGTTGAAATCGTCGTCCATCGCTTCGCGGAAGCGCACGGCGTGTTCCTCGTTCCAGTCGACCGCGAGGGCTTCATTGCCGAGTTCGACACCGGCCAGCGCCGTGTACAGGCGCGTCAGGGCGGCCTTGGCATCGTCGATGTGCACGTCCGAGTAATTCAGCGGGCTGCGGTAGTGCGAGCGCAGGATGAAGAAGCGGATGACTTCGGCATCGTATTTCTTGAGCACGTCGCGGATGGTGAAGAAGTTGCCCAGCGACTTGGACATCTTTTCGTTGTCCACGCGGACAAAACCGTTGTGGATCCAGTAGTTCACCATCGGGCCGCCAAAGGCGCCTTCGCTCTGGGCGATTTCGTTTTCGTGGTGCGGGAACTGCAAGTCCTGGCCGCCGCCGTGGATGTCGAAATGTTCGCCCAGCAGCGCGCACGACATGGCCGAGCACTCGATGTGCCAGCCCGGACGGCCGCGACCCCATTTCGAATCCCATTTCGCTTCGTCGGGTTCGGATTCCTTGGCGGCTTTCCAGAGCACGAAGTCGAGCGGATCGCGCTTGCCGGTGTTCACGTCGACGCGCTCGCCGGCGCGCAAATCATCGAGCGACTTGCCGGACAGCTTGCCGTAGCCTTCGAAGTCGCGCACGGCGAAATTGACATCGCCGTCGTCGCTGCGGTAGGCCAGGCCCTTGGCTTCGAGCATGTCGATGATCGACAGCATGCCCGGCACGTGCTCGGTGGCGCGCGGCACGAAGTTCGGCGGCAGGATGCCCAGCGCCTCGGTGTCTTCGTCCATGTAGCGGGTGAAGCGGTTCACCAGCGAGGACATGGTTTCGCCGTTCTCGCCGGCGCGCTTGATGATCTTGTCTTCGATGTCCGTGATGTTGCGAACGTACTTGACCTCGTAACCGGATTCCATGAGCCAGCGATAGATGACGTCGAAGGCCATCATCATGCGCGCGTGGCCGACGTGGCAGTAGTCGTAGACGGTCATGCCGCAGACATACATGCCGACCTTGCCGGCCTCCATCGGGACAAATACCTGTTTTTCGCGCGCCAGCGTGTTGTAGATCTTTAATTGGCTCATTGGTGATGATGAATCAGAGGGGACGGGACGCCCGAGCAAGCGAATGCCGGGCACGGCGCCAAAGCGGGCGCGCGCCGGGAGGTGGTGCTTTGCGTCGAGATCGTCAAGACCCTCGTTGTTGTTCTTCTTGATAGAATGGGACGTTCTGCGCAAAGTATAGCATTGATAAAATCCCGACTGGCCGCCTACGGCTCAGGTTTATTTTTCTGTAAAAGACTTGACACGGCTTTGCGCCACGTCCACCGAGGAGACCACTTTGAAGACCCGCTTCGCACACCCTGCCCGCCGCCTGATGCTGCAAATGGCCGCCGCCGGCGCCGCGCTGATGCTCTCCGGCGCCGCCCTCGCCTTCGAGAATCCGCAGGTGTCACTGAAAACCACGATGGGCGAGATCGTCATCGAGCTCGATGGGGAAAAGGCGCCGAAAAGCACGGCGAATTTCCTGCAATACGTGAAATCCGGCTTTTACAAGGGCACGGTATTCCACCGCGTGATCGCCGACTTCATGATCCAGGCCGGCGGCTACACCGAGAAACTGATCGACAAGCCGGGCGTGCGCAAGCCCATCGCCAGCGAAGCCCAGAACGGCCTTTCGAACAAGCCGTACACGGTGGCCATGGCGCGCACCGGCGACCCGAACTCGGCCACCTCGCAGTTCTTCATCAACACCAACGACAACGCCGGCCTCGATTATCCGGGCATGGACGGTCACGGCTATGCCGTGTTCGGGCGCGTGGTGAAGGGCCAGGAAACGGTCGACAAGATCAAGAACGTGATGGTCGACGACATGCGCGGCATGCAGAATGTGCCGGTGACGCCGGTCGTGATCCAGAACGCGACCATCCTGTCCGGCGATAAGCTTGTAAAATAACGCTTGCACATTTCGCATTCGTACACGAATTTCAACAAAATATAGGAAATCACATGACCTCCGTACTCATGACCACCAACAAGGGCAACATCACCGTCGAACTGGACGCCGACAAAGCACCGAAGACCGTTGCCAACTTCCTGGAATACGTGAACAAGGGTCACTTCACCAACACGATCTTCCACCGCGTGATCAAGGACTTCATGATCCAGGGCGGCGGCTTCGAGCCGGGCATGAAGCAAAAAGCCACCGACGCCACCGTCGAAAACGAGGGCAAGAACGGCCTGAAGAACGACAAGTACACCATCGCCATGGCCCGTACCTCGGCGCCGCACTCGGCATCGGCCCAGTTCTTCATCAACACCAAGAACAACGACTTCCTGAACTACCCGGGCCAGGACGGCTGGGGCTATGCCGTGTTCGGCAAGGTCACCCAGGGTACCGAGGTCGTCGACGCCATCAACGCCGTCGCCACCTCGCGCTCGGGCATGCACTCCGACGTGCCTGCCGAGCCGGTCATCATCGAGAAGATCGAAGTCGTCCAGTAATCTGATTCTGTAAAAAGGCGCGCGGGACCAGCACATTCGCACCAGCACCACCATGTCCACTCCCGCGCGCACGCTCGCGCTCTTCATTTCCGACCTGCACCTGCAGGAATCCCACCCCCGCACTCTCGATGCCTTCTTCCGCTTCCTGGAAGACCATGGGCGCCATACCCGCCAGCTCTACCTGCTCGGCGACATCTTCGAATACTGGGCCGGCGACGACGATCTCGATTCGCCCTTCCACGCCCGCATCGTTGCCGCCCTGCGTACGCTGGCCGACGGCGGCGTCGCATTGTTCTGGATGGCCGGTAACCGCGACTTCCTGGTCGGGCGCGGCTTTGCCGATGCGGCCGGGCTGACGCCCCTGCAGGAGCCATACGTGGCCGAGATCGGCGGCCAGCGCATCGCCCTGGTGCACGGCGACGCCGAATGCACGCTCGACACCAGGTACATGGAATTTCGCGCGATGGTGCGCCAGCCGGCGTGGCAGGCGCAGTTCCTGGCCATGCCGCTGGCCCAGCGCAAGGCCATCATCGCCGGCCTGCGCGACGGCAGCCGCGAAGCCCACACCACCAAGTCCTACGAGATCATGGACGTCACGCCGGATGCCGTCGAGGCCGTGTTCGAAGCCACCGGCGCCGCCGTGCTGATCCATGGCCATACCCACCGCCCCGCCGTGCACCGCCACGGCGCGCGCCTGCGCTACGTGCTGCCCGACTGGGAGCTCGACGCCGAACCACGGCGCGGCGGCTGGATCGCCATCGACGAAGAAGGCAAGCTCGTGCGCTGCGGCCTCGACGGCCAGGCGCTCGCCACGCCAGCCTGAAAACCTTGCATTCGGCAATAATTCGTTAGTTTTCTCGCAAACAATTCCTCTATCATTGCTCGCTGGTTCCACAGCGTTTGCAGGAGGATGTGTTCGTGCCTACACCATTGTCCGGTCCTGACGAACAGCCCGCCTCTCCTCCGGCCAGCGCGCCATTCCTGCCGTCCAGCCCCGCTTTCTTGCAGCCCGTCGCAATCCGATGGTTGACCGGAATGCTGGTGTCATACTTCACTACAACACCAACGCATTCATCCACCAGGAGCCAGACATGCAGACACGTGTAGCGATGCAGGCACCGCCACGACAGGGAGGCCGGACATGAACATCGGCTGGAACGACAACACACCTATTTACCGCCAACTGAAGGACCGCGTCATCGGCATGATGCTCGACGGGGTCCTGAAAGCCGGCGACGCCCTGCCCTCGGTCCGCCAGATCGCGGCCGAATACCAACTCAACCCGATCACCGTCTCCAAGGCTTACCAGGAGCTGGTCGACGAACACCTAGTAGAAAAACGAAGGGGAATTGGCATGTACGTTACTGAAGGAGCAAGCGAGAAACTGCTGGCGAGCGAACGCGAGCGCTTCCTGAGCGAGGAATGGCCGGCCATGGTCGAGCGCATCCGCCAGCTCGGCCTGAACGTCGAACAATTGCTGCACACCGCGCAGCCGGGAGGCACAGCATGAGCGCCGTCATCTCCGCCAGGAACCTGAGCAAGAAATACGGCAAGCAGACGGCGATCGACGGCATCGACTTCGAGATCCCGGCCGGGCGCATCGTCGGCCTGATCGGCCCCAACGGCTCGGGCAAGACCACCACCCTGAAGGCGGCCCTCGGCCTGATCCCTTTCGAGGGCGAACTGCGCGTGATGGGCCTGGACCCGCGCACCCAGCGCGACGCCCTGATGCAGGACGTGTGCTTCATCGCCGACGTGGCGATCCTGCCGCGCTGGCTGCGAGTGCGCGACGCGGTCGACTTCGTGGCCGGCGTTCATCCGCGCTTCGACCGTACCCGTGCCGAACGCTACATCGCGAATACCCGTCTCAAACCCGAGATGAAGGTCAAGCAGATGTCGAAGGGCATGATCGTCCAGCTGCACCTGGCGCTCGTGATGGCCATCGACGCCAAGCTCCTCGTGCTGGACGAGCCGACGCTGGGCCTGGACATCCTGTACCGCAAGCAGTTCTACCAGAACCTGCTGGAAGACTATTTTGACGAAAACAAGACCATCGTCATCACCACCCACCAGGTCGAGGAAGTCGAGCACATCCTGACCGATTTGATGTTCATCCGCGACGGCAAGATCGTGCTGTCCGCCTCGATGGACGAAGTGGGCGAACGCTATGTCGAAGTCATGGTGCCGGCCGACAAGGTGAATGCCGCCAACGCGCTGCAGCCGATCGACCAGCGCACCGTGTTCGGCAAGTCGGTGATGCTGTTCGACGGCGTCTCGCGCGCCCAGCTGTCCGCCCTCGGCGAAACGCGCAATCCGAGCGTGGCCGACCTGTTCGTGGCAACGATGAAAGGAACCTACGCATGAATACGATGAAATGGCTGCTGCGCCGCGAGTTCTGGGAACACAAGGGCGGCTTCGTGTGGGCGCCGCTGATCGCGGCGGTGATCATGGTGGTGCTGGTGGCCGGCGTGGTCGGCTACGGCGTCAGTACCGGCAAGTTCCAGGGCGACAGCATCACCGTGCGCGTCGACGGTACGGAAGTGCATCGCTCGAAGATGGCGGCCGACCTGGTCACGGGCCACAGCCGGACCGAGGTGGCGAACGTGGCCGCGAACAACTATATCGCCATCGGCGCGCCGATCTTCATCGTGCTGCCGGTCGTGGCCTTCTTCTACTGCCTGGCTGCGCTCTACGACGACCGCCGCGACCGCAGCATCCTGTTCTGGAAGTCGCTGCCGGTGTCCGACACCACCACCGTGCTGTCGAAGCTGCTGACCGCGCTGGTGCTGGCGCCGGCCATCACCATCGGCATCGCCAGCGCGGCGGCCTTCCTGATCCTGATGATCGCCGGGGTCGCCGTCAGCGCCCAGGGCGTGAATCTGTTCGCACCGGTGCTGAGCAACGTCAACCTTTACCTGTCGCCGGTGTACCTGCTGGCCATGATCCCGGTCTACGTGCTGTGGGCGCTGCCAACCGCCGGCTGGCTGCTCTTGGTGTCGAGCTGGGCCAAATCGAAGGTCTTCCTGTGGGCGGTCGGCGTGCCGCTGATCGCCGCCGTCCTGCTGAAGTGGATGGACTACATGCTGGCCCTGTATGGCACCACGATCAACGCCGACTGGATCATCAACAACGTGCTCGAGACCCTGCTGCTGGGCCTGGTTCCGGGCGCCTGGTTCATGGACGGCGGCACCGCCCTTCCGGTCCAGCACGGACAAGGCGTGAACATGCTGTCGCTGCTCGGCGCATCCTGGGGCAGCCTGGCGCGGCCCGAACTCTGGGTGGGCGCCGCCGGCGGCGTGGCGATGATCGCCGCCGCCATCCGCCTGCGCCGCTGGCGCGACGAGGGTTGAGCATGCGCCGCACCCGCTTGGCTGCCGCCTGCCTGCTGGCGACCCTGCTCGCGTCGAACCCGGCGGCCGCCGTGCCGGGCGTCGACGAGCCGGATACCGTGAAGGTCAACGCGATCCGCAACCCGGAGATCCACAAGTACGGCGCCGTGCTGGCCGGCCTGGACAGTTTCGAGGCCCACCACGCGCTGGCGCCGCAGGTGCCGGAACTGCGCTTCCGGATCCGCGCCCGCGGCGGCGCCGGATTGCCGGAGCAGCCGCGGGTACGCATCGAGGGCGACCACGATTTCATCCTGCCGCTCGAGCTCGATGCCGGGCAGCGCTTCAGCGTGCCGCGCAGCCGGGCGGCCGAGGATGCGAACGGCGAAGTCGTGCTGAACCAGAAGCGCAAGCTGTACCGCATCCATCCGGACGTGCGCACCCCGGGCCTGCCGCCCAACGTGCGGCGCCTGGGCGACCTGCGGCTGGAATGCAAGGTGATGGTCGCCATCGCCAAGGAAGAGATTGCGCTGGGCTGGGTGCTGGCGATCAACAGCCTGCTGCTGACCCGCGACTGGTGCAATTTCAGGCGCAAGGAAGCGATGCCGGACTGGGGCTTCGATAGCGACGCGCCCATCGTCGGCGCGATCCTACAGGAAGGCAATCGCAGCAAGGCGCTGAAGACGTCCGCGGACCGCTTCAGCGTGGCGCTGGGCGACACCTCGTGGAGCGACGACGCGCTGGTGGAAATGGAGTTCGCTCGCCCCGCCGAGGCAGGGGCAAACTGAGCGTCAACAACCGGGAAATGAGGCGAGCATGAACAACAAGGCACTGCGCACCCTGGTCCCGGCCCTGGCCCTGGCCTGCTGCACGCCGGCCCAGGCGCAAACCCAGGCGCCGGCACAAGCACGAGCACCGGCACAAGCACCGGCGCCAGCACCAGCGGCACTGGCCAGCGAACAGATCGCCGTCGGCGCCAAGCCATACGGGGTGCAGATGGCCAGCCTCGGCAGCGGCCGCTACACCGTGATCTTCGAATCCGGCTTCGGCACCGATTTGCGCGCCTGGCGCAAGGTGGCGCCGGAAGTGGCGAAGTCGGCGCGCGCCGTGGCCTATTCGCGCGCCGGGCACGGCCAGTCCGAAGCGCGCCCCGCGCCGCGCACCATCGAACAGAACACGGCCGACCTGGAGGAACTGATCGCCAGCGCCAGGCTGGCGCCGCCCTTCGTGCTGGTCGGGCATTCCTACGGCGCCCTGCTGATGCGTTCCTACGCCGCGCGCCATCCAGGACAGGTGGCCGGCATGGTGCTGGTCGACCCGAGCGACGAAGGTTTCAACCCGGCCCTGCGCCGGCTCGACGCCGGGCGCGCCGCCGCCGACGAGCGCGCCTTTGCCGCCATCGTGCCGCCGAAATTCCAGCCCGAACTGAAGCTGCTGCAGCCGGTGCTCGACAGCGGCAAGCTGCCCTTCGACGGCAAGCTGCCGGACGTGCCGGTGGTGGTGCTGACCTCGATCCAGCAGGCCGAGAAGCCGGAATTCTTCCTGCAGACGCCGCAGGCGGTGGCCCTCAAGCAGGGCCTGCATGCGGACTTCGCGCGCCGCTTCAGCGATGGCGCGCAGGTGGTCACCGCCAAGAGCGGCCACAACATCCAGCTGGAAGAACCCGAACTGGTGGTGGCGGCGGTCGAGAAGGTGATTGCCGCCGCCGACAAGGCGGCGGCGCGGGCCGGGCGCTGACGCTTAGGTGAACTGCTGGCGGAAGGCCTCGAACTGGGCCTTCAGGTCGGCCAGTTCGGCGCGCAGCGACGCCACTTCCGCTTCCAGCTGGCCGACGCGGCTGCCCGGCGCCGCGGCCTGGCCGGCGGCGGCGCCAAAGGCCGAGTCGTCGCGCGCGGTCGAGATCTCGCCGCCCAGCAGCTGGCCGTAGCGCGATTCCTTGGTGCCCGGCGCGCGTTCCAGCCTGGCCACCAGCGGCGGGTATTTATCGATCAGGAACTGCAGCGCCGACTCGGCTTCGGCCACGCTCTTGAACTCGTGCAGGCGTCCGGTGCGGGTGCGGATTTCGCCGGCGGTCTGCAGGCCGCGCAGCATCAGCACGGTGAGCACCGCCACCTTGTCCTGCTCCAGGGTCCACTTGATGCGCATGCGGTGTTCGTACTTGGTCACGCGCGCGCCGGCCTGGGTGATGCCGTTCACCAGGCGCCGTTCGATCAGGCGCTGCAAGGTGTCCTGGACCGTGTCCTCGGACAGCTGCATCACGGGGTCGCGGCTCGAAAGCTGGTTGCAGCCGGTGACGATCGCGTTCAGCGACATCGGGTAGTTATCGGGCGTCAGCGCTTCCTTTTCGGCGAGCACCGCGAGCACGCGGATCTCGAACGGATCCAGCACCTCCTTTGCTTCTTCAGTCATCATGTCCTCAGTCGACCAGCCGGTTCAGTTCGGCCGAATCGAGTTTATCACCCTCGCGCACGTTCGGACAGGCGATGCCGGCCGCCTCCATGGTCGCGGTCAGGCGTTCCAGCTGCTCGTCCTGGCGCGCCACGTGGTCGATCAGGCCGCGCAGGGCCTTCGACAAGGGGTCGTCGCCGTTGGGCGTGACGCCGTACGCAGCGAACATGCGTGCACTCCTCGACTGGGACTGGTCTTCCTTGCGCATGATGTGGGCCGGGTTGCCGACCGCCGTGGCGCCGGCCGGGACCGGCTTGACCACCACCGCGTTCGAACCGATCTTGGCGAACTCGCCGACCGTGAACGCGCCCAGCACCTGGGCGCCGGCGCCGACGATCACGCCGCGCTCGAGCGTGGGATGGCGCTTGGTACCGGCCACCAGGGTGGTGCCGCCCAGGGTCACGCCCTGGTAGATGGTGCAGTCGTCGCCGACGACCGCCGTCTCGCCGATCACCACGCCGAAGCCGTGGTCGATGAAGACGCGGCGGCCGATGGTGGCGCCGGGGTGGATCTCGATACCGGTGAGGATGCGCGCGATGTGCGAGACGAAGCGTCCCAGCCACTTCAGGTTCATGCGCCAGCAGGCGTGCGCCCAGCGGTGCAGGACGATGGCGTGCAGGCCGGGGTAGCAGGTCAGCACTTCCCAGCCGTTGCGGGCGGCCGGGTCGCGTTCGATGATGTTGCGAATATCTTCGCGCAGCGAGGAAAACATAATATGTACAGAAGCGAAACAGCGGCCATGGTAGCGTATCCGGCTTCCGCCTGCTTGAGAGGGGGCGGTTTTCGGCCACCGCCCGCGCGTGGGCCTAGGCCCTTTCGCCAAAGGCCTGGTCGAGCCAGGCATTGAGCTCCTGCCTGCCGTTCGCGTCCAGGCTGGGCAGCAGCGCCGCGTACCAGCGCCGGCCCTGCTCGTCGTCGAGCGCGGCGCGCACCAGCGGCCGCGTGTTGTCGAGGAAGGCGCTGAAGAAGGGGATGCGGCGCGCGTACAGGACGGTGGCGTCGGTCGTGCCCAGCTCGGCGTACACCTGGCGGATCCTGTCCAGGTAAGGCAGCGCCGCGCGCTCCTGCCCGGCCCGCCCGAGCGCGGTGACGAAGCCGATCCACAGCTGCAGCATCGGCAGTTCGCGCGTGCGCCCGTTCACCTCGGCGGCTTGCTCGATCCAGTCGATGCCGTGCGCCAGGGCACCGGCCATCACCGACGAGGTGGCCAGCTGGAGCGCATTGTGGGCCGTCGGCTCGTGATCGAACAGCGCCTCCCAGTGGCCGACCGCCTCGGGCCAGCGTCCCAGGCCGGAACAGGACAGCGCGCAGATGCGCAGGGCGTCGGCCTGCTGCGCCGGCTCGCCCGACGTGAACCCCTCCATGGCCGCGGCGCAGGCCTGCTCGTATGCGCCATCCTGGAGGGAGGCCAGGGCCGGGGCCAGCTCGGGCGCCAGCGGGCGCTCGGGGTCTTCGCTGCCGAGCAGGGCGAAGCGGCCTGGCACGACCTGCTCCTCGGCCCAGGTGCGCGAGGCTTCGCAGAACGGCTCGCCGGCGCGCAGGCGGCCCATCAGCGACGGCAACATCAGGTGCATGGCCAGCTCGCCCAGCCAGACCAGGGCGACGATGAAGCCCGGTACGGCCGCCTTCCCGACCTGGATGGCGCCGCTGCCGGCGATGCCGGACGCCAGGGCGAACAGCCCGGCGGGGTCGAGCGCCGCCTGGAAGGCAAGCCGCAGCGTGTCGCCCCCCGCGGCACCGGACTTGCCGGCGACCAGCATGGTGAGCCAGAACACCCACTGGGCATACCAGCCGGTCAGCGCCAGCAGGATGCCGGTCTTGCCCATCCAGCCGGGGTTGCGCACCTTGG
>Ga0308166_1004234_pt1 | contig 11599 bp, 22 predicted proteins | sample PhyCR2_2_FD_202137 | JGI IMG/M metagenome (GOLD analysis project Ga0308166, IMG submission 202137) | Phyllosphere microbial communities from UC Gill Tract Community Farm, Albany, California, United States - DLSLCC.R2 | ecosystem: Host-associated > Plants > Phyllosphere > Unclassified | place... | reverse complement strand
AAACTATTTTTAACGATCTGATGGCTTTAACCGCTAAGAACGAAGCGTTTATGTGGAAAGACTTCACCTCTGTTGGTGGTGGTATCTTCCGTATTTTCTCATATCGCCTGGCGAGTTATTCTGATTTCCTGGAGCCTAACGCTCTGGAATGTCGCGGTTCAATGTTCCGTGTTGATGAAGAAGGTAACTATTTGGCGTGTGCTTCTCGTACACCACAAAAGTTCTTCAACGCATACGAGAACCCATTCACTATGTTTGATCGTAGTACTTTGAGTACTGAAATCTCCGTGGTAATGGATAAGCTGGATGGTTCTATCATCAGTACCTTTATGGATGTGGATTTCCAGATCCGTACTAAGTCTCATGCGTCTTTGAATTCTGACCATGCGATTAACAGTACTGCTATGATTCACGCAGACAAAGAACTTCTAAACGAGATTCATTTCGTAGAAGCTACTGGTTATACTGTGAACCTCGAATACACATCACCTGAATTCCGTATTGTTCTTCCGTATCAAGAAGACGGCTTAACAGTACTGAACCTGCGTAACCGCAATTCAGGTGAACTTATTGTCGGTGAAGATCTGAAACAGATTTCACCATTGCTGTATGAACGTTCCGTGTTTGCTAAGTATGGTGAAGTTGATTCAACATTCCCTATGAAAGAAACACTGTTCGAAAGTATCGAAGCGTGTCGTTCAATGCAAGACATTGAAGGTTACGTACTGATCCTGAAAGATGGTCGTATGTGTAAGATCAAAACTGACTGGTACTGTGCTTTACACTTTACCAAAGACGGCATCAACGTCGATTCACGCTTGTACGAAACAGTAGTACAGGGTGCGTCAGATGACCTGAAACAGATGTTCAGTACTGACGTGTACGCAATGAAAAAGATTGAAAAAATGGAACAGCTTGTATTTTCGTGCTATAATGCTTTAGTCACTGAAAGTGAAGCGTTTTACAATCAGAACAAGCATCTTGAACGTAAGGAATACGCATTACAGGTTCAGAAGGTTCTGCCTAACGAACTCGGTAAGCCAGGTATTGCGTTCAGCCTGTATCAACAACGTCCTGTTGATTACAAGGTTGTGATGCTGAAATACATGAAAGAAGTACTGAAGGATTTTGTAGTCTAACAGTACTTCTAAATAGCCTACCACAAGGAGTAGTGATGGCTAAACCAAAGTATAAAGCAACCAAGGGCGAAGTACGAACTCCTGAAGAACATAGAAGAATACTACAAGAGATAGACGCTGTACAGTCTGAACGCTCAAGGAAAGGGGTTCAGAAATCTGCTAAGCGTCTTAAAAATACTTTTGGAGTTAGTTCATCTGCGTATAAGAAGGATCGTAAGCCCAAAAACAAAAAACCAAAAATTTATGATTTAGGAAGATACGCTCGTGAGTAATCAAGTAACATTACAAACGTCTAAAGTAGTATACCGAGATCAGGAATTTTCAGTTATCCCAAATACAGCACTGCCGATATACACTATGCGACAGATGCTGGAATATGTAAGAAATATAGGTGACGTGGCCTTTATTGTCGATGGAGAGTTCTACTTCGACGAGGGAGCTTTCTTCAATCTGACGATGAAGTACCATGACAAGTACATTATAATCTAAAGGAGAATCCCATGAAAGTACAAGTGCAACATAGCATCGTCCAGGATATGACCGTAATCAAATTTAATTCGTTAAAAGATTACTTCCGTGGGCTTGACTTTCTCGATTCACATGGGTTAGAATGGACACCGTTGAAATACAGTTCACGTGAGGATACGGCGAGCATTCGTTTGTCCGAAAATGTACTGAAAAAATTCTCTGATAAATTTGGAATAGGAAAAGAAAATGCCACAAGTAACAGTAACAATCGGGTTGCCGGGATGCGGTAAGACCACCTGGGCGAATGAACAAGTGAAATCAGCACGGTCAAAGACTGTTATTGTAAACCTTGATGACATTCGTCAGACAATGGCTGGTTCCCATAGTAACTACAAGTTCCGCAAAGACAACGAACAGTACGTGCAAAACGCTCAGTACAGTGCTGCGGTACATGCGGCTGCTAACAAGTGGAACATCATTGTTGGCGACACTGGCCTGAACCCTTCCGTTCGTGAGAAGTGGAAAGAGTTCGCAAAAGAGCACGGTTACACTTACAAAGAACAAAACTTCTTTGAAGAATTCAAGAAAGGTAAAACTTTCGTACATGAGTTCTTCGCAGTTAAGGAGTATGTTAAACTGTGTAAAGAACGTAACCTGCTGCGTGAAAAATCAGTACCGGAAGAAGTGATCGACGGTATGGCAGAAAAGTACTTCTACAGTGCTTTCACGGCTCCAGTACCAACGAATACTGATCTTCCTGAAGCCATCGTTGTTGATATTGACGGTACTTTGGCTCACATGAACGGCAAACGTGGTCCATACGAAGAAAAGAAAGTATCTGTTGATGATCCAGACGCAGAAGTAATTCTGTCAGTACTGGCAGAGAAGAACTATCTTGGTCGTACTGTGATCATCATGAGTGGTCGTCACGAAACCTGTCAAGAAGATACTGAAGCATGGTTACAGAAGTACGGTATTCCATACGATCATATCTTCATGCGTGGTGCTGAAGATAGCCGCTCGGACGACATTGTGAAGTACGAACTGTACATGAACAATGTCTTTGATAAGTACAAAGTTGTCAAAGTATTCGATGACAGGCAAAAAGTTGTGGAAATGTGGCGTAAACTGCTGAAGTTGAAAGTGTTTGCTGTCGCGGAAGGTAATTTCTAACAATGATATAAATAGTGCATACGGAGGATTGTATGCACTATTTAATTTACAAAGTAACAAATTTAATTAATAATAAAATTTATATTGGAGCACATAAAACTGAAAATTTAAATGACAGTTATATGGGTTCTGGAAAATACATAAAACTTGCCATTAAAAAATATGGTATAGAAAATTTTAAGAAAGAAATATTATTCATTTTAGATACACCCGCTGATATGTATGATAAAGAAAAAGAAATAGTGAATGAAGAATTCATTAAAAGAACAGATACATATAATTGTAAGGTTGGTGGTCGTGGTGGCATGACCGCATTTATGAGTAATGAAGAAAAAGAGCAATTCATTCAAAATATGTCCAGAATACGAAAAGCCCAATATGATAATGGGGAAGTGGTATCATGGAATAAAGGAATGAAAATGTCAGATGAATTTTGTTCAAAAATTAGTGAACGTATGATAGGAAAATTTGTTGGTGAAAATAATCCTATGTATGGTAAGCCTTGTTTTTATAATATGTCTGATTCTGAAAAACAAAAATGGTCTGATGGAATTAGAAAAAGTAATACTGGAAAAATTCGAACAGAAGAACATAAGAAAAATTATTCATCTGCTGCTTCTAAAAGAAAATGGTTAGTTCACAAAGATGGTACTGTCACTCATACTATGGATGAAAATGATTATAGATTAAATCATCCAGATTGGCAAAATGGTAAAAAATGGAAAGACAAATAAGGACACACTATAGTGTCCTTTCTTTTAATTAAACACTATAAGGAGTACAACATGATTCACGTTGTATATACAATCACAAAAAAAAATTCAGTACGAGTACATGATGTAGTCACCAGTACTGAACAACGCTGGCTTGATGGTAATCAGGTAACTGGTGGTATTCTCGAATCAATTCGTAAAACCTATCCAGAATCTGAATTCGATATTGAAGTCAGTACTTTAATCAGTACTGGAAATCAACCGAATGAGTGATTTCTTAAAGTACTTAGAAGAAGCAAGTAGCATTGTAGCTACTTGGCCTAAGTGGAAACAAGATGGCTCAGACGTAACTAAATTTATTAAAACTGGTAAGGATTAAAATATGAGCATTCTTTTCACCCTGATTTGGTTCGCAGCATTCATTCTGGTCATTGTTTTCGCAAACAAACAGAACCGCAATGTTTTCATTTGGGGTTTAGTAGCACTAGTATTCTCCCCACTACTGGCACTAATTGGCCTGTGGTTATTTGGTAAAAGTTATGGCTAACGAAGTACAATATGTATTCCCCGAAGACCAATCAGAAGAAGTACAATTTGATTACATCTCAGATATGATGGATGCTATCGAAGAAAGTACTTTTCATGAATTGGTCTTAAAAATTGATATTAACTATAAAAAAGAATGGATGATTGAAATCTACGAACATGCGGAAGAAGATGAACGTGATTCATTTGACAGCTTGGAAATGGTTGATTGGTATACTGGAAAAACATTGAAGGATGTTTTTGATTATTTTATGGAGCGTTATATATGAGTGACGAACGTACCTTTGGAAAACTTCAGAATGAATTAGAAATTAACGGTTCATTTCGTAATGATGCCGACCGTGATTCTTTTATTCGTGACCTCCGCACTATGTATAATCTAGTTGTAGATTTCGACCGTGAATACTATGGCGACGATGAAGACGTAGATCCTGATGATTTATTTGAAAACTACACCCCACTAACCCTAGAAGTACTAGACAATATATCTAAATCAATTCCGGTTGATGGTGATATGGTTTCTAATGAAATCGAATTCATGATTAGTATTCTTGACGCTGGCGATCAAGACGATGCGTTCGGTAGTAATGGTTGGCGTTATCGTTTAGGATGGGATTAATGATTGACATTCTTATTATGGTGGGAATTGCTTATCTAATTGGATTAGCCTTGACAATCGTTGTGGGTAATACAATTGGTAAAAGCTGGAATGAACCACTTGGTTTTTGTATTGTCGCTGGTGTAGCAGTACTGTGGCCTGTTCTTGTTCCTGCTATTATCTATGAAGAATATAAGGACAGGAAAAGTAAATGACCACATTCCTCTCGATACTATGTGTAGTACTGGTGATTTATATCATCGGTGCTATCGTATCATTTATTCATCATTTCGGGGAACTTACTCACGAAATTGATGTTGATAGTAGTCTAGGTATTATTTTTGCTTTATTCGCTTTCTTGATGGCGGTATTCGCAGGTGTTTTCTGGCCTATGATAATCTATCTCAAGATTGAAGAATATTTTAAAAAGGATAAAACCTAATGACTAAAATCTATGTAACTCCTGATGGTACTGAATTTACTTCTAAAGAAGATGCCGTGGAATACCAGGAGCTTAAAGATGCTAAAGACCAAGCTTTTGCTGAGAAACGTATGGAGTTCTTACGTTTACGTGAAATTGCTGGTAAAGCAAACTCTGATCTATTTGCGTTCCAATCGAATTGTGAACACCCATATGTCACTGTAAAACCAGAATCCGATACTGGAAACTGGTGTAAGTCCGACGATTCATACTGGTACGTTATTACGTGTAAATGTTGTGAACAGCGGTGGCATGAAGATCAAAGTACTAGCAAGTATCGCAGTAGTGATGCTAATGTTGAATGGATTGGAAGATGATTGTAGCTTTACATATTATTAGTGAGTCAAGTGACCACTATACTGAGTTGTTCGTAAACAAAACAGTTGATGAAATCAAAACTGAATTGTATAATATTATTGATTGTGTCGCACCTGTTGGCGATTATCATTATGCATTCGATGATGATACTACTGATGCAGAAGAAAAAGAAGTTAAACAAATGATTTCACAATGGGTCGATGATTCATGGAAATGTGAAGATGGAGACGACGAGTGAGTGATTTAACCCCACAGCAACAGTTGCAAGTTGCGATGAAGAAAGTTGATGAAGCATTAGCAGAAGCAATGGCTATTGCTGATGAACATGGACTTACTATTAATCTTGATATTTCTTATGGTATGGGTGGAACTTATTACCCACCAGTACTTCTTCAAGGTGAAGAATCTTGGGCTGTAGATGAATACTATATGGACGCAGATCAAGGTGGTTGGGTAGCATCCAGCCAAACTTGCTAAGGCACTATAATGAGCAAAGCAAAACGTTTATCTCAAATTGAGAAAGAAATTCAAGCACTGATCAACGAAGGTGAAGAACTGGCTAACGAAACTGGTCAGCAATTCTCTGTTATGGATGAAACATTCTATCCAGGCAGCAAGATCAAAGAAATGTGCGATGAAGATTCAGATAACTATGAATATCTGGATGATTGGTACGCCGAAGAATACGGCGAAACTGGTCGTTGGATGGGTAGCTCTGATTTCTGCTAATCTATTGGGGAAGTTTATTCCCCATTTTAATTTAAACTGGAGATAATTATGACAGTTATCGAAGCAATTGAAGCACGTATTGAAGAATTAACTAAAAAACGTGAATCTAACAAACAAGCTATGCAACCATTGTATAAAGAAAATAGCATGTTAACTGATGAAATTCAGGAACTACAGGCTCAAGTACTAAAACTTCAGGCCGAAGCAATTGAAACTGAAGAAGACATGATTAAGTTCTATATTAAAGATGATGGTATGTCTCAAGGTATGGATCATTATCATGCTCGTAAACGTTTCTTTGAATCAATTGGTCTTGATGTAAGTGGCTATTATCCAAAAACAGAACAGTGTGGATTTCAGATAAGCATTGATAGCTCTGGTTCAAACATTAACAGTACTGTTGAAGGTATTAACAAAGTACTGCCATTTATGATTCCATTTGATGGTTCTGAATATGATCGTGGTGAAATTATTCACTTTAGTATTTTTGAATATACCTGTTCAGAATTTGGTTCATACAGTCTTATCTATGATAAAGACAAAGAAGAATGGGCAATTTCTATTATTGCGTGGCATCGCCGCCGTGAAGTCAAAGCATTTAAATTGCTAAACGAAGCACTTGAATATCTGGCTAAACATCATCATTCTGATTATCCAGAAGATGAAGAAGATGAAGATGAATTTGATGGCTATCATATGCCTTAATAAATGGTGATTGTATGTTGATTATTGGCAGTACTGCTTTTCCTGATGCTATTCGTCCGGCAAATAAAGAAACTGATCTTGATGTTATGATGATGTCTGATGAATGTCAACGTGTCGTTTTGGAATGGACTAAGCTTTATACAGATATGACCATTGAAAAAGTAACAGATGATTATATGCATATTAAAAATGCGTATGGTTATATTGATGTTGAAATCTATATTGGACATTCTAATAACAGTACTGAACAATTAATCAAGTACTGGCACGCTGAACATGATATAATTACAGCACCATTGGATGTACTGTACGCAATTAAAATGTCACATCGTTACTTGCGTAATTCCCCACATTTCATTAAAACGCATCGTGATATAATGCTGATGCGTAAGATGGGTGCTAATATGGATGATCCTGTATTGTACGAAATTTTCAAACTTCGTGAGAAGGAAACGTATAACTACAAGCATCCAGTACTGGATCAGGCTAAAGCATCATTCTTCAGTGGTGATGGTGTTAACTACATCTATGACCACGATACCATTCATGAAGCAATCATGATTGATGATAAACCTGCTTACATGAATTATATCGTTGATGGTGCTGATGTGATGACAAGTAAAGAGAAATTCTTTGCTCAACCGGATCGTATTAAACTCCTGGGTGTATATGAGGAAACTTGCGTACTCGCACTGGAACGTTCACAAATCCCTAACAACTTTGAATTAGATCCACGTAGTTCATTTGTAACTGCTCTAATTAAGGTTTGTACAAGTATTACTTCTGGCTGGTTCAGGGAATACGCATGGGAAAACTTTGACACTATTATTACTATGTATCGTAAAAGTGGTGAAAAAGATTACGTAAATAGGTTCCACCAGAACCAAGAAGTACTGAAACCATACGAGGTATAATATGGGTGAATTGAAAGTTGGCACAATTGCTATGGTTTATGGACTATTGAAAAATGTTCAAAATAATGGTAAATGTGTAACATTAGTTGAAATACAAGATCCATCAACAGGTTCAGTTCGTGTCGGTCTAGAATCACTTATGCTAGATCTAAATGAAGATATGAAAAACTATCTTAGTGATTCAAAATATTGGTGGTTATGTGACGATGGTTGTCTATATATGCCAAAAAATTTATTGCCTATTGGTGATAAAGATACTGACCTTGTGAAAAATAAGGAAAAAGAAAATGAGCATTAATTGGGATTTAGTACTGATCCTATATGGTTTTGGTGCTGTCATTACATTTATTTCATATTTGGTCTTCTTACATAAACAAGAAGACCGAGATGTTAATATGAATACATTACAATTATTAGGAATATTTCTTCTTTGTATTTGTGTGTGGTGGTTAGAAATTATTTTACGCATAGGCGTAATTTTATACAAATGGTTGTCTAAACCTATTATTAAAAAGAGGAAAGCCACATGAGCTTTGTAAAAGTTATTGACGTTCCTGATGATAAAAATGTTTATTTCATCGGTGATATTCATGGGAACTTCGAATTGTTCCAAAGTACATTACATGAATTGGGTATAACCGATGATGATGTATTAATTAGTGTTGGTGATTTAGTTGACCGTGGTCAATACAACGCCAAAACTTTATTCGAATTTCTGAATAAAGAAAACCGTCATATGGTTCTTGGAAATCATGAACGTATGATGATGGACGCACGTAACAGCCGTGAATGGGATATGTGCTGGAAACAGAATGGTGGTCAGAAGACCCTTGATGAAATTGGTCTACCAGGTGTTAATCATTTCTGTACTTTACTTGAAGAAGTACCGTACTTGATTGAAGTAAATCATCGAGGTTATAAAATTGGTGTATCACATGCTGGCATTCCACATTATCCAGCTATCAATACGTGGGATCTCATTAAGGAATATACTGAAAATAATCCTGAGTACCGTTATCAGTTGATTTGGGATCGTGATGCGATTCAGTACGCAATTTATGATCATCAAGTACCGCCAAAAGAAAAGCTAGAAGCTGTAGTTGAAGGTGTTGATTATGTAATTCATGGTCACACTGGAGTACCTGAGCCTTTGGTATTTGGGAACCGTGTATGGTTAGATACACAATTCCGTAATGGTTCTTTCACCATTGGTCAGATGGATACAGAAACAATGATAATGAAATTCTTCGCTGTGATTCCTGATGAATGGGGTCCAGACGCAGGTTTCACAATAAAGGAATACTAATGCGTTTATATAGCATCACAAATATGTATATGGCTGGCATTCATGCTGGCATCCAGACTCAGCATAGTACTGCTGAGTTATTTGTAAAATATCCAATGACTAATTCAGCAACTTCTCATTTGGGAAGTGTTGTATACACTTGGGCTAAGTATGCTAAAACTACTGTTGTTCTGAATGGTGGTATGCATGATGCTCTGTGTAGTCTTCTGGAACTTCTTGAAGAATGGGAACGTAAAGACCCACAAGAAGTAATGCCGTTCGCACCATTCTTTGAACCAGGTGTAAATAACGCACTAACGAGTATCAGTGTTGTAATGGATGCAGTAGCTGTTGATTATATGGCACGTATTCGTAGTACTAAACCGGATACTGAAGATTACGAACAATTACATCTGGAAATGCATGACTCATACGGTCGTTATGGCATTCCAGTACTTGAAGCAATCGCATTTTTACCACTAGCAAAATAAGAGAACAAACAATGGCTGTTATTCCTGAGAAGTTTTATGTTACACGTGTTTATCGTTCAGCAGAAGAAATGCTTGGTTGGATGGTAGTAGCAGATAACGAAGAAACAAAAAAATTCAAACAAACTAAAGAACGTGCTGACCGTTGGGCTACTCCATATCATAATTCTACTCAGAAAGCTATGGAACCAATTTATGTTGATAATGAACCACGTACCGGTTTCCGTATGGTTACTAACGTAAGTCGTTACAGTACTTCTAACGTTGTGTGGCGTATTATGCATCCAGAAGGTTTTGAGTTCGAGATTACTTCTGATAATCTTTGTGATCTTCTGGAAACCAACACTATTGTTGAAGGTGAATTCCAAGATCCTTTGTTCTTCACTCATAATAAGAAATTGGTTAATGAGAAAACAAAACTGTTCGCAGATTTGATTGCTCGTGAAGAACATAAGAAAGAACAGAAGAAGAATGTTCAGGAAGTTGAAGTAGGTGATATTCTTACTTTCCCATTGGAGCAAACTACTTCTGGTAATACTAGCCATCAGCAAAGCCCTGAATCAGTAACTGTTGTGTACTGTGGTAAGTATCATGCTATCAATGTTTCTAAGAATGACAGTTCTGAATTCACTTCAAAAAGTTCTCTGAAATTCGTTGTGAAGAATACCGACGATAACCGTTATTATGCTCTGAGTAAATTACCGGACTTTAATATCGGTAGTAATGTTGAGATTGATCGTGCGACTGTTATTTCAGAAATGAATGAACAGATTCGCAACACTCATGAAATGACTGGTAACGCATACTATTATCACAACTATATTCCGAATGCGTTGTCTATCATGTTCCTGAATGATAAGCCATATAAGTTAGAAGATACTCATGTGGAATATCATGAAGTACCGTTCAGTACTATCAATTACTTAGAAAGTAATAAGATTTATCGTATTGACCCTGATACCAAAATGACTTCATTCCGTCATGAATACACTCAGCAAACATACAGTGGACCACGTACTGATTATTCTCACTACAGTTCTCGTGATCCAGTAACCACGTATTACAACTATTATAGTAATGTCAATTACACGTTAGTTGGTATTGTGGGTGTTCGTATTACTGGATATAATGAAAATGGCTCACCACAAGTTGCTGTCAACCGTTATTCTTCATATCGTGGCGACGATTACCTGAACTTCCGTCTACCTCAAACTATTGAAGTAGGTTATTACACTCTATAAGGAAATAGAATGTCTGTTTTAGATATTATCTTAGAAATCAAAGAAACTTCTAGTACTAATGCTAAGAAGGATATTCTCACTGAGAATATCAACAACGTAGATCTTAAACGTGCCATTCATTTGGCACTTGAGCCTTCGATTGTTAGTGGGATTAAAAAGATTCCAGAACCATTTGAGACAGAACAATCTCTGACTCTAAGCGAAGCACTTGACCAACTGGACAATCTATACAATCGTGAAGTGACTGGTAATGCTGCTCGTCACTTCCTAAGTGAACTATTAGGTTCTTTAGATGAAGACGACGCAGAAGTTATTCGTCGTGTAGTACTGAAGAATCTGGATTGTGGTATTCAAGAAAAAAATGCGAATGATGTATACGGTAAGGACTTCATAAAAGATGAACCTTACATGCGTTGTTCATTAGTAACAGAAAAGACTATTCCGAATATTACTTCCTTCAAAACTCATGGATATGCTGTCTCTGAAATTAAGATGGATGGTCAATATCTGAACAGTGCTGTCGTAAATAACACCTTGCTTTGTACGTCACGTAATGGTAAAATCTATGACTTCCTGGGACATAAAGACCAGGACATGATTGAACTGGCTACTGCTGTACAGAACATTGATGACCGTTTTAGTAGTGGTGTAGTCTTTAACGGCGAATGTCTAGTACTGGATAGTAACGGGAATATTCTTCCTCGTGAAACTGGTAATGGTATTATTCAGAAAGCTGGTAAAGATAGTATTTCTGATTCAGAAGCTATGCGTGTTGTATTTGTCCTTTGGGATGTAATACCG